>JAABUW010001240.1_pt1 | contig 44180 bp, 73 predicted proteins | sample 5560081 | NCBI WGS metagenome assembly JAABUW01 (sample SAMN10711882, study PRJNA513363) | rock metagenome | isolation source: Antarctica rocks | place: Antarctica: Victoria Land, Knobhead sud | reverse complement strand
CGACATGGCACGGAACGCCCGTGCACCGGACCCGTGCACCGAGAGGCGAGATATACAAACTGCGGACTCAGCGCCCGCCCAGCGGACAACGGCAACCTCTATGACAGCCGACGCGCGTCGCCGATTTTCGGCGCTTCGGAGGAACCACTGGCGACGCGGTGCGCTTTCGCACAAAGGAGCATGCGTGTCGCATATACGGGGACCGCGCATGAACTATAGGCTTAAGTACTGGCTAAGTACTGGGAGACTCTCGGTTCGACCTTTTATCGCTTCCGATGAAGTGTCCTGGGGGCAACTAGCGCACGGCGGCCCCCCTGTGTGCCGGCCAGTGCAATCAGCAAAGGTGCTGCATGTTTCATGCGCGCAACACATAGATCATTTGCGCGAAGCGCCCTCAACGAAGACCTGACGACACTGCACCCACCTCGCAAGACATCAGAGTTGCTGCGCAAGAAGTGGGTCCCGACGACAAGCGTACCGCGTACCCGATGATGCGCTCAGTCATCGGTGAGTGGCGACATGCTGCCAGCTGGCATGGTTCCTGAGCCATCGCTTCCAGATCCACTTCACAGGAGGGAAAGCGCCAACCGCACGAGGTGCTGGCCCGCTGCCTGCGTATCTACCGCGTCTCGGTGACAGTGGTGTGTGGACAGGCGTCTCGTCGCTGGATCCGCCGCCGGCCGCGAGATCGCCCTTAAGTAGTTCGACAGGTACACACGAAGCTGCCCCTACTAGACGCGTCGCTACCGCACGCAAAAGACTCTCAAACGGGCGTAAAGTCAGTGATGTGCTGGCTCGCGCCGCGGCCAGTACTTGCATAGATCGCAGCTGCAGGGCTCTATCTAGGCGTGTTTCGATCAGTATATCGTCTCGGCGGCTGATACACAGCTATACGCATGCGGAAGCATCCTAAGGGCTCTCTTCATAGACTTGAGGCCGTGCAGCAGCGCGCGGATGAAGTGCTGAGATAAGGATGGCCCAGCCAGCTGTGGTGCAGGGGCGCCATCAAAAGAATGTCCCCTGCCTTGGCCCGCGGGCTCAGTTTGTGCAGTACTGGTTGAAGGGCGGCGTGCACAGGGCAAATCATAGTACGCACGGTTTCCTGGCGGCTGCTCTGCCGTGCACCTAGTCCTGTCGTCACTCACAGACGTTGGCAGGTCGGGTGGCCTGTCAGGCTGGTACAAAGAACATGGCTAATACGGCAAGGCCCCCTGATTGGTCTCGGCAGCCCAGGCATTTTCGAAGGATTTCTGCGCTGGTGCGTGTTCCTCAACGGGACGTCATCCTCGCAGTTGTACTCTGGTCTGACTGCGATATGACGCAGTACAGTAAGATCCAGCCGTCCGCGCGTTGTGGTCCCCAAAGCCACAAGTTCACTCGCCGCTTGCAACTGAACCTCGCCCTTTGCTGGAGCCTGCTCTGATCGCTACGGCCCGGTCTAGTGTTTGTCTCCAACATTTTGTTGGTCTGACTGTCCGACAGAAGCCGGCGGCTTCCAGCATGGCGCTTGCCCTCGCGTTGGCTGCCGCCGTGGTGCTGGCCTGCACATCACCAGCGGCCGCCTTCTCCACTGAGAGCACCTGGACGGATGCCCGCGCCACTTTCTACGGCAGGGACGCATGGGCGCTGCACACGGGATCTTGCGGCTTTGGTGAGGCGCCGGCTCCCAATTGCATCTGTAAGCATTTGGATGTCCAATTGACTCGACTAGAGCTCACAAGACTAGCGTCCATCGCTCGAAAGCATCGACAAGTTCGCACGGCTAATTGGATGTGAACCGTGTGTTGCCCTGTATGCAGGCTTTATTTGCCCGAACAGGTGAGCCTCTTGCTGTTTGGAATCATTGCACCCCAAATTACTTCTGTCAAGCAAAAGTGCCGACATGTGTGCGCATGACTCAAGCCGCCGCTGACTGCGCTGCAAACCCGTGACCGCAACTGCCGAGAGAAACAGCTTTGCACTGCATGTTCAGCTCATCAGAACACACCATCAACAGCTCGTTTTGTGGATGCATACACATCCGTTGAGCGGTCATGCATAGCATCAGCGCCATGCTGGTGGCGCATTCCCACCTGCAGCGCAGCCGTTGGGCTGATCACATCTTGTACAGACAAAAAATCGCATGCATTCTGCTTGCAGGTGGTCCGGCGAGCTCGCCCAGGGCATGGACGTAACAGCTGTCTCTGACAGGTCGGACCTGTACGGCCACTGCGGGTGCGCGCTCTTGGAGGGGTTTTGACCTTGTGTGTGCTTGAGAGTCCAGGCCACATCATCTCCAGTTTGATGACGGTTCTGACGGCACGCTGCGATGACGATGTGCGTGCACCCAGGCCAAACATGGCAGCATGCCTTGTGCTGCTCTGCGACATCCCCTGTGCATGTCGTGTACTCCTGATGCCATGCCACCGCCATGATTGCAGGGAGTGCCTAGAGGTGAAGTGCCGCAGCGCATCCATCCCGGCGGGCGGCAGCACGCTGGACCGCACCGGTCTGTGCCTCAGCGACAAGTCCGTCAAGGTCAAGATCGTGGACACCTGCCCGTGCGTCTACCCCAACAAGGCGGCGAGCAACAAGCTATGGTGCTGCGGCGACTTCCCGCACCTTGACCTGTCCCAGTGGGCCCTCGAGAAGGTGTGGTGTCACTGAATTGCTTCCTGAAGCCATGGAAAATGTAGCAATAGCGAATCCTCGCGAGAACTTGGAGTCCTGCAGCCGGCCTTTCGATTGATCCCATGCGTTTTAAAGCTGGAGACCGGCATGCGCAGCTTCTGCATGCCAGTTCAAGCTGCAGCGCAGACACGTTGTGCGCGAGGGCGCAAGAGAGTGGATGCAGCCCTGCAGCAGCGGCCAGACTCCTGCTTCAACATGATGAGCCCGCAGCGACCCCTTACTGCTCCGCCGCCTCCGCACAGAATGCTCCAGTCGGAGACCACGACCCCTTGGCGGTCCCCTGCCGATTGCCACCTACAACTAACGCGAACTCGTAATGCATTGTGTGCGTGTGGCTTGCAGATCGCCTCCGACACGGAGCGGTGGGGAGTCTTTGCCATCTCCTACCGCAAAGTGGATTGCTCCCTCGCCATACCTGCCACTGAGGTGCGACTTTGTATGTTGTCTTCTTGCTCTTGGTGGCGTGGCTAGCTCTGTGGCTGCTTATTTACTGCTGCCGGCGGCTGATCTCGATTGTGATGCGGCGGCAGAGGAGCCGTGAGCAGCCTTCCAAAGCGCGCGTAAAGTTGTCCAGGATCGCTGCTCGACAAGAAGCAGCAGCGTTTGGCAAAAACAGAGCCGGCTCCGCAACTCATAAATCAGTCAGTATACGTATTGGTTCATCTTCCTAAAATGTATGCTATGGGCGGCCCGCCCCGGCGGTGCCGGCTACTGCCAGCGCAGCACTGGAAGCGCACGACAAGTTGATGCCAGCGGGGCCGACCGCATGATTCCTTCTCAGGCGGATGTTGACATTTCCATGTCACCGCCTGCAGGAGGTGCCTGCATTTGCTGGCGCGGCACCAAATCCGCGCCCCAGTGTGAAGCCAGCAGGGCTGGACATCTGAAATTGCACTTTTTGTTTGATTTCTCGGGCGCTTGTGCTGACACTCAGCTGTCATTGCCCGCAGGAGGCGCCGGCATTCGCTGATGCGGCACCAGACCCGCACGCCAACATGAAGCCAGCGGGGTTGAACTGTGTCGCCGCCGCGAGGCAGGCCTTGCGGAAAGCGGTCGTGTCGAGCAAAGCGCAGAGCAAGAGGGTGAGTGCCTGAAGTCACATCAACATTTGAGCTTCATTCGCCTCGGAGCGCGCACCCTTTATCACCCAAGTTGCTTGCACATGTCCAGGTCCCAAGGACTGGCAGATGGTCCGCAGTCAGATCCGCCCAGCCTACAGCTGGTGCCCAGGCGGCGCATGCAGGCTGCTGGCGGCTGGGACAACTTCCAGCTGTGGGGCCTTGACAAAACTATCGAAAAGAACCTAGCGCTAATCTTTTTGTTATACTTGCAACATCCAGGCGGCGCAGACGACAGCGCAGTCGGTGTACTGGCGCCAGTGGTGGGACACCTTCCAGACCTATAGCTTTGCGAAGAAGCGGGGGGTGTACCAGAAGATTTGGGACCGCATCCGCGCCGGCGAACTGACACGGGCAGGCCATGGAAAGCCTTGAGAATGTCGTACACGGAGGGATGGTGCAGCCTGCATTCGCTGGCTGCAGGGCAGGGCGCGGCGGCAAGGCGAGCGCAGCAGGCGCCAAGCAGTGGCAGCGGCGGCGGCGGCAGCGGACTTCTCTTCTAGATATACTGCCGCGGCGACTCTCGACGTGGAGGCGCATCAGCATGGCGGAACGCCGCCGCTCGGGCTTTGCATGGACGGCGGCCGTCCGACAGATAGAGCTAGAGGACCCAGAAGTACCCAATTCGGTGGCAGTTGACTGATGGTCGTGACATGAAATGCGGGGCATGACGGCTGCATGCCGGGTCTCGCAGCGAAGGCCAGGGTATCAGCCGTCATGACGAACCTACAAGCGACTTCGGATGTGTGGGTTAGGGCAGCGTTGCTCTGCATGTGCCCAGCGTTTCGCTTCGCCTCCGCAGTCCCAGCAGATGCAGCTTCTGCTGAGACTGCTGCCGAAAGCAACGAGCGCGGCGCATTCATGCAGAACAATGCCCAGTGCAAGCAAACAGGGAGAGAGAGATTCAGTGGCAGCGACAGCGGCAGCGTGCGCCAAATGCAGAAGAGACATGTGTAAATCAGGCACCGTGTGTTGTGCAGCAGACTGCTTTGTTGGTGACCGAACTGCTTCTTCAGTGGTTGGCTGGTGTGTTGCGTCGCATGTTGCTGCACCAGTGCGGACATGGGCTTGCTTTTGACAGTAGTGTGGTAGGTAATATGACGACCTCTGAGGACAACACTTGTGCCAGCCGTGCTGCTCGGATACATGAATTTGTTCGCTCGCTGAGTGACAGTGCGCCACGCAATATGTCCCCGCTTCACTGCAGCAGCGGCAGCTCCTGAGAGCGACTCGCCGCGGGTGTATTTTGGGGCTTGTTCGTCAGTTGTTATACCCACACCGTAGTCAGTAGTCACGGGCATGAATCGCGCAAAAAAAAATCGCAGGTCGCCGCGTGTAGTCAATTCGCGTAGATTTCCGCCGCTGAAACATACTTCTACCATGGGAGCTTTACTGTTAAGTACTGCGACTGTCGATGGACTCCCGCTGGAGCCTGGAAATTTTCGGAAACAATTCACTGCGTGATTCATGCCCCCGTGACTACGGGTGATAATCTCGCGCCCCGCAGTGCAGAGCCAGCCCTGTGGCAACACCAGCGGCGCGAGCCGCCAGCACTGCTGTGGTCGACAGAAACCCTAGAACCGGTATCGCCGCGCAGCCCAGTGCATCGCCAGCCCTGTGGTGACGCCCGCGGCGTGCACAACCAGCGCCTCTGCCGCTGCCATGGCCCGCCTGGCGGCTGCAGTGCTGCCTCGCGGCCTGCAGCAAAGTGAGTCATTCCCGTGAACCCCTCCCCATAAAACACAAGCCACGCATTTCCGCCTGTCTCTGATGACAGAGAACTGGCGAGCTGGCTCTGCATCCAGCTGGACATGAATGAATTGTGGGCAACTGTCCGTGACAGGAATTGTGAGACAGCGCGCCAGCTTCCTGTACAATCTCAAACCTACGCACCGGCCGTGCCTGCCGGCGCCGCTGCCGGCGGAGGTCTGAAACAAGCCGGGAACCTCCACCGCCCACGCCACAAATGCCGGCACAAGGCTCAGCAGCGCCGGCGCCGCCATGGCCGCCAGCAGCTGAACCGCGGTCAGGCGCAACGGGAAGATTGCGACGCCGGCGGCGGCACTCTGCCATTTGGTACTGCTCCTGCCGCTGCTGCTGGGAGGCTTGCTAGGGCGCTGCGAGGCTGGGGCCTGCCGCCGGCCGGCCGCCGCCGCTCCGGCTGGCGCCGAAGTTGCGGGTTTGCCGCGGCTGCTTCTGGTGTTGTAGCCGTGGCCGCCCTTGGAGTCCCGGGCGCCAGAGTATCCGCCGCCGCCGCCGCCGTCGCCGCCTGCCGCCGCCCACTGCCCAAACGCCGGCAGCCCCAACGCCGCAAGCAGCCGCCGCAGCATTCTACTAATGGCGTTGGCCGCCGCGCTGGAGACTGCGGTGTAGACTGCGGTGTAGACCGCGCCGAGGGCCCCGCCGGCCGCCAGGTTTGGCGCCAGATTTGACGCGAGTCTGCTGGGTAGCTCCCCCAGCGCCGGCGGCCGCGGCACCGTCAGAATCACAGTTCCTGGAGCAGACACGGTGGCAAAGGCCAGGAGAGCCGCGAGGCCGGGGCCGCTGCCACAGGCGCGCCAGAGTCGCACGCGCCGTCGCCGCTGCGCCGCCCACATGAGGGCATAAACGACCACGGTGCCTGCAGGGGAGTAGATCAATTGTTCAGTTGAGAATAACCAATATTTGAAGCGCAAGACCGTCGTGCGCACCACAGGCGGACGCGGCGGCGCCGCTGCGCCATCCACATTGCGACGTACACTGTGGCGCTGCCCGCGGGCAAGCGTAACAGGCAGTTGATTGGAGCAGCATCTACAATAGAAGCAAGACTGTGATGCGCTCGCCACAGGTGCACACGCCGTCGCCGTCGCTGCTGCGCAGCCCACGCCGCAATGCCTGCAAGTGAGGCGAAGAGCTGTTAGATGGTTCACAGAATGCGATCACAGCATGCGTGCTCGTGTTGCCCACATGCGCAGTATATGTTGCCGGCACTGCGCCACCCGCACCGCACCCTACACCACCAGGCGCTGCGTGCAAGCATGCATGGCACTTGCAATGTCCCCAGAGTGCATATATTGCCATCGTTCTATAGCAGCACGCCTGTGCAGCAGCAGGCTGTTACAAACCCTCGCGTGCATGCCCAAAGTATGCCCAGCACCGTCAGCCATCGCTGCCGATGGCCGAGCAGGCTCGAACCGCAAGGGACGTTTGCGCCAGCTGGCTGAGGAGCAGGAATGGCAGGTGTGCGACTAACACAAGCCACAAGCGTTTATGGTATGCTTGTCTGGACGTGGACGTCTGCAGCGCTGCGGCCTGGCCAAGGACAGGCCGTGAACCTGCTGAGGGTGTCGGCTGCTGGCAGCAGCACCGGTAGTGCAGCTGGCATCCCAGGAGGTGCGGACAAGAGCAACACGAGAAATGGCAAGATATAAAGACAAGTTCGCCTATGCACACTTCAAATATGGCTCTGTATGAGTCTCAGAAAATGTGTGTTGTGCGCGCCTGCAGCAACAGCGGCCCATGGCGAAGCACGCCTGGATCACCCTCTGACACAGGCAGGCGACTATAAGTGTGACAGCGCTGCTGACCTGCCATAAAGATGGCGGCGAAGCGAGCGCCGCCGCCCACAGCCGCCTCCAGCCGCCGGCCGGCCGCCAGAGTGAACAAGGCGGCCGCTGCCGCACGAGCTGCTGAGTCGTGGCACAGGCCTGGAGTTTTGCCAGAAACGCACTCGAAGGCATTCCACAGAGAAGCAGCATGAACGCCTACGGCTCCAGCGCAGCACCCATCTGGCGGCACAGGCCTGCGGGCTGGAGGCGACCCTCGAAACACGGTACGAAGAAGCATTGAAGATCTGTGTTTGGCTATCGTATGACGACAGCGGGTAACGACTTGTGAACTTGGGCGGTCGGCCTCAAGCATGTTGATATCACGAGTCAACGAAGGCGTTGAGGATCCAGGGACATGGTCTTGGTCACCTGCGAGGAGGCAGGCGGTCGGCCAGACGCCCAAGCCGACTTCTGGGTGGCGCCGCACCACCGTTGCCGGCAAATGCTGGTGAAGATATAGTTGCGGTACAATGAGGGAACAAGGCAAGTCACCTGCCAGGAGGTAGGCTGCTGGCCAGGCGCCCGGGCCGACTTCCAGGTGACGCACGACAGTCGCCGGCAGCGCCGCCCGCTTGACGAGGTAGCACGCGAGAAAGGCCACCGCCAGCAGCGTAGGTGCGGACGGCAGCAGCGCGCCCACCTGCGTGCATCCAAAGCCGCTCTGTCTGCTCGGCAGCTCAGATTCCTGCGACCATATGCCGGCTACTTGCAACATGGCGGAGCTGCAGACACAGCTTCACTGTCTTTGCAGCAGCGCTGATAAGCGGAGGACCCTTCCACAGAAGCTGTGGGCCGTCAGTGCACCAGCCAGGGCTACGGCGACGGCGCTGCCGTAGCCCAGTGGCCGAACACCTTTGATTATGAGTGTTCAAGGCGCTGCCGATGCCCAGTGGCCAACAGCCTGGCCAAACCACACGCACTGGTGCGATATGTAGGTTTGTAAATTGTGTGACGCACCAGCCAGGGCAACGGCAGCGGCGCCCAAAGACCGAAAGCGCCGCCAAAAGCAAGATCCCACTCGCGGTCATACACGATATACATACTGTAACTTGGATGGTCCAACGCACCAGCCAGGGCGACGGCAACGGAGTCCAGTGGCCGAAGGCGCCGCCAAACCACAGGCCCTGGTAGCGTGCCACTGTTGCCACGCCCAGGTTGTAGAAGCGCAGCCCCATGCCCGTACTCCGCTGCAGCCGCAGCAGTGACGCTACCGCCAGCCCTGTGAATATATTCAATGAAAACTGGATTACTTTTTCGAAAAGGCAGGTTGTGAGAGCGCAGCCCTATGCACATCGCTTGCTGCTCGCAGCAGCAACGCCACAGCCAGTCCCTGTGCATGAGCAGAGGGACGCATCAAAGTACATCCGTTCCAGAATGTCAAGTATTGAGTTTGAAATTGCAAACGCCTGCTGCAGCCGCAGCTGCGATGCCGCCAGGTGCGGCCATGCAGGAGCGTCACGCTTCTGGATTCAAACGCATGCAGCAACACACAAGCATACAGGCAACCCATGGCCAACCTGTTGTGCTTGTGATACACAACAAACACGCATGTAGGCGCCCTGCTGCGCAGGAACGTGGGGAAACTGCAGGGACAAGCCCCACCTGACAGCGGCCAAAGCCTTGTGCGCAGCCCTTGTCCTGAGATGTGAGAGTTTGAAGGGAATATCAAAGAGACTTTTCGTGCCAAACCTACCTGGCCAGCAGCCAAACCCCCTGTGCGAAGCTCGCGATGCGTACTCTGCAAATGACTCCGATTTCGTTCGAGGGGTTGTGATGTATGGTATTCGAGGTTCAGAATTCGAGGGTGTGTGAAGTATGGTGTTTACCTGGCCAGCGGCCAAAGCCCTTGTGTGCAGCTCTTGACGCGTACTGCGCAAAGGACTCTGGTCCCGGCCGCGCCGCCCATGCCGCGGCGGCAACCGCCAGGGCGGCCGCCAGTATTCCTTTTCCGCCGCTTGTAATGCCGCCGCCGCCCGCCCTCGCTGCCACGGGCCGTCGCGCCCGGCCGGCCAATCCAAATACCGACCCAAATATCGACCCGAAAAGCCCGGTGGCCGCAGCAGAGGGAGCGCTCGAGCTCCTGGCAGCGCCGCCGCGGGTCTGCCTCCCGCCGCCGCCGCTGCTTCTGCCACTTCGGCCGCCGCCGAGGCCCGCAGATCGCAGCAGCGGGTCCAGCATTGGGCCGAGGTCGGGAGCAAAACTGCCGTTTCCACCTCCGCCGGCCCTGGCGCCGCGGCGGCTGCCGCAGCCGCTCACGCCCTGCGGGCGCGCTGTGCACATACATCAGAAACAGTCTGCAAGGAGGGTCTATGTCAGGTTTTTGAAGATTCGTCCAAACATTTTAGCTTCCAAAGCCATGCACGCGCATCAGGAGGTTCAGCTAGAAGGAGCCGTCGGGGTTTGGTCTCCCAGGTCTAACATGCATGCCCGAGTCAGTCAGCAGGAGATGTCCAGGTGTTGCGAATTCACGAAGCCTGGGCAGATGAATTCACATTGTTGGCGAAAAAGCAAAGAAATGTCACCCGCTGGGCGTCATTGTAGTCGCCGGACTCACGCCGCCACTTCCGCAGCGTTGGCGCCCACTGGCGACGGCTCGCCCAGACCTAACCATCGTTCTCACTCAAGTTCAATGAGGTGGACAACATTTCGTGAAACTCACCTGCTGCGCGTAGAAGCGCTCCCGCTGTCGCCGGACCTGCGCCGCGACATCCGCAGCGTCTGCATCCTCTGGCGGCGGCTCGCCCAGTCCTCCGCCGGCGGCAGCGGCTCCGCCGGCGCCGGCGGCAGCGGCTCCGCCGGCGCCGGCGGCCCCTGCACTGTTGCCGGCGGAAGCGCCAGGCACGCCGCCGCCACTCTGCGCATACCGCGCCGCCTGCAGCGACATGGCACGGCCTCAACATCATGCCAGGGCTGCAGTATGCGGTGCAATGTAAATTCAGCAAGTATGCAAGGGGGCCTGGATAAGGTAGAGTAGGAGACAAAACGGCACTTGTCCTGCTGACCTGTGGGCCCGGCACACATCGAGAAGGTCTCGCCCTGGGGTGGGATCTGCAAAACATGAACCACCGCCGCCGGCCGCCGCGGGCCAATGGTCTACGAGTTTCGAGCGTGCAAACAACAGAAATTGACATGACCCATACAGAAGTCTCACCCCAGAGTAGGATCTGCGAAACAGAGAACAGCTGTCGCAGCCGCCGGCCCAGGCTGGCCGCGAAATCGCCGCCGGGCGCCCTGTGGTCGAAACACCGTCGGAATTTCGGCACAGAGGGAGTTGGAGGAATGTCCAGAGAAGTCGCACCCCAGAGTAGGATCTGCGGAAGGTGAACAGCCGTCGCAGCCGCCTGCCCAGGCGCGCCATGAATCCGCCGGCCGATGCCGCAGGACCGCGGTCGAAGAGCGTCAGGTGCGCCAGCCCCGCCAGGATGCCCGCCAGGTGGCCGAGGAACGATGCATTCGGTGTCACCAGGGAGATGAAGACCAGCTCCGCCCACGCCACGTACTGTACGGTGTTGTCAGCATGTGTTGTTCATTCGGAAGTGTAGGAAAGCGCACTAGAAGTTGTGAAGCGACGTAGGCGTCAACAACACTCAACAGCCGCGCGAGGGCTGAAGCGCAGCGCAAGTGCCCAAGTGGCAAGGGCAGCAGGTAGCAGTGCACGTATGGACAGCCGCAAGCCGCCGCAATGCGTCCAGCGGCAGACCTGATTGGGAAAGCGGCAGCCCCCGGGCTCAAAGGTCCAGCAAGTGGCAGCTAGAAGCAAGTGCTGATTCCACTGGCGCCAGACATGTAGATATGGTTACGGAAAAGCGCACACCTTTGCGGGCAGGCGCACGCCGTACACCGTCTCCATGTCTGGAGACCGTGCATTCAGCACCACCTGCAACCCGGCACAGTGAACTCGCATTATCAATTTTCAATCATCAAATTACATACCACGTCGCTTTGGCGTAGGCGTAGTGGCTGCCTGCCAGGCCGGGTGCATGCTGCGGCCGCCAGGACTTTGTTGTGGGAACCTGGGGATGCAACTATATCAAGTACTCACCTTGAGCGCAAACAGCACGCCGGAGAAGCTCATGGCGCAGGCGCTGCAGAAGCTGCCCGCCAGGCTGCATGCTGCAGCTGCTGCTGTGAGGTTGCTCTGATATCTAGGCAGCGTTCACTGAGAATTCGCACCTTGAGCGCAAAAAGCACGCCGGAAAAGCCAACGGCGCAGGCGCTGTAGTAGCTGCCTGCCAGGGCCGGCGCCACGGCCGCCAGGGCGCGAGCGAGCAGCACCAGCAGCAGCTGCGACACGAGGAGCAGCTCTGCTACGAGAACCGCGAAGCGCGCCGAGCCCAGCGCCGGCTCCAACACCACACCCTGCAGCAAAGGATAACGTATGTAAACAAGTAGTGAAGCGTGAATAGCAGCTTGGTGATGCGCGCCGCCAATTGCGACGAGTCCAGCGCTGGCTCCAGCACCACACCCAGCAGCGAAACGAAGCACTTCGCTATTACATGTCCACGAAGAAAAACATGAAGAAAAACATACCTTCACACACTGAAATGTGAGAGTTTTGGCGTGTCTGCGGGTTTGGCTGGTAGCCTCACCTTCCACAGGAGGGATGCCATGTTGTAGTACACATGCAAATCATCTGCGGTAACACAACACGCAGGTCAACTGCAGGCATCGATCGGAGTCGTGCGAGACACAGTAATGTTTACAACTGCAAGCTTGCGGTTTGGCATGAGTGGACGATTGTGGTGGACGCGTCACCTGCATGCAGCAGGCCACTCCACATCACGCGGCCCCACTCCTGTCCCTGTGTGCAAAGACCATCGCAAGCTCAGAGCTACGACCACATATCTGGCACAAAGAGCAGTGCGGGCGCCCATGGAGTTGCTGTGTCAAAGCGAGACTGCTCCGGAGGCTCGCTGCTTTGACATCCAGATGCCACCCTGCGCCAGTCACACAATAGAGTGCAGCTTCAGGGTTCGACATTAGCATGCACGAGCGCACCTCGAGCACACGGTAGGGCTGCAGGCACGCAGCGTCGGTGGACGGCACAAACTCAAAGCCCTGCGGCTGGAGGTACAGCGCCACCATGACTGCGTCAAAGAAATGCAAAAGTCAAAAAGGTGTTGATGGAAGTTTCAGAACATTCCATATGTTTGGCGAGTGTGGCGACCGTCAGCCCGCTCCAACGGTCGCGAAATCCGTGCCGTCATGCATAGTAGTGCGGTCAGGCGCGTGTGGTGAAAGCGTGTTATGGCAGCACGCACGTCCAACGAGGGCCAGGGTGACGGGCGGCTTGTTGGGCAGGCGCGCGATGTGGTGGCCTAGCGGTACTAGCAGCGTCATCAGCGCGGACGTCTCCTGCCGCCGTCGCCGGCCACGGCCCTCTGCTTGGAAGCCATAAGCTGGCGCCATCGCTGCGCGCCGACAACAGTCCTAAACCGGCCGGCTGAGGCTCCTTGCCCTGAGCGCGATTGCTGCTGGACTTCAGCGCCCAGTACCGGAGCAGGAGTAAATTTGCATGTATGTATTCAACACTGCCAAGGTCCAACAGCGGCGATGACCCAGTACTACGTGACCGTTTCGCGTGGCAGTGCGCGAGCCCACAGGGTAGGTTGAAAGGCTTCAAAGTCTCGTCTCGTTAAAGCCATGATGAAACCTCGCGAGTCGCGAGGGTAGCGATCAAAGGTGTGGAACAAATTCGAGACAGGAAAGAGTGCTCGCGCCCTGATCAGACCTCCGTCGACGGCTACTTATCGTCAAGGCTGAGAAATTGTGTGAGTGAACGAAGATCAGCCGCTGTCGCCAAGGCGAAGGGTTGTACATGCTAACGTCAGCAGCAGCAGTTGAAATGCCCGTTGCCCCTGGTTCGTCAGCTCGTTTTGGCTCACTTGCTTGTTTGCATGATTAGACAGGAAAAGGATATCCTCGCCGCCGGGTGCTGCAGCAGTACGTTTCACCGCAGACGGCTGTGGCGATCTGCCCTTCGATCCGTCGCGCTGCACGAGGTTTGCCATCAAGCAGGCATGCCGGCTCGGCGGCACGCGAAACCGTCTTTGGCAGCAAGACTGTCGAATCATCTACTCACGCGGATCTTCGCGCACCTCCCGTTTCGAGAAGGTGCGCAGGTCCACACTGGTGACCTGAGGGACAATGCAGCTGTAGAGGTGGCGTCAATTGACCCTTGTCAGAGTGTTAGCACGGTGAAGCATCCTGGCGATGTCTGATGGTGCTTGCAGGGTCAGGGCAGTGGCAATGTGCCGGTCATGGTGCGACCAGCTGACTCCGCCGGGCCCGCTCTGGGACCCATGGGCTGGTTCACCTTCAGACCAGTCGATGGGCGTTTTTCCTTCTCGTTTCCTACGACCTTGTCAATCTTCTGCGGGGCTGCTGCCGGCGTTGGTGATGGCGTCGGCGGGCCGGCTGCCGCGGCTGCACAGCCTGCACCTGGTGCGATTTCCTGCGGTTTCTCTTTCGTGTCTAGTCTTCAAAGTCTCCTGTGGGGCTGCTGCCGGCGTCGCTGGCGGCGGCTGCGGCCCAGCCGCCGCAGCAGCACAGCCTGCTTGCATCTGGTGCGCTTTGCTTTGTCTTCTCGTTTCGTTCACTCGCTAAATCTTTTTCGGGGCTGCGGCCGGCGGAGGAGGCGGCGGCGCGCCTGCTGCAGCAGCTGCACAGCCTGCACCTGGTGTGTTTGGCGTGTGCTGCATCTCGGTCATTGCAAGGGTCACAAAAATGCAAGCTCTGCTGCAATCCCGACTTGCCCTGCATCCATGTCTTTGCGTGATTGGTGTCTCGGACATCACTGCTTCATCATACTCACCGCCTCGGCGCAGCGTTAAGCCTCTGCGCCGTGGCTCATCCGGGCCCTCTTTTATTAAGACATTTTTTATTTGCGCCGTGGTCGATGCACCTCGGCGCCCAGTCCGTCCGCCGTTCAGCTGTTCAGCCGTGCAGCCGTTCAGCTGTCACCACATGCAACGGTCGTGACACGTTCTTTGCAGGTGGGCTGCGGGCTGCGTGAGCTGCCGCGGGACCTGTCGTCTGTCAGCCGGTGCTCGCCTGCATGCCCGCGCTTCAGGAAATCGCTGTTGGGGACCGCGACGGTGGGGCGCCACTGAGCGCACACAGCAACGGCATGCGCACGCTGACGAGCTGCAGGCGCGGGCGCTGCCTTCGGCGCCGCCGGTGCGGGCGATCGAAGCCTTTTCCGACTCGCACGCATGGTCGGTCGCCGGCGCGGAAATCGATATTGAGGTGGCAAACGCGCTGCTGGGCCGGCAGCTTGATTGCCGGGTGCTGGATCCCGACCCCTGGGACACACAGGTCGGCGACCAGACATTGAATTCGAAAGGGGCTTTCTTCTGTCCCTGTGTTCCAGTGCACCTTCCCTGTTGGCTTTGTGTGACATGCCATAAGCTTTGGTGGCAGACCAGCTCTGCAGTCTGCTTCTGCATTTGCTGGCAACTTCATGGCTGGTCCTCACTGCCGTCTTTCCTGGCTGCAGGGTCCGCTGCCAACCACGACGACTCAGACACGAAGCCATTTAATCATTGATGCGATATGGCAGACAGAAAGTGAGTAAACCACGAGTCAGCGACAGCAGCCAGCTTGTGATGGCAGCCCGCTTGTGCAGTGTCAATCAATGACAGGCATAGACATTGATTTGGACCGTGCGTTTTCATGCAGCATGACCCATCTATATGCAGTGAAGAGGAAGCGCTGTGTTGTGCCAATAGTTATTTGACAACACACAACATGGTCGCAGCACCTTCAAGAAACAGCGGCGCACGAGCACATAGTAATTCCTGACCATCATATTTTCTGCCCACTATTTCACCAGGTTGTGCACAAGTTCCGCCACAATTTCTGACCACCACCAAACATGAAATTTCTAACTACCGCAACTTCCACGCCTCGCAAAGCGACAGCCTGGTTGGCGCTTCTAGGCCGAGTTGTAACTTCATGCGCGGTGCGGCCAGCTGCAGCTGCCTCGGCGTAACTGTCCAAATAACGCGCTCCACCCCATTCACATCACTGGATACGGCTGGCTCAGCTGTGCCTCTTCTGCATACTCCGTCCTAATCATCCGCCTCTGCTTGGGGCCCGGAATCTTCTGGTGGACGCTAGGCCATTATCAGATGACGCGGTTCGCTTTCTGCGACAACAGACGGCGGCAGCATCAGAAGTGGTCTAGTCTGCAAAAGGCGCGATTCGGAATTATTCAGTGCGCTGCCGCTTCAAAATACATGCGAAAATCACAGCAAGCTCAAAACCCCTACCAGCGCAACAAGGACTGCGATCAGGATGATGGCGAAGATGACAAGCGCCTGCAGTGACAGCACAATGCTGGCCGATTCACATGCCGTCGATTGACAGCTGGGCGTCAAGCTGTGTGGTGCAAATCATGCAGCAAACCCCCTTCCGAATCAGTGTCATGGGCGCGTCTGGCGTATCCACGCAGGGGTTGAAATGCAGTCGTCCAGTGCACTTTCCGTGCACAGGAGCACCATGCGCTCGTGCAGGATACATCATGTATTTCATCTGGAGGACAAGAATAGCAGACTCACCATGAGCAGCAGGCAGCACTGCAGCTTGCGTGTCTTCTTCTGGATTTGCTTGGCTTGCACGATCTTATTAGTGCCACGCTCCACGTGGTCCTGCGCCGACGCCACCTGCGATTGGCGCCGATATGATGTCTTTTTTTGCAACATTGGGCTGCTCGAGCGGCAGAAGCGAAGCATTGGCAGAAGCCAGCTGGCTTCAGTAGGTGATGCGTACATGGGTCAGTACAACAGGTACTCAAGGAACAATTGGCGAATGTACGCTATCAGGTCGTGCTTGCAGGGCCATATCGTCCAGCATTTGATGGGCCTCGCCGCTCACAGCCAGCGGCATTCTGTCCTATTGAGGAACGGCTTGGGGAAAGGACTGTGAGAAAGATTTGATCAAAACCAGAGCAAAGTTCAACTGCACGTGCATCGCGATGTCGTCCAGCATCTCACTCTGGCCGTCCCGCCAGTGCGGACAGGTCAGAACGATGGGTATGCATAGGACCATATTCATATGGCAGCATCTTATGGTTTGACTGTCAGAAGGAGACACACATGCGTCGCGATGTCATCCATGGAATTTGACCTTGCGACGCTGGTGGACGGCCAGGGCGAGATGCTGGCCAGCATCTCGCAAGGTCAAATTGATTAATGTACAAACCTGACAAGACACCAGAACAAGTAACCAGGAGAAATTGGGAATCTCACGTGTGTGGCAATGTCGTCCAGCAGTTCCCCCTGGCCGTCGACAAGAGTCGTCAGGTCCAGGAAGATCTGGTTGAGCTCCAGCAGCGCCGCCTCAATCTCTGCGACCTTGGAATGCCGCTCCTGGATCTCCGACACCGTTTCCTGCACCTGCGGAATATAAACGCAGGGGAATCCGACTGAACACGGCGATAATAGACATTATGGCATCTGTCAGCAGCGCCGTCTCGATTTCCGCGACCTTGGAGTGCCGCTCCTGTATTTCGGACACCTTCTCCTGCACCTGTAGTTTTGAGAACACCGGGGATTTAGACCGTGGTTTCTATGCTTCGCAATCGCTTTTTGGCTTGGAGAAAGGAGTGCCACCTCGATTTCCGCAACATCGGAGCGCCGCTCCTGGATCTCCGACACCGTCTCCTGCACCTGTGGAATATAAACGCACGGATTTCTGCTTCGAGAGTTGAGGTCTGGCCCCCTCTCTGTTAGAACAGCAATTTGCTTACCTGGCCGCGGCCATGGTCCTGGATCGCCTGCTGGAAGACAGTCTCACTGCCGCCAGTCTCCACCAGCTTGTCGACTTCCGCATCCTCTGGCTGCTGACCAGTGACGGTGTACACCCGCCGCCGCACCATCTCCCTGAACAGAGGATTCAAAATTTGAATGTGTATCGTGTCGATGTGTATGACTGGTTAACTTTTGCCACCAGTGGCGTCTCCATCAGCTTGTCGACTTCGGCCGCCGCACGACTGCGTACGCCTGCCGCCGCACAACCTGCCTGCGATGTTGCTGCTGCCAGGGTAATTGAACTTCTGTGCTTGGCGGCAGTCTGCTCTGCGCTGCAACCTCTGGCTGCTGGCTTGCAAACGAATACACCCGCTGCCGCACCACCTCTCTGCAACGCAACTCGACAAACACCGGCGTGCGTGGAACTGAACCCTCTTGGAATCAGGAGTCGCAGTGAGATCGTCTAATGCTCTGCTTTGGGGCTGTTATCCACCTGTGCTCATCCTGCAAGCGCTGCCGCAGCGGCTGGAAGTCGGCCATCAGGTTCAGCACCTGCTGCCGATTTTCAGCCCAATTTTCTTGGTGTCGGATCAATGGAAGGATCAAGGGCTTAGGACCCGTATTCTTCTCGCCTATGCTCATCCTGCAGGCGCTGCCGCAGCCGCTGGAAGCCGGTCATCAGGTCCAGCAGCTGCTGCCGCAGCCCGGTGGTCGTGGTGGCGCGCGTTCGCGCAGCGCTGCTGCCCGGCTCGCAGCCCTGCATATCAGACATCACAATCACATACACATTATGTTGCATTGGGGCACTGCGGTCAATTCATGGTTCAGGCTGCTGCTGCAGCAACCCGGCGTTTGTGGAGGGTTTTACATTTGTGGAGGGTTTCACACGTGTACGCCGCACACTGCTGCCCACAGCCCTGCATCACATAACAAGGATCTTCCTTTACATGATTGGCTTGAGCTAAAAGCTAATTAGCTTGATGAAAGCTCCAGCCCGTCGGTCATTGTGGCGCGCATGCATACGGTGCTGCTGCCCAGCCCGCAGCCCAGCGCGCCAGCCCACCAGCACTGCTCAAACTGTTTTCTGTTTCAGATCCCATGTCAAGTTGGAAGAGGATCTCAGGCCTTCACATGATAGGACGCAAGGGTATGAAGCTGCTGGTACCTGCATGCATGTCACCTCAGTCTGCATCGACGCCCCCATCCGCTTAGCAGTGACAGCCACAGACTCTGGCCTCTCTCGGGTTAATGTGTGTCGATGAATGCGACTGCAGTGTGACATCACACGCTGCTGCGAATCCAAATTCAACTCAAGGAGCAATGCGCACCGGCTGCTTGAGTGACGCCGCATTGTCTGCATCCAGCTTCTCCAGGTTGGCCTTGATCATGCGCGCCGTGCGGTTCACGTCGTTGATCTGGCCCTGCGTGCAGTGTGTTTCCGAAGCGTTTTCTTGCAGCGTTAAAAGTCAGTGGCTGTCAGGATTCTCCAGGTTGGTTCATGTCGTTGATCTTGCCCTGCAGTGTACATGGTAGAATGCACACCAATCTATCGGCCGGGGTGGCGCTCGAGGATGTTTTTTGCCAGAAATATTTTGCTGACGAGTTCTCCAGGGCATGCAGCTCTTGGTCAAGAATGCTGTGCGGGTAGAAACTGGTGGTCTGGTTCTGTGTTGCCAAAAACGCAACATGATATCCCCGGTACATGTCGTTCAGATACATACAGGATGACTCTGTCCACTAGTCGGGTTTATGACTCACCTGCAGCTCCTCATGCAGCTTGCGCATTTCCTCATGTCTCGTTGAGACCTGCGCCCGCTCGTTGGTCGTCAGGATCGCCGCCTGGCTGTTGCGCACGCTCTTCAGCAGCGCCTGCGGCAACAGCAGCGATATTATTGCCGCGACATGGTTCGTGCCGGGACAGTCGGGCGACGGCGTAATGCAGGGCACTATTCAGCCATCAGATGCGCACATGCAGGTCTATCAGATTCGAGAGTTGTAAACCACAAAGCCTACCTGTCTGCTGTTGCAGCTGAATTGAGTGTTTGCACATCCGTGCTCATCTCGACATTGAGATATGGATGCGACTGCGCCCGCGCGGACGCAACTGCCCCGCAGGATATGCAACAAAAATAATCAGCATCAAGTCAGCTTGCCATGGACGCAATGAACCCACGTTGCTGCCCATAACCTGATCGAAGACTTCTATCAGCATGTAGGCGTCGGCCGCCGGCGGCGTCGGCGCCGGAGTAATTACTCTTGTAAAACGCAAGCTTCAAAATCTCAGGATATATTTGCAGAAACGTGATCAACACCCAGGATTTTCACCTATCTTGATGCCCACAGTCTGGTCGAAGACTTTGTCAGCATGTAGGCTACCGGGCGGCGGCGTCGCCGGATTGACAAGGCCCTTGTAAGATAGGACATCTTGTAAAGAAACCTGAAAACAAACCCACCTTGATGCCGACCACCTGGTCGAAGAATTCTGTCAGCATGTAGGCATCAGCCGCCGGCGGCGGTGTCACCGGGGTGACTGGGTCCAGTCGCGATGAAGAATTGCCGGCGTACTGGGTGCGCAGCGGCATACCGTGCGAGCTGCTTCCACCTTCTGAACCGTCGTCCTCCCGCACCGCCGACAGCGGCTGCACATCATGTGTCACGGCCAAACGTTTTGGCTCGGCAACATGTCGGGTCGCAAAGGATTTGACATTCCATTGACATGCAACAACTTGTGGACCCTATGCGGCGCTGCGGCGCTGTGGCACGCCATTGGGATGATGGGCGGTGCTTCTCAGGTGCTTTGGCGGCAGCATGCGTCACTCGACAGTTGCCTCCTACAACAACAGCTGGGAACGGGAGTGCAAACCTTCAGGTTGCCCAGGAGGTTGTTCATGGGTCCTTTTCAGCCGCGATTTCCGCAGGCCCTGTGGACCAGGGAGGGGCGCGGCCTGCCCCCTGTGGATTGGTTGGCAAAAGGTGCTGAGCCTAGTTCGTCGCTGACGGGCAGTCAAACTCTGGTGCTTCTCTTCCTGAAAGGCTCGAACTTGGGCCTGTACTGCAGAGCGTAACTGAGCAAGTGCAACCAGATGGATACGCCTCCCCCCAGTGCAAAGCGTTGAGAGTTTCCGACAACTTCACACACTGCGACAATGCTGGCAACACTGACTGCAACCAGGTTCCTCCGGAGTCAGCTGACCATTGCTCAATGCAGCGCGTCAGGATGACCCTTGCACGACTTAACCCCATGCGACACGCGTCACACTACATTGGCGGAAAAAACTCTGCAACACACGTGGCGGCCTGCCGCTGTAACCTGAAACGGCGGGACAAAATTGCTTTTCCAACACTCAGCCCGACATTTTGAGCCTTCGTGCGAGGCTAATCTTGCAGAGGCACTAGAATCAGGCGATGCACACTCGATTGTGGCACCGGCCTCTGTAATGCAGTTGCGCTGCCGCTGGCGGGACTTACGTGCATATATGCCACCTTGACGTTATATAACGTCAAGGTTACCAGGTTGAGATTGCTTGTCGTAGTTGGGCAGGCCATGAAGACCATCGAGCCTGCGGCGCCATAAGAAACGTCCTGTCCTTGCAATCAGCTGCTGACGCATGCCATGCTATCCTGCAGTGTTGCGGCATATGCATCGTAATGTAGGTGTTTATATCCACAGCCCTCGGTGGAAACTGGAGCCTTGGAATTGATTTGAAGCAGCAGCAGCAGCAGCAGCAGCAGCAGCAGCAGCAGCAGCAGCAGGCACCAGCTCTAGTTCTTGCTGAAGGTGCCACTGACGCCCTGCAGGCAATAAGACCGACCGATCTTCTGGTTGTCGGCACGCAGCACCACAAGTAACATACAACGAGAGGTGGGACATGCGCAGCAGCACGAGAAAGACGACGCCAACGATGATGCCGATAATGGTCAATACCTGCAATCAGACAATAATCCAGATTCTACCCTCACAGTGGGAAGCAGCAATGGCGAGTCGGTAGCATGATGCCGTCAAAAATGGCATTGTTCCAGAACGAGCAGCAAGCTCTGCAAATTTGGAAGTTTTTGTGCATGTATGTACTGCCGCATAGTATGCGGTAGGCAGGGTGTAGCATGTAAATTGCAAACGCAGCATGCTGACAGAAGCTGATCCTGTGTGCTGGTGTCTGCACGACTCACCATGAGCAGCAGGCAGGACTGCATGTGGCACGTCCTCATCTGGATTATCTGCAGATGCAGAGGTAATCAGATACGCCATCATGATGATCAACATATTCATGAGGATGTAATTGAAGGGCTGACAGTGCAGACAGTGACATGTTAAACATCACATGCGTGCTTCTGGTTCAAGCAGCGAGTGACCCAAATACTGCATATAATTACACCCGCAACACCATGCGCACCGACAGCTGAGCGCGCATCAGAAGAAGCAAGCTGATGCTCTTTTCACCAGGCCGCAAGGGAACAAGATCGCCTCTGTATAGTTTCAACTACTTTTTGATAACGATGTCGCACGGTTATAGCCATGTGCAGAGTTCTGTCCCTGCTGACCGGGGCTCCGGCTCGACGGCGACGGCAGCCTCCGCAGCCATCAGAGGGTGCCCCGCCTCTCGCTATTCGTGCAAAGGCCGAATTGCAATCAGCTCTCGGCGGCCTGCGTGACTTCAGCCCAGCGCAAGCGGCACAGTGCGCAGACTGCGACGTCATCATCAAGCCCGAGCGCACGTGTGCCGTGCTGCTGCCTTGACCCTGTCTCTGCCTTGCACGGGTTACTCACGTTCACGTGCCGCCGTCATGACCGTGCTGTCTATATTCAAGCATACTGGTCGATCCACATTCGGAGGCACAGCGTGAAGAGTGCGCGGCGCCTCTCACGACGCAACCTCAGAGTGATGCATCACCAGAGTGTCTTGACAGGGCACCGGCAGCAGCAGGCTGGCGGCGTTGTCCGCAGCGAGCGTGTCGAGGAGCGTCTTGACGAGCAGCGCTGCCCCGTTTACCTCCGCAATCTCCGCCTGCAGAAAGCCATCTGCAAAGTTGGAGTTGCCAGGTCCTGTCGCATTCTCTCGGAGCGCTGCCGCCCTGCAGAGATCGTGCAAGGTGTGCAGAGCAGTGGCCAGGAGCAGCTAATGTGCATTGAATTCGTGGAACACCATTCGTGTGAGAAAGCAGCATTCTGAACAGAAAGCGAGACAGGGTTTGCATTGGGTATCAACCGCCTGCAGCGCCTGCGCCTGACCTCGCCGCTTGTCCAACAGCAGCTCCTGCATTTGAGCATGAAGTGATCTTGTTCAACTTCAGGTGTATTGAAGACTAGGAATATTGCGAGACCTTCTGCTTGATGCCGACCGCTTGCGCTGCAAAATCCTGCCCCTGCCGCATCCAGCAGCAGCTCAGGTACAAGTCAAACAAGCGCATGTTGGAATGCAGCTGAAGTTGGGATGTTTGTAAGCTCGAGCCCTTGCATTAAGGACCGTCAAGTATCAGATTCACCCCACCTTGATGTCGGTAACCTGGTCGAAGAGGCGGTAACCTGGTCGAAGAAGCTGTTGAGGCTTTCGTCAAGGGCGCCGCCGTCTGGCGCGACGCCGTCCGTGGCTGCGCCGCCGACGCCATTGCTCGAAGCAAACGGCGGGTCCAGCGCATGTGCCTGTCGTGCATCAGGGGCGCGCGTCAGACCACGATGCCGCCACTCAGCTCAGGGAGCTGTCAGCGCGGCGGCTGCAGTGATCAGTATTCACTGGCATCTAGCAGGCTGAAGGGCTAAATACGTCAGCGCATGCAGCAGTGTTGCGCTATGCTGTTGGGTATGGCAGAGGGGTAAGCGATGCAGTTTCAGTTGCCCTTCCAGAGAGGCAATGGACATGCCTTTCATCAGCGCCTTTACTAGGGGGTGGCGACTGCCAACTCACAGAAGACGCCATCCTGATCTGAGCAACAGCTGCAAGTACCTGAAGTGAAAAAGCGTTGGCTCACACCTGCACGGCGGAAATGCGCTGGCTCTGACCTGCACCGTGCCGAGCAGGTCGTTCATTCTGCAGAGCTGCGTGAGCTTCCGCCCTCAGGACGCTGCGTATACTGGCATGACGCGGCTCAACGGCGGTCAGCAGCCACAATTTAGGCCCCGCTGTCCAGCCTTCGACCTCCTGGTCGAAGGCTCGAGGAAAGGGCACCTGGCGTCTTTTCATCAAAGAGTGCCCGCCAGACAATTCATCGGCGGGTCGAGGTTTTACTTTATAGATTGCCACTCGGAAAGTTTCGAGGCATTTGATGCTCTAAAGACAGAGTAAGAGCTTCTAGACTGCAGCTTGCTGAGCCGTTACGATATCTTAGCACTGCCAACTTGCAGCTGCCGGTCCCTCTCCATCAGCTAGGGGCGCACAGGTAACTGTGAGGCGCGGTGCTCTGACAGCATGATCAAGATCAAGGTGTCCTGTTCTCCCAACAGTACTTCTGAGACAGGTACTGAGCGACTGTTCGCCCTGCTCACTCCCTTTGCGCTGCATCAGTGTGCAGGGCTCCCCGCTGCGACCCTAGGCAATGAAACAGCAATGCACCTTCCCCTTACGCAGCCTTGTGCATAGGTAGCCTCCATGCCCCCTTCTGCTGATGCTTCGGCGCCGGGGCATCGGCGGCTTGTTCGGCGCAGTTGGTGCACCAGCGTCTGCCGCCGCCCCCGCACCGCGACCACCTTTGCGGTGGCGGCGCTAGCGGCTGCGGCGGCGGGCGCTTCCTCTCCAGCCAGTGTGCAACTCGCCACAGGGCGCATGCTGCAGCCTCGTCACGTGCTGCACCGCGCGCCGCCCGCTGAGCGCGCTGGCTGCCCTTAGTACCGTCACTTTTTGGTGACCTGAGCGTCGGCAATCACCGCGAGCTGTGACGCGTGTCGTCTCGGCGCCGTTCTTACTTTGTGACCTGCCATGCATACATGCTGGGATGAGAAGTTTGATGACCGTAGGCAAAGCAAACAACTGAGCAAACAACAGGGAGGAGAACAACAAGGGGAAACAACAGAAAAAAATCGATTTAAAATTCGGAAAAATGCCCACCTGCCAGGCGACAATTCCCACGATGATCGCGATGATGATTATCACGAAAATTAGAAGGCAGCACATCAGCTTCCGCGTCTTCTTTTGAAGGACCTGCGATGCCCAACCAACGACTCAGCACGACCTGCGGCATGCTCAAGAATGACAATAAACCTGCATCTCGGCTCAGCGCCGCAGTCGGCCAAGGCATAGCACACGAGCTTTGGGCACACGGAAATGAGCCAGCGAGACAGACTCTTGCCACGAACATGATCGAGCCTGCAGACTCACTTTTGCGTCCACCAGGGCGGTGGTGCCCGCTTGGACGTACTCCACTGACCGCGCCACCTGCGCACACAGTCACAGGCAGAGCGTCATTTTCGACAGCTGATCGGCACCTGCTCAAGGACAGTCCTAGGCATCGGGTTTGAGCAGCTGCTGGTGGTGCAGCAGAGGGCAGCGTGCGGTCTCGCGTGGAACATATGTGGGTGACTATATGATGAAATCACCTGCGCCTCGATGTTGTCGAGCATCTCGCCCTGCGCCTCCACCAGCACCGCCATGTCCTGTGCAGCAGAACACCAAAACGATTCAGCTCTAAATCATCGCACATTTGCAAGGGATAAGCTCTGACTCTCTGACTCGAGCGTCTGCGTCTCAGCTTTCCAATGGCGGTCATGGTGGGCCTCGATGACGCTGCCAAAACCAAGAAACAGCTCTGTACCACACAGCAGGGGGCGCTGGGATCAATGCCACCGGTTCCTAATCAATGCCACCGGTTCCTAATCAAAGGCGCACCAGGAAGATTCTGGTGCAGGTCCAGCAGAGAGAGGATGGTAAAGCAGATTCTGCTGGAAAAGGCGTCAAAACTCGCAGCATACCAGAAAGATCTGGTGCAAGTCCAGGAGACTCTTCTCCAGCTCCTTCACAGCCTCGTGCCGTTCGTGGATCTCCGCCACTGTGTCCGCCACCTGGCGTAGCGTTAGTGAGCAACGTCAGCACCACAACAGTGCGTGTGCGGAGCAGAAGTTTGCACGGCTTCATGCCACTAATGAAGCTCCGCCATGCCAGCCACCTGTAGCGGAGTGTCAAGAATGTCACTGTCATTGTGATATGCAATGCAGAACAACGGCGCCATGCTGATCGTGAAACCCAGTCAACGTGTTCGCCACCTGTGGTAGGATCTAGAATGTACTGCAATCCTGGGGGCGCAACATTTCATACGAAAAGTCAGCACAAAGACACAGGCACCGTGGCCGCGGCCCTGCTCCAGGATGGAACATGGTCTCCGATTGAGAATACTGCGGCTTCGTGTCACAGAACCCTATTGTGTCAAATGCATACCTGGCCGCGACCCTGCTCCAGGATGGCCTTCTGAAAGATGGTCTCGCTCTCCCCCGTCTCGATGAGCTGCTCCACCTCCTCATCGCCCGGCCGCTGCCCTGTGACCGTGTACACCCGCCGCTCCACCACCTCCCTGTTGCAACAGAAGGTCTGAAATGGCAACATAATATGAGCAAGCAGTACGAATGAGCTGCTGCGCCTCCTCCTCGTCGCGCGGCCGCTGCCCTGTCGCCGTACACACCCGCCGCTCCAGCACCTCCCTGTTGCAGATGTGACGTACGCCGCCAGGCAGATGCGGCCAGTTCCGCATTTGCGCAAAGCGATTGGGGGGCTGCACCGCTGTCGCCATGCTAGGTCGCCGCCAGGTGACCGTGTCACATCCGTTGCTCAGCCAGCGAACCCACAGGAGCCAAAGGCGTCACTGGGAGAGCCGCATATCTCTGCTGTGCATTTACAGTCCTCTGACCTGCCACACCCTGCGGCTCCGCATTCTCTGTACGCATCCCGCAGGGGCTGCGCGGTAGGCCCTTCCTTTTGTTGGTTTTTAAGTTATTTTCACTGTGCACCGCAAGAGTCTCACCTGTACTCGTCCTGCAGGCGCTGTCGCAGCTGCTGGAACTCGCCCATGAGGTCGCGCAGCTTTTTGCGCAGCGCCGCCGTGATCGCCGTCCGCGTGCGCTCGCTGCTGCTGCCCGGCCCGCAGCCCTGCAGCAGGAGTTGTGTGTTAGTGCCATTCACCGACGCCCAAGGGCTTCATGCAGAATCATGCGCGCAAGCTCACAAAAAATGTGACAAAGGGGCATCCAGGCCAGATACTGCATGAGGAGACTGTGTCACTTGCCGCATACCGTCTGCCTGAGGGCCTTGGCATTGTCCGCATCGAGCTTCTCGAGCCGCGCCTTGATCGTGTGCGCCGTCTTGTTCACCTCGTTGATGTCACCCTGCAGCGGACAACGTGTATGAAGGTTTGCCGGCCTCAAGTTCTGCACACTTCTGCAGGTCTGGGACCGACCCTGATTGTTCATGCACCATGATCGCGATGCCCCGCACTCACACGCGCTACTTGCAGCGCCCGAAAACCTCGACGTTGTGGGCGTCTGCCGCGCCGTACGTCAGCAAATGTCAGCAGCCATGAGCATGCCCGAAAGCTGCAAGACTGCAACCAGCAGACGCCGCCAACACAAAGCACATGCTGCGTATTCCTGAAACCGCTGCGGAACCCCACCTGCATCGCGTCGCGCAGGGTGCGCATGTCGGCGCCGCGGGTGACGACCTTAGAGCGCTCGTGCGACTCCTGCAGCTTGCCCTGGCTCTGCCGGATTGACGCCAGCAGGTTCTGCGGCGCAGCACACGGTGGCGTGAGGACAGCGTTGTGAGTACAATGCTGAGGAGGTCCGTGCTGGCAGTTGCATGCCCCACCACGCACTTTGCCGTGTGTCGCGCGGCGCCGTCACCAGCAAGATCCGATGCAGCAGTGGCACTGCCTGTGTCAAGTGGCCCGCTCAGCATGTCTCGATCCATAGCTGGATCATGGGAGTGATGTGCGTTGCCGTGCCGCCTTTTCATGAGGCAGACTCTGTTGGGCATGTGCACTCTGTCAGGCGCCCAGAAGGGCATGCTCACCTTGATGTTGGCGACCTGCCCGAAGAAATCCTCCAGGTTTTTGTCGGGGCTCTCCTGCAGCGGCGCCCCCGGCACGCCTCCATCCCCGTACCCCGGTGGTGGCGGCGGAGCGCCACCGCCCTGCGATCAAGCATACAGTGTCATGCAATGCGCTCTTCCGGGTCTGGCATCAGCACGTTCCAGGGCGTGAGGCCAGGCTCCTGCATAGACTTGCCGGGCGTGACGGAAGCCGCGTCCGACAGTCCGCCGGCGAAAAGCTGGTGCAGCAGGCACCGGCGCAGCTGGCAGCACAACGGACTGCAGCTGCTTTTGTGCATGTCTCTGATGCACAGGATCGCATGTGTACTTGGTGGCGAGACGATGAGTGCAGCAACACGCTATGGCATATCTGAGATCGAGAAGACTATCACCGAACAGCTTTGCCAGCGCAAGCAACATCACTTCAGGGATCAGAAGCAGATGGAGATAACCTTAGGCTCGTCAGCACCAAGCTGCGAGTGGCTGCCTGTTGTATTCTGGCAGATCGGCACTAGTGTGCACAGTACTGCAGAGCCCCCTGTCCGGTGCGGCACCCACCTTGACAGCTCCCAGGAGGTCGTTCATGCTGCGCGTCTACCTGCCCCGCGTCCTCAGCGGTGCTGCAGTCGCGTAAAGGCTGCCGCAGTCTGGTGCCGGAATGAAGTCCGCAGCGGGAGACCACGCAGCCGTCGCGGCAAGTTCGGCTACGATTGATCCATCAGAGGGCCACGGTAGCCTCCTGTGACCGGTGCCGCCCCTTCAACGCTTAGAGATGCAGGACTTTGGCCAGTGACAGCTGAGGTGCGAGGCCTGAACGACAAGTTTTGGGGCAGGGCCACGCTGAATCGTGGGTCGCGGTGCAAAGCAGGCGGGGTCGGGGAGTGGCGCGATGCAGCCGGTGCGAACGCAACATCTGCTTAGCTGCCAGAACGAGGCGCAGGATTGAATGACGAGACCGTGACGAGGAGCAGCTGTCATCAAACCTTGACGACTTGGAGCAGTTCATTTGCAGCCGTCCTAAACAGTCTTTCAACCGGCTCAAAAATGTAGATACGATTGACTGCTCTCTATGCAATTCACAGCAATGGTTCCAAGAATACCAATCCCGGGCAGCGCTGCGCACCCCTGGCGCCCGGAAAGAGCATATTCAGCAATTCTGAGCAGCGGCCGGTGGCGCGCAGCGGCCGTTGTTCCCCTCAACAGTTCATTACGGACCTCTATCGTTTGGCGTCGTCACGGCCAGGTCGAGCAAAGGCGCCTCGGACTGTCCTTTTCTAGACAGCCATGTAAGAGCAGCAAGGAGCTATTGCCATGGCCTCCCGCGCCCGAGCCTCCAGCGACGCAGTCACAGGCCGTCAAGGCCGACAGCTGACGCCGAGGCCGCTCACAGGCCGGTGGCGGAGCCGCCGGCAGCACCGCCGGCGGCGGCCGGCGCGGCCGCCGTGGAACCGGGTAGGCCGCCGGCGGCCGCGGGCGCTGCGCCGGGCGAGCCGCCGAGCGCCGTCACGGAGATGGTGCCCGTGATGAGCGACCGCTCCGTGAAGCCGATGGAGTGGTCGATGGCCACCTGCGACACGTGTTGCAAACCCTAGAACCAATGCGTTTGAAAATGCTGCCTGGAGCACCAAGTTTGGTGATGATGGTGCTGAATCAAGCAGCCAGATTAGATCGTCAGAATTTCTGGTGCAGGTCATCTGTGATGGACGACGCTGGTGACCGTAGGTACGCGGTGCGTTATGCTCGTGGTACATGCGATCTTGCATGGCTACTAGAGGCGTTTTCGCCGAAGCCATGATGTACAAATTGAGGTGCGCACCGCGTTGACAGGCTCGTTGGCGAAGGCGTTATTAAAGATGCGGCCGGCGCAGTTGAAGGCGTAGACCGCGGGGCCATCGGTGGCGGCGGCGTTGGATAGGAAGGTGCAGTCGCTCACGTCGCCGATGGTCGCCACCTGCAGCATTGGTGACACCAAGGGTGTGAACACTGCGGCGACTTGAGGACAAAGCACTGGGGCCACAAAGCACTGCGGGGTGACACACCGCTGTCTTAGACGGTCATGGCGAACTCCGCGGAAAAGAATGTATGTGAAGAGCCTCGTACCTCGAAGAGACCACCGCCGCTCAGTGCGGCGTTGTTGTTCTCGAAGAAGATGTTGCTCACGTCGCCATTCAGGCCGCTGCGGAACAAGCCGCCACCCTGCAGCATTGGAATACTACAGGCTCAATCGATCAGTTCAGACCCCCTTGAGCGACTGGAAACTAGGCTAGTGCCATACAGAGCTCAGCTTTCTGCTCTTGTGTGGGAAGCACCATGCACTGCACGCCAAGAGCAAGTCGGAGGCTGGATTCCGTCCTCGGTTTTTTCCCTGTGATGCAGACCATGCGCTGTGGGCTGGCAGGCGATACAGCTCACATTTGGGGGCTTATACACTACAAATTACAATAGGGCAATCCGTTACACACCTGGCCGGAGAAGGCCAGTGTGACGGTGTTGTTGGCAAAGATGCAAGAGGAGACGCCGCCGGTGCGGTTGTTCTGGTACAGCCCGCCGCCCAGGTTGGGCGCCTGCAGCGGAAATGACCTTCGAATTGAGACGCGAGGGTAGAGACAGTATATACAGACGTGATTGGAGGCTCGACATGCAGGAGGGAAACGCCTGCACTGGTAACATCTGACATGAGGCTGTCCCATGGCGGAGGCTCGGAGGAGGCGGCACAGCAAAGAACACAGCTGCTCTTTGGCCATGCGCCACACCCGGTGCAGACCTGGAGTGGCGATACCAGACAGGGCTTTGCAGGATGGGCCGTGCTGCGTCACAGATCCAAACTGACATGATGAAGCCTTGAGGGCGAAGCATTGAAGGCGAAGCATTTCCGCACCATGTTGCTGACGAAGATGGAGTTGGAGACATTGCCGGAGCCGCCGGACTGGCTGAGGCCGCCGCCGGAGCCGAAGCTCTGGTCGGACGATGAACCGACATTGTCCTCAAATGCGCACTGGTCCACAGTGCCCTCGACATCCAGCTCGAACAGCCCGCCGCCCGCCTGCGCATTGTTGCCCGCAAAACTGCAGTAGCACAAGCCATGCGGTCAGTGACAGGGCGCACTGCAAGGGGCTGCTGCGGCTCAATGTATACTTGGGAAGGGTTGTTGCTCGCAAGCCTCTTTCGATGTGGTGGGCACACGCAACTTCCGGCGTCAGAACCGGCCCGTCAGGCAGCCTGCTGCTCCCGCAGTTGGTGCGATGCAAGTTGTTGCAGGATCAATCGCTATGCTGCACGTACAGCGAGGGGCTTCCAAGGCTGAAATAGTACCACATGTCTGACATAGTATCGCACCGGGTGTTGATGACGTCGGCGATGACGGACTCAAAATATACGCCGCCGCCCTGGCCGGCGGTCGCCGTGTTGTTCAGAAAGTCGCTGCTGGAGATGCTGCCCGACTGCAATCAGGGAGACACAAGGTTCAGGGCGGTGCAGGGTATTGAGCATTCCTCTTCTGCTGCCCTGCCTTGAGAGAGATGACTTCCCGCGGCTCCAGTTCCCCCGAACTCAGCGAACACACGCGAGAAGGCAGGCGGCCTGCTTGGCCGCGCAGCTCCCGCGGCCGATCAGCGGAGGGGCCGATATAGTTATATTGTTGTGTTCATCCAGCAGAGCGCGCACCACATCCGAGCCGAAGTAGCCGCCGCCGATGGCGCCGGCCGAGTTCTGCACGAAGGACGAGCGGGCGATGGTGATGTTGCCGCCCAGCTGCTGGATCGCGCCTCCATTGTTGGTGGCCTGCGCACAGATTTCCCGGTCAAGTCACCCATGTGCAGACAGTGCGTGGTCGAACCCGAGTGACCGCCGCCCAGCTGCCCGAGTAGCGCTGCCATGATGGTGGCCTGCAACCTGTGCATGCACAACATGTGGCATCAAGTCCAATCGTCGGAGTGAATTTCGATGCCACCAGTGCACTGTATTCTGGGCAAACGTGCACTGTTGCACTGGTTGATGGACATGCGGCTTGGTCAATTCCAAGTTTGAAATTGTTCCCTGGCTAGTTGTAAGATTTTCTCCTCGTCAGTAAGTCTTTGCTGTCAGTCTGCGGATGCCCTGGCTCGCCAGGAGGGAGCAAGACGTAGTTTAGGTTTTGGAGCTCACCGTGTTCTGGGCGAAGGTGCACTGGTTGATGGTAAGCCGGCTGCCCTGGTAGGCCAGGATGGCGCCTCCGGCACTGCCCTTGTTGCCGACGAACTGCGTGTTGGTGAAGCTGGCCACCGAGCCCGCGCCCACGACGACAGCGCCGGCGTTCGACTGCAGCAACAGGCAATTGAGTGGCGTCGGTGGTCGTCATCGCCCTGGTTCGAGTGCAGCACTAGGACGCAAACTGGCGAGAGCGGCGTGAGTGGTGTCAGTGGTGTTCAGGGGGAGCTCACAGCTTGAATAGAACCACACGTTGGGCAACATAACAGAAAGGGCGCGGCCGGTTGCCGTATTTGCGATGGCTTCCGCGCACCTGCGCGCCCAAGTTGCTGCTGGAGGTGCACTCGTCGCAGGCCATGGAGCCCTCCTCGAGGGTCATGACCCCCAAAACAATCGGGAAACAACATTAGGAACTCTACGCACCTGCGCGCCCGAGTTGCTGTTGAAGATACAGCCGTCGCAGGCGACAGAGCCGTCCTCAATGGTGATGACGCCCGTCTGCCGGCCGCTGTTGGAGGTGAAGTTGGTGTTGGTGAAGTTGAAGAAGGATCCAAAGCCATGGATGACGCCCTCCGGCGTGCCTGCAAAATCAGCATAGTGTTAATAAGTGATGTGAGGTACATGTAATGGTGTTGTGTAGTTGATGAAGGAGCCAAAGTCGTGGATGATCCCTCTGGCATGTCTGATGGTTTGCAGACACTTTTCACATCGGCATCCCAATAGCTTCAGCAGCATATGCCCCAGAATTGCCGAAGTGGTGCCCTGAGCCTCAAGAGATTGGGGCACGCAGCGCAGGTGGCCGGAGCACTGAACGCTGCAACGGAAGCCGCAAGCTGCAGAGCCGCACCGCAAGCCAACAGTCCAGGTCTTATGGAGGTTCACGCACCGGTGTTGCCGGAGAAAGTAGAGTTGACGACCTCCACGTTCGAGCTGTTGAAAACAAGCGTGTAAGGCGTGCCGGCCAGGTTGGCGAACTCGCTGTTGACGATGCGCACGTTGGCGTTGACGAACTGCAGGATGCCGCGAGGGCCCGGCAGCGTGTTCGGCTGAAAGTCCACGCCTGCGGGGTGAGGTTGATGTTTCAACACAACGATGCGCACATTGGCGTTGACAAAGGGCGGCACGCCGCGCGGGCTTGGCAGCATGCTGGGCAACAAGTCCACGCCTGCACAATGAGGGTTTAGGGTTTCGAAACACACTATCATGGTGAAAGTGGTTGGTATTCCACTCACATATTGCGCTGTGCTGTGAAGGCAGCCTGAAAACTGCAGACACGCCTGCTTCTGGAGCAGGGCTGAGGCATGGCGATCAAATTTGATTTGCAAGTGAATGCTTGCCCCAGTAGGCAAAGCCAGTATACAAGCAGCACCATCAGCCTGGACCTGAAGCTGGTAGAGGATACATGTGAACCATGTGAATTACCCATGTGCGCTAAGTTTTCAGAAACCTGCTGACTGACAGAGAAAGAGCGCATACCAGTCAGCCGGGAGCTGAAGCTGGTGGAGGAGGCGCCCGCGCCGTACACCGTGAGTGGCGCGCCCGCGCCCGTGCACGTGATGGTCGCCGAGCCCGACGCCGTCGCGGGCGTGGAAGACGATGTCGCGCTGGACGAGGTGGCTGCAAAAAGAAAAAGCAATTTGCTTCGATGGACCTGCTTCAAACTCCTCAAAACCCTTTGCTAGGTCAGCTTTTAAGGAGCCAGACGCCGTCGCTGGCATGGAAACGTGGCACTGGACTCCGTGGCTGCGGCAGACGACGAAAAGGGTTCCGTGCAGAGACGAGTGAAACACAGGTGGCTCGCCGCAGTGAGCGTCCTGGGGGCGCCCTGAGGTAGGCACAGCTACACAACATGTGGGAGCATGGTGCACTCCCTTGTTTGTATGACCGCCACTCCAGGCAGAATGCCACTAGCAGCAGAACTGGCACGTGGGACGGCACAACCACACCTAGTCCATGCACTCTGTGCGTACCATGGCATTTGCTAACATGCGACAAACAAATGAGGCAAGCAAATTGAGCCCAGGAATGAATACCGGTTTCTCCCACCTGTGCCGCGCACGGTGAAGGTGCAGGTGGCAAGACCGCCGCGGGTGGCCGGTGCGGTGGGCGCGGGCGTCAGCGGCGTCACGGACACCGGCACCGCCTTCAGCGGCGGCTTGGTGATCATCTGATCCACCGGCGCCGTCGTGATGCCTGTGAATGACACAAGGGCGGTCATAAGTGAGTTGCACTTTGGACGAGTTAATCGCGGACGTTGCGACCAGCGGCCTTGCGACTGGAGCTGCTGGCAGCAGCATGCCTGGGAGAGGGGGGAGCCTGCCGCCTGATGGCCTGGTGCCTGCCGAAACCAGCGCGCGGCATCAATACTGGCAAGCGTCAGGCATGACACACGATGCCAGCAAGGTCTGCCTGCCACGGCGCATGCATAACAGCACTCCAGGCTGCTGATTGGAAAGTTTCCAAGAGCCACCTGTGGACACTGTGCCAAGCGAGCCGCCGTTGATGGACGAGGCGATGCTCTGCGCCGACAGCGGCGAGGCGGCTGGTGCGGCGGCGGTGGCGCCGCCCGCAGTTGCCGTTGCGGGCGCCGTTGCCAGGCCACCGGCGCCGGCTTGTGCGTTTGTGTAAGCCGGCACGTGTGCCACCACCAGCGCCAGGGCCAGCAGACCCGCTAGCCGCTGCACACACCGCATGTTGCCCCGAGCGTCCAAAGCCGGCTGGCAGTGCTGTTTCCTGCCGTGCTTAACCACTGCAGGCAAGCGGGTTCAAGCCTCAGCAGAGCTGACATTGACGGGTTCGCATGCAGGCTGCTGTGCCTGTGGGTCGCCATAGGACGGCATGCAAGCTGTCGAGCGGCATGCCTTGAAGCCGTCCGTGACAGCAGGAAACGCCCCGATGTGCCTTTCTCTTCCCGGATTGCAGCATGCGGAGAACCTTCCAGCCCTCGCACAGCTTGTGCACGCAAGGATCTGTTCGAAGAATCGCCCACCCACAGTGAGTCAGCGCGTCCGCAAAGGGTGCAGACGCATCGCCCACGGCAGATGCCAATGTGTGTAAGCCACCCAAAGTAGTGGCGCATGAGACGCGGCAGCTGCGCCTTCTGTGCAGACGCCTGAGGCCCGTTGCCGAGCCGCACCCCAGCCTATCGTCAAGCTTGCGGCAGCTGCAACTGGCAAGGCCGCCGCAGGCCAGCTTTGAATGAGTGTGGTGGCTGCGCCAGACCCTGCTGGCAGCGCCGCCCCACCCCCGGCCGGCCCCGGTGCACCGATCTCTTCCACATCCGGCCGGTGCGTCATGCACACCTGACAGGATCGCTGGGGGTCCCGCCTTGCGTGTGTCCGCCGGTCCTATAGCGGTGCAGCGTCCTCAATCCTCTGATCCTCGCCCGGCGCTCAGCTGATGCTCGCTCACTGTGTCTCACGCTGAATTTTCTCGGCCCAACAGCTGTTGCTGCCATCTCCTTCCAGCTGCCGCTTTATCATCGCCCTTTGTCAGCTTCGTATGACGTAATCTCGAATCGGCGCAGCTTGCTTGCGCAGTCTCGATGAGCGGTCTACGGTGAAGCAGCATTGATTCCATCTTTGTTTTGGCGCACAAAATCCTCCTTCGCCAGAACAGTGATCAGAGGCAGCCACCTGTTTGAAAAGCAAATGCTTGGACCAATCAATCTGCCAACTTGAAGCAAACGCGTCCGGGACGCTCACACTACGTTCGCAGATGCCACATTAGCTCTGTAACCAAGCATACCTCGGGGTAGGCATCGGCAAGCTTGAGGCGGCACATTGCAGCAGTCAACGCCTGAGCAGCACGCCCTGGGACAGAGCTTCGGCGTTGCGGTATATCGCTGCGGGTCTGTAACATCAGCTTAGAGGTATCTACACACCAAAAATCTGGTGTCTTGTAGTCAGCAGACGGGGACGAGAGGCGGTGCTCGCTTCCGAACCGGCCAAGGTCGGCCCGTGCCGCCCTGCAGCACGGCCGAGGCGACGGGTCGCAGCAGGCAGGTGCCGCAGCGCAGCATGCCTGCTTGCGGGACGAGCCTTCGCCAGTAAATCCAACGGTGCCATGCAAAGGTAGGTTTCACATCATGCCTGATTTGCGCTCATGGCGTGCCCTGTGCGGCGCCTGCTGAGCGCCCCTCCCGTGCAAGGAGGCTCGCCGGTTCAGCATAGATCGACAGCGTGTCAGCTTTTACCACCAAGCTCTACTAGGAAGCAACAGTCACCTCGGACACGTATTTGATGACATGTTCCCACAGCAGTGCTATGACGCCACTGCTGATGTGTGTCGACCCTGCGTGGTCGCGCGGCAGTCTTGGTCAGAGTACGGATGCATTGCAGCACTAAGAACTCGAATGTTTAGATGTGTCTGCTACACGATGCTTTGCCACGTTTAGAGTTCAAGTCGGCGCGTCTCTTTTTCTGTTGCGGCGGCCGCATGTCTGGACTTTGAACCGCCCCGTTGTGTTCTCCCCTCAGGTACAAGCTGCAGCGGCAGCTTGGCGACGGAACGTATGGCACGGTGTGGAAGGCGACCAACCGGGCGACCGGCGAGACGGTGGCCATCAAGATGATGAAGCGGCGCTTTGCCGCCTGGGAGGAGTGCGTCAGCCTTCGCGAGGTAACCGCAGAATGACAACACATCGTAACTCTGTACTAGCTCGAGGAGTTGCACCCCTGCGGATCATGACGAAGCGGCGATTGCCGTCTAGGAGGAAGGCGTCGGCCTGCGAGAGGCCAGCATGGCATCGTGAATGTGCGTCATCGACATTGATGCGTGCTCTGGACGAGCTGCACCCAGGCTGACCCACAATAGCTGACAGTGGCAGGAGAGGACTAGCAGGAGGCCGCATGCTTGCGCAATCGGACTCCAGGAGAAACACCCTGTGGGTGATGACCAAGTCAGGGGCATGTTTGAAAAGTCCTAAAGCGTAATGGCATCGCGCGCCGCAGGTGGTTTCGCTGCGGCGGCTGAGCCACCCGTCCATCATCAAGCTGCGGGAGGTCATCCGCGAGAACGAGGAGCTGTTCTTCGTGTTCGAGTACATGGTGGGTGGTTTGGGATCTGCGGTCATTATGACTTTTGGTTGTGGCAACACAGAACGATGCACTGCATCAGCGGCCCGCACCAATGACATCTGCATGCGCTGCGACATGGACGCCATGGCGGCCGCAGTGATGGCCTTGCTCAGACCACAAGGCCACAAGGCATGCTGCTTGTGCAGCAAATCCACACCGTGACTGCAACCTGCACCAGCGCTTGAAGCCATGGGAGCGGCCACGGGTCGAGATTATATTCAAGACGCACCTTGCATGTAAACAAGAGCACAAACCATTCAAGGTCAATCCTGATTGCACTTGCAGGACTGCAACCTGCACCAGCTGATGATAGCGCGGGGCAGGCCGGGGAGGCGACACGATGATGCACATTTCCTGAAACACTCACGGTTCTGGATCCAAGCATATCAACTCTTTTTGCAGGAGTGCAATCTGTACCAGCTGATGAAGGCGCGGGGGCGGCCGATCGGCGAGGCGCGCGTGCGCGACATGACCTTCCAGATCCTGTCGGGGCTGGCCTACATGCACAAGCACGGCTACTTCCATCGGGACATGAAGCCTGGTGTGCCTCTGACGACATGATGCGTTCAGCGAGGCCAATGTGCACACTGGCGGAAACGCTAAGAAATTACACTGGGGTGCACAATTTCATAATGATGTACGCTGCTTCAGCCTCAAGCAGGTGCTGGCCAGAGCCTGGCTGGAGGACTGGCACTTGGTCCACGTGGCTGCATGTAGTCTCGCAGTGGTGCTCGGGAGGGTCGCCTCAGTCCTTGAAGCTTCCAATCGCTGCATGCAGAGAACATTCTGGTGACGCGCGATGTCGTCAAGCTCGCGGACTTCGGACTGGCCCGCGAGACGCGCGGCGGCGGCGGCGCCTTCACTGAGTATGTCTCCACGCGCTGGTACCGCGCCCCCGAGGTGAGATTTCAACCACGATTACTAGAGGTTCGATCTTTTATGTCGAGTTCGCTGGTCACAACGTCGACGGCGGCGCCCTCACCGAGTAAATGTTCACGCACGGGTGCCACAACCCCCGAGGTGAGGTTGATGCTCAGGTCTGGGCAGAGTTCCAGTCACGTTTGGGGAATATATCACCAATGCCTGTTGTCGTCGGCAGCGCCGAGTACGTTCACGCGCTGATACCGCGCCCCCGACGTGAGACAGATGCTAGGCCTTGTTCGAGGATCCACTCGTTCGTCTCTATAGCAGCACCTACACCAAGTACGGTACCGCGCCCCCAAGACGATGTCCAACCCTTTTTATGCCTACCCTATTGCACGCGTGCTGCATGCAATTCTGTGTGCAGAGGATGCAGACCAGATGTCGCACAGAGTCACTGATACACTGTCAGGGTCGCGGTCTTCTGGAGGTGCTCATGCTGGGACGCTGCCCCATGCTTGCACAGGACCATCATGTGCAGATGCTGCTGTCGGTGCATGCTGTGTTGGGCTCTGTATGGGGCGCACATGGACATCTCTGCGCAAGTGTTTCGAGCAACAGATACTCGAGACTATGTATCTATCTTCCTCCTGCAGGGCTGGCAAATGCGCACAGGGCACAGATGGACACGTCTGCGCTGTCCGCCATCATGGCGGGCGCTTTCACAATCCTTGGCCCTTTCAATATGGCCAGTCGGATTCATCTTGTCTACCGTAGGTGCTGCTGCGGGCAAAGGTGTACGGGGCACAGGTGGACATGTTTGCGCTCGGAGCTATCATGGCGGAGCTGTTCACCCTGCAGCCGCTGTTCCCGGGTGCCTCCGAGGTGCGCGTGACCTCCCTTGCATGCGCCGTGGTATGAGGAGGCCTGCAAAAGCAATGTGTTAACCTCACTGCGGACTGACCATTCACAGCAGCTGGGCAAGTGCAGCAAGGTCTTGAAGTGCCTGACCATCATGGCCTGCTTGCTGTTGACCACGTGCAACGCTGTGTGCCAATGCTGGTTCCACGCTGATGCATGCGCGCAGCCGGACGAGTTGTCCAAGATCTGCGGCGTCATGGGCAGCCCCACCGCCGACAGCTGGCCGGAGGGCCTGCGCCTCGCCGCCGCGCTGGGCTTCTCATTTCCTGACGCGCAGCCCCAGGTTCGCCTCTAGCCACATGCATCTTCTTGAGAAGAAGTCGATTTGCTGTCTGTGGAGCTGGCCGTTGGCGCCAATGGCGTGCGACCTCGTGACGGCACTGTGCTCCTAGGGACTTGATACAAAGTTATTTTGCAGTTGGTCACAAACCTTCGATGCACACGCAGCCGATCGGCAGCCTGGTGAGCGGCGCGGGTGCGGCTGCGTGCGACCTCATGACGGCGCTGTGCTCGTGGGACCCAGCCAAGCGGCCGACCGCTGCGCAGGCGCTGCAGCACCCCTTTTTCCAGGTGGGCTTGACACTGCTGCACATCTGGCAGCGCCTGCCCTGGCCTGCACTGCAGCACCACCTCGCCAGATGTACTATCCAGGCGCAGCATCTGCATCACCTGTCACATTCCTTTCGTCACTTTTATCTTGTGCAGCCGAAACATCCTGGCAGCATGGTGCTAGAATTCCCACATGTGACGAGCAGCAGCGTGCACGTGCAGCCATCACCACATTCAGCATGCTCCGCAGCTGAGTGGTAGCTGCATGCCAGGAGCCTCTTTGGCCACACGATGCCTGGTCTGCCCATCAGATAAACCTCTGCCTGCATGCCGCAGGGCGGCCCTCAGCCGATGCCTGCGTCGCTCGCCACGCCTGACGTCCGCGCCAGCCGCGGCGGCGGCCGCCCCGAGCCGACGCCTGTCACTGGCCACACGCCCCGGCAGCCGCCGCTGCAGCACCACCTGCAGCTGCATTCCGCGGCGGCGGCGGGCGGCGGCCTGCGCGGGGCCGGCCTCCCAAAACCTGGCGGCTTGGCGCCGCTACTGGTGGCACCGCTGCACCTGTACGTCAATGGTGTGTCACGCGCCGGCGTGGGCGCAGGCGGCACAGGCCGCAGGGCACCGCCGCTGCGTGGATCCATCTCGCAGCTGCCGCAGCAGGTGCGATTCATTCAATGATCATCACACTCCAGGTTTTGATATATTTGCGCAGTGGCCGCAGTGCGCTGCCGCAGCACGGCTTCATCTCGCAGCTGCCGCAGCAGGTGATTCAGCAGTACGTATCATCCAAAACGACTGTGGCACCTTGCAGGGCGCAGAGGATACACTTTTACACAGACTCATTTTCAGAATGTCCAGAATGTCGAATGTGCCATGTGCCATCGTTTTTTGAGCAGGCCAGGAGCTCGACTTGTTGGCATGCAGCCGATTGGGCAGAAAATAGTGCTGCGACATGCTGTATGGGCTTGTGCAGGTGACAACACAGCAGCAGCCGCAGCCGGCGGAATGGCCGCCGCAAGCTGCACAGCCAGCCTCGCACCACGGTGCTAGCAGCCAGCATCATTACCCTCAGGTGCTTATCAGCAATACACATCAAGTGATGCCAAGAAATGTGTTTCATCGACTTGTGCACTGGAATTGACCGCACAGTTGCAGCTTGAATTACAGCTTGACATTCCCAGTGTTCACCTCGCTGCATGACACTCACCGTGTATCAAGATCTGACGAGCATGCTCCTATAGGCGATTCGATTTTGTTGACACTTCAGGTACCACCGCTGCAGCTGCAAGCGCCACGGCAGCCGCAGCTGCACGGCCACAGGATGCAGCAGCAGCAGGGCGGGCGGGGCGGGGCGCCGCTGCAGCAGCAGCACCTGCCGCCGGGCCATCAGCAGCACACGGCATTTTTACGCGCCGCCGCCGCTCAGGACGCGGCGCAGCTGACGCCAAAGGCCACGGGACTGGGCCACACCTTCCCCAGGTCAGTATGTACTATCTCCACAGATCATGTAAGGGTTGCAGGGTCTAAGAGACATTGCAGAGTGCCGCCTTGTTTAGGGTTTATGGGTCTAATACGTGTTTCTTGAGGACCTCTGAGAGACCGCCGTAGACAGATTGGTCACCTTGCACACTGTGACCAGCCATCAGAGTGCGAAGAGGTTCGTTGATCTGTGGCGGTGGTGTTTCAAATGTTTTTGAATCAAAAGGCAGCTGCTGCTGCCGCCGACACCAGGCTGCTGTGCGCTGCAGTTATGTGCATGATACGCCCTGATTTAAGCCCTGACACGACCCTTTGCTGACGTGACGTGGACATCGTCTGCAGGATGGCGGCGCTGAAGCGGGCGTGGCTGCCGGGCTTCAGCTTTCACGGGCGCGCCGCAAAGCAGGCGCCACACGCACTCGACTCCTCCTCGCCCCGCGCCGAACGCCGCTCCACCCGTACGCTTTTCTTCCAACCTCCTGAAAAGTCTCACAGAGGCAGTCACGTTGCCGGCTGTCCGTTCAGATTGGCGGTCTCAAAACGCATCCAATTTGAGCCAAGTAGGCAGCCGCCGCACACATACGTTACCTCGGCCCGGTTCAACCGCAGGCACTCTTGTGCAGCCTTCCAGCATTTGAGATATATTTGAAATTGCTGAGGACGAGGAGGACGTGAAGGACGTGAAACTGCTGAGTCAGCCGGAATGCAAAAACCTGCAGGTGGATCACTCGGCGGCGGGGTGGCTGCCCACCCTGGAACACAGCAGCAACAGCAGGCCGCCGCTATGCGCGGCCGCCGACTGCAGCCACAGCAGACGCAGAGCCCTGCTTTTGGCGCCGGTGGCCGCGGCCACCTACCAGCATCTCAGACATTCGAGCACCAGGCGCGGCAGCCGCACCCCTATGGCGGCGGCGGCGGCGGCGGCTTGCACGGCGCCTTAGGGGCAGCCGGCCACCATGCACAGGTCCGGGGTCTATCCACTGAGTTTATGCTGCTGGAATGTGCGATGCTCGGGACTCGAGGCCGGTGATTGTTCCATTCCTGCACGGCGGCATGCAGCCGCAGGCAGCTGGCAGCTGGCTAACATGAGGAAGGTCCTGCATGGCGAGCGGCAAGACGAGGCCTGCTATTTACATCTTGCGCAGCCACTTTGGGTGCAAAGTTCGACATCTAGATGCTGGGCCGGTGATATGTATGTCTTCGACTGATCACGTTCCAAACCAAAACTGCAGGCGGTACGCCTGGGTGTGAGCAGGGTCGCATCGCTGCAGCGCCTGGGGGAGCAGGGCGGCCGGCCGCAGCACAGCGTCACAGCCCCAGCCGCGCAGCACAGCCCGCAGGCGTCCGGGCAGTGGAGCCTGCCGATGGCAATGCCGGCGTCGCTGCCGCAGCAGCCGCCGCAGCAGCAGGCGGCGGATCATGTGGTGGGTGCGGCGCGGCGGTCAGCGTCTAAGGACATGCGGCAGTCAGCAGACACCTCGGCTTCCGTGGACACCCGGGCGTCGACGGACACGCGACGGTCGCGGCTGTCGGTGTCGATCGACCCTGGCGACCTGCCGCTGTCCCAGCTTCCTACCGCCGCCAGCAGCGGCGGCGGCGGGTTTAGCGTAGCAGCGGCCAGCGGCGCCATACCCCTGGCTTGCGGTGCTTAGCGATCCATCGAAACAAGGCGGCAGGCCACATGCAGGACTCTGGCAGCTCCCTGCGAGCAACAGCTCTAATTTGTTTGGTGAAACTGCTTCATTTTGCTGCGCCCAACTAGGGGCGAAATTTTGCAGGATTTGGTGTCATGGCAGACTTTCGAGATTCTGGAGACTCTACAAGGCAAAGGATCACCACAGTGCTGTTTGATGTGACCGAGAAGACGCGAGTTCTCGCAGCTGGCCGGGAGCTCACCATTCTTTGATTTTTGATGGACGACTGCGTGCAATCCAAAATAGGCTGCGGCGATCCGGCGCCGCCGAGGTTTAGCTCATATGCATTGTACATTCGGCACAGCGCCCGACAGATTTGAGCCACTTGCACATCACGAGAGATCCTGTTGATTACTGTCACGCAGGACGATGCCGCTGCTGCAGCGTGTCTGGCAGGGTCATTGAATACTTTCAGGCCTTTATCATCGGGCATGTGCCGAGTCATACGGCATGGTTCCACTGTTCACAGAGACATCTGAACTGTGCACAAGGGACTGGCGGACGACTGACTATCGATTCGCAGGTGCAATGTGGATCATTGCCGCCGCCGCCGTGGCCACCGCTGCGGCGCTATGCGCATGGCTCCGCCACACTGCCCACATGTCTGACTGCTGAATTAGCGCAAACCACTCTTTCGATGGCGCCTATGCAATGCAGCTCGAACGAAATTTGCCTTACATTGGCCTAGGACGTTTACAAATCCACGCTGGCAGGAAAATTTAAAATCCACGCTGGAAAATTTAAAATCCACGCTGGCAGGAAACCCTTTGCCAAGGCGCGAAAGTGACAGCACAATGCCAGTTGCAGCTGCCTCGCGCTATAGTTGCAGATGGCACTTGCCTATCAGGTCGCAAATTTGCCGAGTGCACTGCTCTTGGATTGCTGACAGTATTGGTTTGTTGACAATACTGCAACAGCAGCGATAGGTTGTGCAGCTCACACCATTGCAACTTCTGCGCAGAAACTAATCGCAAAGACGTGAGACGAGGGCCTTCCGTCCGGCAGTTCTGTCACACAACTTGCACATCCTAGGTCCTTGAGCGACTGTTCAAATAGGCAAACCTAGGCCTTAGAGCCATGCTGGCAGCCGCAACGGGATGTTATTGAAACAAAATTACCCGGTCGCATCCGCCCTGCGAGTTGCGCTCAATAGCAGCACTGCGGCTATTGGTGCCGTCAAGGCGTTCCCTACAGCCTCGCCGGCGGCCTCGAGCCTGGCGAGTGCGTCGCACGTCCCCGAGGCTGCGCTCGGCTCTGCTAGGAGGCACACCTACAGCCAGCTCGTGTCGCTGCGCGGCTGGCAGAGCCAGAGTGCCGTCAGCCAGCCCGCGTGCCGGAATATCGGCGGCATGCCACCCTTGGGCTTGGGTGCGCTCGGCCTACCATCCATGCAGCCAGCGCTCGGCCAGCACGCTCAAGGTCTGCCGGCGACAGCAGCGGCGCCTACGTCACCGCAACCGTCAGCCGGCGGCCTTCCTGCAAGGCTGCACGTGACCTCTCGGCGCAGTGCTGCCGCGCACGCCGCCGCAGCCTCGGCAACGTGCTCAGTACCAGTCACACCGACGCGGCAGGCGGCGCTGCAGCGACGGTGCTTCGGCAGCGGCGCCGACCACGGGGCAGGCGGCAGCCACAATGGCAGCGGTGGCAGCGGGAGCGCCGCCAGGCTGGCGTCCGCCAACCTGTTTGCGCACCCAACGCTGCGCAAAAACGTCAAAATCTGCAGCACCTGCTCGGCGTCGGCATCGCACTCGGACTCGCTTCCGCACAACAGCCCCGGTGCGCGATCGCAAAACCCTACAAAACCAGCTTCGGTGCTTGAACTTTGACACACAATCATCGGTTGCTGCTGCAATTGCGGACCAGCACCCGCACAACAGCCCAGGTGCTTGGAATGCATTGCGCACAGTCACTGGCCCTGTCACAAGTAGATAGCATGTTGGAGCAACACGCACTGCAGGTCCGCAGGCAGCATGCGTCGCCACCGTCTTGGCTGCGAAGTGCCGTGTGGCTGAAGATCACACGTGTGAATCCAGGGTCGGTCAAGGGGGCCACCCTGGAGTGGGAGGACCCCAACTCGGACCTGCAGCTGCAGCGGCGCGCGCACCTGGTCTGGGACGAGGGCGGCCCCAAAACGGCCTTCATCGTCAAGAAATCGGGCAGCGCGCGCACCTCGAAAGCACTCACAGATATCGCCACCTGGTGAGCAGCTCACAGTAGTGGCAGTGAGAACAAGACAACGAAATTGTGAAGTCTGAAGTATATGAGGGTTCCCATATGGTCTCGCG
>JAABUW010001239.1_pt1 | contig 44212 bp, 15 predicted proteins | sample 5560081 | NCBI WGS metagenome assembly JAABUW01 (sample SAMN10711882, study PRJNA513363) | rock metagenome | isolation source: Antarctica rocks | place: Antarctica: Victoria Land, Knobhead sud | reverse complement strand
TTATATTAATTAACTTCTAGTTAAACCGCCTAGTAATATAATATTAAATAAATCGAGGGACTTATTTAATTATAATTATAAAAAATATATAGATCTAGAATAAACTTTAATATAAAGGAGGGAGGTAGTAATCAATATCTTTAATACCGATAATAAAGAAGGAAGCCTAGGTAATTCGCGTTTTAAAATTTAAAGAATAATATAAAATAATTATAATTATAAGAAGGAGAAAAGACTAGATAAATCTAATTAAAAATATCGAAGAATATTAAGATATTAAGGTTATCGATTAAAGGGTAAAAAACTAGGCCCGCTAATAATAATTAAATAAATAAAAAAGTTATAAAATAATAATTTTTATATAAATTATTAACCCGGCTTAAAAGAGAGATTTATTTAAAGACCGGTTTAATTATTATAATTAACTAAAGAAGGTTAAAAGCTTTATAATAATATAATTAAAATATAGTAAAATCGGATTAAATAAGTTTCTATATCGAATAAAAGTATTTATAATCTATAATATTAACTACTAGTATAGATAGAGGAAATAAAATATAAAGTATATATTATTATTTTACCTAGAATTAACTAGGGATAAAGCGGAGCTTATAAAATAAATAAATATATATAATTTTAAGAAGATATTAACCTAGACCTAAAATATATATATAGCCGCGCGGTAGATAATAAAGATAGGGTAACTCGGTTAATTCTTTTTTATTAAAGAATAATTAATATAATCTAAATTATTATTAGGACCTAGCGATATATTTAGGTCTATAAAGAAAAAGAAGAAGAAAAAGAAGCCGCCGGCCGGAGGGCCGTAAATATTAATTATTTAATAAATATATAATAAAGCGGCCTATAGGCCTAAGAGATAAATAAATAAAATTAGGAAAATTAAAATAAAAGGGAAACGAAGGGAAGAGATAAATAATATTTTAGAATAATTATAATTATCGGCTACTAACTAGTAAAAAGAGGAGATAAATTATTAATAAATTAAAGTTTTTAACTAACGAGGTTTCTTTAGCGACTAGTAAAAACTATTAATAACCCTATTAAAAAAATATTCGCGGAACTCCTTTATTAATAAAGTAGTTTTATTAGAGTAGGTGTATAAATTAATTAATTAATTAATCAATAATATTATCTATAAATAATTTAGTACAGGAGTATTCTTTTATTATTTATTTAATTAATCCTCTCTCTATAAGATTAGAGTATATAAATATACCCTTTACTATTTCCCGTTTATTAGGGTTCTAGCGACGAGGTTAATAAAACGGTTCCTTAATCTATTTCCTTATTATATATAATTCACATAACTTATAATCTAGAATTAATTTCTAAAGACGATTTACTTCGTTAATATTAATTTTTTTATTTATAGTAACTAGCTTCTTTATATCCTATATATTTAAATATACTAGATATTAATATTATTTATCCTAGGAGTAATAATTTACCCAGTAATTATATAACGATTTTAGTATATATAGTATTTTCGAATATTTTAAATCTAGTAGGTAGTTAGTATTAATATATATTCTTAATAATATCTTCTTATTATTAGAATTTATAATATCGAATCTATTATTTATAATAATAGTAGAATATCCCTTTTATTCGAGAATAGTAATTAAAAGTAAATTATAATATATTCTAGGTATATAGTATATATTAGTAAAGATAATTTAATCTAATTTATTATCGATAATTATCGGATAATATATAAATCCTATACTTTTTATATAAAGATATTAACTATTAATCTTATTTAGGGAATCGTTATATAGTTCATAGAAAATAAACTTGATTCTATCCTATAATATATATATATTAGAGGCGGTATCTATATAGACTACGTCTTCTTTAATATTATATACGATGTCGGTATTAATAGATTTCTATTTAATTATAAATAATTTAATTTATATACCTTTAAAACTATTATTATCCTAGTTTTAAATTATAACTTTATTCGATTTCTTACCGAAATTCTTTTTTATATAACTTTCTTTACTTTTAAATAATTTCTAGTCTTATAGGTATATTTTAGGGTAAAGATAATAGTATTTATTTTTACTATAATAGGGCGATTTATAATAAAAGTAGAGAGATTTCTCTTTATTATTTTTATCTTTCTCGTCTTTATTATTATTATTATTATTAATAGTAAGAGATTTCCCTTTTCTAGGCTTATTCTATTTACTAAATCTAATTATATAAATATATTAATTTTCTTCTTTATCTTTAATTATCCGATTATATTAACCGAGAGTAATAGTTATATTATTAATACTAGGTTTCTATTTCTCTTTAATACCTTAAATTAAATTAAATAATAAGGGAGTTAGACTCTCCTCTAAATCTATATAAAAAAAGATATTAAATATCTACTCTAGTAATAATAATCCTATTTTAATTAAAATTTAATATATTATTTTAATTACTAAAATATAAACCCCGATAGTAGTATATTTTAACGAGTCGACTTTTAAGATTTTAAATATTACTTTATCTCTAGTATTTAAATTACTCTCGTTATATAACTTTTTAATATAATTTATTAATTAATAATATTCTCGATATCTTTTATATACCTCTATAGGTTTTCTTTAATAAAGAATATTAATTTAGTTATAACTCTAGTATTTTTTCTATCCTAGGCTTTTATTACTTTTTATTATTCTATTAACTCTTTTTTATAGTTCTTCTTTTCCTTTTTAATAGAGGATTCTTCTATTTCCTAAATAAATCTTATAAAAGTAATAAATCGAAACTCTTTACTTAATATTATTTAGTCGATATTATCGAGAATATATTTACTTATTATTTCGCGCTTAAACTTGGGCTAGTTCTTCGGTCTATTTAGTTTCTTAATTTTAAATTCTTAATAATCCGTTATAACTACTATTTACTACTATATAAACTAGGATCTAGAGATAGATTTAGAGGTAATATTAAAATCGTTATATACGAGGTTTAAAGACTTCTTTAAACCTCTTTATTAAAGAGTAGTAAATACTAAACCCGGGCTCATAACCCTTTAGAATATATATTTTATTATAAATAATAATAGAGGTTGAATAGTTAATTATTATTTATAGTATTATTATTACTATATATTTAGTATATAAAGTTAATTTATTAAGTAACGCTAAGTTTAATCAAATTAAACTATAGTAGAGATTCTACTTAAATATTAATAAATATAGCGGAGGAGTACGAATTATTACTACTATAATAAATAGAGGCTAGACGAAAGTATTTAATAGAAACCGCGCTAGAGATCCTTATAAATATAATATATACTATATAAAACTATAATAAGAACGGGAGAGGAAAGGTAATAAACCTACTATTATTAAATATAACGGGAGCGTTCGATAATATTTTATATAAAAGATTATTATACGATTTACGAATAAAAAATATACCGAGCCTAATTATTAACTAGATAATAAACTTTCTATTAAATAAAACTATATCTGGAATATTAAAAAATAATAATAATAAAGGAGGTAATAACGGGTATTCTATAAAGATCGTTTATTTTACTAGTATTTCTTTTATTCTTTAATATATTATTAATCGAGGAGTATACTAAAATAGATTTATTAATATAGGTCGGAGTATTTATAAATAATATCTATTTACTCGCTTATAACGAGAGTATAAAGAAAAACTATACGAATTTAGAATAAACTCATAATATTTATTTAAAGTAAATAATTATTTATAAAATATCGTTTACCCTCTAAAAATACGAGCTAGTTTATATATCTCGAACGCCGAAGAAATTTAATATAGAAATAGCGATAAACTTTAGGAATATAATTAATAAACCTAGAGCGAGTATTAAAATCTTAAGACTATATATTAATTTAAAATTAAAATAAAGACTATATTTAATCTAAATTAAAGTTAGAGCGATTAATTAAAGCCGCGCTATAAAGTATTTAATTAATTCGATTTAAAATACTATTTTCGCGAAGTATAAAACGATATATAATATAATAATTAAACTAATATTAACGTTTACGACTCCGATATAATATTAATTAAAGAGAACGACGGAGGCTATGAAAGAATATACGAAGAAATTAATAATTATCTAGAAAAATTACTTTAGGATAGTTTTAAAACTATTTAAAACTATTTTAATTCTAATATTTAAAACTAAATTAATAATCGCGCTAATTAACCTCTAGTTAGACCGCCTAGTAATACGATATTAAATAAATCGAGGGACTTATTTAATTACGTTTATAAAAAATATAAAGATTTAGAATAAACTCTAGTATAGAGGAGGTAAATAATAATTAATATTTTTAATATTAATAACGGAAAAAAAAGTCTAGGTACTTCGCGCTCTAGGATTTAAAAAATAATATAAAGTAGTTATAACTATAACGAGAAAAAAGGACTAGATAAATTTAATTAAAAATATTAAAGAATATTAAAATATTAAAATTATCGATTAGAGGGTAAAAAATTAAACCCGCTAATAATAACTAGATAAATAGAAGAGTTATAAAAAAACGGTTTCTATATAAACTATTAACCCGGCTTAAAAGGGAGATTTATTCGGGGATTAATTCAATTATTATAATTAATTAAAAAAGACTAAGAACTTTATAATAATATAATTAAAATATAATAAAATCGGATTAAATAAATTCCTATACCGAATAAAAGTATTTATAGTTCGTAGCGCTAGCTACTAATATAAATAAAGGAAATAAAGTATAAAGTATATATTATTATTTTATCCGAAATTAGCTAGCGATAAAACGAAGCTAATAAAATAAATAAATATATATAACTTTAATAAATATTGATATAGGTTTATAATATATATATAACTATCTAGTAAATAATAAAAACGGGATAACTCGGCTAATTCTTTTTTATTAAAGAATAATTAATATAGTTTAAATTATTATTAAAACCTAGTAATATACTTAAACCTATAAAGAAAAAGAAAAAAAAAAGAAACTACCGGTCGGAGGGCCGTAGATATTAACTATTTAATAAATTTATAATAAAGTAATTTATAGGTTTATAAAATAAATAAATAAAATTAAAGAAACTAAAATAAAAGGAAAACGGAGAGAAGAATAAATAATATTTTAAAATAATTAAAGTTATCGGCTACTAAACTAGTAAAAAGAAGAAATAAATTATCGATAAATTAAAGTTTTTAATTAACGAGGTTTCTTTAATAGTTAATAGGCGCCGCTAGTAACTTTATTAAAAAAATTCGCGGAACTCCCTTATTAATAAAGTAGTTTAACTAGAGTAAATATATGAATTAATTAATTAATTAATTAATATCGTTATTATTAACTTATTTATTTATAAATTTAGTCTCGAATTATTCAATAAATATAATAATAATTTATATTTTTACGATATTAATAATATATTTAATTTATTTTCAAATCTTATAACGAGTATAATATATAATTTTATATTTTAATAATTATCGAATTATTAATTACGTATTTATAATTTATATAACTCGTTATTATCTTTCTTATTTAAATAAATTAGAATATATTAATAAATATATTATTTCTTTTTTCTTAATTAATTTTTATATAAAAATAATCCGATTTAAAATATTAATAATTAAAAAGAGTTTATTAAATTATCTAAAATATTAGAAATAAACGAAACGCGTGTAATTTATATAAATAACTACCGAAATTCTTTATAATCTTCTTTTCTTTAATTTCTTATAAAGTTTAAAGAATTATTATTATAATATTTATCGATAATAGGAAATTTATATTAGTTTTTAATAATTAGTAGAAGATATTAATTATTCTATAAATTTAGGAGTATAATATACTAGAATTAAACTACGGCGCTAGTTCTCGAATAATAACTATCGAGGTTTAATTTAATAATACTATATTTAAATCTACCTAGTAATAATATTCTTAAATATATATTTTAATTATAAAAGAACTATATAACCTAAAGTATAAAGACTTTAAAGCGGAGCGATATTATTATTCTCTATATATATTATTAAATTAATATTAAATTTACTTTTATTTTTATTTTTATTTTTATTTAATTTAAAGTATTTTCTTAAATAATTATTATATTAAACTTCGAGGACGATTTCTTAAAAAGAGAAATAATTATTATATTTAATTATTAAAGATAGAGTCTCGGGCTAAAGATTAATAATTATATAAAATACGTCGGCGGAGTTTTTATACTATTTTAATTAAAATATAATTATATTAAATATTTTATTAATAGAGTTAATAACTCCTAGTCTCTAAAGTTCTTCAAGAAATAAATTTATCATTATATAATAAAGACTTTTATTAAAACTCTTATTTATTTTTATATTTTTATATATACTCTAGGTACCTGAGTTTAATAATATATCTAGTCTAGATTATTTCAAAACACGCGCTTATTGAATAAATAATAATAGAGGTTGAGTAATTATTTAATTGTTTATTATTACTATGATTACTTGGTGTATGCTTATACGCAAGCTAGTTTACTAAGCTACGCTAAACTTATTCAAAATAGACTGTAACGGAGATTCTGCCCAAATGCCAACACGATTTCAATATTCATAGGCGAAGGAGGAGCGCCACTGAATCCTTATGGGGGCGCTTTTCAATGGCTGATCGATGTGCCCGTACGAGGCTATGAATTTCAACACGCATGGCAATTCACACCTCATACTCAATTTCCAGGCGAGCTGCTTTCCGCCACTCGATTACATATCGCTGCAGGAGCTGGTAAAGTCAAATTGCAGGATCGCTCCTGGATAATGGAGCCTCTGCGTCTGGATCATCTTCATCAGAGCCCACTGCATTTCGCAGCATTGCACGGTCGTACGGCAATCGTCAAAATTCTGCTGTAGTACGGAGCAAGCCCGCACGCAGTAGACATATCGCTCTATACTCCGTGCATGAAGGCTGCTTCGTATGGTAGACTAGACTCACTAATAGCACTAGCAGAAGCAGGTGCAGATCTACATTCACAAGATATCTACCGTCGAACAGCGTTGCATCATGCCGCAATAGCGCAGGCATGGACTGTTGTTGTCTACCTATTGAACGATTCAACGGTTCATAAGCTAGAGTCAGAGAATACCTTAGGAGAAACAATTGCAGCATCTATCATGAATCGAGGCCCTCCCTGCTTAATAACATTCTTACTGAGCAGTGCACTAGACCCCGATACCTACCGCCTAGGAAAAGGCAACGTCCTCACAGCCGCCATCGGGAATGTTGCGGATGCTACTAAGACCGCTGCCGAACGACCAGCTGCCTATGCTTCTGACACACCGGGCGCTGTCAGAGGGTACCCCACTTTATGCAGCCTGCACTAGAGCTTGACCGCAATGGCAAAAAGATGTCATTGAGATCTTGTTCGATGTGGGCGCAGAGCTGGAGCATGAGGGAGAGGATCATGGCACCCCACTAATGGGTACATGTGCAGCCGGATGCCTTCCCGTCGTCAAATTGCTTGTGTCAAGAGGAGCGAATTTATGTTACACAAAGGATGGCGAGGCCTTCAGTGCTTTTTGTGCCGGAAAACACTTTCCAGAGATTAGACGGTGGCTACTTGTTGGGCGATATACCGAGGGTCCTAGATTGCTCGCGGACAGCGGGAGCGTACAAGGTGTATGTGAACCAGTACCAAGATAGGATGCAAGAATCTGCATTGTATCTAGCCTGTTGCTGTCCGAGCTCTCCGTGGGTTTCATCTCTGCATATTACACCTCATCTATCATAGCTCTTTTTTCCCGTCAGCCAAGTCCCTTCGACATCGTGCTCTACGTCTCCGCAGGAAATTCGTCCTCCAACCCCACCCTTGCCACAACGTTCATACTCAGCAACTCCTGAATCAGCAGCTTGGCCGCATACGGAATTGTCATTTTCGTCATACCCTCACTCTTCTTGCACGTCTGGCAATATCCACTATAGCCCATCATACCACACGTGCCACAGATGTCGACCACGTGTGCATCACTACTCAACATCAGTCTCTCCAGCAGCAACTGACTGGCCCCGTATGCGATCAGGCAATCCCGCTCCATCTCTCCTAGCCGCAGACCACCGTCGCGGGAACGACCTTCCATAGGTTGGCGTGTCAAGGTAGCGCGGGGCCCGCGGGCCCGAGAGTGCATTTTGTCCATGACCATGTGTTTCAGCTTCTGGTAGTAGATAGGCCCGAAGAAGACGTAGGCGGGTAGACTCTCTCCCGTGATGCCACTCGTGACGAATTCTTTGCCGCCGTAGCTGAAGCCGTGCTTGATGAGTATGTCACCCATGTCTTCGACTTTGCTACCACCGAATGCAGTGCCGTATTGTAATTCTCCTGCTAGTACGCCAGCTTTTCCGGATACGAGCTCCAGCATTTTCCCTACCGTCATTCGTGAAGGGAAACCGTGAGGATTCATGATAATGTCCGGCACGATTCCATCGTCTGTGAAAGGCATGTCGACTTGTTCGGCAATAAGACCAACCACACCTTTCTGCCCGTGGCGGGAAGAAAACTTGTCGCCGACTTCAGGACGACGGGTTTGCCGCGTTTGTACCTTGATGATCTTGTGATCCGACTCCATGCAGCTGACCATCACCTTATCGATATAGCTAGGATCTGGAAGGCGGTACGTCATAGGAGTGTCTTTGTAATCGCCAAAGCCATAGTCATTGCCGATGCCAGTGCTGGAATGCGGGTTTATGGGTGTTTGTTTCATGATGTAGACTTCGCCAGCTGACACTTTCTCGCCAACTCGAGCGAGCCCGTGCTCGTCGAGGAGTGCGTGCTTACGAACTGGAACGCCATTCTCGATGATAGGATCGCCGACACGCTCTTCGAGTCCATTGGGCCATTTGCGAAGGATAGTGTTGTATTTGCGGAACACTTGACAGCGGCCAAAGCCACGGTCAACGGAAGCTTTGTTGAGGACGAGAGCGTCTTCGATATCGTAGCCCGAGTAGGACATCACTGCCACAATGGCATTTTGGCCAGCTGGAAGCTTGTCGTATTTGATGAGTTCGATAGCGCGGGTTTTCACCATGGGCTTTTGGGGGTAGACGAGCAGGTAGAGGATTGAGTCGATGCGGGTAAATTGGTTGTTAGCGATTGCGCCGATGGCTTGCTTGCCCATGGCACATTGGTATGTGTTTCGAGGGGATTGGTTGTGGTGAGGGTAAGGGATTAGGCCGGCTACAGCTCCGAGGACCGTGAAGGGTTCGATCTCGAGGTGGGTTGTTGTTTGATTGATGTTAGTCTCGTACATAGCAATATTGGAGTCATCTTCCTCGTTGACATCCAAGTATTCGACAAGGCCTCTAGAGAGGAAGTCATCGAAGCCAATCTTGCCTTTGCGCAGAGCTTGGAGCGATCGAGCAGTCACTTTCGATCTCCCTTTCTCGACAATGATCAAGGGGCGACATATCCTGCCTTCATCGGTAGCAATATGGACTGCACTGTGGTGACCATTGAGAGAAACGCTGACGAACTCCGATATCCGTCCTGTTCGACGTAGTTTCTTGAAGCTAGTGATAAACTGTCTTGGTTCGGTGGTGAGTGCGCATGGTGTTCCATTGATGAAGATGATGTAGGCTCCATCTGCGTACATATCCTTGCCATTCACCGTGTGAACGTCTTGAGCCCCCAGTATGAATATCAGCTTCTTGACAGGAGCTACCTCATCATCGGTGGTAATGTGTGTCATGAGAGCTAGATTCTTGACCAGACCACAGGCTTCTCCTTCTGGTGTATCTGATGGACATAGCATCCCAAATTGCGATGGTTGCAACGCGCGTGGTCCACTGATCTTCCTTGTCTTCTCGAATTGACTGGTAATCCTGGTCATCATACCTAAAGCACTGATATAGCTGAGCCGACTCAAAACGTGCGTCACGCCTGCTCGCTTCATCTTGAAACGTTTCAGGTCCCAATTTCCGGTCGCCACAGATCGCTGAATACCTGCAGTGATTGGGTTGGCATGCATTGTCAGGTATCTAATGGCATCGAACTCTTCGGTCCTTGCGGGCTTCTTCAGCACTTTGTCGATCGCGAGTTTGATATCATGGTTGAACTTCTTAAAGAGATCTTCGAAGAGCAATGACAGTAGCTGGCCAGCCAGCTCGAGCCGTTTGTTCCCATAGTAGTCCCGGTCATCCACCAAGCTACTGTCGTGGAAAGCCATTATTGTTCTTCTCGTCATGTGCGCCAGGTACAATGCTTTTGGCCGGAAGTCAAGGCCATGGACGGGGACATGATTGATAAGGACATTGGATAAGGCCTCAATTGCCTCTTGGACGTATTTCCGTCGAGATTCAGGTCCATTATGACGTCCTTTAATCTGAATCTTCTGACCGATATACTCAAGAGCTTCATTTTGGGTGACTATGCCAAGCTTCGCGCACTCCTCGAAATTGACAGAAAAGGTGTCTTGATATAGATTATCATGCCCGGCAACCGAAAGTAAGATCTCATGATCGGAATGGATTCCCAGTGCCTTAAGCACTAACACGATCGGTAGGTCGTCACCTAGGAAATTGTGCTTTACGTATATCCGGTCGTGGCGCATTATAACATAGGTCTTCGACTTACGTTCGTGTGTTGAGCTAGGACAATCAGCTTTGTTCAGTCATAGGTTTTTCTTTACATACCAAGTCACAGAAGCCTGAACTATCCCATGCTTAGTGCCCTTCTCCACGATTACTCTGTTTTTGCTGATTTGCTCCTGAACGAGAATAACTTTTTCTGTCCCATTGACAATGAAATAACCACCAGGGTCCAGTGGACATTCCCGAAGGTCAGCCATCTCTTCCTCGGATTTGTTTGAGAGGACACATCTGGAGCTCCGGAGCATCATTGGTAGACGCCCAATGACAGTGCCCTTTCGGCGGACTTCTCGGAGTCCACGCCAGTAGGATACATCCACCATGATGGGCGCGGAGTAGCTTGTATCCCGCAGTCGACACTCATTTGGAGTAATAGTAGAGTCCCAGTGGCCGCGAGCCATTTCTCTCTGATCCTCTTCATGGCGGGTTGGTTTACCGACGTAGATATTGGTGTATTTGATGTAGAATCTCGGATCGATATCACTAAGTATGACTTGGTTGGCTTTGACGATTCGCTTCAGATCCACATCTATGAAGAAGTTGTAAGAATCAATGTGCTGCTTGACTAAACCCTTGACCTTTAGGAAGGCCGGGAGTAGGTTCCATTTGTCCTACAAATGGTCAAATTATTCTCGAATGATCGTAGAACAACGTGCGTGTAACCGCTTGTATTTGGATAGAGAACGCTCCCATCTGGGAAGTCAAGTGAATGGCAAGAGAAACAAACGACCAATGGCGCTACCAGGCTGGGCCCCTGAAAGTAGCGTACATCACTGATCCGCCCCATAGACGACGCCGGAGCACTCGTCTTTGAAAGATAGATCCCAATTACCTGTATAACGCACATGGCCACAAGGCGAGAAAATGTGAGGGGTGGCCAATTTGACGCAAAGCAAGTTACGAAAAAAAGTACCAGACTTACTCTTGCAGTGTCAATGGGATCAGTCAAAGATTTTCCATTGTAGAAGGGCTCGAGAAGAGCATCGAAGCTCTAGCAGAGTGAGCGTTCAATTCGCGAAACGTTCGCCCGAATTTGACTAACATCTTCTTGATCAGCTTTCTTGACTGGATGCCCCTTCACTTGCGTTGGCACATCTTGGGAAACGGCCTTTTTAGGCTGCGTTGGTTTCCTTATTCTCTTGGTAGGTGGTTTTGATGCTGCCTGGGCATTTTTAGTCGTGAGTAACGCACACTTGAAGCGAGAAAGGAGCATACGCCGGACGTGCTATGGTCGGTATTTGACGCCTTTGCTACCTCTACAGGTTCTGATGACCTCGTTCGTGTGGCAGGAGGAGCCATGGTTGTTACCTTTCATACTCGACAAGACCTTTCGATTGGGCGAGTATGTTGCGTCTTTTTTAAGTCAGCTAATTTGCGGAAGAGCCAAAGCGGCTAGATTGGACCCGGGCCCCGGATCCACTAGAGCTGCAAACCGCCTAGTTCAAGCGCTCACCGCCTCAATTGACGTGGGGATCTCCTCCTCCTCGATCATCCACACATTCACAATTGTCATTCACACAAGCAAAGAAGTTTTAAAAGGCACTTCCCGCTGCTGTTATCAGTAAGTACTTGCAAGGTCCGAACGCAAAGAGAGTTAATATACAAGGCGGAGCCACGGCACCCAACCGTTGGACTTTCAGGGGTACGAAAAATGCTTGACCTTGAGCCTCATCGCAGCATTCCTACGGACTACTCTGTACAGGCCGTAGCACGACCCACTGGTGCACGATCATTACAAGGCTGTCTACTCATTATTATAGGGGCTCAGTGGTACGAGTGGCGGATGTGGGGCATATGGCGATCTGATCAGGAAGAGCTCGTCTTAAATTATTGCCCAAACATAAAGTAGCCATAAATCCACTGCTACCCAGCAGACGTACCTTAGACCAAGGCAACAAGCCATACTGGAAGAGCAAATGGCGCTCCAGGAAGGAGTCCCTAAGGTGTTAACAAGAGTATTGTAGGCCAGGCCCAGCCGCCTAGCGCAAGCCTAACTCAACGCTCCCATCAAACACAATCTCCTCCCACTCTCAGCCATGTACTACTAGAAGCTGCATACTTTTTCTTTAACCACCTCCTTGCCGTGCCTGATCCTGTATTTGTACTATGCATGTCTTCAAGTGAACATTTCCATTTCTTTGGAAAAGCTGTATGAATTGTAGGACACGAGAATCCGCGGGGCTTCGCAGGCGGAGCCAAGTCACACCCACCATTCACTCGGAAGACCAATTGATTGTCGCGACAACTCTTGCTATTGAAAATTTTGCATTGGACATCATTCACTCCGTACGCTCACCCTTCTTCCCGATCTCTACAAAAGCCTCACTTCCTTGCTCACTTTCTTCCTCAACTTCCCTCTCCTTCCTCTTCCTCTCCAATCTTTTCAACTTCTTCATCCTCACCGCCCCCCCACTACATCTTCGCTACCGATATGCACCGTACCTCAGCGCTGATGATCTTCCTTTGCTTGTAGCATCATGGCTTTCAACAACTCAATTACTGCACGTTACGACGAGCTGCGATCACCCAATCCTCCCTCAAGTTCGACCTCCACCGGGACCACCACTCCCTCCAGGTACTCTGGCAGCTTCATGCAGAGTCACTCTTCTCAACCATTCATCGACGCTCGCGCCAGCCTACAGCGTAGGCAAACAACAGACCTTAGCAAGATGCCGCCTTCAATGACCCCAATTGGGCAACAGCCCACTTCACAGACCTCTCAGTCAGGGGAATCAGTGGACATCGCTGCCACGGTGAGCAAGATCACTCATTCTTCTATTGAACCTCACTCATTTGTATGCCATTGATGCCGAGATTCTGCAAATGCTCAGCTACCTCACTTTGTCGATCGCGCCGCTTGTTACTACACTTTTGGTGATCGTGCGGATACCTTACTGAATGTTTCAAATTTACTGACGAGCACTTCATTTAGACTTTTCACAAGGCCCAGCTTGTAAGCCATTCACCCTCCTCACCTCCCTCCGTGGGAACCCTTCCTTCATCCTCATTTTTCGGGAGCTTATCCGACTCTGACGTACTATAGGTCGAGAAGAAGAGACAGGAATTAGAACACATCCAAGAGCAGCGAAAGCGATACGAGACTACCATGGCTCTCATCAACCAGCAAGAAGCCATAGAAAAGGAACAGCTGGACAGAATGACTCAAGACTTTCAGCAAGCTGGCCTAGGTCCAGGACCCCAGAGCGAGCCTACAACACCTCCTGAATACCGTGACCATGTCTATCCTTCATCGGTCTTTGCTCGTAGCAATCGCTACTCTTCCTCAAGCATCACTTCGCCTCCAGGGCTGAACCGGAGCAGTCGTTCCGGCTCGCAGCTTACATCACCACCTTCCGAGCTCGCACAGACGTTACACAATCACATCAATTCCGATACCTTGCCTTCCAAGTCAGTACCCGGATCTAGGCGTGGGTCAAATGAAGGTGTCCGTGCCTATGTTCCTGAGACCAACGGCTCAAGCCGTCGTAGTGGTGCAGCGTGAGTTTCTCCTTGCACTACGTTTTCACTTCGGCATCATCATTTCCGAATTGCCATTTGCTGACACTGCTCAAGTACAAATCGCTACTCCATGCCGATTACTGGACTGAGGAGCCGCAACCACGAGACTGTGCCTGAGCATTCTGCTACCATGGGACTCGGACACATCAACACGACAAGCTTCCTTTTCGGAGATGATGACGATTCCAAGGGATCTACTACTTCCCCAGACGTCAAGAACTATCTGCAGATGAACGCAACTGATGACAAGTTTCCCATTCTGGTCCGTCGCAATGAATTTCCAGGCGTGGTAAATAGATTCCTCATTGTTATCCGTATGGCTGAAACTAACGGCTTACTGCAGCTTTCTGCATCTTCCGCGGCTTTGGATTTAGCGCTCTCCCAGTCACCTGGCCCTGAGCAGCAAGTCACTGGCTGGACTCCGTTCGCACGTCACCGCCTTTCTCAGCAAGGTCTTCCTCAGAGCCTACTCAACTCTATTCCCAACGGGCAGATGAACAATGGCGCCAGCAACGCGGAAACCCAGAAGTCGACCGAGGCCATGAGCATCGTACGGAACCCGAACCGTCACTCTATGGAGGCAAGCCTTGCTGCATATGCCCAGACAACACAGCCAGGGCAGACCATACTAGCTGAGTCTGGTCGACCTACGACGCTGGGCAACATCCACTCATCGTACTCGACCAACGACGTACCCACCTTGAAGAAAGCCAACGGCTTGGCGACTAACATCACACCTCCCAAGTCCCAAGCACAGCAACAATTTCACAACCATAATGCGAGCTTGGGCCGCATCCCTGCTAACGCCATGAACAACCGTCATAGTCGTGAGCTGTCTGAAGGTGATGCTCGTCGTGATGAGCTGGTGAACGGCTTCCAGCAAGTCAATGGCTATCAGCAAATTTTGTCCGGTCTGCAAGCTAGTGCTGCTCCCTTTGGTCCAGCCACGACAGCGGCCTCGCCGGTTGAGCCTATGCCAAATCCAATGGCTCAGCTCAACAATGCTATGCAGTTTCAGAACCAGGCCTTCTACCCTGGCTACGGTATGATGATGAATATGGGAATGACTCCAATGCACACAGCAAATCCCATACCCTTCCACAACCAGATGCAAACCTTCCAGCCCCAAAACGGCTTCACACCTTATCCAAATTACGGCATACAAGGTCGCTTCCAAGACAGCCAGATACGTGTCATCCAGCAGAGACGCATGCAGAATGGCGATGAGAATGCTCGCTTCACGAATGTCAAGTTGGAACAGCTTCGAGGCGAGATCTTGGGACTTTGCAAAGACCAGCACGGCTGCCGTTACCTACAAAAGAAGCTGGAAGAGCGTAACCCGGAGCATGTGCATATTATCTTTCTTGAAACGCACCAGCATGTGGTGGAGCTTATGATAGACCCGTTCGGGAACTATCTCTGCCAGAAGTTGCTCGAATTCTCCAATGACGAGCAGCGCACTGTTTTGATCAATAATGCGGCTCCAGAGATGGTCAAGATAGCATTGAACAGCCACGGCACGAGGGCCTTGCAGAAGATGATTGAGTTCGTCTCTACACCTGAGCAAATCCAGACTGTCACCAAAGCTCTGACGGACAGAGTGGTCGAATTGATCCAAGACCTCAACGGCAACCATGTCATCCAGAAGTGCCTAAACCGTCTCTCTCCTGAGGACGCCCAATTTATCTTTGATACCGTTGGCACCAACTGCGTTGCTGTTGGAACTCATCGTCATGGCTGTTGCGTGCTGCAGCGTTGCATCGACCACGCTTCTGGCATTCAGAAGGCCAAGCTCATCAGCCAGATCACCGCCAACGCTTTCCACCTTGTACAAGATCCTTTCGGAAACTATGTCCTTCAGTACATTGTCGATCTGCAGGAAGAATGCTTCACTAATCCACTGTGTCATGCCTTCCAAGGCCATATACCTTCGTTGTCGAAGCAAAAGTTCAGCTCCAATGTGATCGAGAAGTGCATCCGTGGTGCTGAAGCGAGTGTTACCCGCATGATGATCGATGAGATGCTGAATGCCAATGAGCTTGAGAGAATGCTCAAAGACTCATACGCCAACTATGTTGTTCAGACAGCATTAGATTACGCTGATGCCGATACGAAGGGTAAACTGGTGCAGAATATTCGTCCTCTTCTACCATTGGTTCGTCAAACACCTCACGGCCGTCGCATCCAGAGCAAGATCATGGCTTTGGAAGGTCAGGGTCGCTTTAGTGGCAGCGGTACTCCTACCGAGCGCTCTTCTGGACAAATTCCATTGGGCTTGCAGATAACCTCCAGCCCAATGTCAACCTCCTATGCTGCCCCAGCCAACGGATACAACGTCATCAACAACGGGTTCATGCCCCAATTCGGCGGCGGCTATCCTCAGTACACGCCTTCTCCGTCCCACTCGCACACGCTAAGTAATGCATCCAGCAACTTTATCCAATTCAACTCCAACTCCAGCCAGCAACCTGTACAACAGCCTGCCCCACCTTACTCGCGCATAGCTACTCAAGTCAACGGTAACTTCTTCTGAGGAGTCACTTTTGCGCTAAACTGTAATCGAATGACGACACGAATTTTACGCGCAAACACGGCCGAATGCACATTACGATAGGGCAATTTACCACCCCATACGACTAGCGATGTTGAATCATCTTGTTAGCGCGATCTCAAAACAGTGATTACGGACTTTGGACAATCTCGACTTCATAGCAAATCATGGCGTTCCACGGCATTGAACTTTGACACATTGGATCATCTGAGGCCCGTTATTTGGACTAAAGACATATTGCTGGAAGAAATCGAACATGATTTCTGCCCGTCTCGGCGGTATATGCCGACAAAACCTCTACACGGTCCAAGCACAAAAAGTCAGATGTGCCAATTCTGATTCTTTGTACCCCTTTTTCACGGATCATACTGCAACAAACGTTTTCTTTGGTCACGACTTTCTTTTCCAGGGTTTCGAAATGATTTTCGACATCTTTCTTTCGAGCAAGCGTCCCTACTGCATCTTCATAAATTGCAGCGGGTACATCTGCTTGGGCGAGTTACCATGAAATGATGCGTTCATGCTTGTCTACAGCACCAGTACAGCAACCAGCGACGGCAATTACACAGCATCATGCCATCACATTTATGATCGAAGACAATATGCGTTGAACTCGAATGTGCGGTTTGATGTGCTCTCTTTTATTTTCAGAGCATAGCATACGTGAGCGAGCACAATGAAGGATCAAGGAGGACGCAGGAGCTGTACTTAGAGAGAGACTCAATAGATCAAATGCTACTTTGTGTTCACAATTGCCGTCTACAACCCGGTATAGGACCAGTGCAAGGTCAATTGATATATCGATCCATAACCACAGGCTGGGTAGTAGCTCGTTGTCTCCATTCATGGCATCTATAGCAAGCATAAGTTGATTTGTCTACATTAGTCCGTACAAGTAGAGTACTTAGTTTGCACGGTTTGGACCCAATCGGAAGGTGGCACACCAAATGGGGCCTAGCCTTATAACACCACAGATTTTACCCTTTTTATATACATTGATTGCCCTATAAGTACCTAGAATCTAGTTGATAAGCCTTTACTTTCTGAACAGTCCTCTAAAGGCTGTGTAGAAGGTGCTGTTGAAGAGAATAAGGGGTGAAATCTGCGGTGTTATAGGCTGGGCCCCATTTTGGTGTGCCACCACCAGCCACCTTCCGATTCACCGACCCGAAGTCACTCTACCAGCCTCATTGCACTTCGTCCCCAACACTTCTCCAAATCGGCGTATCTAGCCCTGAAATATCTCGTTCAGTGCGCAAACAACATATCTTATCAGCTTGTGTTCCTCGAAAGCCACCTCACAACGGCGAGATGCATGCTACGACGAAGCCGACGAAAAATCAGCTAAGGAGGGCTAAGAGGAAGGCAGCAAAACAAGATGAAGTCAGTCGCATGAGTGTTTCGATAGACCACAGTATTGAGAATCTATCACAGGCCCCAGCTACACCGACCCCAGAACCTTCGGGGGAACCAGCACCAGAACCCGTGCCAACCAGCTCTGAGCCTGCAATTTCGGCCGTGGAACAGCAAGATGGAATTATTGACATCGTCGAGGCAATCGACGAGAAAGATCCGCTCTATGAGATGTACAAAGACATAATGGGCAGATTCGAACAGAACGATAAAGAGGATCCGTCAACGAAGGAGCCTGAGAAACCCGAAATCTTCTACGACGACGATGACGAGATACCCGACGAGGAGGAAGAGGCGGCACAGCCAAAGATGTCGAAGAAGAAGCGGAAAGAGCAGAACAAGCTGTCAGTAGCAGAACTTAAGGCTCTTGTCGAAAAGCCGGAGACGGTGGACTGGACAGATACCTCGGCTTCAGACCCACGATTGCTCGTGCATATCAAAGCATATCGGAACGTTGTACCTGTACCCACACATTGGTCTTTGAAGCGTGAGTATCTGTCGTCTAAACGTGGTGTAGAAAAGCCACCTTTCGCCCTACCAAAGTTCATTCAAGAGACCGGCATCGCAGAGATGCGAGACGCAGTCCTCGAAAAGCAAGATCAAGCTAGTCTGAAACAGAAGCAACGCGAGCGCGTTCAACCGAAGATGGGCAAGCTCGATATCGACTATCAGAAACTTTACGAAGCATTTTTTCGATTTCAGACCAAGCCAGAGCTTACACGCTATGGAGAAGTGTATTACGAGGGCAAGGAGTATGAGACCAATCTCAAACATCTGCGACCTGGTGAGCTCAGCGAAGAGTTGAAAGAAGCTCTAAATATTCCACCCGGCGCCCCGCCGCCATGGCTGATCAATCAACAGCGCTTTGGCCCACCGCCGTCATATGCTGCTCTTAAAATACCCGGTCTCAATGCGCCGCCTCCACCTGGTGGAGCGTGGGGTTTCCATCCTGGAGGATACGGGAAGCCACCTGTTGACGAGTACAATCGACCTCTGTATGGTGGTGATATCTTTGGCGTGCTACAACCACAGCAGAACACTCAGCTTGGGGAGCCGGTTGAGAAGACATTGTGGGGTGAACTACAAGAGCCAGAGGAGGAGTCAGAAGAGGAAGAGAGTGACGAAGAGGACGAAGGGGGCGAGGAAGATGTTGGCGCAGGTCTACAAACTCCAAGTGGCACGGAAACTCCGGGAGGTATGGCATCTACTATACCGTCGGAATACGGTGGAGCAGAAAGCGTGGCTGCTGAGTTCGATCTCCGGAAGCAGAGAAGAGGCACAGATACAGAAGAGTCTACATATCCTCGGACAGCGCATCAGGTCATTCCTGAGCAGCGAGCTCAAGTTTCGGGCTTCTTTGGCGGTGACCGGACATATGATCTCAAGGCGGCTCAGAGCGGTTTACCAGTGTTGGGCCAAGAGGATCAAAACAGGAAGAGGAAGAGACCGGGAGACGTGGAGGTAGCAATGGATCCAGATACCCTACAGGCTAAAGATAAGATGGATAAAGAGGATTTGAGGAGGCTTTACGAAGCAGAAAAGAAGCAGGAGCAGGGACAATGGGGCAATATCTCCGAAGATCTCGATGACATGATAGCTAGTGAAGGTGCGAAGCGGCTGAAGAAGGATCAAGAGAGGCGAGGCAAGCGGTAGTGTTCAAGATCGGGAGTCGAGAATCGAAGAATCAATGACCATTGAGGCTACATCAGGCAAGAAAGCAAAATTGATGGCAATCATAATGCCGTTCTGCAACCATAGTGAATGCAACTCGTACAGGCCCAAATCGAACATGAAGCAAGACCGTGAATCGTCTAGGTGAACATGTTGTGGATGTATGCCCCGGATCAAAGTGGTCGACACGCTGTCTCTGCGAGTTGTTTGCAGGCAGGCAAAATACCAGAAATCCACCTATGAGTCAGATCGACATCGAACCGTTCACCCTGCTACTGCGCATATAAGGTCGAGCAGACAACATCGGAGAGACAAGCGGCCCTTCCTACGAGACGTTGAACCACTGGATTCCTGACAGGCATATTCGTGGAAATCTAGGCCTCATCCAAATACGGTTAGCCGTGTGCCAAGCATTAGCGTACAAACGAAAAAAGTTGTGAGCTGCTAACATTTTCACCACACGTTGGCAGTGTGACAACTTACCCTTCAGGCAACCTGCGCACTGCTAAGCTGCTCGATCTTTGGCTTGTATCTTACTCTCGCTCTCCCCACTCTGAGATAGCCGCTAGGTCCTATCATCATGGATCGCGGTCGTGACAGACGGTTAGTTACCTTCACATGCCCACCTCAGGGAGCTCCAAAACCACATGCCTGAGCAGCCGAGCTATGATTACTGCTACTTTTGATCCCATACTAGCTTGGGATTAGAGCAATACTGATACCATATCACTACAGATTTGATAACAGGGACCGCCCCGTTGGTGGGGAGACATATCGCCCATCAGACCGTGATGGCCCACCACGATCAGGTTTTCGCGGATATCGATCTCCACCGCGGCGAGGTCACACGCCACCTCCGTATGTGGATTCATATGCCCCCGCAGCGGATCGACGTCGCTCGCGGAGCCCCGCATACAGAGGGAGGGACACGGGCGCCTATAGGGGAAGGCCAAGATCTCCACCGCGAGCATATTCACCTCGACGCGATGCACGTGCTAGAACGCCGCCTCCTCGAGCCCGACGGTTCTCCAGGTCTCCTGTTGGTCGACCGAGGTCGCCGTTTCCTGGGAAAAGGGACCCGTCTCCATATAGAAGACCACGCTCCCCTTTCCCTGCTAAGCGACAACGGATGGCTTCACCACCGAGAGACAGGTATGAGGGGCGTGGGAAAGCTTCGCCCAGGATTCCACGGCCAAGGTATCCAGAGGAAAATAACTACCGTCCCCCAGCACGATCCCCTTCATCACTACGCTCCGAACATGTCTCACGCATCGCCTCACCTGTCTCGTCACGTCGTTCCTCACCTCACATACATCCGGACAGAATGGCGAATACCGGATCAGCTGCACACTCGCCTGCCTACCGTGGCTCTCGAGCGCCGCCTCCAGCTCGAGACCCCAGCTACCGCGAACGATCGCCGCCACGAAGGGTTCAGTCGCCATCTCAAGCCTCGCCACCACGCGGGCCGGGAGCCTACCGGACACGTTCTCGGCCACCCCCACGCGATGAAATCCGCAACGGGATCACGCCTGCTGCATGGTCCGATACTCAGATGGCACCATCAGGACCATTAGGTTACCGCAACGGAGATTCTCGTCCTCCACCAAGTGGCCCATCCTACCGAGGTTCCTACGCTCGCGAGTCACCAATCGACCCATCACCTGCAGCAGCACCAATATCCATGTCAGCGCATAACCGCCCAGCAAGTGCTGCCCTCATCTCTGCGCCCACACGACCTCGCGGCAGTCCAGGATTTGGTGGTCGAGGTGATCATGGTGGACGAGGCGACTACGGTGGACCGGGTGACTTCGGTGGACGAGGCGATTTCAGTGGTAGAGGCGATTCGCGAGATCACCCATATGGTGGCCTATCTCACCACGGCGGACGACGCCCTCCAGCATCCCCACACCATGCCCCCACTCGCCCGCCGCATGACTTCCGTCCACCACCATCAGATCACATCCCGAGCAGACCTCGAAACCACGGACCCGCTACGGCATATGAACCCCCTCCATACCGTGCTCCACCTCCTTTCCGCAGCAACAACTCATCTTCGACCACTTATCCTCGCACGCAACGCTTTGGAACCAACCATCTGGCATCGGTCCCTGCGATTAAAGAAGGTGGCCAAGCACTACCAAGTCTTGTGGATCCGGCGACAAAGAAGCGATTGGCGGAATTGGAGGAGGGGAAGAAAAAGTTGATGGAGCAGATCGAGGAGAAGCAGAGGGAGAAGAGAAAACAGCTACGGGAGTGGGACAGTATGGAGCGTGAGAGTAGGAGGGAGAGTTTGAGGAGTGAATTGGCTGAGTGTTCGCTGGAGGCGATGAGTGGAGATGGTGCAGGGATGACAGGAACGGCCTTTTGAAGCGGAGCTGCGGAGGATCGTTGAGCAATGCCACCAAGAGGGTCCGATGAAGACGATAACGGCACTCTATAGAGCCCCAAAAATGCAAATTGAGGTCACCGGAAGGCCTTCGTGGTGTTGGATAGGAGATGCCCCCTGCATGGAATGTTGTATGCTAGCTCACCAGAGGGCTGGAAGGCATGTCAGAGAATGAACATTACTACATTATTCATAGCGCAGCGCAGCATAGCATAGCGGGTCGATCCCATTGATCTGAAAACCTGGAACCGAACCTCTGCTCATCCGATGTGCGAGCTTCTGTGATCATTGCGAGTCTGAGAGGATCTCTTCTCATAGCACAATGGCGCAACAGCCGTGTACAACGTCCATACTTGATCAGCAAAGATGATGCTCATTTAATTGGAAACAGTCGTAACATATCGTCAATATCAGCTCAAAACCATAAGCTTGACAAGCCCCCGGAAATTGCTCTGGCTTCCTTTTTTTGCCTAGCTCGTGATACTCATCGCTCTTGGCCACAGAAGTATAGCTCTATCACTCAGGGCAAGAGCGAAAAGTAACCGGGATTCAGCGTACGAGGAGCAACTGGGGGAAGGAAGAAAAGCTCTAGACAAGCAGGAGTGAGTCTGCTCATCGCGATGGAGGTCTGGACATGTGGGAGAAGGCATGGACATTGTATTCCAGGGTGTCTTCTACAACGTCGATAATCTAGATTTAAGACAGAGGGTAACCAACATTTCATTCATAGAGCCCAAGCCTGCTCTGACTCCGGGCTGGAGAGCGACAGGTACTTACTAAGGCGATCACCAAGATAAGTCGTGGACACGTATACTATCCAACTTATATTGTCATCGAGTAACAGGAATATTGGCTGAAGCGAAATCTTCGCGAAATTTTCGCTCTATATTTAATCTGAAGTATGCGATGTCAGCTCAACAATGTTAGGAAAGGTACCATGGCTACTCTCCATCATCTAGACTGAGTACTACCCACTCTTGATCTGAGAGATAAGCCTAGAATCGCGCTCCGTGAAGGACGTTTGATCCGTTCTCTTAGGTCTAGATCTTCGATTTTCTGCATGAAAGCTGCTCTAGAAAACCATGCATATTTCGCTCCATGCGCCTAGAAACTCCATCGCTATGCCCACATTCGCTCTTGCGTGTCTAGAATGTCCGTTATTTCGGCGCTGCCTCAGCAGCTGGCCGCCTCCTGCCCTTCAACTTCTTGCTCTCTGTGACAAATTAGCGTCCTCCTCCGAGCGCACAAAGAGCGCACTTACCATCCGCACTTCTCTTCTTCTTCGGCGCACCCTTCCCTCTCTGTTTCGCTAGGATTAAACGCTCCAATCTATCCTCCTCGTCATCGTCCCACGTCTCCATCTCCTCATCGAAGTGTTTGTAGGCATTCTTGAGATCCTTGATCGTGGCCACGCGACGCGGGTAGTAGGCTGCGACGCTGGGGCCACGAAGGCGTTGGCGGAGGACGCGGTTGCCAGTGCGTAGGCGGAGAGGGTTGTAGGTTTGGGAGAAGATGCGGCATTGGACCTGTGAAGGGGGATTATTCGCGGGGAGATTGGCATTGGTTGGGATTGGTAAGGGGTGAAGAGCGTACCTTGAGCAGGTCCAATATCCGCGATTGGGGAACCGACATCGTTCATCAGGTATGAGGAATGGTAATAGATGAAGTCCTCGAGTCTTCGTAACGCCAACAATCGTGATGCCAAGGATTCAAAATTCGCGCTAGTACTAAGGCCTTAACTCCAGATTCCATTGTATGCTAGCATTTTTAATTCTTCTCTTCTACATCAACTAACGATGTCCTGGACATAGAATTCAATCTGCAAAATAATACAGTCCTTACATCTATACAATCAATGCCATTCGCTGCTTTTCCAAGCTTGAAAAAAGCAGAAGGCGTCCGAAGAACGTGACAATGGGCAGCAAACGACATCACGAATATCGCGACGAGTCTTCCTATAAGAAGCATAAGCCTACCGTTGTAAGTGTTGCCCAACGTCGATCGTGGGACTTACTGACCTGTGCCAGGCTAATTCTGAAGCCAATCGAACAAAAACTTCACGCCCTATTTCGTCAGACCATTTTGCGAAATCTGGGCGCGAGACCCACACAGATGGGCATTCTATAGGTGCCAGCAGTCTAAGCAAAGCTCTAAATTTTCCTTCTATAACACAATCGCCTTCCAACCCATCATCCAGGCCCTATCGAAACCGCAAAGCCACGGATGGGTCTTCCACTCCCCAAACTTACAACGGCCGCCTCTCAACCCTACCTCCACTACCCATCATCAGAGACGCGTCTCTCGCTGAAGTCCCTTTCACCCATCCAGGCTCGCTCAATAGCCACCCATCAAAAACTGTAGATGTCTCCTACGAACGCCTCGAACTCCTCGGCGATGCCTACATCGAGCTCATAGCCACCCGTCTCATCTTTCCCCGCTTCCCCCATCACTCTGCCGGTCGTCTGTCCCAGCTTCGCGAAATGCTCGTCAAGAATGAGACATTGGCCGAGTATGGTCTTGCCTACGGTTTCGATCAGAGGGCGAAGTTGCCAGCGAAATTTAAAGATACGGTCACAGCTAAAGTGTGGACGAAGACGATTGGTGATATCTTCGAGGCGTATGTGGCCGCTGTTATCGTGGACGATCCAGAGCAGGGGGTTCAGACGACTGATACGTGGCTCTGTGCGCTATGGGAGAACAAGCTGTCCAAGCAGCCAGCTAGGGAGATGCAGACTGCAGACTCGGATACGAAGGCACTGTTGGGAAAGATATTGTTGGGGAGGGGCATCAAGCTCGAATACAAAGATCAAGAGCCACCACAAGCGATCAGAAAGGAGGGCAAACTGATCTATCATATGGGAGTCTATCTTACCGGATGGGGTTGGGACAAGAAATGTCTAGGCGAAGGCAAGGGGCTGAGTATGAAGGAGGCCGGGGCGATGGCTGCGAAGGAGGCGCTGGCGAACCCGTTGACGGCGCAGGTGGCTAGTGTGAAGGGGGAGTTTGATGAGAGGGTGAGGGCCGAGAGGAGAAATTATGAGCAAGATCCAGAAGATTTTAAAAAAGAGGAAGTGGAGGAGAAGCAGATCAAGCAAGTTTAGTGGATTTTGGGTGGCTCTCCACTGTCACACATAGAGCGCGTCTCTGTACCATACATACCATTCCAGAGCAGCTTCCGTGCCACCAATGGATCACCTAGGCCTGACAGAATGGATCAAGCGTCGCATATGGAGCACGGTTCTAGACCAAGCGTGGTATACTGGGCAAATTACATGCAGCAGGTCGACTGTCAAGACTTAAAAGAATGAAAGAAACGCCGTGGATAGAGCGGTAGTCCTACCTCTATCTCAGGCTCACGAGCGATTGTTACTAACAAATCCGAAGAACAAGAGCAGCACTACACACCTTCTCCGTCGATCTTGAGTTATATAGAGCGATACTCTGGCAGTATCTTTAAGGCCAAGGGCAGCACTGGGTATCTTTCCTAGCTATTTCAAGCTGCCATCATGTGACTCATTGCGTCCCTGCGAATGCCGCTCACCGCACTGTTCAAGTGGCAGTTGGCCACGCTCATGCTCCTTTTCCTGGGCGCGATTTTCGCTCCACATTGACAGACATGGATCCACCGCAGTATGGACTTCAGCGGTTTCTAACCGCTTTCTCTCTCCTGCGCCGTCATGTATGGCCGGATGCATTTCTGGATCTCACAGTCTGATGACACGCTCACTCTCATCCTCGATTCCCAATACTCCAAGATATTCAAGAACAGGCCCGTCACTTGGCAGTGTTCCCATGCTGGAAGCCTGCTGGCTTGTACTCCTGGCTGCTCCACCAGGTGTTCTTGCTTCGTGCTCTTGGTCAAAGCTAGAGCCAGAAACGCTCGAATAACTTAGGAACTAGTACGTTACGTTCCTTCTTACGTCAAGTCCTGATATTTGGATAATCCCTTCAAGAATGGGCCCACCACTTGGCAATGTTTCGATAGTGAGAGCCTGCTGTCTTGTGCTCCCGCTAGAGCTAGAAACACTCTCATAGCTTGGGGACTCGTAGTTTGTGTCCCTTCTTGTGCTATACCTGTACTCTGCTGCCTTCATAGGTGCATTGTTTTGAGGGGTACTGGAAAAGCTGGTTCTGGGCCTTGTGGGCTGCTTTGAACATAGCGAAAAACATGGGAAAGGCATCGTAAATCCAGGTCTGATGGCCGCTGTCCTACTGAGGGGAGAAGCATGCTTATGTAGGCAGAAAAGACAGGCTGCTTCTGTTGAGCAAGTTAAAGGGAAGCAGACAAAAAGGAAATGCATGGACAATTAGGATGCTTGTCTCCTGTCTACAACGGTGGTGGTTCTCTCCTGGATAGGCAGCTGAGACATTGCGAATAAGAGCATCGACAGGGTTTAATTATGACAAACGAACCATTGGTCCACGACATGCAGTCATCAACATATGTACATTTGGACACCTGTCGTTATTCATGCATCGACCGCCTTGATCCTTACACGATGTGCTATGGTAGGGCGGTACAATGATGGATGTACTCCAGGGATGATTCCATCAAACCCCCTGCTGATGCAAATGCTCTACACTAGATATACACGCCGTACTAAGTAAGACCTTCATCTAGACCATCTGACTCGCTCCCTTCGTCCCTCCAACGCCCCCCTCTTTCCTCTTCTTCAATCGCTCCCTAGCCTCTTCGAACTTCGCACCATATACATCTGTTTTCTTGAAGAGCTCCACAGCCTCCGCAGCGCTGGGCCGTCCCAGATCTACATCTGCCCCATTCTCGAGTAGTATATCAACAATCTCTTGCTCGTTCTTGAACACTACGCCTGCCAGTGGCGATTGACCACGGTCATTGAGCCTATTGGGGTCCGCACCGTGAGAGAGTAGAAGGCGAGTCAGAGGTACTTGGCCGTGATATGTTGCGAGCATGAGCTGTAAGCACCGGAAAGTCAGCAAGCGGGTTTGATGGTTCAAAACGTGTGGGTATTCTTTGGGTCAGTCTGCGCGTTAGGAGGGGGCGCTTTTTTCCCGAATAAAACGGAAGTAGTATCGGCAGACAAACCAAGGTATCGCCTTTATCATTAGTCATATTAGGGGGAAGACCGGCTGGAAGGGCTTGCTCGAAGACTGCAGTGTCGCCTTTGCGAGCAGCGTCATACATGCGGCTGGCAAAGGCAATAATCTCAGGCGATTCGGCCGTTGGCTGAATATGTTGGTCGCCTCCTGGATTGGCCATACTGAAATGATAGTGCAATAATTTTGGGCAGGATGCGCTGGTAACAATCTACTCGTAGATTATAGAATAAGGGGTGGCGGACGTCATGCCGGGGGATAGGTCGGTGTTTAGGGTTTAGCAGTCGAGACAATAACCTTGTAATGAGCTTGTAGCTCGGACGGGGTCTAAAGTTTCTCCGGCCGGGTTAGTATATCCTTAGTATTCGCGCTAATATCAGGGTTAAGCCGGGGTAAGGAATATACTCGGTATATATATAGCGTTAATCTCGGGTTAAAATCTTACTCTAGGGTCGCTTAAGAGCCTCGATATCGATAAATCGAACGGGGTTAAAATTTATAAAATTCTCTCTAATACTATATTTACTTAATTTATACTTCGTATATATTTTATTAAATAAGAATTTTGAATTAATTATTTTATTTTATATTATATATATATTATAATTTATTCGTAATACTTATATTTTACTTTATTTATACCGAGTATATACTATATATTATAGAATAGGGAAGGAAATTTAAATTTTTTCGAAAATAAAAAAAGAGAATTCAAAAAATTAAAATAAATATTAAAATAAAAAAACTCCCTTCTTTAAAGAAAAGAAAGAAATAGAGTAAAAAAACCGATTCCCTTTTTTATTCCGTAGCGTAATATACTATCGTAAATTATAATTATTAAAATATTTATTATTTAAAATAATACTACTACGGTTATTTATAATATTGAATATTAATTAAATATATTTCAAGTAAATATATATTAAGGATATATAATATATACGCTACGGAATAAGAAAGAGAAGAGAAGGGAATAACCCCCGCTCCCTTCCCTTCTAATAGGGAAGGGAGTAGAAGAGAAGGAGTAAAGATTATTAAAGAAAAAAAGAGATTATTTATTATTCCCTTCCTCCCTTCCCGGGTAGGGCTAATAATATAAATAAATCTAAATACCTACTTAATACACTTAATAGTTATATTAATCTTTATCTATATCGCGATTAATAGTAGATATTAATATATTTTAAATTTCTAAAATACGTTTTAAATAAATAGAAAGAGGGTTTATTTCTTTAATACTAATATAATAAAACGAGCGCTTTATAAGGGAGGTATATTTATAAATTTAATTAATATTAATTAATATACGTTAAATTTTTCGAATAAAAGTATACTATTTAATTAAAATAGATTATAGAATTTAATATAGAACTTATTATATATTAATTACGTAGTATTTATATATAAAGATCGTTAAGGTTATTTATATTAAATAATGTTATTACTCGTTAGATCTATTACTAGCGCCGCGTTAATAACGGATTTCTAAAATACCTCCGCTTTTTCTTTATTTCAAGATTTAACGAACTACTTATTTTATAAATAACTTCGTTAAATCGTTTAACTCCTTTATTATTTAACTATTTAATTATCGATTCTTATATTATTATATTTAATTCGGTAGTAAACCCTATTTATTTATTATTAGATTATATAACTCTTATTATTAATAACTTTTAAATAAGATTTTAGATCGACGTCCTAATTTAAATAATATAAAGATTAATATAAATAACTAAATTAATATCTACGGCCTTTCTTTATAATAAAGCTCTTTATAATAACGATTAGTATATTATAGAGAAGAATAATCTAAAGTCTAAATAAATAATAAACTATAGTTAAAGAAGAAGAAACGCGAGACTAATTAATATCTAGATATAACTTCGGCTTAATATTAAATTATAAATTATTAAAAACGTTAATTTTATATACTTAATATAAATAATTAATACTAATAGTTAATAGAATAAATCCTCTCGGAAATTCTATATTACGAAGAGGCTAGAGAGGGTATATATTAAGTTTATAACTAAAGAGAAAAACCGAAGAATAGTTTTCTAGGAACCCTAATATAATAAAATTAAAAAAACGTCTTTCGTTATTATTAAAGATAGACGCCGCTATTAAACGCGTAAAAATTATAAATATAAAAATAGTTTAGCGAGCCTAAAAGAAAGTAAAAGATTAATAAAAATAAAATATTCTTTTAGAATAAGAATAATAAAGATTATTAAAGTAGGCTAAGACCTAAATAATTAATAAAAAGTTTATATTAATCTTTATATTAATACATCCTATTTAAAGCGGATACTATTAATATATATTAAGATTATTATAAATAAATATAGGTAGGTTATTATTTAGGTAAACGGGGTTTCGTTAATTAAAGAAATAATAATTAATAATAATAAAAACGTAGATTAGGTCGATAAGTAATTATTAAAGGATATCGATAACTTCTTAAATATTAATAATTATATTCTTAAAGTACGTTAATAATTAGATTAAGATAAAATTTATAATATTTAAAGCGAAAATAAAAAGTGAACCGAGGCTCGTAATATTTAGGTCTTATTTAATCTATAAATAAAATCCGGGGACCGATCGGCCTATAATATTATTAAAGAATATTAAATTATAATATTTAAATTACTCCGCGCTAAAATCGATTATTATAATAAATACCGTCTTCGTATATATATATAAAAAGGGTTTTTATATTATAAAAGATATAATCTTAAGATATATTATTTATATTAATTTTTATCTAGTTATATATTAATTATAAATTAATATAAACGAAAAGGTTTACTAAAAAGGGATTTATAAATTTATTATATTTTTATTTTTACCGAATATATCGTTTAAAAGAATATAGCCGCCTAGTTTAATATAAATCTAAAAAAATATAGGCGGTATAATCTTAATAAATAAAATCGGCGTCGTAGAATAAATATAAGTCTCGTATTTACTTAAATTAATAAAGGGTAGGTTATAATATTAAGATTATATTATCTTTACCCCGATAATTATAAATACGAAAAGTATAATTAAAAACTAAATAAAAATATAAAAAAGGCGCGGAAAGTATTTAGGATAATATTAAGGCTAGAGTATACCTAAATTATAAAAAAGACGAAGGATATTATTCGTTCTAGAGATTAAGAGAAGATTTCGAAAAGGATAATATAAATTATTGAATTAAGAGTATTTTTAAGGGCCCCTCTAACTTAAAAAGAGATTATATTATCGAATAAAGTTCTAAATATAAATATAAGGGGTATATCTAGTTATATACCTAAATATTTAATATAGCTAGTTTATAAAGTTTCTAGTTATAATTATATTAATCTTTATACTAGCTTTATTCGATTTATATTATATATCTTTATTTTTTATATCTCCTTTAACTCCTCCTATACTTCGAAGCTCTACTCGTTTTTTATAACTCTTTAAAGATTTTAAAATAAGGCTAGGTTCCTTATATAATTTTAATAAAATTTTTAAATTTTTTTATTTATCCTTTAACTCTTTAAACCTATTAATTACCTCCGGTTTAAAGAATAATTTTATATTCGATTTCTTCCTTTTTATTAAATAACTAGATATAGAGTCTCGAGTAGAATATATATATTTCGAATTACTCCCGTTTATTTAATACCCGGAAATTTTAATTTTTAAGTTATTTTCCCGAGCCTTTTTATTATTAATATAATTTTTACGCGTATTTATATTACTTTATAAACTCTTACCTAGGGGCTAGATTCTTTAACTCTTCTTTAATTATAAATTAAATTAGTAATTAAGATTAAAGATTCTTTATTTCCCTCGTTTTTATTATTAAATTTTAAGATAATAGTTTTATCTACGAGATTATTATACCCGCCTTCGTTTTTATTATTTATAAAATTATTATTACTCTTTATTATAGTCTTATCCCGCCTTTATACCTTTATTTCGTATTCTTTAAAGATTATTATTTCTTTATAGTCTAAATCCTACTAGGATATTACTATTTTATTTTCTTTAAATTAAAAACGATTAAGGACTATAAAAGTTAAGAACGTCTCGGGACTATAAGATTTTTAGGTTATATATAATTAGGTAGTAATATTAAATACTCGTTTATATTTAACGCCCGTATAAGGTACGGCTAGGATATCGCGGGTCGTATAAAAGAGATAATTAAATATTAGCGAAAGATCCTTTTATTTATTAAATATAGATTTCCGTCGTTATTACTAAACGCTATATATAATTAATAGGTATATTTATCGATATAAAGATTAATATAAATAAAAGATTTACTCGCTTCCTAGTACTTTTAAAATTCTTTACTCCGATTTTTCGGGTTCGATAATATTTTATTTTTATTTTTAATTAAATATTTAAAATTATTTACCTCGATATCTTTTTTAGTATAAATTTTCTTTTATTAAATAATTTATAAGCGCCGGTCGAATTACTTTTTAAGTTATTTTTAATAAAAATCCTCTTATTTTTACCTAGTCTCTTTATTTTATCTCTAGTCTTTAAATATAATTATTTTTCGAATTAATTCTAAAAGAGCTACTATACTATATAGCCCGCCTAAGGTTAATTAAATCTAAGAATAATATTAATTAAATTTATCCTACGCTTTTTTTAGACCCTTTAATATAAACCTTTTTTAAAGTATAGTTTTCTTCGTAAATTTTTCTTCTTTACTCTTAAGATAATTAAATAAAGTATTATAAACCGAAAAAGTTATATAAATAATTAGTGTATATAATATACCTATTATTTATATATATTAATAGAACGGTTTATAAAGTTCGATAAAATATTTTATCTAAATTTATTTATTCTTATCTAGTTATAGTTATTCCGTTTATTTATAAAAAAACTCCTTTAACGCCGGCCTTAACTTTAAGGCGCGGATTAATATATAATAAATTAAATCCTATTTAGTCGCTACGTCCTAGAAGAGCTTTAGCGTTATAAACTTATTTCGATATTTCTTATCGTATATTCTTTATACCTGATTCGGCCCGGTTAATTAACGTTTTTTATTATTTAATCGCTTTTAAATATCCTAAAAGCGCTCGCGCCGTTAACCGCTTTTATTAAAATAAGTAGAGGCTTTACGAATCTATATCCCTTAATATTAATATAGAAATAAATATCGGTATAATAATTAATATATTATATAAAATATAGAAGTATTTTTATTAAAATAAACGGGATCCTAGGTTCTTTCCTTATTTTAGAAAGTTTTTATTTATTTACTTTATCGTCCTAATCCTTCTAAAAGTATTTATTTATTAATAAGATTTTAATTATTTTAAGAAGTTCCTTTAAGTCTAGTTAAATAATATATAAAAGATATAAAACGCGGTAGACTCCGGTATTCGTAAAAGTATCTTAATTATCATAGAAATTACGGATCTTATCTTTTATTTTCTTCTTTATAGTTAAAAATTAGGCCTTTTCCTCTAGTAATATAATTTCGAGGGCCTAGTATATACTATTATTATTAAAGGCGTTATCTGTAATAATTAATATTATCTAATTCTTTAATTTATAACGATAAATAATAACGCTTAGGTGCGAGGTTAAATTAATATTATTATACTTTCCCTTTATATACTTAAAAGCTAGGAGTACCTCGTAGTACTATTATTATTAATTAATAAAGTACGTATTTATAACTATATAACTTTATCGGTTTTTAAAAGACTATAAGTCTAGCGTTAAAATAATTTTCGTACCGTCGTTAAATAAATTTCGAAGGAGTTAATTTTAAATATCGTTATACTTCTTTATAATATAATTTTTAATTATAGATATAGAAGGGAGAGTAATCGACGAATTCGTATATTTAAATACTCGTTATATATCGATATTATTAATAGATCGTAAGGAGAGCCTAAACCCGATAATTATTTATATAAATAATTTAGAGAAGTCCTTAAGTATTATTTCTTAGCCGTTAAATTATAATACGTTAACCTTTCTTTTATTTCTCTATAATTAAGATAATAAATATTTATATTAATCTTTATACTTATATATTAAGCGGGTTAAAATATATTTAGTCTTTAAAGAATAATATAGTTTAAATCGATTCTATACCTAAACCTAAAGTTTTCCTCTTATATTAATTTAATATAAAATACGTTTTTATACTATTCTAAGCGTTAATCCTCGTGACTATTCGGTTATATCTTATATAGATATTTCTCGGCTCCTTTATACCTACTATAGTATCGTTATAAAAGAACTCCTATTTCGGAGCCGGTTTAGGCGACGTTTAAAAGAAATTAAATATATAATCTTTATATTTCTAATTTTTTTATTTAATTTTTTAGGTATAATACTACTCCTATTTATAAAACTATTCGAGAAAGACGGTAACTATTTCTATTATATATATATAATAGCGTTTATCGGAACTCTTAGTAGTTAAGCTCTTTATAAAAGAATTATTTTAAGTAACTAAACTAAAAGTAGAAGAATATTAATTATTAGGTTTAGAATTATTAATAGCGAAACTACTATTTTAAAATATTCTGAATATATATTTTAGAAACTAGTAAAGAAGGTAAAAAAATAAAAAGAATTATTAACTCTTTTACGATTATATAGTCTATAAAGGTACGTTATATATAGTAGTTATAATTTAACTATATTAATACCTAATAGGAAGATTATAAAGATAGATTTATATTTATTTTATATATTTTAGGTTAATATCCCGCTAAAAAATAATTTTAAATATATAGTAAATTAATATTCTAACTCTCCTTTAGAAATTCCTTTTAAGATTTAACTAAATTCTTATTAATTTAAATTAATAATTATACCTTTAACCGTTAATAAAAGTATAGCCGATATTAATTTTAAATTACTCGATAACCTTAATAATAACGCGAGAGCTAGTTAAAGCCCTCGATTATTAAAAATATAACGGAATCTTAAAGTAGCGAGGAAAGTACCTAGTATATAAAAAATATATATAAGGAAACCTTAGGTAAAGAAAGTCGCGGTATAAAATAAATAACTAAAGAGCGATAATTAATAGGACCTCTATAATTAAATATTTATTTAATTTAACTCTTTAATTATTACTTTATAAAAAATTAGGCTTTTTCAAAAAACTATTAATCTTTTAATCCCGAAACTACTATTTACGCGCTTTATACGCGAAATTATATATACTTTTTATAAATATTATTTTCGTATATAAGTTATAGGTCTAAACGCGTTATAAAAGGCCTTAAAGATAATATTAATTAAAGAACTCGCGAGTAGATAACCTAATATTATTTATATAAATATATAATATTAATCTTAGTTATAGTAATTAATCTTTATATAATTTATAATAAACGGATTATTATAGCCCCGAAGGATATATAGTTTATACGGCGATTAAAGGCTATATATACTAGGTAAGAATATATTATAATTAATATCCGAAAATCGACGCTTTATTATATTTATCCTAATCTTTATATTAATTAAACTAGTACCGCTACTTTTACTACGAAATTTAGACTTAATTATAAAATTTTAAACTTTCGATTTCATTTTAAAATAATTTATTAATCGTTTATAACTACTACGATTAATATTATAATTTATTAATATAAGATAGGATAAGAGACTATTTTAATATAAAAGTCGTTACCGAAGGAGTATAACTTTTTATTATAGGATTAAAATAAATAATAGTTAGGGATCCCGCTTTTAGTATTATAAATCCGATTATTCTATTTATTTATAACCTCGCTTTCTCTTATACCGAAGTTATATTAATTATATTATTAAAAAAGTATTTATCTTAATTTAAAATACTGTATAGTATATTTATATATATAAGGCCGGTATATTTAGTTATTAATAAACTAATTAATCGTAATCTTCTTTACGTTTATCCGTGCTTTAATCCTTATAAGTAAAGTGAAATTAAATAAAAATAAGTTATAAATTAATAAGATATTAAGTTATTATAATCGTATAATTATTAGCGCTTTATATACTAAGTAAGTATATTAGGATAAAGATTAGGATAAATAATATTAATTTAATTTATAGAAAATAGCTCCTTAGCTCCTAAATTATAAAGTAATTAATTTATTATATAAAAGGGTAAGATTACTAGGATATAAATTAAGATAAATAATATTAATAAAGTCTATAATAGTCGCCTAAATACTAGGGCTTTAGAATAGAAAATATATAAAATAACCCTAGCCTTCTAATAAATCTTACGGTATAAATATTAAGATAAATAGTTTTAATAAAATATATAAACCGTAGTTATTCGGTCCTATATAAGAATAAATCGACTTCGACGATATCGTTAATACGAATTATTACCCGCCGTCCAAAGATTAATTAAATATACTAGATTAATTCTCTTAACCTGTCTACCCGGAATTAAAGGATATAATTTAACCGATATTTATTTAATTATATAAACTACTTATATTTAGGAATAAAATAAAAGATAATAAATATAACTTAGGTAAAGATATTAAAATTAAAGATAATAATAGTACTAGCGACGATAACGATATTATTATCGATAGTAATAATAACGTAATAGGGTTAGAGGGTTATATAAATTATATAAATAGTAATAATATATATAAATAAACTAAGAATAATCCTAAGTATTAACGACTATACTAAAAATATTAATACGATAATTACGAATACGTTATCGAGAGGTAGGATTATAAAATAGGGATTATATTTCTTTATTATCTTTATCCGGCCGATCCCTCGAATAATATCTAAATTTAATTAATAATACCCGAGATCCCGGAAGACTATTAAGAGAATAATAATTAAGATAAAGATTAGGATAATTCGGCCCTAAATAATTAAGATAAGTCTTAATTCGAGGGTATTAAGTTTTATATAAATTATATAGAAGAGTGTATCCTATACTTTTATTTAATAAAAGTTAATCTTATCTTCCGAGGGTATAGGAATTACCGGTAGAATAATTTAAATTATTTTATACTCGATTACTCTTATTTTAATTAAGATATAAAAGATATAATAATAAAGGAGGATATCTAAGACCCTTCCGATTAAAATAAAGATCGGGATAAAACCCGTAGTAGTAAATAATTAAAATAGATCTCTTATACTAATTAAAATAATCTACTAAAACCTAGTACGGGTAAAATACCTTTCGATTATTTAAAGGGTATTATTAAGAAAATATATATTATTTACTAGGTAATCTTTAGGAATTTAAGAATAAATTAAAAAATAATAAAAAAGAAGGAGAAGACGAGTAAGATATAAAAGACTAAAATTATAACTAAAGATAAAGGTTCGTTATCTTATTATATATCCTAGCTTTATCGTAATCTTTATATTAATCCGCTATTATAGAGGCTCCTTTAAGACGCGGACGTCCTTCGGGAAAAACTAAAATAAAATAAAATAATAAATAATTTACCTTAATCTTAGCTTTATCGTAATAATTTTATTAATATTATATAATTTATTAAAGTCTTAAAGTATAAAACCCTATATATAAAAGTATTAGGAGTATCTAAATTTATAAGTTTTTCCCTTATACTAGATATATTATAAATCGTATATTAACTTCTAGATATTAATACTAGCTACGCCTTTATCTTAAAACTCTTTATTTATTAATTAGATCTTTATAGGAATACGGGCGGTTAAAATTTTATTTAAAATTTTATTTAAAGGCCGCGTTTAAGCCTTAAGAAAGAGGAGGGGAAGAATAAATTAAATTCTTATATCTACCCGATAATATATAAAGCCGGGTAGTAAGTTTTATATTATTATTAATTATCTTTATCTTAATTAAGGTATGAATCCTTATTAGCGAAAATACTCTAAAAAATTAAAAGATATTAAAAGATTTTCGATTTATTAATTCTAAAAGTACCCTTTTCGTATTTAGTCCGCGAGATCTATTACTAAAACCTTCTTAAGAATATACGATTTTAGAGTAGTATAATTAACGCTTTATAAAAAACTATAAAAAGTTATCTAATATATATATTCTTTAATAAATTTATTTCCTATATTATCCCTCGATAGACTATAATTTAAATTATTTAGTAGTTAATTTATATATTATATATAGTAAACGTATTATTTTATAGGCGAAGGATATTAAACTTTTAAAGACTTTAACGAAAATATTAGGCGGGTAAATAAATATTAATAATTAAAGCGAGAATAAAATTCGTTAGAGGATAAGATCTAAATAAGGGTTTAATATAAAGATTAATATAATTTTATACGCGGAGGATATTTATTAGAAATTAATATATAAATAACTACGATTCGTCGTTCTAGGATATTATAGTATATATTAATTATTTAAATCGAGGGTAGTATAGTAGTTAATCTATTTAATCGCGTTATTAAATCTTAATATACTTTATTTATATTATCGTTATTATAATAGCTCTAAAGATACGCGTAGATATAACTTATTAATAGGAATAATAATTAGTATAATTAATAATACGCTGTTAGCGACCCTAAAGATATTGATTATTTATATTAATTATTATCCTAATTAATAAGGTATATATACGCGTATATATAAACTATATAGGGCCAGCCCTATTAAGAAGGGAGGAAGAGAATAATAGGGAATCTCTTCTCTTTCTTAAATTAAGGAAGGGAATAATTTTATATTTATCCCTTCCCTTCTCTTCCCCTTCTTTTAGGGAAGGGAAGGGAAGAGAAAATAATCTCTACTCTATTTCATAACGTAATAATATATATATTAAATATAAAATTAATTCGAAAATAATAGTAATAATAACGATAATAACGAAAATAATAATTCTAAAATTAACGAATTAAAGAATTTAAAAGAAGAGGGTAAAAAATTTAAATTTATAAATTAACCTTCTCTCTATAAATCTTACTCTTATTAATTAACTCTTTAATATAGTATCTTAAATAAATATTAAATATAAATAAATTATAATTTAAGTAATAAATATTCTAGTTAATAGAAACTCTAATTATTATATAATAACTAAAAAAGTTTAGGACTACTTTAATATACTCGAATATCTCGATATAAATCCCGATAAAATCTTTTATTTATATTAAATCGAAATTTAATAGAGAAGATTATTAAAATATTACGAGTTTATTAGAGATATATATATTTAAAATATATATAATATACTTTTAATTTAGATTAAGTTTAATTAAAACTTTATTAAAATTCAATTCGAATATAAATAAATTAATAAAATATTAAAATAATTAATTAAAATATCGCTTTTAATTAAAAATAATAGAAAGAATTAATAAACGACGACCTAAAAGAGAGTATTTATATATAATATAATTAAATATTAATAATATATTTATTAAGATATACTTACTTTAATACCGAGTATATAATTATATTAGAATTTAGAATATTAATAGGTTACGACTAAATTCCTCTTTCAACCGCCCGATATATAAATAATTAATCGAGTAACGATTTAAAAAATAAATCGAATACTAATATAATTTTTTCTTTAAAGAGTAGTATATATAAAGTATATATTATATATATATAATAACCGAGATAATAAAATACGAAGACCGACGATTAATAATATTCGAGTATAATAATATAAATAGATATCTCGTATATACGAAATTTATATTAATATTATAAAGTCGATCTTTATAAAGTATTTATTATAATAGTCTCAAATTATAATATCGAGTAAATTTACTCCTCGTTATAATTATATAAATAAATTTATCTTATTTTCGGGTATTAGTTAAATTCGAGATATAATTTATATAAAAGAATTATATTTATATAAAATACTTAATAAATAATTATTTTAAATATAATATATTAACTTCTCTAATTTTAATATATACTCGGTATATACTCCGTATACATTTAATATAAAAAGAGTTTATTTACTCTAAAATTAATATAATATTTTTATAAAAATATAATATATATTTTAATCTTTATATTTTAAATAATTAAGATTATTTCTTATTCCTTATACTAGTTATATACGGATTATATATATATTATTTACTATATTTAATTGAATTATTTAAAAATATTATAGAGAATATTAATATTATTATTAAACAATATAATTTATTAAATTTAATTATAAATAAGTTTAATATATATAGAGTAAATATTAAATATAATAAAGTTTATATTTTATATAAAATACTCTTTCTAAACTTGAAAAGATAAGACGAAAGTTGGGTTAATAGAATTTCACTATTTTAGAGGATTACGAAATTAGTTAAGATAAAAGAGAATAAAGTTAGTAGAGATAAAACTTAAAATACTAGGGTAAAGAATAAATACGGGTTACTAACGCGTTTTAACGTAACGAAGATATTATAATAAATAAATAAAACTAGTAATTAAATAAAAGAGTATAGAGGGGGTATAAAGGTATTAGAAGAATTAATAATAATTATAATAAAGACTATAAAAGATATAGAATATAAAGAGGTATAATAAATAATATACTATAAATTATAACTAACGTAGATTACGCTAGGAATAATCCTTAATTATATATAAGAATTAATAGAAGAATATAAACTCTAGGAGGCCTAAATAAAATTATTAAAATAAAAAATTTAAAAATTTAAGGCGAGGAGTATATTTATATTATTAATATAAAACTAAACTAATATTACTTATAGAAATATATTTATTTTATTAAAATATATAGCCGAAACGAACCCCCCTCCCTCTATAGTAGCGACTAGCGCGAAAGCGAAGTAATTAATAATTAGGATAAATAATACTAAGGCTAGAGAATAATTTAGGAAAGTAATTAATTTTTAATTAATTAAAATATTCTAGAACGAAGCCTATTTAATAACGGAGTCGATTATTAGAGTAAAATAAATAATAAAAAGAGACTTCGTTTTATATTATATAATAGTAGAGGTAAAGTAAGAGTTAGAGAAAATAATTAAATAAATAAAAAATATTAACCCTACGGCGAGAGTATTACGATAAATTTACGTAGTAATAATATATAGTATAAGGAAGAAGGCCGTCGATATAAATAATTAAAAAATAATAATAAAGATATTAAAGAAGGATAATTATAAACTATACCCGGGATTAAATATTATAAATATAAAATAACTAGGATTCGTTTTTAAACTAGACGAATACGATTATATAAAGAAATATTTAATACTCTTTCTTAAAATCCCGGACCTAGATATAATAAATAAATTAATAACGGACGGGTTCTTAAAAAGCGAATAACTATTATTATATTAAAAGTAGGAGAGAATAAATAACCCGAGGTAATATTTTAACTATTAAAAATATAGTTATATAATTTAATTTATAAAAACTCGCCTAAATACGGGATATATATAGAACTATATTAATTATACGAATATAATACCGAAAGCCCGAAGGAAAAGCGCTACGCGGTCTACTCTAGACGTTATAAATCCTAGAGTAGAGCGTACTTAATTAAATAAATAAAAATATACCGAATCCGATAAAGATTAGAGAATAAATTTAGGTAGTTTATAATATTACCGAGGATAATAACCCTAAGCTCCTAGGTATAATTAACTAGTAATAAATTCATATTAATACCGGCTAGAGGTACGAGGAAGAGGAAAATAATAACGGATATAACTAATAAAGTCCAAAATATAATTACTATACCTAGGAAAATAGGGAGGCCGAGATAAAATAATAAACTAATAACGATATCTAGGTAAATAATCCTCTAAGTCCTAAATAACCTCTTAATAATAATATTCGATTAATTAAACGAAAACCGGTTAGAATTAATACTACTAGGTAATAAAGAAATAAATAAAGAATTTACGAATACGATATTAATATATAATAAATTATAATACTTAATTTAAAATTATATAATATAATATTAAAAAGAAATTAAAGTTAATAATAAAGTTACTTTAAAACGAGTAAATTAAAAATATCGATATTATAGTTATTTAGGAGCCTAGTTAAAACCCTATTACCTAGGCGCTATATAATAATAATATTAATTATTTCTACCTAATATATAAAGAAGGCCTAGAGACCCGTATATACTTTTATATAAATAAAAGAATCGATATAAATAACTTAAAGCTAGTTTATTATAAAGGCGATTTATATTTTATAAAAATAATATTAAAAGAGCGAAGAAATAAGAAGGAATCTCGGTCGGATTAGGTCGGAGAGGAGGAGATTATTAATCGAGGAATCCTTTATTATAAAGAGGTATAAATCTATAATATATATAATATACTATTAATATAGTATACCTCGATTAATAGTCCGTTAATATTATTATTACTAGAGGAAGCGCTAGCGGAGGAAAACAATTTTTTTTAAAGGATTTTAATCTCTACTACCCTAACTAGAATAATACTAGGCGATATATATATTATATTATAATTAATTATCTTCTAGGAATAATAGAGTCGAGGGAAATAAAATTAGAGTTATTAAAAATATCTATTATATAAAAAGCCCGAGGATACGAAAATATAATCGATTTATTATTTTTTATAAAAGAAGCGTATTAAGCTATAAATAACTTTATAGTTCGCGAAGATTTATACTATAACTCCGATTATAAATTAATAATAATAGAATTCGAGTAAATATAAAAAGAAATAATATTATATACTCGGTATATTTAGAAGAAAATTAAGGATAATATTATCCGAGAGGAAATACGATAGAGCGTAAAGTCTTTTTATTAGGTATTAAAAAAACTAAAACTCGAAAGTAAAAAAAATATCGACCGATACCTAAATAAGATAATAGGAGGTTTCTAAGAAATTATTAAATTTACGATCTTATAGGCCCGTTTATATTAAAGAATTAAATCTTATTAAAACTCTCGTTATATTAATATTATATTAAAGATAAAGGAATATATAAAGAAGTATAAATAAAATTAAAATACCCGGACGGGGAGGCTTTAAATATGGTAAATAATAAAAAAATATATATAATTCGAAGAACGAAAATATTTTTTTAACTAGAGAGTATATATAAAGTTTTATTGTAATCGACGGGAGTATAAAAACTCGTAAAATAAAAAAGAGAGAAAAATAATTACCTTAAAGAACTTCTTTAATTCTTAATTATTAAAAATAATAAAGGAGGAAAGATTAGAGATTTTAAAAATAAAGTAAAAATTTTATAAAAAATATTATTCCCCTCTTTATAAATAATAAACTTAAATAATATCGATGGAATAAAGTATTTAAAGCTCGTTAAAATAAACTAGGAAATAATTAAAATAAATATATATAAAATAATATAGTACCTAGCTACCGATAAAGTATTAGGAATAACTAAAATCTTAAATCGATTCTTAAAAACTATAATAAAAACGGAAGTAATAAATATTATTATTTATTTATTCTAAGTTTATCTTAAATAAAGATACTACCTAAGGTACTTTAAAAAAATTAATATAATAATTTTTAAAAAATCGAAAAAAGACGATTATTTAGAGTTAAAATTATATAGGTTTATTATACTCCTCGATATACTTAATAAAGCGCTAGAAATAGTTATCTCTAGAAAGTTAAATAATATAGTAGAGGAGTACGAATTATTACTACTATAATAAATAAAGATTAAACGAAAATATTTAATAAAAACCGCGTTAGAGATCTTTATAAATATAATATATATTATATAAAACTATAATAGGAACGAGAGGGGAAAGATAGTAAACCTATTATTATCAAATATAATAGGAGCGTTCGATAACGTTTTATATAAAAGATTATTATACGACCTATAAATAAAAGGTATACCGAGTTTAACTATCGACTAGATAGTAAACTTTCTATTAGATAAAACTATATCCGTAATATTTAAAGGAAGAACGAGTATAATAAAGAAAATAATAACGAGTATTTTATAAAGATTATTTATTTTACCGGTACTCTTTCTATTCTTTAATATATTATTAATCGAGGAGTATATTAAAATAAATTTATTAATATAAATTAAAGGATTTATAAACGATATTTATTTACTCGCCTATAACGAGAGTATAAAAAAGAACTACTCGAATTTAAAACGGGCCTACGATATTTATTTAAAATAAATAATTATTTATAAAATATCGTTTACTCCCTAAAAGTATAAACTAGTTTATTTATCTCGAACGTCGAAGAAATTTAATATAGAAATAATAATAAACTTTAAGAACGTAGTTATCGAATCTAGAACGAATATTAAAGTCTTAAAACTATATATCGATTTAAAATTAAAATAGAGATTATATTTAACCTAGATTAAAATTAAAGCGGTTAATTAAAGCCGCGCTATAAAGTATTTAACTAGTTCGATATAGAGCGCTATTTTCGCGAAGTATAAAATAATATATAATATAATAGTTAAACCGATATTAATATTTACGACTCCGATATAATATTAATTAAGGGGAACGATAGAGGCTATAAAGAGATATATAAAAAAACTAGTAATTATTTAGAATAATTATCTTAGGACGATTCTAGGAGTATTTAAAATTATTTTAATTTTAATATTTAAAGCCGAGTCGGTAATTATATTAATCGACCTTTAATTAAACTATTTAATAATATAATATTAAATAAATCGAGGGACCTATTTAATTATAATTATAAAAAATACGCGGATTTAGAATAAACTCTAGCGTAGAGGAGGGAGGTAATAATAAATATCTTTAGTATTAATAGCGGAAAAAAAAACCTAGGTAATTCGCGTCCTAGGATTTAAAGAATAATATAAGGTAGTTATAATTATAAAGAGGAGAAAAAACTAAATAAATCTAATCGAAAATATCGAAAAATACTAGGATATTAAAGTTATTAATTAAAGGGTAAAAAACTAGGCTCGCTAACGATAACTAAATAAATAAGAGAGTTATAAAATAATAATTATTATATAAATTATTA
>JAABUW010001238.1_pt1 | contig 44212 bp, 42 predicted proteins | sample 5560081 | NCBI WGS metagenome assembly JAABUW01 (sample SAMN10711882, study PRJNA513363) | rock metagenome | isolation source: Antarctica rocks | place: Antarctica: Victoria Land, Knobhead sud | reverse complement strand
TCTCGTCCAGGAGAGCTTGCTTGTTTTGACGCACTCAACCCCTAATGCTCCAGGAGACGCAAGCTACCCTGCACAACCACGTTCTCGAGGATGGAGCCCGGCGGGACATCGATCGTCGAGCCCTCGGTGGCCACGATAATCACCGTACCCTTGAGAACCACACCGCGACCCAGATTGACTCCGCCGGTGATGGTAAGATGATCGAGCTCGAGGATCTTCGGGATGGACGGGATGCGTGACTGGAAGTTGGAAACCTTCTTGAAGTCGTTGCCAAGCTTGATAAGAGGGGCGGGGCCAAAGCGGTTCGGGTCCATCACGAGCTGGCCGTGCTTGAGGGTGTAGAGGTCCGACTTGACGAGCATGAGATCGGAGCAGGTCTTGACGGGCAAGAAGCGCCTGCGTGGCACGTTCACGCCGTGAGCGTTGTGGAAGTGACGGATCGCAGCGCCCACAGCGGTCTCGAGCTGCACAATGCTGACGTCTGCTTCGCCCTTCTTGTCCGCTGGGATGCTCTTGCCGTTGGGGATGATCTCCATGGCGAGCTCATTGTTCTCGACGACACGCTTGACAGCTCTCAGGTTCATCCAGACGTTGTTGGTGTTGAAGTACTTGAACTTCTTGATGCTCTTGAACTCGTTGACGTACTGCTTTGGTACCTGGGCGATTTCGAGCAGACGAGCTTGTCCCTCGTAGTCGATGATTGTACCACCCTTGACGTCTGCCTTTGTCTTGTCCGTCAACTCCATGATGTACTCTGCTTTTGTCTCGATCATGTGCTGGAGGATGTTCAGATCGACGACCGCACCGAGGTTGTCGGCGTTGGAAAGGAAGAGGATCTCGACACCACGCTCGAGCAGCTTGTCGAGGATGCCGGAGTTGTAGAGGGATTCGTAGACGTCACCGTGACCTGGTGGGTACCAGTCGGAGATCTGCGAGTTGGCGCTCTTTGGTGCTGGGAGGAGGGAGTCTTTGAGGATACGTGGGTATCTGGATTGGTTGAAGGTCATGATGTCGATGTTGTGGCCCTCGTACTTCTTGATGATGTTGGCAGTGTCGGCGTCGGTGTTGAAGGAGTTCATGAGCACGAATGGGACGTTCACGTCGTATGTGCGGTTGAGGAACTCGATCTGACGGACCGAAAGGTCGAGGAAGGACATGCCATCGCGGACTTCAATGACAGACTTTGGTCCCACGCAGCCCATGGAGGTACCGAGACCACCGTTGAGCTTGAGCACGGCCAGCTTGCTTAGAAACTCGACCGACTCAGAGTTGCCGAGCGAGTTATAGTCCACGACCTGCTCAGACTTTGGGGGGGAGATACGAGACCACTCAATCTCGTTGCCCTTGGCCTTGTCGTTGAGGTAGCGGCGGAAGAGGGCGAAGAAGTTGTCCATCTCTGTCTCAAATCTCTGCACCTGGTGTCAATGCACTGCTTCTCCGTGTTCATGAACAGTCACAACATACCTGCTTGTCCTTTGGGTCTGTGACGGTGTCCGCGAGGTTGTTGAGAGCATTGCGCATCTGGGATGCAGCAACTGAGGTTGAGGTGTTCTCGAAGGCCTGATCGGTGGAGCCATCAGTTAGCTGTTCTTGCTTTGTGGACATTGTCTCCATCTCGCTGTGCTCGCACAACATAACAGAAGGGGAGCGATGGCCAGTGCCACTGTTTATATCCTCGAAAATGCGTTCAGATGCTGCCCGAGCGTGCTCTGCACAAGGCGATTTCGTAGATCGTGCGCTCACAAGCCAACGAGCAGCCACGCTCGAACCAGCTCTCCAAAGTCCTTTCTCTGCATGTGGTGCTTTGCCAACTGAATACTGAGCAGCGGAATCTTCCTCGCCCAGGAGAAGCCGACTTTTGCTGTGGAGCCCTCCACGTGGCAGTCACGCTGAACGTGATCCCCGTGGCTGTCGGAGAGGTAATCCTTCCTCCTGAGACCCGCCGTCGCCGCCGCCTCTCCAGCCCTCGCCGAATACATATAATGGTACAGCGTGTGGCTTGCAAGCACGAGATAGATAAGAAAGTGTGGGAACTTACCACATGCGACTGTGATTTGCCATGATGCCTCCCCGTGTCTTGTGCCTCAGCCGCGCCATTTGACGGCTTCAGGTGTGATGGCAACGCGTCCTTGATCTTGGAAGCCATTGTGTGTTGTTTTGTGGTGTGTGATGAAGTTTTGTCTAAGGAGAGGGTTTCGTCAAAATTTGAAGCCATCGGCGTTTGGAGGGGAGCTCTCACCAATGGCGGGGTGGGGACCTCTCCAAGTTCAGAAGAAGGGCCGATGGAGTGCTTTGTGGTGGTATAGAGGACGACGGTAGGTGTGAGAACAAGGCTGAAGGTCAAGGGGAACGAGGAAGGAACGATGTGCTCTCAAATGTCAAATCCAGCAACGTGCTACCACAAGGACTGCCATTCGCTTTTATCACCGGCCAGACCACCGAGAGAGCACCTGCATCCCACAACTGTCGGACCCCTGCACGAAGGTTGAACACGCTAATTTCCTCACATCCGCAGCCTTCTCCGGAATCAAAAGTGAAGTGTGATATGGCCATGAGCTTGAATACGTGAGCATAACCATAATTTTGATCTAGGAGATGCGGCACAACGGCCAGGTCGAGTCTGTATAACTCCGCCTATTCTCCAAAGTCTACCATGGACTTTGGCATGGCCATGAGCCTGACTACGTGAGCATGAGCAAAAATTCGATTAGGAGAGGGCCTGCTCATTATGCTCTGGATGCATGTTATCAGCATCCATCATATGCATGGCGTCTCCACCGCCAGGCTAGACGCCTCCGAGACCCGCTATTTCAGCACAGTGGAGTCGGGCTGTTTGCCTTGTCGTTCACCGACTCGCGATAAATGTAAGACCACGGCTGGAAGAGGCCTGGTTCACGACTGCTCGTATCAATCCCACAGGCTCTGATGAGGTTGGACCAGCACTAATTTAAGAGCTCAACATATATCGCCACATCCCACCCATATAAACACGATCGTAGACCACCTCGACCACCACGAAAGTTTTGCGGAGGAACACCTCGCGAGCTCGTCTGCGTCGGCTGCAAACCTGCCTCTCGCCTGCGCAGCCTGCAGCAACCACCTGCAAAACCCGGTGGGAGATCGGCACGCTCATGCAGGTACACTCAACGCCACATCCAGCACGTGCAGCTTCCTGTGGTGCTGTTTCGGGAGTTTGCTCACCGCATCGGATTGTGCAAATTACCTTAGCCAGGTGAAGGCGGTGTTTCCACCGAACGTCACGCTACGCACCAGAATGAGCGGCAGTGTGTGAGCGTACTCGATAAGATTCGATACTTGCGAAGAGAACAATTGGTTCGTTCCACAAACGTTTGGTTGGATATAGCAAGGCTTCTCGCGTATAGCGACGGAGGGCCATGTGGTCGTACCATACCAGCTTGAAGTAGTATGTTGTTTTTCAAGAAAATATTCGACCGATAACAGCCAACGAGTCCTGCACAGTACTAAATACAGCGTCCAGCCGAGCCTCCGCATCCCTCTCTGCGAACGCAAATCGCAACGTACTCATACACACAGTCTCATCAGTAGTCCGGGGCTTTCACTGGGCGTTCTATCTTGACAAACTCCACGTCCTCGATGCTTTTCTTGACCCTTGGTGGTTGTACGACTGGGGCAGGGACGTAGAGCTCCACCACCGCTGCCTCTGCAAACACGATCGCCTTGGGCTTCTCCAGTCGCAGGCAGACAGCGGGAGTAGCGTATTCTCTCTCCCGGAACCATGAGACCACAGCGTCGATGGTATCCTTCGCCATGAGCTCCAAGGTCTCGTACTCTGACTCTTCGATGAGCTGAACAGGTCAGCGTCCGCACAAACATGATGAGTCGAAGATAGTGGCTGAGTACTTACCTTCACAACCACCCGCTCCACGAAAACTGCATCAATCTCCTTAAAACAAACCTCTGTTCCCTCAGAGTCCGAGTCCTCTAGACTGACGTGGGTATATTCGACCGTCAGACTGGCGACGACAGGCTGCCTCGCCTTCCGCTCGTGTGGGTTCATGCCAATGATCGTCATCAGGCGCATGTTGGGGATCGAAAAGATTGGCCGTTCGATGCTAGGGACGGCTTCACCATAGCTGTTCAGCTCGACCTTCTTGGTACGAGTAATGACTATCTCGTCCCCAGTCATGCTTGCTTTCGGGAAGTGGAGTTCGGAGACGACGTTCAAGATGGGATTTTGCTCGCGCTGTCCTTCCGGATGCTGAGGGTGATACGTAGAAGCGTTAGCAGACGTCTTGGATATTTGACCGAGTCGGAAGTCTTTCAGGGCCGCATGGTGCTTGCTGTAGTTGCAGAGGACTGGGCCGCGAGCTTGTCGTACCTGTTCCGATCCCATCTCGAAGACAACATTCTCGATTGCTTCAGAAAGGTCTCCTGGCCAGAATCCACTTGCTAAAATCGGCACAAGAGCCCGGATCCGCTTAGATAGCTCCCCATAGTGAATACTGCCTGACAGATCGTCCTTTCCAGAGGCAAATTCGTCGCGGAATTCTATCGATACCGTGACGAAAGCCGGCTGCTCCTTGAGCTGGCCCCAGGCGCTCATTGTGCTGACCGGGAATGGCAAGTGAAGCTTCTTGATCTGGACCATGGAGGCTGACTTTCGCGGGTCTGCCATTGTGGATGTTGTCGCCGGTGGATGTAGAGATGATGGTAGCTCGGAATTTGGCGGGAATTGATGATATTGGTGTGGAAATGGAGATGGAAGTGAGGAAAGTGTCACAAACAAGGGCTCATCACTCTGCAGGCCACGATGGGCACCTGCTCACTCGTTGGGCCACGACAGTTGCAACGCACCTACCTTGTTCGTAGAGAGCTGTTGGTAATCTGAAGTTTTCCATCACGACTGCGAAGCTGGCAATGTTTGTGTTGAGCAAGGGCGATGATTGTTGCAAGGATGCTGGTCCCTGTTCTGTTCTGTGGCTGGTGATCAAAAGTTCAGCCACGTCGTCGTCTCTTCTTCTCCTTCTGTCTCCAGCTATCTCAATCTCGAACCACATACCCATGTCAACCTCAGTCGGAGACCAGGGATGCTGTCACGCGAGCGGCGTACTGCTACCGGTACACAAAGGTCACGGATCATAACCCACTCGTACCGCTGGCAACCCAAGAAATGAATGTCTTCAACAGGCAGGACCACTGAGCAGCTAAGTAACACCTTGCTACCGTATATTGTGCGTAGTACCGAAGTCACGTTGACCCGCTCCCCAAGTATGGTCGTTCGTGGAAGTGGCCTGAAGTCTGTTGTCCTGGAACGGTATCGCCTGACGCAGACCCAGCTGGCATAATACGACCCAGCGTGCGATGGAATCATTAACTCCAGCCTGTTATCTCCGGCATCGAGTAGCGCCCAACCACTCCTCCGTCGTCTCAAGCACGCTCTGGCTTCCATCTGGCGAGAGGCGGTCACACACAGCAGCATAGGAGAGGCCCCAGCTGCTGGTCTGCCACCCCCAAATTACGTCGCCCGCTCAGCATGCTTATACTTTCATCGACCCTACCCGCAAACAAACGGCGGGAAGAAGCAAAGCGTGTCAAAGGAGTCGGACGACTCCTCCCTTGGTGCAACCCTCGTTCGGGTTTCTCTTAGTACCTCACGAACCGTCGTTGTTGGGCTGGAGGACGGAGCCTGCAGTACTATTTAGTGAAGACTCGAAGACAACAAATTGACCAGGCATGTTTATACCTTTATCGCCTCCCCTTCATCTCGTGGGTCTTTTCCGAGACTTCTCTGGCCCCAATGCAAAGTTTGTCTTCCGCATCGCAGGATAATGGTTTGGCGCTTGCGATGGGGTAAGGTACGCACGGCATCCCGTAGAGGCAGTCTGAGGGATCGGACACCGCCTCATTTGGTGCGACGTGCGTTCGAGTATCTGCCGCCGTCCTTGTTGAGCGGGAGGACAGATCCTGCAGGGGCTTCAAGGCAACGATTAGCCATGTTACGAACATGAATAGTTTCCTTGGGATTACCTTGTCACGCTCGTTGGGAGTCGGCAACTCGGAGACCGTGGATGATAGGAGTACCGCAGGGGCAGCGAGTGCGGTGCTAGCAAGAAGTGCAATAGCCAATGCGAAAGTCCGAGCCATTACAGGGGCTTCTGGAGTCTGTGGTTTGAATATTCGAGAGGAGACGTTGTAAGTGAACGAAGTGAAGAAGCGTGTTTCGAGCTCTCGGGGGCAACGACGCTTCTTTCATACAGTGTCATGGTTGTGATGGCCTCCGAAGCCCTGGATTCGTGCGTTGCGGTGCTAGGCTTTCTGGTATGAGGAACATCTCTGATATTATTGGCAGCTTAGCAACAGTTGGAGCGGTACAGTAGCTCCACCCTCTTTGTGTTGATTGACTCAAGCAGGTCAATGATCCAATGGTTAACACTTGTATGGAAACGTCTCGGCGTTCTTGTCTACTTACTCTACCTTCTAATTCCAGAACCCACCACTCTTCTGCAGCTCCCTAACCTTAAACCCAGCCTCCTTCATCTCTTTCACCGCCTCCGGCCCTCGGGTCGCGATCTGGCTGCTCAACCGCCACGGCACATCAAGCATATCCATCACAATCTCCACCACCTGTACCTTCTGCGGCTTCTTTACCCCATCTTTCGCCAATATCTCCTCCAGCTCGGCCTTCGTCTCCGCACGATGGTAGCACTTCTCCGCCTCTCCTTCCGGCATGTTGAAGAACGGCAGCATATGCTTGTAATTGAACGGCACGATGTCGTTGTAACTCTGCCTCGCGCCGTGAATCACACGCTCGATCGTGTAGCCCGCGTTATTAATCAGGATAATCAAGATCGGCAGGTTCTGCTTGACCATGTTGCCGATTTCTTGGACTGTGAGCATCATGCTTCCGTCTCCGGTTACGAGGAGCGTGCGTCCACGGAGCGTGCCTTTGTGGGTCGCCAGGTCTGCGAGCGCGAGATCTGCACCGAAAGCTGAGGGCGTGGCATAGCCGATCGAGCCGTAGTATGTCTGCGTGATCCAGGTAGTGTTGGGAGGGAACTGGGCGTCTGGGAGGCCGAAGGCGGCGGTGCCGGTTTCGCCGTAGACTACGTCGTGGGGTTGCATGAACTCTGCAAGGCGGTGCCAAACCCAGGATTGGGTAATTTGTTTGGAGTCTCTGTCGTCTTCGAGGGGGCGTTCTGGGAGGGTGTGAAGGGGGTTCTCGACTTTCGGAATGGTGTATTTGGATGCAAGAGAGGTTAGGGACTTGATAGTGGCTTTGATGGGGACTTTAGAGCTGGTCTTCCAGCCCTTGATTGAAACATCGTGGGTGTTGACGTAGGCTGAGTTGGGCAGGATGTTGCGGGTAAAACCGCCGGAGTTGGTGTCGGAGGGAAGGTTGCCTAGGACGACTACGAAGTCGTGCTTTGAGAAAGCATCCTCAACGCCTGGTCGCGACGGTACACCATTGTAAAGATCAACGTAGTTCTGGTGGTTCTCGTCGATGATTCCTTTGCCCATGTTGCTCGTATAGACTGGTATGCCTAGCGCATCGACCAGTTGCCTCGCCTCCTCTACTGCTTGGTGGCGTTGCACAAGGCAGTCGACGAACAAAGCTGGACTCTTGCTTGATGCAATGGCTTCCAAAATTCGTTGCGAGGCATCCTTCACGGCGTCCTCGTCTGCCTCGGGTTCGAGGTTGAGGGGCGTTTCCAATGCCTTGGATGGCACCTGCTGGTCGACCAGATCTATTGGTACGAACAAGTACACCGGTCCAGACTTGACAAAACACTCCCTCAGCACACGATCGATCTCCTCGGCAGCGCCCTGCGCCGACTGAATTTCAGCAGCCGCGACTCGAAAGTCCTTCGCCGCCTTGTTGAACATCTGGTGATCCGGGCTGAAGCCAATGGAGTGATGGATCATCATGCGGTTCTTCTGCATCTTCAACGAGGTCTGTCCAACCACGTGAATGACTTTGACCTGCTCCGTCATGGCTCCAGCAATGGCATTGAGGGCTGACAGCTCACCGACTCCATGGGTCGTGACAAGACATCCAGCACCATTCTTGACTCTGGCATACCCGTCTGCCGCATATGCAGCGTTCAGTTCGTTGGTATTGCCGACCCATTCCAGGCCATCTACGTCGTAAACATGGTCCAGCAGTGTCAAGTTGAAGTCGCCCGGCACCCCAAAGATGTGGTTGACGCCAACCTGGTGTATGCGTTCCCAGAGATATCGACCGAGTGCTATTGTGCCGTTGCCGTTCTGAGTGGATCCGTTTGTATTCGCCATACTGAGAACAGAACAGTGCTACCGGTCGATCAAGGGTGTAAGCGCCAAATGTCTCGCGATTTATATGTTTTGCGGTGCTGCTGTATTGGTGGTACTGGTGTCCAAAGAATGATGGCGTACTGGAGAGCGACTCAATTCAATATACTAGAGATCCCGGCATCTCCTAGATTTTAACAATGGCGATGGGGCCGTTGTTTCTCCAGGTTACGTACGTGTACGGTTTGTTGGTGGAGAATAATGCAAGAACGCACGCCGAGGTCGCGGACAACAAAGCCGCAGGCACGCGAAGACGCGGAGCGGATACTGGCGGCTTCCACTTGAGCCGGGTTTGTGTCATGGTTAAAGCAGATACGGTATTGTGACAGAGGTGGAATTTGACGTCGAGTTTCATTGCGAAAGGATTGCTTTCCTATCTAAGTAGATCGATTCGTCATCATGTGACTGTAGATGTCCGCCGCACAGTGCGCCGCCTCCTTTCCTCATACCCTGGCGCGAAGCCGTAGTGGGCAGCTGATTTCGCTAATGTCCTCCATCTTGCACATACTTGGTGCATGCATCGCTATGCACTCGTTCGACGCCGAGCGCGTGAAGTGATTTCGTCCGCCCTAGACCCGCCGGTCTTGTCCAAGTGGCTCGTAGAGCCTACTTCTCCGCCGCATCAGCTTCTGGCCAGCTCCATACAGTCTTCAAGAAGCGTTCCATGTCCACTCGCTTTGTCTTCATCTCAGTCATCCATGGGTGCTCCATCATTCGCCACGGCGTTGCACGGCGGCTTGGCTCTTTCTCGAGGCTGCGGTTCGAGGTTAGCAAGTGTATGCTCGTAGCAAGCGGATGGTCGAACTTACCTGCACTCGATAAAGTACTTGAACATATCGCTCCACTTCAGCTTCTTATCCTGCTCATCCTTCAGCTTTGGAATCGGTTGCCGCACAATGTATGTGAGTAGGTCGATCAGTCCAGCTCTGGGGTTCATCTCTGTCCCATCAGCAGGGAATGGAAAACGGTTCTGTGCCACCTCGAGCAGCGTCACACCGAGCGACCATACGTCGGAGGTGATAGTGTACGACTGGCCCGTTATCCGTTCTGGAGCCATGTAATAGGATGTGCCGATGAAAGTGTTTGCATCACCCTTGGTCCCGAATTCTCCGCTCACACCGAAATCGCAAAGCTTGGGAAGGCCTCCTCGTGTAAGCAAGATATTGCTAGGCTTGATATCGCGATGGATGATGCGGCGGCCATGGAGGTATGTGAGGCCATTAAGGACGCCTTCTGCGACCTTGCCGAGTACCTTCTCACCAATGCGACCACCTTGCTCCCTGATCTCTCGGTAGATGGAGTCCAGCGATCCGCCTTCGCAGAACTCCATGCTGATACCGATGGTTCCGGCTGTATCGTCCATGAAGGCGCCATAGTACTCACAAATGTGTTCACTGGCGCAAGACTTGTTGAAGGACAGCTCACGGACGATTTGCTTCTTGACGTCTGGGTTCGGGTCCGTCGTGATGATCTGGCAGGATGTCAGCATAAAAGGTTCCGTCACATTTTAGTATTGAGCAACCATACCTTCAGTGCAAAGACAGTCTTGCCGCCTTTGAGCATGCACTTTGTCACCGCACCACCAGCACCCTCTCCTAAACTCCCAAGCTCGAGGATCTTGCCTTCTTTCTTCGCGGCCTTCCATCCCATGTCATCGAGATCTTGCACGTCCAATGCTCTGCCCTTTTCTAAGCTCAGCATTTCCAGATCTACTTCAATGCCCTGTGTACTGTTTTCCCTCTCCATGCTCGGTGCGCCGAAACTCGATGACGATGCTGCGGACCCGGTGTCATTGGCACGTCCGATTATGTCGTTGAAATTCAGATGCGCTGAGGTCGAGATGGAGGATGCTGTTGAGATTGAGCCACCCTGCTGGCTGCTGTTACCGAAGCTGGGTGTTCTGCTGTGTGCCGAATCGTCTCCACTGCTGCCTCCACTTCCAGGCATGACCAAAGATAGCCCTCCTTTCCTCTTTGCTTGCATGTTCTCGTGCGGTGTCTGATTTGTACCCGATGGCGTCGCCAGACTAAGCTTTGGAGGCTGCTTATTGGGAATAGCCAATGCCAATGGCGGCATGACTCCGTAGTCTGACATTGGTGGTGCTGCAGAGCTGTTCACAGGTCTTTGACCCGGGGAGCCGGGTATCGCCAGTCCCAACTTTGGCATCTTACCATCCATCTGCGACCTCCCACCGCCTGGGATGGGCGGCCGTAATAGAGGCGCCGGAGAAGCCATGTTGAGGCGATCTGGGGGGTTGATATTGAGGGAGGTGTTTTGGCCTGCCACTATGGGCAACTATCGGGCACGAGGCTACCAGAGAAGGCCGCCGCTGCGCCTTCTATGATAGCCTGCGATGCGTTCTCAAAGGTGAGGTGTATGGGTTGCTGGATCTGGCGGTCCAGACGACTGACTAACCGAGTGTTTGCTGCTCGGAGTCTGCTGCGGCCTGACAGTGGTGTAGATGGGGTCCGGAATGCGTTGGCAACGCTATAGCTCGGCAAAATGTGATCCCGACGGCGCGAGGAGCTTGTGTGGCCTAGTCGAGTCGTTTGTTGTTTCAATGCACACAGCGTGACCCTCGAGATTGATGTGGTGGTGCTGCAGGTAGCCGCTGGGCACAGGCGATTGTGTTCCTGGGTGCAGACGGTCCCGCGCTTGCCTGTATATCAAAGATTCTCCGTCCAGCACACTGTTTGCTTAGGCCGAGATAAAAAGTATCGAGTGTATACAGAAACGCAACACACCCAAGTCTCGAACAGACTTTGAGGTGGTCCTTGGGCTGACGGGCTAGTGTGCTGTGCCTTTCAACCAGTCAGCACACGCAGTCCACTCGCTCGCTAGTCGCCCTCCACCTTCCCTGGGTTGCGCTCCGGCTTGGCACATGTGCATATAGATGAGCTCATTCGGCGTCTGCCGATATGTACAAGCTGCTGGATGTGCTGTACTCGGTGTCTTCGCGCTCTTTCGAAAAGACTCCGCTCGCTCGAGGTATTAAGCGGGAGTGAGAAGACAGGAGAATAACAGTCGTGATGGGAACGCAGTTGTGACGAATGATCAGTTCTGAAACCGCTGCACAGACACTTTCCCCGGCGCCTGTTCAAAACCAACACGATGCCTCACACAATCAGGCAGAGATCATCAGGAGACACGACAGCGTGGTACAGTCAGAGAGTTCATGTACATCAGACGGGCGACCACGGAGCGATGATTAGACTGCTGCTGCACGTCGAACTCGCTGCCGTCAGAGTTTGCTCCCCACGGCGGCACAGATATTGATCAGATATTGACCCTATCATCACCACCTATCTATCGTGCCGCGACGACATCTCGCCGGCCGTCCCTTCAATTCCCTAAATTGACATGTGCTGGCAAAACACGGCCGTATCACTCCACCTTCTTCACACCACGTCTGCAAACCTTCAACCAAGCTGACCGAGGAGCACAAAACTCAAGCAGTATTTGGCGGCGAATCACGGGCAATCCTGCACACAACCGCACATGTGCGTGCCGGCATTTTCGGTAGAGACGCCCGAGGCACGAGTCCACAAGGTCCACTCTGCTGCTGCCGCGACTCCACATGCGCAGACCGCAAGATGGAAGCTTTTCGCCCTACAAGCTGAGCTGCTGCAGCGAAGAACGGTCGGTCAGAGCTACCCCTGCCCTCAAGCTCCAAGAAAAACGGCACTACGGTCTGGACTCTCAGCCTTATCAAGGATCCCTCACGGCGCACGGCAGGTAGTGATGCAGGTCACGTATGCTTATGACGTGGCGTTCTTATAGTCATCAGGAACGACCACGTATACTTCGGAGTTACTGCATTTAGGCAATGATACTGGACGTCACTCCTCCACTACTCGGATCATCTTAAAGTATGTCAAGATACAAGCTCCAGCGACTGCAGTGCAAGATCAGGTACACCTCCCAGCAACCCCACACCCCTCATATCGCGCCGCGAACCCACCCGTCACGAAGCACAGATATTCTTCTGCCCCGGATTCATCTTAGACCTGCTCCCCACCCCACTCCCACCAGCAATCAACATCGAATCATGGAACCCTAAATCCCTCAGCTTGCACGCAGATCCCCTCGTCAAGACCGTCTTCACAAACACCCTCGGGATACTATCATTTGGGTTCGTCGGATCTTGAACAATGTTGATGTTCGCATATACAGCAAAAGTGCCCCCTGACCCGCCGCTGCTCTGCATCACCACCGTGCAAGGTTTGTAGCCGCCGTCTTGCGTGCCGGAGCAGGAGGCTTTGAAAGCCGGGATTTCGACTTCGACTTCGCCGGTAATGGTGAAGCTGTAGTCGTAGGCAAGTTGGCCACGGGCGAAGGACCAGTTCGTGACGGACCAGGGCTAGTTGGTGCGAGGTTCGAGAGGAGCCGATGAGGCATGCAGTGGTGGTGAGTGCAGAACGGGTAGACTTCATCTTGGTGGTGGTCGAGTGAGCGGCTGTATTGCAGTCAACTCCTGTGAGAATTCACCAAGCTCAAGGTATGTGGGCTGTCTCTCAATTTTGATGAGGGTCTTCCTGACTCGGCTTCGTGCGATTCGCGTTGCACGAACCACAAGAAGCCTGTACGAAGGTGGCGGCTTGCGATTTTTCCCATTCGCTACAGGGGAAGGTTCAGTACATCGCCATCGGATCCCGCCGTCCTTTGTCATGAGGATACGATACTGCTACCATGTCATGTCTGAGCCAAGGTAGAGTCCACTTTCTGTTCAAGACTGGCTGTACCTCAGTCAAACGATGCGAGGCCATAAAGGGACGACGAAAGTTAGGAGAGAGTAGACGGCCTACATGCTGTGGGTAAAAGGTGCGGATTAGCTCGCGATAACGGCTGAGCAGAATGCATGATAGTGAAAGACCGTTAGCTGGAGCACTGGTCGCGCTCCTCCTCCTCTTTCACTTTGTGATGTGCAAATGCCCGTGGCGTCGCATAACTACTGTCGGTCCTTCAACTTCGTGTTGCGAATGCTTCGAAGTGGTGGCACTGCTGTTGGGGTGTTTTGGCTGCTATATTCAGACTGCCAGTCATCTGACGGGTCGCGAGATTGCTACGCCATCGTCTTGATATGTCGGATACGGTGGGTATTGTCAACTCGACGGCCTTCCTCCAAGCGCATACCGTTGCATCGGCGGTCCGCAATAGTTCGATCGAGAGACCAGTACATCCTCGAAGCATTCATGGTTACGCTTCGTGTGACACAGCGGCTATCACATTGATCGGCATTCACAAAAGGGATATCGAGTCCGGCATTGCGCTGCACGTCATTCTCATAGATGCTCATCGTCTGAGTCTACGACAAGCTCTTCAGAGCAGACATGCTGTGGCAGAGCATCCTCGGATTTTTCGTCTGCGTCCGAGTCCGTTACGTCGTCCGTCACTGTAAGCATAGATGGGTCATAACGCCTGACCAGCTGAGAGGTCTCCTCGATGGTGCCTCGCATTTGCTTTATCCTGCTTTTGATGGCCATATAATTATCGAGAGAGCCCAGAAGGCCGGCGTCTTCCATAGCATCAATGATCTCAATCACGTAATCCTGGCAGTCCCAGCTATAGATGTCGTTCTGGAGTTCCACTTTGCGAACTGGACTGTCCAGAAGCGAGCTGGAAGCAGTATCAACGCGGCCGACGAGAATGTTCTGAATGCATCTCTCGTCGGGAGCAGTGTGTAAGATGTTAGCAACTAAATAGTTGGCTTCACCAGCAACCTGATATTGCAGGTGCTTTGAAGTAGCAAGGTCGTGGACATGCAAAGTCCAATGATAGAAGTTGCTCACGAGGTCGGAAGGGTTCCTGACAGGCCGTGAGATGGCAACGCTGACATCTAACATCTCGTAGTCGGTGCGTCATCTTGAGCAGCACGTTGGAGCCAATAACGCGACTGCTCCATGTGACTGCATCAACAATGATATTTGTCTATCGTATGCGCGCATCTTCCTCACCCTGATTTTGAAGCTTCGCACGTGGTTGTTGCCGGCGCCAATCGGATCTTCCCGTCAACCCCAACGTCGACTTTCGAGAAAGCTGAAACCGATCCCCTATCTGACTACGCTTGTTCTTGCCGACTGAGACCTGACGTCTTCATTCCATCGATCAACCATCGGATATTCAACGAGACACCCGGACTTACCTCTAGCAAAGCACAATGGGAGCCGACGGCCGGAACTCTGGCGAGTCGGAGCGAAAGCTCGAAGGCGGCGATTCTGAGAAGCCGCAGCTGCCTCCCCCAGTCCACGCGGCGAAGGCAAGCGATGGGGGTCTGCATCCTGCGGTCTACATTGCGTATGTTTTCAAGAACTGTGGTACTGAAGAAAAAGATTGACTGACTGGGAATGTCAGGCTGTGGATTACACTTAGTTCGAGTGTGATTTTGTTCAACAAGTGGATCCTGTCATCTGCAAAGTTCAGTAAGTCAATTGAGGCTCTGATAGTACAATCAGGCAGACTAACTCCTCGTCACAGCATTCCGTAAGTGTGGTCATAGTCCCACGATATCATTGCAGCTACTTATTAGTTCGAAGCTCTGTTCTTGACAACATGGCATATGGTGTTTGCCGCATTTATGACACAAGTCCTTGCCCGCGCGACACCATACTTGGACTCTCGGCACAAGGTTCCGATGACACCACAGAAGTATATGTATGCACGAAAGCCTCATCTAAACAAATCGTACAATAGCAAGACTAACGCTACGAGATACAGGACCGCAATCGTCCCCATTGGCGTGCTGTTCAGCTTCAGCTTGATCTTCGGCAATGTAGCATACATGTACCTCAGCGTCTCATTCATCCAAATGCTCAAGGTAGCGTCGACCGCGCCAGAAGAAAGCTGCTGTAGCTAACACGCGTCCAGGCTTCAAACGTTGTTGCGACTCTCCTCGCTACATGGGCGTTCGGTCTTGCACCACCGAATATGAGGACACTGGCCAACGTTTCGGCAATCGTCATTGGTGTTGCGATTGCATCATGGGGAGAGATCAAGTTTGACCTGACGGGATTCTTGTGTGGGTACTGCTATGCTTCAGAGTCGCCCCCATACTGACATAGCGTCACAGTCCAAGCTGCAGGTATCGTCTTCGAGGCCTCACGTCTAGTCATGGTGCAAGGCCTTCTCAGCTCGGCCGAATTCAAGATGGATCCTTTGGTGTCGCTGTACTACTTCGCACCCGCATGCGCCGTGATCAATTGTGTGTTCACGGTATTCGTCGAAGGCCCAAAGATCAGCATGGGTGACATTTACGGACTCGGTTCCGGTACCCTCATCGCCAACGCTTTCGTAGCATTTGGACTCAACGTTTCTGTCGTCCTCTTGGTACTTACACCACACTTGACAGTTTCCTCCCGCAAACACTGACATCTTGATAGATCGGCAAAACCTCAGCTGTGGTTCTGACCCTCTCCGGTGTGCTGAAAGACATCCTCCTTGTCGTTGCTTCAATGACCATCTTCGGGGATCCGGTCAGCGCCATCCAGGTCCTCGGCTACTCTGTCGCTCTCGGTGGCCTGGTGTACTACAAGCTTGGCGGCGAGAAGCTCAAGTCACTCGGGACTGACACCAGACTGGCTGTCGGAACTTTCCAGCAGGAGCGACCAGTTGCTTCGAAGGCCATCGTGCTTGTAGCAGTGCTTGGAAGCATCGCGTTCCTGGTGCTTGAGGTCTGGCCTGCCGTGATGGCCTGAGGAGTGTTCGAGTAGTTCCGGCGATTTGGCATTCGCGACGTTGTGCATTGAAGGAGCAGGTAGCATTATTGGGGAGGTTGTATATCATATTTGGAGGAGTTCACGGCAAAACAACGGCAGGTAGACATAATTGTATCCTGATCTAGATATCAAACATATGCCTGTGGCTGAGAGAACGAATGCTGGCGACGCGTAGCTGTGAACGCAGCGTGTGGAATCTGCTCGTACATCGTTCAAGAATTGCGGACCTCGTTCCGTATACAAAAGCAGTAACTATCGTGATGCTCGTTCGATTCGGGGACGCAGGGCTTCTCGGATGGACCACAAGCCGGCGTACGGAGTACGGATCTCGTTCGCATCACGGCTCTAACTATACGAGCGGCGGAGCACGTCTAGGTACCCGTGGATCCCCATCTCCCAAGAAACTTACTACCAATTGCTTGACGAAGTTGAGGCCGGATGAAGGCTCGAGGATAGACACCGGAAGAGGAACCGTTGAGTCATCGCCTTGGCTGGCAAGTTCGCGCCACCGCGTGCGGCAAATGGCCTAGCGAATGGAGTAGGATTCGCGATCGGGCCACCTTTTTTAGTTGTCGTCTCGCGTGCGCGGGTCCCGAGAGCTGGGCATTGACGCCTGCTATATCCATATATATCATCGATCGACCCTGCTGGTAAAAGCTGGGTGTTACTATGAAATAATGTTTTGAACGTGGACGACTCTAAAGTCATGACGTCGATTAACGAAAAACCGCCCCCTACTGATGGATTTCCGGCCGCACTCACGACACCAAGCGATGAGCATAATAGCGAGAAGAGGGACGAAAAGGAGACTCCAGCCAAAGGTGGCGAGGAGAAGGAAAAGAAAGGCAGTTTTGCTGACTTCTGGGTAAAACGATGCGTTTGGACTACCGAAGTCTTCAACAGCTAATCTGTGCAGCGTATCTTTCGTTACTCTGATGCCCTCGATCGCGGCCTCTACGCCATCGGACTTGGACTCTCTGTCGCCGCAGGAGCTGCTCTTCCACTCATGACATTGATCTTTGGAAAATTCACCAAGCAATTCACAGACTTTACGTCAGGCAATTCACCGGTCTCCGACTTCCACGATGCTGTCAACCAACTGGTGCTGTACTTCGTCTATCTCTTCGTGGCCCGTTTCTTCATTGTGTATATTGCCAATATATGCGTCAGTATTGCTGCGTTAAGAACTACGAGAGCTATTCGATATGCATTCCTGGAGGCTACTCTTCGACAAGAGGTCTGGCACTTCGACAAAGAGAGCAATGGCTCTATTTCGTCGCAGGTGACTACCAGTGAGCTTATAACTAGGCGTAAGCAGAGGAGCGTTGACTGATCTTGTTGTTGCACAGACGGGAACCGCATCAATCAGGGCATCGCAGAGAAATTCGCCTTCATATTTCAGGGAATGTCCCTCTTCTTCTCTGGCTTCATCATCGCCCTTGCCGTGCAGTGGAAGCTTGCTTTGATCATCATGTCGATCATACCCGCGATCCTCATTGTCGTGAGCGTATGCATAGCCGTTGATGCGGGTCACGAATCACAGATTACTAGCATCTACTCGAAAGCAGCCGTCAGTGCGCAGGAAGCCATCAGCTCGATCAAGACCGTCCACGCATTCTGGGCGCACGAGAAGATGGTGGAGAAGTACCAAGCGTACCTTGACGCCGCTCAAAAGATAGGCAAGAAGAAATCTCCTAACTATGGTATTTTGTTCTCAACCGAATGGTTCTTCGTCCTCTCAGGCACGGCGTTGGCGTTTTGGCAAGGCTTCCGGATGTACGTATGACGCCGATTGCATGTCAGGTAACAATAGCTGACTCTTCCACTCACCACTCCAGGTATGCGAGCGGAGAAATTGAGAGCGTCGGCACAGTCATAAACGTCGTGTTGGCAGTGACTATCTCTGCAACTGCGATGTCTACCATCGCTCCTCAGATCCAAGCACTCACGAATGCAGTATCAGCCGCCTTCGAGTTGTTCTCGATTATCGACAAGGAGTCGCTGCTCGATCCTCTATCCATGGAAGGTGAACAGCCACTCGACTGCAAAGGCGACATTCAGATCAGAGATCTGTCCTTTGCGTACCCTTCACGTCCAACTGCCCAAGTATTGCACAACTTGAGCCTGTCGATCCCAGCAGGAAAAACGACAGCTCTAGTCGGCGCGAGTGGGTGCGGAAAATCTTCCTTGGTGGCGCTGATCGAACGATGGTATCAGTCCTCTTCGGGTGACATACTACTAGACGGCAAGAGCATAACCGAATACAACACGAAATGGCTTCGCAGCAATATCAGGTTAGTGCAGCAGGAACCAGTATTATTCAGCGGGACAATCTACTCGAATATTGCAAAGGGCCTGGTTGGAGCTCAGACTACCCTCGAGCCTGAGAAGCAGAGAGAGTTGATCGAAGAGGCTTGCAAGGCGAGCAATTGCCATGACTTCATTCTTGATCTACCCGAAGGGTATCAGACACAGGTCGGAGAACGAGCAAGCATGCTTAGTGGCGGTCAAAGGTATGGCACCTCTTGCTTCCTTTATGCTCACATCACTACTAACACGATCGAACAGACAACGTATCGCTATCGCTCGCAGCATCGTGTCTGACCCGAAGGTCCTTCTACTTGACGAAGCGACGTCAGCCCTCGATCCCCGTGCAGAGAGGATTGTGCAAGACGCCTTGGATCGAGTCTCTGCCAACAAGACCACTCTGATTATTGCGCACAAGCTTGCCACCGTGAAAGCCGCCGACAACATTGTGGTCATGGCTTACGGTCGCATTGTCGAGCAAGGCACACATCGTGAACTAGTTGCTTTAGATGGGCAGTATGCTTCTTTAGTGAGAGCCCAAGACCTCGGAAGTACCGCAGGAGATGCAGACTTTACGAAGGAAGAGAACGATCTTCAAATGAGCAGAACAGACACGTTACAGAGAACGAAGACCGAGCCCAAAACTGCGGTCGAGGCAGAAATCGACCACCTTACTTCTGGAACCCTTGGATACGGCTTGGTGAAATGCGTCTGGATTATGTTGAAGGAGCAGAAAGACTTGTACTGGAAGTTCTTCTTGTCGTGCCTGGCTTGCTTGATTGCAGGAGGCACGTTCCCAGCACAGGCACTGCTCGACGCTCACCTCATCAACGTCTTCACCCTCCCAATCGACGAAGGTCGGAAGAAGGTATATCATCGATGCGTAATACCCTACCGTGTTTCAGACATTCGCTGACCCTTCTTTCTGCAGGCTGACTTCTTCGCTCTTATGTTCTTCGTGGTACGTCAAACTGTTGTGTGGAAGGGTTCTCAGAGACAGCATCAAGCACTATGCGGCGCTCTGAGACCTCAATACTCTCGACTTTAGCTCCGAGACACTTACTAACCCTTCTATCCTTCACTTTAGGTAGCGATTGCTAACTTCTTCGCCTATTTCATTGTCGGTTGGATCTGCAACGACATAGCACAGGTTGTTACACATCGATATCGTACAGAGATGCTGTCAAGAATCATTAACCTTGGTACGTTGTTGATAGGCAAAAGCTTTTAGATGTCTAATACACCGCTGACCGTTCATCTCATCTTCTCAGATCAAGACTTCTTCGACCGACCTGAGAACAGCAGTGGGGCTTTAACGAGCAAGCTGTCCTCGGTTCCGAACGCAATGCTGGAGCTCCTCGCTGGCAATCTTCTTCTCATCTTCATCGTGCTTGTCAACATTATCTCGTCAAGTACTATCGCGATCGCTTATGGGTGGAAACTCGGCCTGGTCGTGGTATTCGGCGGCCTGCCTCTACTGCTCGGCTCAGGCTATGTGAAGATTCGTCTAGATCAGAAGCTGGAGAACCAAGCAGGCGAACGCTTCGCAGAAAGTGCTGGGCTTGCTACAGAAGCGGTCACTTCTATCCGGACGGTCGCTTCCCTCACGTTGGAGACTCAGATCCTCAAAGACTATGGAGACATGCTCGATTATATCGTCCACAGGTCGACTCGCTCGTTCTTCGTGACGATGATTGGCTACGCCTTGTCGCAATCCTTGGACTTCCTCATCATGGCGCTCGGATTTTGGTATGGGTCAAGATTACTGGCTTCTGGCGAATACAACGTGGTTCAGTAAGGTTCCCCAGACAGCATGAAGCACCCGGCGGCCTTTGAAACCTCCTTGCACTCGCTCATAAGTCCGAGACACTTGCTAACCTTTCTATCTATCACTTTAGGTTCTTCGTGGTCTTCATCGCAGTAATCTTCGGCGGTCAAGCGGCCGCCCAGTTTTTCGGTTATTCGACCTCAATCACGAAGGCACGGCCTGCTGCCAACTACATCCTGTGGTTACGAACGTTGAAGGCACGCATAGGTGAAGACGAATCAAACAAATCGAACGGACCTTCTGGCGATGGACCGTTGGCTCTCCAGAATGTCGAGTTCAGATACAAACAGCGCGATGCTTCTCGCGTGCTAAAAGGCATCTCAATGGACATCAAACCTGGCACGTATGCTGCATGTGTAGGACCATCCGGGTGTGGAAAGACAACGGGTATGACACTTGTTCGTGGTCTCTTTGATTTTAGATATTGCTGACTCTTTTACCTTTCTGTTCTGTAGTCATCTCGTTACTGGAACGATTTTATGACCCAATATCTGGCCGCATAACACTGAACGGCGACAACATATCGAATATGTCCCCTCGACTGTATCGAGATCACATGTCGTTAGTGCAACAAGAGCCAACGTTATATTCCGGCTCAGTGCGCGACAATATCGCCCTGGGTCTCCGCTACGAGCCGTCAGAGGAGGAGACGCTCGAAGCATGCAAACAAGCCAATGCGTACGACTTCGTCACATCTCTCCCCGAAGGGCTCAGCACACCATGCGGTGGCAAAGGCCTCCAGTTCAGCGGTGGTCAACGTCAGCGCCTCTGTATAGCCAGAGCCTTGATCCGAAAACCACGTCTACTTCTGCTCGACGAAGCAACCAGTGCCTTAGACACGCAAAGCGAACGTATGGTCCAGCAAACGCTCGACGCTGCTGCATCAAGCCGGACGACGGTGGCTGTAGCGCATCGTCTAAGCACAATAAGGTAAGCACTAGAAAGGGTTCTCCGAGACACGATCAGACTCTATGTCGTGCTCTGAGACCTTTTGGACTTTTCCACGCGGCCGAGACACTTGCTGACTCTTTTTCCCTTCTCTTCTTTAGGCATGCGGACGTGATCTTCGTCTTCGCCAATGGCAACATCGCTGAGATGGGAACCCATGAAGAGTTGCAAGCGATGCGAGGGCGGTACTACGAGATGTGTGTTGCACAGTCGTTAGATCGAGCATAGTCTGCAGCAATGGAGCCTCTCTTCTCAATCAATCAATCAATGGTACAAACAGCGATGGACCTGCAGTCTCGTCCTTCGAATGTTGCAAAATGTATCAAAGTAAACTCGTCATGCTCTCGGGACTGCTGAAGTCAACGACCGAAGAGATATATGTAGCAAGCCATTCTAGCCTCCAGCGGACATAAATGCTTGGCCAATGCCGGTGCGGAAGTTGTTTTACGCCGCCCTGTGTCCGAATCCACCCTCTACGGTGGACTATATGCAAGACTAGTCTTTCCTCTGCACACATCATTGGCTCCGACGGTACGAACACACGCCACGACACACGAGAGCACAGTTCCACGCGAGGCTCACATCTTGCGAGGCTAACCACTTTTCGTTCTGAGGAATGGCATCGAATCGATCGAGAAGACGTTGACGGTGACGAAAGCATCTTCGTGTGGACGTATAAGTAGGAGAGTAACGCCTCACTGTATCTTCCATTTAGACATCAACAGCTTCACTGCATCTGCTCAATACAACTCACAACCGCAATTCTCCATTAGCCAGCTATTCGGCCTCATATATACCAACAGCCACTGGATTTGCATCACCTCTACCACCATGTCGGAAAACAAAATCCCATCGACTATGAGGGCCTGGCAATACAGTTCTGCCGCCGGAGGCATCGAAAAGCACCTTCGCATGAACCCCTTAGCTTCACTCCCAACTCTGAAACCAGACGAGAATCTGATCCGCGTCATCGCAATGGCCCTCAACCCCGTGGACTACAAGCCCGTTGAGGTGCCTTTCATCGGCAGGTTCACGCACTCCAAGAACGCAATACCCGGACTCGACGTGGTGGGACAAGTAGTCAAGCCCGCGGCAGGCTCATCGTTCAAAGTCGGCCAGGTCGTCTTCGGCGTCGCAGGCTCCTCCTTGTTCGCCGGTGGCGCAATGGCTGATTACGCGACCATCAACGTCAAGACTGCTGTCCCGGTGCCCGAAGGCGTTGACCTGGTTCAGGCGGGCACTGTTGGGATAGCGGGTGTGACGGCCTACCAGTCGATTGTTCCATTCGTGAAACCAGCATCCCGGGTCTTCATCAATGGAGGATCGGGAGGGACAGGTACCTACGGCATCCAGATCGCCAAAGCAGTCGGCTGCCACATCACTACCACCTGCTCCACACCGAATGTCGAGTTGTGCAAATCGCTCGGCGCCGACGAAGTCATCGACTACAAGAAAGGACCAGTGCTGGAGCAGCTGAAGAAGCAGAAGCCATTCGACCTTATCGTGGACAATGTGGGCGCCGACTACAGCCTCTTCTTCAAGGCGCACGAGTATTCCAACCCAAGCGCAAAGTACGCTTTCGTAGGAGTTACACCCAGCCTCGGTTTCTTCGGGTTCATGATTAAGGCCAGTGTGCTGCCTGGGTTCCTTGGTGGCGCGAAGAGAAAGATGCAGCTCATATTTGCGGAGCCGAAGTCAGAGGACCTTTCGGTTATTGGCCATTGGATGGCTGAGGGCAAGGTCAGGGGCGTGATAGATCAGAGGTTCACTTTCGAGCAGGGCATTGATGCTATCAAGAGGCAGAAGACCGGAAGGGCTAGGGGCAAGATGGTTATCGATGTGGCTCCCGAGCTTGCGAAGTCGTGAATGATGTCGGGCATGCAAGGATGGGTTTGACCTTTGTAAGAGTATCAGTTTTAGCGTACATGAACTGGCTGCAACTACTTGCGTTGGATTTCTCATATATTCAAACGTAGTGTTTAAACTTCTAGTTGCACAGGAGCAGCGACATCTTCGCTCTGATCCTGAGATTGGTGTCCGCCATTGACCAGTCCGTTCGTTTGTGCTTGTTTGTCATAATGCTGTGTGAAGTCGTACTCAATGCTCGAAACTTTCTGCATAGTACATCAGCGACTCCTTCACATCACTATCGTCTCGCTGGACTTACCAGAAGAAACTCCTTCAGCTTCGCCTTATCCTTGTTCAGCTCCTGGAGGATACCGAAGAACTTGTCCGTGTCCGCTACACTCCACGGATCCGTCTTTGAGACCCGGTCCAAGTTCTTGATACTCCTCGCATCGACATACTTGATGAAGATATCTCTTCGCACCTTCGCGTAGGTCTCCAGGATCTCCTCTCCAGCCTTGCCTTCGTAGTAGCCAATAAGACAGTCAGCGAGGCCACCGACGTCTAAGCAAGCGGTCATGCAGCCGTAACCGCCCATCCTATAACAATAGATTCTTGATTAGCGTTCATCTCGGATACGTCAATAACAACAGTCCAGCTTACGGATTGCAGACGTGCGCCGCATCAGCCGCCAACAGAATCCGTCCAACCTTGAACGATGGCACGCATCTGTTGTGTATGTTGTAAAGGTTCGTCTGCTCGATCCGATACTGACTCTCATCCGGAGCACCAGGCAGAATATTCTTAAAATGCGACGGTCGTCTCGCAAGATACTCCTCATCCGTGAGCCCAGGAACCGGATCACCGTATGTCACCCTCCACAGCCCACCATGCCCTCTCCTCGCAACCAAACCCCAATGCTCTTTATCAACCATATAGTTCCCACCCTCCCATCCATACTTCTCAAACCCATCATAAAACACATTCTGCACAATAAATCGACAATCAAACGTCAGACCAGGCCACTCCCTGCCAAACAAACTCCTCCTCACTGCACTCCCCGACCCATCGCACCCAACCACATAGTCCGCCTCCATCCTCTCTTTCCTCTTCTCCTCGCCCTCACCCCCAACCTCAACATCCAACCACGCCTTCCCGCTCCCCTCATCCTCTCCGGCGTCAAGCACTTTGTGATTAAACCGCACATCAATCCATTCCCCGTACTTCTCGACGCAATGCCGATACATTATCTGTATAATCTCCCCCAGCTGCAGCACCACCATCCTATCCTCTTCGTCTTCTACAACGCTCATGTCAATCTCAACGAGCTTCTCGCCATCCGCGACGCGCCGCCAGCAGATTGACGGGAATTTCGGGATCGAGGCGGCGCGAAAGTCAGGTAGCAGGCCGGCGCGGCGGAAGATGCGGGTAGCGGGGACGCCGTATTGGGTTGCTCGGAGACGGGTGTCGAGGTAGGGCCAGGCTTCGAGGACGGTGGTGGGGATGTGGTGTTGGGCGAGGAGGATGGCGAGGAGGAGGCCGGAGGGGCCGGCTCCCGCGATGAGGACCTGACGGTGTTGTTCTCAGCCATGGGCTCAATTGTATGAGTGGAAGGCAGGGATCCTCGAGCTTACCTTCTCGAACGGCGGTTTAGTGTTGCTCGCTGAGGCCATATTTATCGATTGAGTACAAAGAGAGCGGGAGAATGAGACACAGCAACAAGCTCAACTGCTGGTAAGGTTGATCGAGAAGATGGATAATAGCTAGCTGCGGCTGAGCGAGCTCATATGCTAAGAGGAACAGAAGATATACAGAGTTACTTAGCTTGGGGTGATATGTAAGACCAACTGTACCAGCGGGATCGGACGGCAACGTTAATTACGAGAAACAACAACACATAGTAACCTCGTGCGTGGAAGGCTCGGAAGCAACATGGCATTGATGTCAACGCGGAATTGTGGTAGTTGACGAGGCAGAGGTGAACTTTGCGGAGGTGAAGCCGGTTCATGCTCGGCAGATAGGGCATACAGGGACTCGGCGTTCTGGAGGAAGAGAGATATAGGGCTGGGACGGCCATTTTTGTACGTTCTCAGAACCATAACTAGTAGTACATCCACTTCAGCCCTCTCGCAACTACTCCAAACACCTCCGTAGTGGGGAATGCCGCTCGTAGAAAGCATGATATTGACCCTCATCCGCTAATGTTGACTGCTGCCCGCCACGTTTCTGCGATCTACCGCTTCCGGTTGCGGTTCATAGCGAGAATCTGCACCATCCGGACGAAGATGTTGATGAAGTCGAGCTCGAGGGAGATGGATTCCATGACTGCATCGCGCTTCATCATTCCTCGCTCTGCTAGGCGTGCGTGGGCGAGGATCTTTTGGACGTCGTAGAGGGTGAAGCCGCCGAAGACCTAAGAACTGTCAGTACGAGCGCACACGAGGTCAGGGTCAGGTCCAAGATTTACAGCCAATCCTCCGTAGAGCCAGATATGCTCAGTCCACATCATTGTCCGCACAGCTGTAGCCGGAAGAACCATCGGAGCAAGACCAGAGAGCGCGACAATCGCTACACCAGCAAGTAGCGGGCCACCGAGGTAGAGGTACTTGTCTTGCTTCGCAGTCGCACCAACGAGCGCAATCGATCCCATCATGCCAACGGTGTAGAGACCAGCTCTGGCAAGGATGGCAGGCGAGAAGAACATGAGCGGGCTCAACAGTGCCGCTTGCGTGACATTGAACGCTCCCCAAGCACCGTATTTGAGCATATAGTTGTCCGGGTCAGCGCTGCGACAGATCATCATGCTGCCAATCGATCCGACAAGTCCGATGCCGAGAACGAGCCATGGGTTCGCGGCCATCAACCGGTATGACCAGCCGTTCATGTGGAGTGCTCTTGCTGTGACGCCGATGATTCCTATGCCGAGGCCTGTGTGCATGAACGTGTCGTTGAGGTAGGATCGCTCGAAGGGTGGCATGCCGCCATCGTCGCGGGTCTCGCGGTTGAAGACGAGGTTGATTGCTAGGAGAGTGCCGCCGAAGATGGCGCCTGTATATCGTCAGTCGCGAGAGTCTGTAGTGGGAGGTATATCGTCCACGCACCGCCATAGATGAGGCGTTGTGTCAAATTCCCATGCGCAACCGGATTCGCCGGCGCAGAACTTTGGTAACTCCTCCTCGATGACTGTCTGAAGGTGTTCTTAAAGATATTCTCCTTCCTCGCAAATGTTCGCAGTGGCGTCGCCTGGTTGCTGTAGCTCCGGAACGCTTGCTTGATCGGCTGGGAGAGGGTGGTTTGTGCTGCTCGAGGCACCTGTGTCAGGGCGTTGGCGGTGGCGAAGGGCCGCCGTAGGATGAACGCCATCTCGAGAGATCAGAGATAGTTGATGGTGGTGTAGGAAACGAAGTGGTTCTGTGGCAGGAGCTCGAGGTGGAGAAGACGTCACGCTGATCCGCCTGCTGGTGGCGGCAGGACATCCGAGAACGCTAACATATGAATGAACTATCACCTACACTTCAAGGTACACTTCACTCGAGATGGCTACGTGAAAGGCATGGCACCAAGTGCTGCTGCCGGGGACGGTTGCTGCCAATGCCAACTTGACTTCTCACTACAACGGCTTCACCAAGAACGAATCTGGTCTGGTAACCTCAGTAGAAGCATAGCATGCCTTTCATCTAACTTACCAGGGCATGCTGCCCCCCGGAGCACACCGGCTAGCGCAGACATAAAAAGTGCCAGTAGGAGCAGTGGATCGAAGCACTGTTCTGCGGATTTGCGGATCTGCCTCCCAGGCCTTGAACATAACCACCGTTGAACCCAGCTAGCGGGTACCAACCTTTTTTCAGTGGCAATATGGCGATCCGCCAGCACCGTTGCAGAAAAATGGAAAGCAAAGACGAAGGGTGGTTGAAAAGAAAGGAGGCGATCAACTGAGGTCGCTCATAATGCTACATAACGCATTCATCGTAGCTAGCCGTCGACGGCCGTGACCTCCAAGTCGAAGCTGTCTTAACCGGAGCCGCTGGTGGCTGTGGCAGTGGCCAGCAAGCGTAACGTGGAGTATGCTTGCCGGTCTTCGGCGAGGCTTGGTCGGCTTGATGCAGGCACATGTGCCCCCTTCGACGTCGGTCGCGTGCATCTACCGGGTTCAGTAGGCCGTTTTTCAGCAGGCCACGAGCACATTCGACCAGACCTCGGATCTGCCTGTTCACCGGCAGAGCCAATCGGATTCCAGGCGGGCAGCGGCATCATCCTCTTTCCAGGGCATCTCTCACTTCTTGATAATAGTAATAATATCCTCATCCTCCAACATATGCGACAAGCCCACTCGCTGCGGCTGATGCTTGACACTCCGTCCATACACAATGGCAATCCGGAACTGCTCGACAATAGTCTTATGGATGGCGTTACAGAAGTCTTCGACTGAGCACGCATTGCTCCTCAGCACAACCGGAGCGCTGTAATCGGGCAGCCGGCCCTTTGGCTTCGTGTAGACTCGCTTCAGGGTCAGCTTCTCCCACATCTGCTCCATCAGCTCGTCCACATTCCAGCCGTGCTCGGAGCTGATGGGACATGCGTTCGGGATACGATAGAGCAAATCGAGCTCCTCAATACTGATAGCGTCGATCTTGTTCAGGGCGTAGATGACGGGGATGTAAGATCTGCTCTTCGCCTCGATCACATCAATGAGGTCGTCGATCGTGGCATCGCAGCGGATGGCGATGTCGCAGTTCGCCATGCGGTACTCGTTCATGACGGCCTTGATCTCTTCGTTGTCGATGTGGCTTAGGGCCACGGTCGAGGTGATGGATATGCCTCCCTTGTCCTTCTTCGTGATCTTGATGTTTGGAGGCGACTTGTTGATCCTGATCCCGAATCCTTCCAACTCGGTCTCGATGACTCGCTTGTCCGTCAAGGGCTTGTTGACGTCCAGTACGATAAAGATCAAATGGCATGTCTTCGCGACAGCGATGACTTGCCGACCTCTACCCTTGCCATCTTTTGCTCCCTGGATGATACCCGGTAGATCCAACATCTGGATCTTCGCCCCGTTGTATACCACTTGTCCAGGCACAGTCGTGAGGGTCGTGAACTCGTACGCCGCCGCCTCGGAATGCTGGCCAGTAAGCCTCGACATGAGCGTGGACTTGCCGACCGATGGGAAGCCGATGAAGCCCACAGATGCCACTCCCGTTCTGGCGACATCGAAACCCACACCTGCTCCTCCTCCACTGCTTGATGGTGTGAGCAGCTCTCTTTTCAGTTTTGCGAGCTTCGCCTTCAACTGGCCCAAGTGGAAGGATGTCGCCTTGTTCTTCTGCGTCTTGGCCATCTCGGCCTCGACATCCTTGATCTTATCGACGGTGGTCGCCATGTTGAGCTGCAGTTCCTGGTGGCGATGCGATAGTGTGTCAACGAATTCAAATTCTTGAATGTGACGATGAGAGGGTGGGGTGGAAGATTGTGACCCTAACCCTGAGCCGTATCTTCCATTGGGTTTACTTCACTTCAACCGAAAACATGCCCAATCCTTTCAACCCTCGCGTCGGGGCTCTCGCCTTCCCATTCCCGATGCAACATGCGCTCGCGCGTAACGGCCTCCCAAGCTGCCGCAACAGCTTCGCTGACAAGTAGTTGGTCTCGTAGTTATCTCCGGCATCCACAGCGCTGTCGAGGGACAAAGCATGGGCTACTCCCAACAGTCAAAAGCTGCCCTTCGCGTTTAACGATCCGCCGTAAGCTAGACTTGGGCAAAACTCGGGCCCAGTCACGAAGCCGGAGCGGGGTTTAAGCGTTTGGAACGACATCCTACCTCGCGAGCTGGGTGTCTAGCTCTCCATCTGAGCATCTTCCTCGGATACGGTCATTTCATACATATGTAATCCGGCCTCCGCAGGTAGCTAAGTCTTCTTCTCTAATCTCTCGTATACAAGCTCTCTAGCCTGTGTACCTTGCCATTATACACACATCTCCCACCTTCATACCTCTTTACCTTGTTCCTTCGATAACCGAGAACACCACTCACCATGCCTTTCACGCTCGACCCAGGCGTCGGCGCAGCATTGGGGGCTCTGTTCGGAGCCAACCCTCCGCAGCCGCCACCAGTAAGTCCCTTAGACATCACTACACCCGACGTTATACTCACACCAACCAGGTCGGAGATGTCAATGGCCGCCGCCAAATGCTCGACGGCATGTTCGCCATGCTCGCCGACCAAGGCGTCAAAGTCTCCGGCGTCGAATCCAAAGACTTCAAAGTCAAAGCCGACGATGGCCACGAAATCATCCTACGCTGGTACACCAAGACCGGAGCCACACCACCCGGCAGCGCCATCGTGTACGCCCACGGCGGCGGCATGATCGCTTTGAAGATCGAACACTATGACGAGCCCGTTAAGCGCTACGTCTCACGCACCGGTGTGCCGTTCCTTATGGTTGACTACCGGCTTTGCCCGGAGGTCCGAGCTCCCGTACCTGTGACAGACACCTACGCCGGCCTGAAGTACCTCGTCGACCATGCTCAGGAGCTCGGCGTCGACCCCAGCCGCATCGCCTTGATGGGCGACAGCGCTGGAGGCGGGATCAGTGCATCGCTGGCTCACTACATCAAGCAGAAAGGCGGACCGAACGTCAAAAAGCAGATCTTGATCTACCCTATGCTGGATGACCGGAACTTGGAGACGGATCCGAACACCGCTCCATACGCTACATGGTCGTTCGACGACAACAAGACCGGCTGGGGTGCGCTTCTGGGCGACAAGTTCGGGACGGACGACGTAGACGTTCTTGCGGCAGCTGCACGGGCAACGGTGAAGGACTGCGAGGGTTTGCCGCCTGCGTACATTGATGTGAGCTTACGCCCTCTCCTCCTTTTTGTGTGAAACGAGAGGCATGGAACTGACTGAGACATCCAGGTCGGTGAGATCGACATCTTCCGTGACGAAGATCTCCAATACGCCTCGAAACTCGGCAAAGCCGGGGTCGAGTGCGAGTTCCACTTGTTCCCTCAAGTGCCACACGCCTGGCTGGAATTTGCACCTGACCTTGAGAGCTCGAGGACAGCGATGGACCTTCGCTGCCGGGTGATCTCGGCGCTGTAGAAGGGGACCATAAATGGGTGGGCACTTAACCAAACTTTGTGGTTGAAACTTGATGATGGACATGGCACACTGAGAACTAGACGAGACAATGATAGTGCGAGAAAGCTCGTAATAAATTCAGACAGCTACTAACCATGAACTCCATATTCCTCCCAAAGTCCCAAAAGCGACGGGTATATCCTTGACAACGCCAGTAAAGATCAACACCATCGCTCACTGCTTGCGATCCCAAACTCCTTCGCTGCAAAATCAACAACAATCCGCTCTCCCCTCAATTGGCATCCATATCCTCTTCACCGCCGAACGTAGCATCCCAGTCCATAACATCGTTAGTCCAGTCCATCACTTCCTCCTTACTCCTTGAGCCTCGCCTCTTGGCCTCGCCCTTGGCCACGCCATCATCACCCTCGGCAATCGTGCCGCTCTCAGCCATAGCACTGTCGCTATCACTCTCCACATACAGCCCACCCAACCCCAAATCACCACTCGCAAGGAACCCAGGCACCCCAGTATCCCCATCGCCCCAAGCATCCCACTGCAGATTCATCTTCAACTGCGCCGTGCGCGAGACGTCGCTATCGTGCGTGCTATGCGAGTCGACCGACTCAGGCGTCTTAGCCGGCGAAGAGTCCGGCTCGCGCGGGATAGACCAGTTGCTTACGCCCTGGAGCTCGTTCCAGTCGGCGTGTGGGTAGTTGTCGCCACCCTCATAGGGAATGATGCCGAGCTCCATGTTGATTTCCCGGAGCAGCGCTGCCTCTCTGGCTTCGTCATCGGCGGCTTCGGCTGCGGCCTCGTCTTCCTGTGCATTGATCTTGGCTGCAAGATCGAGGTCCCATGCCATGCTAGCCCACAAAGTCTTCTCTTCCGCAGGCGTAGGAGTGGCAGCAGGTGCGACATCAGCGGTCGGCTTGCTGGCGGGTGTCGCTCCAGGCTTGCCAGGAGCGCGAGCACTTGGCGCTGGAGTGGCTGAAGCGGACTTCGATGCCTTCCCTTTGCTGTCCGGAGCAGCCAGATTTCCACGGGCCTCGACGGGCGCCTTTGCAGCTGGAGCGGCCTTGCTCTTATCCACATCAACGAACGCTTCGGTAGTGTCCATCAAGAACTTGAAAGGATCCTCAATCGGCTGATGCTCTGCGTCCTTGTGCTGCTTCAACGCGTCCTCATTATCAAAGCCGCTGATCGACTTCTCGCACTGCAGGTCATCGCACCTGAACTTCGGCTTGGCAGGCTCTGCAGCCTTGACTTGGGCCTGCATCTTCCGCAATTGCTCGGGCGTTGGAACCTTCGTCGCAGCCTGAGGCGGGCTGGCGGCAGCACCATTGGGCGTCCCTGTCTGACCAGCAGGCGTGGAACTCTGGCTCTCGCTCTGCGTACCAGTCTTCCGCTTCCTCGGCGCTGGGAACTTCAGCTTGTCAGGAGTGAGCTCGTTGCGACCCAACTCGTACTTCGGAATGCCATGCGGGCTTGATGCACTACCCCAGTCGAACTTCTTGTCGTCGGTTGGCGCTGGTGGAGCCTTCGTGTTTGCGGACTGCTTCCTTCCATGCCCAGTCTGCGATATTTTGCGGTTGAGTGGTGGCGCCTGCTGGACAATCTCCTGCTTTACCACCGGTGGCGGCTGAACCTGAGGCTGAGGCTGCGACTGCTGCCCTTGAGCACCACCACTGGCAATCTGATGCTGTTGCTGCCGATTCTTCTGCCAGATGGCCATCTGGTGAAAGTAAGTCCTAGACAGAACTTCCATCCTCTTCACCTGCTCCAGGGGTAAATCCAAATAATCCTTGAGCTTGAGTGTATCGTCAGACAGATTCTGGTGTACCTTGACTCTTATCATCATCATCTGCCGAAGTCGTGCTTCGCCTAAGCTGGTCATGCGAAGAGCCGCGTTGTATGTCACGGGCATCCTGGCCATCATTGGGTGCAGTCTCCCGAGGATTTCCAGTGCTTGTTCTAGATCTGCTGCGCTGATCTGAACAGCAGGACCTCTCTGGGTGGTCTTTGCTACATCCTTTATCATCTGCGCGATTTTCTGGCCATCCTCCTGACGCTGGGCGTCTGAACCAAACTGATTCTGAGTGCCGTGAGCTTGCTGTTGTGCTGGCGGCTGTTGTGTCGCCGCCTGGTTTGCGGTAGCGTTTTGATTTACAGTGGCCATATTTGCCTTTCGCAACGCTGCTATCTGGTTGAAGCGGGCCATGTATTGCTGCTTCGCCAGAGGAGTCATAGCGTTGATCTCTTGCTGTGTGGCTGGCCGGAAAGGACCTTGATGAGAGTGCCCCTGCTGCGATGATGTTTGTTGCATGGCAGGTGGCGGAGGCGCATTACTCATCGTTGGTGCTGACGGGTTCTGAATCTCGATGACATCGTCATTGCTGGTCTGTGGCCGCTTCTGTCCCTGAGCCGGAGCTGGAATTTGTTGTTTCGTACCTTGCTGAGGTCGAGAAGGCTGTTGCTGGCCTGCTTGCATATTTCCTGACTGGATACCGTTCGCAAGGCCTTCCGCGCTGAGCTTCTCAGCGTTCTGGTCCATTTGTCGGCGTCGGTTCTGCAACACGTTCCTAAGCTGAGCGTCGTTCATATTGGCGACAGCCGGGTTCGGGTTGGTGGCCCTGACGCGCTTCAGATCCGCGTCTGTTGGGATTTGCGTTGATGGCGGCCTCATCTGTCCTTGCGCCATATTCATGCCAGTCATGTTTTGGTTCGGAGCCTGTGGTTGCTGCATGGGGGCAGCAGGCGGGACCATTTGTGCAGGTGGAGCTTGGCCGTGTGGCATCGCCATCGAGGGTGGGGGCTGAGCGGTCTGTGGTTGAGACTGCTGCTGCTGCTGTTGCTGCAGTAACTGTTGGCGCTGATTTGCCTGTTGCATTTGCACCCACCGGCGATTGAACTCGTGTAAGGCCGCTTGAAGCTGCTCAGGATGTGCCTGGTACCAGTTGCCCTGTATGGTACGTAGCCTCTCCATGGTGTTCGGTGGCAGAACATTCTGGTTGTGCGTGACGTACTCTCTAAGCTTGCCCCAGGTGTCGGTGTCTGGACTAACTTGCATTGCCAAATTCTGCAAGATGTGCTTCGGGAACAACTGCATGTCCATAGCACGAGCCTTGATAAGACCTTGCTGATGCTGTCTCTGCTTTTGTACCTGATCCTCTTGTTCCTGGCTGCTGCGAGGCTGTTGCTGGTTCGGTGGTGGTTGCGACGTAAAATTGGGGATGGCGTTCTCCATGTTCGGTGGCAGGCCGTTTCCCATTGCTCGCGGATTGCCCGTTGGTGGCCCACCGATGTTCGGATTCTGTGCCATGTTCACCATGGGCTGCGAGTTGTTCATCTCTGCACGTGAAGCCATGAATCTTCGCATGAGAGCAGAAATTTGCGCAGGGTTCATCGCTGATACCTGTTCGCGCTGGTGCGCAGGGAATTGGGCGAGCATCCTCTCCATGTTGACGTTACCAGGCATTTGTGCGCCGATCTGATTCATGTTCTGATTCAGCATAGACTGATGATGCTGCGCGAGCTGGCCGGCAGGGTTCATGGGCGTCTGCGGCATACCCTGAGGTGTCCGATTCTGTTGTGGTGTGGCTGGCGTATTCTGGCCAGGTGGCGCCATCGGTCGGTTAAGCATGTTCATGTTCATGGCCGGGCTGTTGACTTGACCGCCGTTCAGTGCGTTAGGGGTGCTGAGGCCACCAGGCTGCCCACGAAGATGGTTTTGTGCCTGCTGCGCCGCCAGTGCGTTTCGTTGCGCAAGCTGGTTTTGATCATGCATTAACTGCTGCTGTTTCTGCCGCTGGAGCTGGGCCAACTTCATCTGCTGCGCGTTAGGTTGGCCGGCGGGCTGGTTGCCATGATTCGCCAGCATTTGCGGGTTTACACCCTGTGCCATGTTCATCTGTCCGCCGACGCCAAAGCTCTGGTGGTTACTCGCTGGTACAACTTCGCCACCAGACTCCTGGGACCTGATCGCGTTTGCCTGCAACCCCGTGATGGTAGAGAAGTCGGGCTGTGAGGTTTGCTGTAAGCTATTTGCAGCGATGCCCATGCTGCCTTGCATCTGGTTTTGCATGGCCATGTTGTTGCCGCTCTGCTGACCAGTGGGCGGCGCCAAGCCCTTCTTTTCTCTGATGAGCGAACCCCTCGCCTTGTCGTATAGGCCCTGGTTGACAGGGTCGCGATTGTTGGCTTGGTGATCCTGACGCTGCTGCTCGCTCATCTGAGAGAAGAGGTGATTCCTAAACGCACCCCTTCGCTCCTCCGTGAGCTGGGCGTTTATACTCCTTGCTCGGACCTTGATCTCATCCTCGGTGGGCTGTATCAGCTGACCACCCTGACTCATGTTCGGTGCCTGGGGTTTCATGTTCGGCATTTGAGGCTGCATTTGAGGATTTCGAAGAGCCGCAGGGTCCATGGTGGTGTGCTGCTGTGGTCCTTGGAGATGCTGGGGTAGTGATGAAGACTGCATCTGCCTTTGGAGTTGGGCCGGGAAGTTCTGGCTCTGTTGCAGTCCATTCATCGCGGTTTGGCCGTTTGGCATGCCCATGCTCGTATTCGACATGTCGATGCCTTGATTCATGTTCATGTTCATATTGCCTCCCATATTCATACCCATGCCTGACATGCCTGGGTTCTGCATCATGTTCATGCCCATGTTTGTGTTGCCCATGTTGTTCTGCATGCCAGAGTTCCCATTGTTGCCCATTGGGACGTTGAGCTGTCCGTTCTGGATGCTCTGCTGCGTGGTTTTTTCGCGATGTGCTCTGATCTCGAAGAGCTTCACCTTGATCATTTCGAAGTAGGCTTCCTTGGTCGGCGAGTCAAGGAAGGCCCTCTCTTCGAACTGCTCGCCGATCTGTATGCAACGCTGGGCGTCCTGATGGAGTAGGCGCAAGTTTGAGATGCTGGAGAGAAAATGTCAGCCTGCGCATTTTCTGTGATTCCGTGGAAGTGCGCTGAAATGTTGCTTACACGTTTAATGCATAATTGGCCCGCTGCGTAGGCTCGAAGGTAGTTTGCCAGCCCTGCGGCACCTGTGTCGTTTTGCGTTTTATGTCGTCCAGCTATACGGTAAAGGTAAAAGAGTCAGCGTGATGCACGTCTCGGCACTGTTCCACTCGCACTCACGACTTTGGCATGTAACTGCTGACCGGGGTTGCCAGCCTGCGGCCGCTGCATACTGTGGTTCATGTTCACGTTCTGCATGCCGTTGGGCAGCATATTGGCGGGTAGCTCCATCTCTGCCAGCTATCGTGTACGTGCATTCGCGGTGATGGAGCGATGCAGTTTCGTCCTCGGCGAGGTTTGCTGGTATTGATAGTATATCGTCGTGGATGTTGAGGTTGTGAAGGTGAAGCAGCTGGCGGGGAGAAAGAAGTCGAGTGAACAGATGAGATGCGAACTTGTGAGGCGTCCACTTCACTGGTGGCTGTGCTGTGAGATGCGGATTTCGTTAGACCACGCCCGCCAGATTCGGGAGAAGGTCGGTGAGGTGGCAGTCGAGGTTGTCGAGTTGGACGAGGAAGTGCGAAAGTGTTTGAGGAGTGTGGTACGGCTCATGCGCCCGCTCATTAGTTCGTTAGTGATGGAGAGGTGGTGGGCAATGATAGGCAGGCCTGCCGAGTCAGTCGCTGGCGGCGCGCTAGTGCTGTGAGTTCGTGAGACCTCAAAACAGCTCATCCATGTAGGTCTTCGTATGCAATTGAGTTCTGAAAGCGAAGGATGGTATACAGTTTCTTGGATGTGATAGAAAGACAGGCCTTGAAAATACACTATTCATTACTGCTATGGTTTTGTCGCCAGTCAGATGAGCCAAACAATCATCCGATCTAGATCTCCTCGTCCACAACTGTCCGAGCGGGCAGACGGGCGGCAACGTCCCCTCATCCGCCCTATTGTTTGCAACGGCCTGGATGCCCTGTGAACAACAACAACGGTCGAGGAGGGTGTCTCACTCACGCTCTGTCCTCAGCTTCTCTCTACCGCCCCCGAAGGACTTCTGCGAATCCACGACGCTCAGTGTTTTCCAATGTCATCTGAAGCCTAATCACAAAGGATCGGCAATCATCGCCAAGGGTCGCACGATCAGCAAACGGCGACGGGCCGCAGGATGCTAGAGCACCTTTAAGCGGGATGGCGTCAAGTCAATTTTGGGAAGTGAAGTCCCTGGCGATCCTTTCCACTCATCAGCTTGAAATACGCTGATGGCCTACTGGATTCTGTCCCGACGACTCAGTCCTGCAGACGGTGTAACAAAATCTCTATCTTCTCACTTGTGGCATTGTCGTTGCTGTGGCTTGATCATCCGATGAAATTGTCGTGGTCCAAGCTGTACGGGGCTATCTGCTATTTGTGAAACTCGAAGAGACGACAGGAACAATAGAGTGTGATGAAACGCGAATCGTCATCCTCGAAAACACGGTCACCACCATCTCTTGTTTGCGACCGACTGATAAGTATACTGCCACCGTAGCAAGTGGTGCAAGAGGGGGAGAACAGGTACGGTAACAAAACACTTCACCATCCTACGACTTCATCATCTCAATCCTCTTAAACTCCCTCGTTATCCCCGTAATCGCCTCCTCGACCGGCAACCGCTCCATACTCGACGCTCCAAAGAACCCGTGCACACCCTCACACTTCTCCAGCATATACTTCGCATCCTCTGGCTTCGCGATCGGTCCACCATGACACAGCACAATCACATCCTCCCTCTCCTCCACCGCCGCGTCCCGGATCGCCTGCACCTCCTTCACACAATCATCAAGCCCCTTCCCCGTCTTCGCACCAATCGCCCCCGAAGTCGTGAGCCCCATATGCGCAACCAACACGTCCGCACCCGCCTTCACCATCTCCCTCGCCTGGTCCGGGTCGAACACATACGGCGTCGTCAACATTCCCAACTCGCTCGCAACCCTAATCATATCCACCTCTAATCCAAACCCCATCCCCGTCTCCTCGAGATTAGCCCTGAACGTCCCATCAATCAACCCAACAGTGGGAAAATTCTGAACGCCCGCGAAGCCCAACTCCCTGAGCTGCCGACAGAATCGTCCCATATCTCGGAACGGGTCGGTACCGCAGACGCCAGCGATGACTGGGGTGTGTTTGACCGCGGGCAGGACTTCGTTGGCCATGTCGAGGACGACGGCGTTGGCGTCGCTGTAAGGCATGAGGCCGGCGAGGGAGCCGCGGCCGGCCATGCGGAAGCGGCCGGAGTTGTAGAGGATTATCATGTCGCCGCCGCCGGCCTGTATGAGTGGTAAGTTGGAAGTCCTTGGTGTACTTGGTTTAGTAGCTTACTTCAATGAACTTTGCGCTGAGGCCGATGCCTGTTCTGTTAGTCAGTGGAAGATGCAATCGCAATGTGATTCAGCAGTCATTTTACCTGCTCCAGCTCCGACAAGTGGTTTGCCATCGTTGATCTGCTTCCTGAAGCTCTCCAAGATCTGCTTGCGATCTGTCGGCGGTGCCATCGTCGTCAGAGATCCTTCTTAGGGACAGAGAACGTCTTCTGTTCCTCGTCTCACTCTACAACGCTTCTCGAAGGAACAGCTTTCCGCTCACCCCAAGACTCAACCAGGAATATAATCCTTTTCGACCTGCATACATCGATCGAAAACATTGACGCAATTGTGCCTGCCCTGCATGAGCTCTTCTCCACCTTTGAAGCTTGCTCGACAACTCGATCAACGACATGAAAACGACATGTCAGATATACCGACAAAATGCCGCACATAGTAATCCTAGGAACCTGCGACACAAAACTCGAAGAACTACTCTATCTCCGCTCCCAGATCCAACACCTCGGTGATCCCAATATCAAAATCACTCTCGTCGACGCTGGCCGCTATCCCATCAAGAACCAGCTCATCGACATCTCTCAAAACACTCTAACCTCAGAGTACGCCCCAAAGGACGACACCAAAGATGTCTCCACCCTACCACGCGGAGAAGTAATCAACTACATGATCGCATGCGCCACCAACTGGCTACGCGAATACTACCACTACGGTCTCAAAGACCCTAACGCCGCTATCCATGGCATTGTTGCGGCAGGCGGGACGGGCAATACAGCTCTGGTGTCTGCGGTCATGAGGGCGGTATTGCCGATCGGGTTTCCGAAGTTGATTGTGAGCACGAATGCTTCGGCGGATGTTAGTCATGTTGTTGGCGAGACGGATATATGTATGATGCCAAGCATCGTAGACATTGCGGGAAGTAATGAGCTGTTGAAGCGGATCCTGTCAAATGCGGCTGGTGCTATCGTGGGTATGGGTAGAGCTTACGAGATCTCGCTTGCGAGCCGAGGTGATGGAGGTGGCGAAGGAGAGAAGAAGAAACGGGTCGGACTGTCGATGTTTGGCGTGACCACGCCGGCGGTTGATAGGATCCGGATGTACCTTGAGCGGAAGTACGTGATTGAGTGCTTCGTCTTTCACCAGACGGGCGCCGGTGGCAAAGCGATGGAACGACTGGTCGACGAAGGCGGGCTTGACGCTGTGCTCGATGTCACGACCACGGAGCTGTGCGACCACCAATGCGGCGGAGTTATGGACTCGGGACCACATCGGCTTGAAGCCGCCTTGAAGGCTGGTATACCGTACATTATCTCGTGCGGCGCGCTGGACATGTGCAATTTCGGGCCCAAGCCGACAGTGCCTGAAAAGTATAAGGATCGGAAGTTATTCGAGCACAACCCTACCGTGACGCTTATGCGAACGAGTCCGGAGGAGTCGAGAGCTATCGCACAGTTCATTGTGGAGAAGGTGAAGACGCATACGAAGAGTAAAGATATGGTGCAGGTCATACTGCCTCTTGGCGGTGTGAGCATGATTGCTACGCCTGATGGTCCATTCTTCGATGCTGAGGCAGATGAGGCGCTCTTCTCCACGCTCAGAGCTGGTCTGAAGACCTCTGGTGTGGAGGTGGTGGAAGATCAGCGTGCTGTTAACGATGAGGGCTTCGCGGTAGATGCGGCGAAGCGGCTGATCGCGATGATGGGTCTGTGAAGCTTATGGTAAGGAATCGCAGGCTCAATACGTTGTTGTTGGTCCACGGATTCTGCCGTTACAAGCTACGTTCGTACGGTGCTGACTGACTGCAATAGGCGGCGCAGTACGTTGACGTTGCGCCTTGGCTTTGCCGAATCGATGTCAGTTGTCTCGGCGAACGTGCATAAGCATCGAGACCGAGACATTCTGCTTGAAGCATGGCGAGTTCGAGCGAGCCAGAACACCATAGAAGATGCGGCGCGGTGTCCGCACGCCCATCAATTGGTTGACGAATTTGCGCCGTGTCGTCTCGAGCGTATGGGGGTTGCAGAAGTACGTGTGTCTTAGGATGCCTAGCGACCTACCAGCCTCGCCTTTTGAGGCATCGCCAGGCTCTCCTCCACCCCTTTCTCAATAGCCTGCTGCAACTTCTCTCGACTCGCGTGCTCTTTTTCCGTCTTTCGCGCATTCTCTGATCGCCAAATGCCATCGCTATAGTCGTGGTTTCCAGCTCCGCCGCGGCCATACCTCGCGGGACCTGTAGCTCCCACAGGCTTCGGTGTTGGACCAGAGCCAACCAGATCGTCTTTCTTGGAGACGTTTGAGTCTACCATATTTCCAGCACCACCGCGACCAGTCCGCTTGTACTGCTGTTCCTCACGCTTCGGGGGTAGTTGTTCTGTCGTGTACTTCTCAGCCGAAGACTGGTTGGCTTCGAGGTCCGCTGCCACTTTCGCATTCTCCTGCTCAATGGTTTGAATGTTGCCCGCGCCTCCTCGACCATATGGCGGCATGGCGTGTATTCTTCACCCGCAGCTACCAAGTTGAAGCATGCAGTGCTCGTGCAGCCCATGGGATGGGTGTCGTCTGATGGTCCCAGCATCAACCACATCAACCACATCGGGAAAGGTCACCCGCAATGGCTTCGATCCTGAATGCTGAATGCTCTTGCCTTCCCTCGCTTGACGCAACACTCCCTCGTCCTCACATACCACTCAGAACAATTAACGGAAGAAGAAAGAAGAATCCCATACCACTTGACAAACCTCGCGTCTTGTCCACACCCCTACGTCCGCCGCTTCATCAACAACGGTATTTCGGGTCCTCGCGCGCCTCCGGATTTTGTCCTTATTCACGCCAAGCTGCGCGACAACAACCACGACCCCTCGCTCTCTTTAGGCCCTCATTTTCTCCGATAGCTCAGCAAGCTCTCAGCATGTGAAAGCGAAAGCCCGACTGCGAGACGTGGCTTGCAGCTTGTGACTAAGGTGTGGCACCAGAGCTACCAAGGTGACCTGCATGGCACGAAGTGGGAAGAAATGCTTTGGTAACGCTCCTGCGGACGTAGTGGGTAGGGTCTTCTGTTACTGCCGACTCGCGTGCGTTATGTAATGTTTAAGATGGGTTGAAGAAAGGTATATATGGTAAGTCCCATCCAGGTGAGTTGGAGCTCTTCATCAGTCACAATTCATTCATCTGTATTCCAATTACAAGCAATCAATACAAGAGAACAGCTGCACTCAGGCGTCCACCAAGCTACCGGTATCAAATACCTTATATACACGCGATCAGATCCGACTTCTCGAGACTACTACATCGACACCAATCCTCAACAACCACAGCAAAGATGTCTTCCAAGCAACTCATCACTGTGTTCGGCGCGACGGGCAACCAAGGTGGGAGCGTCCTCGACATCTTCCTGGCCCGCCCCGACCTGCAGGAGAAGTACAGCCTGCGCGGCATCACTCGCGACCCATCTTCTGGTAAGTCGAAGGCTCTCAGCGACACGGGCATCGAGATGGTCAAGGCTGATGTCGACGATGCCGAGTCCGTGAAGACAGCTGTCAAGGGCTCATATGGTGTCTTTGGCGTCACGGATTTCTGGAGTATCATGGACAAGCAGCGCGAGATCAAGCAAGGCAAGAACATCTTTGATGCTTCAAAGGAGGCAGGCGTCAAGCACCTCGTCTGGAGCGCGCTTCCGCACGCGGAGAAGATTACCGATGGAGCGTTGAAGCATGTCGAGCATTTCGACTCGAAGGCCATTGTGGCGGAGTACGCAGAGGAGAACAAGGGAAGCATGTGGGTTAGCCACGTTATGCCTGGTAAGCATTGTCCGTTTCTGAACTCCAAGCAGCATTTACTGACTTGTTTCGCGCACAGCAATGTTCGGCGACGCCTTGACTCGGATGACCAGAGTCCACGAGGGTCAGGCTGCACTCGGCATGCCCTTCCCATCCGACACTGTCGCCTGGCCGCTTATCTTCCCCCGCCGCGACTACGGCAAGTGGGTCATGGGCGCCTTCGCGGCCGGAGAGAAAGCGGATGGTTATTTCATCAACGCGATCAGCACGTGGACGACGCCAAAGGAGGTTGTGGCTGCTATCACGAAGAATGCGAACCGCGATGTCAAATTCAACACTCTGCCAGCGAACGTGTACACCAGTATCATGCAACAGGCCACGGGAGAGGTGGTAGGCGAGGAGCTCTCGGAGACGATGCAGTTGATTGGTGGATGGAATTATTACGGCAAAGGAGCAGAGAAGTCACAGAAGGATCACGATAAGTTCTTGCTGAAGGATGCGGATCTGATCTCTTACGAGCAGTGGGCGGAGGAGAATGGCCCGTTCAAGTATGAATAGAGGCGTGTAGACAGCTCAATGGCACAAGAATTCGACTCGCTATCGCTCACTCATAGGACTACTCGTTCAGGGTCTTGAGATTTTCAACGAGTCGAAGATGGTTGCGAGTCTGCCCATAGTACCTCATGAGGTGGTTGTGTCTCGGAGAAGCCTCCTCCTCCGAGACAATCACCACCTCAAAATGCCTCTTCAACGCCAAAGCAGGTGCCCTGCAGGTTGTGCTTGCCTTGTGATTCGCGCGGCTCGGAGAAAATCCACACTGAAAGCTTCCCAAATTCGAAGCTGCCACAATCCGAGAAACTGCGATAAACAACCTCTGCCACTTCTTGCTCCTACCTGTCCACCTCACCTCACCTCCCTCCCTCCCTCCATGCCACTGAAAACATCACCGGAACCTTGAGAACTCCTTCGACCAACCCTTCCCTCGATCTCTCCGTCCTCCTCAATTCCGAACACCTCGCCATCCCTCTCGTAGGTAGATACCCCACTTCATTAAATCTCAAGAACTAATGGCTAATTGAGAGCATACAGCACCGCCTCAAACCTTCCACCTTCCACCTCACCCACCCAACATGTCTGGCGAAGACCTCTCCCCCGGCATGGACTCGGGCGTCGACCAACTTGGTGATAAGCTCGGCAACATGGGCGTCGACGACCGGCCACGCACTGAAGAGGAGTATGCCCAGTCGCAGCTGACTTTGCGTGCTATTGTCACGTCGAAGGAGGCTGGCGTCATCATTGGCAAGGCAGGCCAGAACGTGGCGGACTTGCGAGACAAGACTGGGGTGCGCGCTGGCGTGAGCAAAGTCGTACCTGGAGTGCATGACCGTGTCCTGACAGTCACTGGTCACCTGACTGGTATCTCGGAGGCGTATGGGCTTGTGGCGGATGGCCTTGTCAAGGGGGCACCTCAGATGGGCATGGGTGGTGTAGTGGCGAATCCTAATACGCATCGTATGTCTACGAGACCAGTATCACACGCCACTGGGAGTGCATGTGCTAACTTTTCATAGCGATCCGCCTCCTGATCTCTCACAATCAGATGGGCACTATCATTGGCCGTCAGGGTCAGAAGATCAAGCAGATCCAGGACGCGTCCGGAGTAAGGATGGTGGCGCAGAAGGAGATGCTGCCGCAGTCTACCGAACGCATCGTCGAAGTCCAAGGCACTCCGGACGGCGTACAGAAGGCTGTCTGGGAGATCGGCAAGTGCCTCATTGACGATGAGCAACGCGGCTACGGCACTGTTCTATACAGCCCAGCTGTCCGCGTTCAAGGCGGTGCTCCTGGCGCTCCACCTGTCAACGGCAATGCTGGATATGGTGCACCTCGTAGCTTCAACCGCACTGGCAATGGCGCAGACTTCACTGGAGCCCCGTCCTACGCACCCCGCCGCAGCGTAGGAGCTGAGTCTGGACCCCCACCAGTCGTCGAAGAAGGCGAGGACATCCAGACGCAGAATATCAGCATCCCAGCCGACATGGTGGGCTGCATCATCGGACGTGGTGGCAGCAAGATCTCTGAGATTCGCAAGTCATCTGGCGCTCGGATTTCGATCGCCAAGGCACCTCACGATGAGACCGGCGAGCGTATGTTCACCATCACCGGTGGCCCAGGTGCGAACGAGAAAGCACTGTACCTGCTTTACGAGAACCTCGAGGCCGAGAAGATGCGCCGTAGTCAAATCCCGGAGGCTGCAGCGTAGAGTGCTCATGGCTATGGATCCAACTTTAGTGCAGAACACTCTCCGACTCGGACTCCTATCTCCGCCGCCCTTCTGGGCCACTGAAGTCGCCGCACTGCAGCGTCTTCTCCAATATCGAATCGACTCTCATCCGACCGGCAACTACCCTTCCATGTCCTTCTCTCCTTCGAAAAAGCTGCCAATCTCCAGCACCTCCAACATGCTATCACTCTATCTTGCTTCACTCTCCTTCGAAACATCTTACGACTCACGACATGACCCGACCATAATCTCGGCCAGCACTGCGACAAAAGAACTTCCCTTACGACGACATGATCTCCTACTCGCCTCGATACTCGCCTCAGACTCAGACTACCACCACGATCAACCACTACCGGCCCAGACAACCAGACATTCTCTCACCCCTTCGACCCATACCACCGATGATGTTGATGGCTGCAACGATTGCTTACTCGGCATAGGCTATTTGCCATTTGCTTAGTGCGATTGGTTGCATTTGATGACTTGCTACGTTTGCATAGCGGTATACCATTTTCTTATGTGTAGCGGCTCTGCGTTGCATGACGAGCTGCAGCTGCTCTTGTCTTGTTGGCAGGAGCGAGACTGAGATTGAGATATGAGTATCAAGATACTTTTACAAAAACACTGTCACGTTTCAGTCATCCATCGCTGCTTTCGCGACGGCCATTGTCTCCCTCGGGCTGCCGTTGCCACCTCTGCAACCCTAATACACATACACCGAACATATCGAATCCCCAACTACGCCCCCTTCCCCTTCCCGGTCCCCAAGCTCCTCATCTCGATCGCATACCCCACCCACATCGCCGCC
>JAABUW010001237.1_pt1 | contig 44269 bp, 5 predicted proteins | sample 5560081 | NCBI WGS metagenome assembly JAABUW01 (sample SAMN10711882, study PRJNA513363) | rock metagenome | isolation source: Antarctica rocks | place: Antarctica: Victoria Land, Knobhead sud | reverse complement strand
AGAGACAGAGCGTCTTGCTGTTGCAGCGCAGACAGATACAGAAAATTATAGCAAGATATATAAAATATACAGCAACAGTCAGATTTTATTGAAGATAGTCGAAATAATAAAATCGATTGCAAATAAGAAATATCTACAACAAATACAAGTTGTATATAAAACTATAAGATACTACAGAATAAGACTTTAGTTATATTAAATAGCAAATTATAAAAAATATTAGATAATAAAACAGTTGATAAAATAATTAAAATAATATACAATATAGTTATACTACTATTAAATTGCAGAATAAGCAAAATAACAACGCAACTAATATTTATACAAAAACAAATCTATTAAAACTAAAGAAAATTCTGAAAAAAAATATAAATATTCTTTACTACAGAAAACTGATTTCGAAAATTATATATAAATATTTTTGATTGCACAAAAAACAAATAAAACTATATAATATATTACTAATATAGTTATATATAGTAAAAATTAATTTTAATCGATTTTTATACAAATAACAAATTTTTGATAATATAATAGCAATATATAACTGCAATATAAATTATATATTAGTAAAATATATTTTACTAATATATTTTAAGTAGAAAAACAAACAAAAAATATTATAGAAAAGGAAAAATATTATAGATATAAAAATAATACTAGAAATTGCAGTTTTAACAACAACAACAATATATATAATTTTCTCTTCAGATATAGTAAATTAGTTTCAGACAAGAGAATCTTTGAAAAAAAGAGAAAAAAACAAATAATTAATAATAAGATTTATAGAGTTTTTGTATTAAAAGTATTTATTGTAGAAAGTACAAAATATATAATACAAACAAAGAATATAAATATTGTATAAACGCAATATTAAATACAATATATAAAGTCTTGTATAAATCTATAATAAGTGCTAGATCGAGCAGAAATTTAAAAAAAAAAGTAGTTTTTTCTTCTTACTTAATCTAACATCTATTATAGATCTATACAAGAATCTATATATTGTAGTCAATATCGCTTCTGCGCAATATCTGCTTTTTTTGTTTATATTTTGTATCTTATATCTTCTATTATAAATACTTTTAATGCAAAAACTCTATAGATCTTATTATTTACTATCTGTTTTTTTTTGAAATCTTTATTGTCTAAAACTAATTTAGTAGATCTATAGAGAAAATTATATCTATTGCTGCTATTGTTGCAATTGCAATTTCTAGCAGTATTTTTATATTTGTAAATTTTTTTCTATATAATTCTTTGCTTGTCTTTCTATTTAGAGTATATTAGTTATATATATTCTATTAATATATAGTTTATATTGCAGTTATATATTGCTATTGCAATATCAAAATTTTTTCTAAATAAAATCTAACTATTGCTATATATTCTATATATTTTGCTATAATTTTCTGTATTTATTTGCGTTACAACAATATAATACTCTGTTTCTATTATAAGTCTTTTTAGCTTTTTGTAATATATAATTGTTAATATTAAATTTTTCGATTTTTTTTAGACAATCTTAATTGTAACAGCTATAATATTATTGTTGCAATTGCTACTATTAAAATATACTTTTTGCAATAGAACTAAGTTGTTTATATTATATTATATTATCGAGATTTTATTGCTAATTGCTATATATATAATCGAGAATTCTATTTAAGATAATACTATATATAATTTGTTTTATTTTATATATTTTTTGTCTAGAGTTACTGCTATCTATTTCTGTTTTAGTTAAAGAAATATTTTGCGCAATTTTAATTTTTAATTTTTTCTCGGAATTAGATTGTTGTGTTTTTGCAACTACAATATCTATAATATAAAAATTTATATTTGTTATTAATTTTTGTATTAATTTGTTTAGATAAATATTTATTAATACAATATTAATTTTTAATTGTAAAACTTTTGTTAATATAGTTCTATATATTTCTGTAATCTATTTTAGCGCTTTCTTTTATATAGATTTTAGTTCTATATTTAGTTTTTTTTTATAATTTTCTGTTTTTTCAAAATATATTAAACAGAAATTTTGTAACTAAACACAAATTGCGTTACTACAAAATATATCTATTTGTTTACTATTATTAAAAATTCTCAAATAGAATTAATAATTGTCTATAGTATTTTCTGTCAAATTATTAGTTTAATTTCTATATAATATATATAAGAAATTTAAAGCAGTTTTAAATTAAACTAAATTTTTAATATTCTAATATCTATTTTTAAAATTCTCTAATAATTTGTTAGTTTAATCTCTGTATTTATATTAAATTATCTAGAAATTTGCAAGAAATAAATTAATTTATATTTTAATTCTAAAAACTTTGTATTATATATTTGCAATTACTATTTATATTTGCTATATTTTTTTTTCAGAACTTTGCAATTGTATTTTGTTAATTTGTCAAATATTAATATATTAATATTATCTACAAATTCTGTAGAACTAATTTAATATTTAATATTATTATATATTTCTAGCAAATTAATATTGTAAAAGAAATAAAATATTAACAAAAATAGGAAATTCTATAATATTCTGATATTTGCTTTGTATTTTGTTGTTATATAAATATTGATAATAACAATAATATATTTATTTTTGAAAAAAATTTCAATAAATTTAAGAAATCTCTCGAAATTTTTTTTTTTTATATTATATAGAAATCTGCTATATATTATATTATTAAAAACTTTTTTGTTATATTATCTTCTTCTAAAAGTATATTTCTTATATAGAAGTATCTATATATTATAGGAAATCTTAAAAATATTTCGATAGAATAAGCTTTCGAATCAATTGACAACTAATTATTTAATTAAAAATTACGAGATAAGTTAATAAGCTCTATAGAAATTTGATATACTAGACAAACAATATCTTGCAATTGTATCTATCTATATATCTTTAGTTTTAATATTATTAAACTCGCACTATTTGTAGAATTTATTTAGAACTTTTTATAGAGTTTGCAATAACTTAATTTGATACAATATTGCAAAAGTTATAGCAGATTGAAAATAATAATTCTAGAATATATATTAAAAGTGTTGCAAACAATCTTAATTATTATTATTTGCAATTTAAACAATATATATATCTATATATATAATATACTACTAAGTAACTTTGTTAAGAAATTTATTTAAGAGAAAGATAAGATTGTTTTAATTGTATTAATTTATACAATACTGCAAAAGTTATTGTAGATTAAGTGTTTTTGTATTAGATTGCGTCTATTAGAAGTCTATATAGAGCAAGTCTTATAGATATATATTAACTAATACTAAAAGTATAAGAAGTAAATATACGAGAACTGCAAGAACTATATAGACTTGTAGTCTAAAAGCGCTAGTCCCAATATATTCTAGCAGATTAAAACAAAAGATTTAGTTAATTAGAACTATTGAGCAGTTACTAATATCTATCTATTAATTAAGATTAGTTTGCTTAGTCGATTAATTAGAATTTTGTAGAACTCGCTTAGAGTTTTACGAAATCTTCTAAAATTTAACTACTTTAAGATTTAACAAATCTCTGACGTTTAAATATATAGTTGCAACAATCTTCTTCTAAAAGAATATCTCTTATATAGAAGTACTTGCATATTATAGGAAATCTTAAAAATATTTTAATAGAATAAGCTTTCAAATTAATTAACAACTAATTATTTAATTAGAAATTACAAGATAAGCTAATAAGTTCTATAGATATTTAATATACTAAAAGAACTATATCTTGTAGTTGTAGCTATTTATATATCTACAGTTTTAATATTATTAAACTCGCACTGTTTATAGAGCTTATTTAGAACTTTTTATAGAGTTTGCAATAACTTAATTTGATGCAATATTGTAGAAATTATAGTAGATTAAAAATAGTAGTTCTAGAATATATATTAAAAGTGTTGCAAACAATTTAAATTACTATTATTTGCAGTTTAAACAATATATATATCTATATATATAATATACTACTAAGATACTCTGTTAAGAAATCTATTTAAGAGAAAGATAAAATTGTTTTGATTGCATTAATTTATATAGTACTTCAAAAACTATTATAGATTAATTATTTTCGCATTAGATTGCGTTCGACAAATCAAATTAGAGATTTAAAAATAGAATTTAAAAATATGTTTTGCAACTGCTTTGTTTATTATTACTAGATAGATTATTATTTATCTACTTACTGTATTAATTATATATAGTATTATTGTCTATTTATCTACTATATCTGCTAAGAGAAATAGAAAAAAGAAAATATATTTATATAATATTTCTACAGACAGAAAACAAGTTGTTCTCTTCTATATCTTTGCTCTGTTGTTATTAAATATCTGCAAAATACTCTATATACTATATTAATTAGATATATTATTATTATCTATTTATTTACTGTATTTGCTAATAGAAATAGAAAGAAGAAAATATATCTAGATAGTATTTCTATAGACAGAAAACAAATTGTTATCTTCTATATTTCTATCTGCTATTAATAGTCTGCAAAACAGTCTAAATTAAATAGATTATTATTATTATACTGTTTGCTGCTTTGTTTTCTACTTGTTGCAAAACAGTTTGTTTGCTGCAAAACAATCTATTTGTTGCAAAAGAATTTATCTACTGCAAAACAATCTATTTGCTGCAAAATAATCTATCTATTATATTAATTAGATATATTATTATTGTCTATTTATCTACTATATCTACCAACGAAAATATAGAAAAGAATATATATCTAGCAATTACTTTTACAGACTAAAAAATATATATCTTCTCTATCTTTTCTTAATATTGTCTAAATTATTTATATTTTTATATATCTTTTAGTAAAATATATAAATCCTATAATAATCCTACAATTTCTCTCTACTAATATTTTTTTAACAAAAATATTGGACTCTTTTATATTGTATAATAAAAATTAAGATTTTTTATTTATATATTTTTGTTCAATATATGCAGTATTATTTTAATAGCTAAAAAATTTCTTTTATTGTAATTTTTTTCTAATCTCTAAATAATAGATTGTATATTTTGTAAATTTGTATTGTTATATAGAATATTTGCGTTTTATTAATATTTATCTTTATAATTATAGTATTTATATTTTCGAAATATTATATTAAGTATTAGATATTACTGTCGATTTTCTTATATATATAGAAGCAAATTTTATTTTTGTTCTTTTTCAGTATAAAGTCTGCGCTTGTCGAACAGTATATTTTGAAATTCTTGCTATAATACTATAGTTCTTGAATTATTAATATATTGTAGTTTTTTAAATTTTCTTTATAAAATAATGCAATTATTATTCTGTTTCTGAATTTGTAAATATTATACTGCAATATTTAAAATTCTTTTTGTGTTAATATTATAAGTTTTCTTAGATTCTGCTTTTATATAATATATTGTCTGCAAAATATCTGCTTTATTTATTAAGTTTTCTACTAATATTGATATTAATTCTAATAGAAACAATATAGAGTTCGATTTCGTCTTTTTAATTAGATAATAAAAGAGTTTAATATTCTTGTCAAAAAAATATTAAAGAAAAAATTCAGCTACTAAGCGAATTAATTAGAATTTCGTGAAACTTTTTATTATAATTTTAAAAAATTATCTAATACTATAAATAGACAGTAATATAGAAAGTAAATAAAAATAGAGCAAATAGATTGTTTTGTAGCAAGTATTGCAATACAATAAATACGCAACAATATAGAAAATTTTGCAAACAATTAACAATAGACAAAGATATAGAAGAGAACAATATATTTTTTGTTTGTAGAAATATTATCTAGATATATTTTCTTCTCTCTTATTTTTGTTAGTAGATATAATAGAAGATATAAACTTTTATTAATATTAATATTAAATATCTTGTTAATAGTAAAGCAAAAATAATAAAGTAGAATTTTTAGAATCTAATTATAGTATTTTACTAAATTAATATAATCTTAATTTAGATCTTTTATTGCAAATAAAATATCGAGTTAAATATAAATAGCTATATATATAATATTGTTTATTATATATTAAAAGTTTGTTTAATTAATTTGTTTATTGTTTAATTTCAAAAATTGCAGCAAGTTATAGTTATTTATTAATAGTTTTATAAAACTGTATTTATTAGTAAATATATATAATCTATCGAGAATTTTATTCGAATAATAAAATTAATTTAAACAAAAAATTTTTGTTTTATATTTGCAAATAACTCTTATATTAAGAATCTTCTTTAATTTTTTCAGATTTTTAACTTTAAATATTTTCTGAATTTTGTTTTTAAATTAAGTTTTTTTATAAAATATACTGCAATAGTAATATTATTAATATTTAATAGAAATATTATTTAATAGAAATATTATTTAATACTTAAGATATATTAATAAATATAAATTAGAATTAGCTTATTTAAATTCTAATTAAACAAATTTCTTTATACAATATTTATATTAGTTTCTAACAATTAGTTTTAATTTATACAAATTTCGCAAAATATAAAAATATTAATTTCTAATAGTAATATTATATAAATATCTTTTTTTAAAAAAAAACTCTGAATTTTTTTTTTAATTCTTACTCGATCTAATACTTATTATAGATCTATGCAAGAATTTATATACTATAACTTGTATTGCGTTTGCGCAATATTTATATCTTCTATTTGTATTTTGTGTTTTATATCTTATACTGCAAATACTTTTAATACAAAAGCTCTATAAATCTTATCTTTTACTATCTATTCTCTTTTTTCTTTTTTGAAATCTTTGTTGTTTGAAATTGACTTAGTAAATCTATAGAAAAAAAATATATATATTATTGCTGTTGTCGCAATCGCAATTTCTAGCAGCGTTTTTATATTTATAATATTTCTTCTTTTTTATATAACTTTTTATTTGTTTTTTTATTTAGAGTATATTAGCAATATATATTTTACTAATATATAATTTGTGTTGCAATTATATATTGTTGTTGCAATATTAGAAATCTATTATTAATATAAAAACTAATTGAAAAGTATTTTGTTTATATATAACTATATTAGTATTGCGTTGTACAGTTTTGCTTTCTTTTTATATAGTCAAAAATGTCTATATATACTTTCTAATATTAGCTCTCGATAATAAACAATATTTGTGTTTTTTTTTCAAATCTTTCTTCAGTCTTAATAAACTTGTTTTCGTATAAATATTAATTGTGCTGCTATTTCGCTTTGTCTGTAATTTGATAACAGTAGAATTATATTATATATTCTATCAATTATCTTGTTAATTGTTTTAATATCTAATACTTTTTTATAATCTGCTATTAAATATAACTTTATATTTGTTCTCTAATATCTAATTATTTTGTATTTAATTTGTATTTGTTGCAAACATTTTTAATTTATAATCGATTTTATTCTTTCGACAACTTTTAGTAATATTTAATTGTTGCTATATATTTTATATATTTTTTTGCAATATTTTGCGTCTGTCTGCGTTGCGTTAATAAGATATTTTTTTTTATTATAAAATTCTTTAACTCTCTATAATAAATAATTGTTAGTATTAAATCTCTTAATTCTTTTCTCTAGACAATTTTAACAATAACAATTGTAATATTATTATTACAATTACTGTTATTAAAATATACTTTCTATATTAATAACAAAAATTCTATATTGTATTGCGCTATTAAAATCTTTTTCCTAATAGTTATTTATACAATCTAAAGCTTTATCTATAACAATAATATATAAAATTTAATTTATTTTATATATTTCTTATTTAGAACTACTGTTATCTATTTGTGTTTTAGTTAAAAAAATATTTTATATAATTTTGATTTTCGATTTCTTTTTAAAATTAAAATATCGCAAATATATTGTATTATCTGCGCTATTAAAGTATCTACAATATAAGATTTTATATTTGTTATTAATTTCTATATTAATTTGTTTAAATTAATATCTATTAATACAATATTAATTTTTATTTGTAAGATTTTTGTTAATATTGTATAATATATATTTGCAATCTATCTTAGCTTATTTTCTTATATAAATCTTAGTTTTGCGTTAAAAATTATTTTGTAATTTTGAATTTTTGTTTAAATAAATTATACAACAATATTGTAATTAAATACAAACTATACTATTGCTAAATTAATCTATCTATATATTATTATAGAAAACTTTCAAATAGAATTTGTAATTGTATACAATATTTTCTATCTAATTACTAGTTTTGTCTCTATATAATATATATAAAAAATCTATTATAGTTGTAAGTTAAACTAAATTTTTAGTATTTAAATATTTGTTTTTAAAGTTATCTAATAATTTGTTAGCTTAATATCTTTGTTTATATTAAACTATCTAAAAGTTTGTATTAAATAAATTAGTTTATATTTTAATTTCAAGAACTTTGTATTATATATTTGCGATTATTGTTTATATCTATTATATATTTTCTCTATAACTTTGCAGTTGTATTTTATTAATTTATTATATACTAGTATATTAATATTGTTAACAAATTCTATAGAACTAATTTAAAATTTAATATTGTTATATATTTTTAGCAAATTAGTATTATAAAAAAGATAAAATATAGACAATAATAGAAATTTCTGGATTATATTAATATTTACTCTATATTTTAATATTTTATAACTATTAATTATAATAATAATATATTAATTTCTAAGAAGATTGTTAACAAATTTAAAAAATTGTTCGAATACTTTTCTTTTCTTATATTATATAGAAGTCTACTATATATTATATTGTCGAAAACGTTCTTGTTGTCTAGACTAAGCAGAAATACTATATATTTTTTATATTGTTTTATACTATATATAATTTTTCTACAATTAATTAAAAAATAGTATCTATAAATCTATATTTTCGAATTTCTATCTATATATTTAACAGTATATTTGTTGATTTAAAAATATATTGCAAATATTTCGGTATAATTTATTCGAGAATTTTATTTAGTATAGTAAAAAAAACTATTAATTAATAGATTTTTGCGCTCGAATAATTGTTTTTTTCAAATTTTTATATTACTATAGTAATTGCGCTTTTAAACTAAATCTATTATATATTTTTTTGTTTATATTTTTCGAATAGTAAATCTATATACTTCGAAGCATTGTTAATAAATCTATATATTACTTTGTTTGTATAGTTTGTTTAATCTAATATTTTATTTAATACAATCTTATATATAGTTTTTCTTATTTTATAACAAATTAACAAAAATCTGTTTTTAATTAACAATAAATATCTATAATTTTCTGTATTCTATATAAAAAATTTGAAAGATAGTAAAAAAAAAAAATTAAATATAATTTTTGTTTTTTTTTTGTTTTGTTGTAACAATATCGAAATATTTTTGTTATATAAAAAAAGAAATTATTGTCTAAATTAGAGTTTTTGCAATAGTATTTCAAGTTTATTTTGCAATTTTAAACAGTTTCTTCGAGAATTGTTCTATATCTTTTATTGTATTTTAATATTTCTTTTTTTTTATTTTTCTAACAATTTTTTTCTCTAATTATATACTCTTATATACTTCTCTTAATTGTTAGCAATACAATAGTATTTTTATATTTGTTTTAATTTCTTAATAATTTTTGTATATTCTTTTGTTTATTCTTTTTTAACTATTTTATATAGTTTTATTTAGAGAATTAAAATATCTATTGTTTGTTTCAATATTTTTAGTAATTTATCTGTAAACTTATCGATATATTAACAATTTTATATATAATTTAATAAAAACTTTTATCAATATTCTTGAAATATTTAATTGAACTTTTTATTATTTGTTGTTTTTTAGTAATAATATAGTTTTTGTGCAAATTTTTTGCTAATTTCTAAATTAATAATTGTTTTAATTAATAAATAGTTTAATAAATTCTTTATTTTATTATTTATTTCGTATTTTATTAGTTGATTTGTAATATTGTTAGTTGTAAATACTAAATCTATAATTGTTTAAAATCTCTAATAATTGTATATAATTGTTCTCTATAATAATATTAGTAATATATTAATATTTGTAATTATATTAATCAGTTTCTTAATTAGCAAATATTGTCTCGAATAAAATAGATATTTCTATATAATATAATAGAGATTCTAATATATATATTATTGTTTCGATTGCTAAAATACTTTTTCTATTTCAATTTGTCTTATAATTTCTAAAAAAAAAATTGTATATTTTATAAATTTGCAATATAATATAATTTGTCTATATAATATTAAAATTTATTTTTATATTAATAGAGTCTATATCTCTAAAATATTATATTAAGTATTAGATATTATTGTTAATTCTTTTGTTTATATAGAAGCACAATCTATTTCTGTTGTTTTTTAGCGTAAAATCTATATTTGTTAAACAATATATTTTAAAGCTTTTGTTAAATTGTTATAACTTTTATATTATTAATATATTGTATTTTTTTATATTTTTTTTATAAAGTAACGCAATTATTATCTTGTTTCTAAATCTATAAATATTATACTATAGTATTTAAAGATTTTTTTGTATTATTATTATAGTTTTTTGTTAAATTTCGTTTGTATACTATATATTGTCTGCAAAATATATATTTTATTTTTGAAATTTTCTGTTAATATTATTGTCGAATCTATTAATAGCAATATTAAAATCGATTTTACTTTTTTTTATTAAATAATTTGCAATTATATTTTTTGTTGTATTAAATATATTTATAAAACAATTTGTAGTAATTAAGTAATCTATTTTTCTTTTTAAATTTCTATTTGTTAAAAAATTTAGATTTATTAATATTTCTATCTGAAAAACAAACAATATTGTATTTAATGCGTTGTTGCTATATACTATATAATAGATAAATCTGAATTTTGCAATTTATCCGAATTTTTTTTTCGAATTACTTTTTTTTTTATTGTAAGAAAGTAGAAATAGAATTCTTAGTTAGTAGACAATTAGAACAATAGAGATATATCGCAATATATATATAAACAATATTATACAATCTAATAATATATTAAGTAGTTAAGATTCTAAGATCTATACAGAAGATACAGTATATATATTGCAGACAGATTGCTAGACTAAGTAACAAATATCTCTAGATTAATAATCGGATATCTTCTGATTATTCGACTATATATATTTCTCTCTTATTCAATAGTTATTTTATAATTACTTAAAAAAACTTATTGAGTAACTATTTGTTCTATAAGAATTGCAGCAATTAATTTTTGAAAAGAAAAGAAGTAAAAATTATTTATATAATTTTCCAATTATATCTCTATTTACTTATTCTCTCTATTAGTAATTCTAATAAGTTAATATCTATTTCGATATTGTTAGAAGTAAAGAAATTCTCAGATTGTTGCTGAACAATCGACAAAATTGATCGACTAAACTGCTCTTAATCTACTTTTTTTTGCAAAGATATTTTCTTTCTATTGTTGAATTGTCTAGCTTCTTCTGACTGCGATATTATTGATAACAGATTTTTTTAATATATTTGTGCAAATTCTTTAGATATTAAAGACAATCTTAATTTCGAAATTTATTTGTTATAAGAGTTACTCAAACTTTTCTGCTATTTAGATATTTTAATATTTGATTATTAAGATAAATTAAACAATCCGACTGCTATATTTGCAATACTAGTTTTGAATTCTAAAAGTATTATTTTTATTTCCTGTTCTAATCTAACTATTAAAGACTAAAAATCTCTAATCTTTCTCTTTATAAATATGCGACAAGAAATTCTTATTATAACTTGTATTAGATTAATAAGAAGCAGTTGTTTTTTCTTGTCTTCGGTTAACAAATATTGCTTACAAATCTTTCTTAAATATCTTGCGTTCTATCTTTTTGATCTCGACTTATACAGATTTTATTAATTGTGTTGTTCTCTCTTGTGTCTTGTTTATTATAGTCTACTCTATAATAAAATAAAAGAGTTGTTTTAATTCTTGTATTATTGTAGATAATTTTCAGAATACGCGCTCTAAAATTGTATCTCCGATAATCGAAACTGAAAAGAATTCTACAAGAATCTTAAATCGACAAAAAATATTAGTAAATAACAACTACAATAGAATTAGATTTTAATAAATATTTGCAATATTCGATTTTGTTTTTATTTGTAAATTCTCGAGAGTCTCTTTATTATTAGATACTGCAATATAAGTAAAAAATATTTTGTACTTCTTTATTAATTCTGTTTCTAGTCTAAAATAAGATATCTAAGATTGTGCTATTTATATATTTTTAGACTAATAAAATATTTGCGCTTAATACAATTCTTATTTAATTAAAATCTCTTTAACTAATTGCTATATTAAATATTTAGCTAAATTGCTTGCTATAACAATATATACTAATTAATTTATTTTAATATCGAAGAATATTATCGAATTAATTAGTTCAACTTTTAAGAGAAAGAATTATTAGCATAATGTCTGCGCTTTATTCTGATTGTTAAAGTTAGATTATAAGCGTTGCCAACGCAATATCGACAAATAGACAAGAGACAAACATTGCATTCTTGTAGAAGAATTTAATTAAAATAAAGCAAATACGCAAGCAGTTAAACAAGCTATATATACTCTATAGATTAAACAAGCAAGAGAATAACAAATTAATACTCTGAAACAAAATAAAAAGACTAATAGAGCTAACAGAGAAACTAACGCGTTAACACAATATATTGCTAACAAACAATTAGCGTATAAGAAATAAACTAAAAAGATCGAAAAAGATAATTAACAGATTAGAGAAGAAGTTAAGAAAAAAAAAATACGCATCGACAGCTAAACAAGAAAAATAAACAAAAAACTAATAATAGTTTTTCGAAATTATTAAGAAAAAAGCGTTTGTGCAACGCTTTTAATATATAACAGCTGCAAAAAGTTTAAAGTAAAAATCTTTATAAAAAGTAAGAAGAAGATAAAAGAAATTATAATAGCAACAACAAAAAATATAATCAACTAAACAAAAAAAAAATACTATCGAAATGCTATTAATATATAGAAATATAAAGATTATTAAAAAATATTTAAAACTACTTATATTTCGAATTAAGATACAAAGCAGCAAAAAAATACTAAAAAAAAACAATTTTTAAATTAAGAAAATATTATTAAACACGAGTTTGCGCAACGTTAGCTATATAATAATTGAATATAAAGTTAGAGTAAAAAAAATATCTAAAAATATAGAGAAGAAAGAAATAAAGATATTTATCAGAGTTAACAAAAACATATATTCAGAGATAAAAATAGAGAAGATTAACTAATTTATTAGAAATAGTTAGCAAAAGAAATATACGTCAATAATAATACGTATTGTTAGCGTAGAAATAACAAACAAACTAATAGACAACAATATATATTACAAATTTAATATTAAGACTACGCAGTTCTACAATTCGAATTGCAGTATTTATTAGTATTCTAAATATTAGAACTACAATTACAAAATATATAAATACAAGAATAATTAGAGATGCATCTACTATATATAGATATATTGCTCGAAACTATATTTATACAAACAAGCAAACAAAATATAAAAATGCAAGATATATCTAGAAATCTACAGAGTCTTTAATTCTCGATATTACAAAAAACAGATTAAGAAGAAAAAAATTAAGAGAATAACAAAATATAGATCTATATATTACGCAGTACGCGACAAGAGCGCAATCAGAACAACTAATTTCGGACAATTAATAGAAATATATATTAATCTCAAATTTTTAGTAAAAAACACTTGGAAGAGAAAATAGAAATATTCGACAAACAAAAGTTGTATACTAAATATTGTTGCAATATCGAAAAACACTATAATAGATTATTTAATTAAGAAATTAAAATTGTATAAGTTAAGTTTAATATCAATTATATTAATATTATTCTTAATCGAGAATCTACTAAACAAAATAGACAATTTGTAGATATATTAAAGAATACAAGAATCTAATTAAAAGAAATTTAATATTTTAGCGAAATAAGTTTCAAATACTGCAATATAATATTTATAAATTTAGAAACAAAATAATAATAGCACTATTATAGAAGAAAAAGATAAGAAATTACAATATTTTAGTAATATAGAAATTCTGACGTTACAACAAGAATTTTAAAATCTACTGCTTAACAAACGTCGATTTTACGCTAAAGAACAATAAAAATAGAATCTGCTTCTATATTAACAAGAAGATTGATAGAAATATCTAATACGCAATATAGTATTCTAAGAATATAAATATTATTATATTTTAGACTATTGTCTAAGATATATTAAAAATAAGTTAAACACTATATATTTACGAAGTATACAATTTATTTTTCAGAGATTATAAAACAACTTAAAATAGAAAAAGTCTATTAACAATAGAGACAATGCTATATATACAAAACAAAAGCGTTCTAATAGAAGACTTCAATCTAAATTAATTTATATAAAGAGAATTATTCTATTCGGAACAATATCTGCTATTCAGAAAATTAATTAATATAATTATCGATATTAATGTTTTACTAATACTGTCTTAAGATATTATAACAAAAGACTATTAAGAATTTTAAATAATTATAGATTTAATATTTACAACAAATAATATTATTAATTGATTAATATATTGTAAAATTTACAAGAATATTAAAAAAAAATTAGATTATCTGTTAATATAGACAACTATAGATCTAAGAATATACAAGAAGTCGATTTAAAAATTGTATTATTACTAAAAAATTACAAACAATTAAAAATTTATTAATATTCTAAAAGAGCAAATATTGAAAATAATATTAAATTAACAAGCAAGATAATAGCGCATTAACAAATATATAGCGCAATTGCTAAAAACGCTTGAAGAAATAGTTAAAATCTTTATATTGTAAATTAGATCTTACAAAATAACAAAAGCAGAATAAATTAAAAAATATATAGAGACAATTAAGAGAGTAAAATATATAAAAAGATACTAGTATACTGCTAGCAATTGAATGAAATATATTAGAGAGTGCGACAAAAAGAACAGGATTATTAGAAAATAGAAACAAAGAAAATATCGTAAAATTATATAGAACGCAGAATAGTTCTTTGAGAAACTATTTGAGATCGCGAAGTAAGCAAGAAATGCAGCAATAGATATACTAATTTAAACAACAATTCTTTGTCTAACTAAAAGAAAATATTTAGATATTGCTACAACAGCAAATAATAAAATAGAGATAATATTTTAGATTTATTTTTTATTGTTTTCGAAGATTGTTATATAGAATACAAAGAATTTTGTATATTTGTTTTCGATTAACAACAACGCTCTCTTAATGCAACACAAGATAAAAAGAGCTATATACAAAATAGTTTTCGACAAGATCTTAAAATATACAGAATATATTAACAGAGTAATATATAGACTTGTCGATAATATATCAAATTAGATACAATTGCTATTCGAACAATATTTGTAGAAAAAGATACAATTAATTTAGTTTAAGAGTGCAGTTACAATAGTAATATAAAAGTCGAAAAAGAAAAATTATTCTAATGCAAAAACATATAGATTAATAGCGCTGCTAGATATACTAGAAAATATACTAGAATCGAAATTGTATTAAAATATCTACGCAACGCTATCGAAATTTACAAAATACTCTCGAATATTTAGATAAAAATATATAGATATAGATTGATAGACACGATTTTGCAATTTATTACAAAAAAAAAATACACAATATAAAATAAAACAAAGAAAAAAGTAATTTTACTGCTAAGTTTGAATAAAAAGAACGCTTTCGACAATATAGCGTATCGCAGACTTCTATATAATATAAAGAAAAGAAAAGCTTCTAGACTGTTGCTCGGATTTATAAAGAAATTTTTAAGAAATCGACGTATTACAATAACTATCAACAGTTATACAACAACAAAACGCTGCGTAAACATAAATATATTGTAGAGATTATTATTGTTATTAATATTAAATTTTTTTTATAATACAAATCTACTCGAGAAATGCAATAATATTAAATTAAGAATTAGCTTAACAAAATTTATAGATAATATTAATATTCTAATATACAAAAAGTTAATAGAACAAAACTGCAGAATTCTAAACAAGATATATAACAGATACAAACAGTAAGCGCAAATATATAATATTAAATTCTTGAAAATAAAGTATAAACTTATTTATTTTTAAAGAATATCTAGAAAATTCAATATTAACGTTAGTGTTATACTAATAGAATATTAGATAAATCTTAAAACAGATATTAGAATACTAAGAGTTTAACTAAATTTCAAACTACAATAAATATTTTATATATATTATGTAAAGACAAAACTAATAATTAGACAGAAAATTATATAAACAAATATCGATTCTATCTGAAATTTATCGATAATAACAAAAAAGCAGATATATTTTGCGATAGCGCAATTTCTGCTCAATTACAACGCAGTTGTTTAATATATATTCGAGAAAGTAAAAAATTACTACAAAGATTTGATTGTTAAACTAAGATCAATATAGAGAAAAATATTAAAACAACTTATTAATATTTATCGAGCAATATTAACAGAAATTCTAGAGATAGAAATTAATACTGCGTCGATTAATATTTATTTAAGCAAGCTAATACAAAAATAAATAACAAAATTTAAATTTACAAAGATTGAGTAAAGTAATCGAAACAACAATTCGCAGAATTTGTTACAATCTAATTCTCAAAAGAAATCGAAATCGAGATTGCAAAAAATATTTTTTTAGTTAAAGCGAAAGTAGATAAAAGATATATTAAAAGAGACAAAAATAGATTGCAATTAATCTTATACAACAATTTTCTAAATCGAGTTATTAAAAATAATTATTGTAGTAAACAAATATATATTTATAAAGCAATATAATATCGACATCTTTGTATCGAATTTGCAAATTTATTTTAACAACAATAATAGCAAAAAAATTATTACTGCTATTACAGTCGAGACTAACTAAAATATAGAGAAAAAATTTGAAAAATCAATATTAACAATTATCTATTACAACAAACTAAAAGAACTAGTAATAAAAATCGAGCATTTTGTATATACAACAATAACAAATCTTCGAAGTTATAAGAATATATACAAGATCTACAACAATTATTAGATCTCTTTAAAGACAATAAAAGTTATACAATTAATTGCAAATTAACTACAACTGCGAAGAATTTAAGTTGTATACAAGATTATTAGAAATCGAGATATCGAACTCGAATTATATTGAATAGCAGAATACGCAAAAATATTAAAATACAAAATAGCAAACAAAATAGTTAACAAAGCTTACAATATAATTATATTGTTATCGAATTATTAGCGTTGCAAAATATTTGCTCGACTTGCGCTAATACAAGAATAAACAAGACAAATATAATAAATAGTCTAAAAAAAAAATTAAACACAATCTATTATCGGAATTTAATATCGAAGATTATATATTGCTATTTAGAGTTTTACAAAAAAAATTTTTTTTAGAATATATTATTAATACAATTGCAAATAGACAAAATTAATTTTAATTAGTTTTTTTATAAAAGAAAAGTATTAGATATTACTAAAACAATATGCGAATGCAACAGAGAATATATATCTATAAAATATATTTTACTAATATGCTCTAGATAAAAAAAGAAACGCACAATAATATAACAAAGAGATTATACTACAAACTTAAAAATACTTCTAAGTACAGTTTGCGCAACAACAACAACAATATATATAATACTCTCAATTAATCTACTTAATTAATTTCAAATTACAAAACTTTCGTAAAAGAAGAAAGAAAAAAAGACGCAAACGTAATAAATAGAGAAGAAACAAACCTATAGAGTTCTTGTATTAAGAATAGCTGTAGTATAAGACGCAGAAGTTAGCAATTAGATAGCAGAAAAAGTGCGTCGCATTAGCGCGATCGCTCGCAACAATATAAAGAGTCTTGCATAGATCTATAACAAGTGTTGAATCGAGTAAGAATCAAAAAAAAAATTTGCTGTATTATTTTTCGAGAGTCTTGTTATCTTCGACAAAAGATTCGCGACAGTTATTTCTTAATATATATATAAAATATACTTAATATAAACTTCTTAAAGATTAGATTATTCTATATTATAAAAGATATTGTAGACTATAACTACTAAGAGTTTTTGTATATATTTCGAGTTTTATTCAAATTAAAATATTGTTTCGATACTATATTCTTGTGCTTTTCAAAAATTAAGAGATAAGAAACAATTAATAGCTTAAAACAATAATTGTTTCTTAAGAGTATATAAATTTAATAAGTTTTTAAATTAATCTAAACTATTGTTTGCAGTATAAAAAATAGACAATTCTGAAGTTATCTCTTCTTTCGATTAGTATTGTTTTGTTAATAATATAGTATTTTTTTGAGCTCGCTATATAGATCTAATTATATATCGAATTTGTGCTTCTTAATTAGATAATCGAGAGATTCTTTTATTATTACTAAATTATACTGATTTTATTCAGATATTGTATTAGCTTTTAACGTTGACAAATCGGAAGAGCAGCTCAAGCAGCTCAAATAGCTTGTCTGGACAGATATAAGCGCAATTATAGCTCGTACTATCTAACGCTAGCCTATTCTAGTAATATAAATAATTTTTCAAATAATAATATTATTTTTTATTTTTTAGTTTAATTTTTAGCTAATTCGGGCTAGTCTTATATCTATAATTAGTAAAATAGAAATATAAAAAGCGATTTAAATAAGATTTTCACGCTAGTATTTATAGATATAAGACTAGTCCGATTTAGCTAGAAATTAAATTAAAAAATAAAAAATATTAAATAATTATAATAATTGCAAAAATAGAAATTTAATTAAATTAAATTATAGAAATTTAAGAGATTTAAGATCGAACAAATATTATTTTTAATTATCTATTAAGAGATTAAGAAGATTATCGACATAATATTTGTATTTAATTCTAATTAACAAGATTAAAGAGTAAATATAGTTGATACAATATCGACAAATAGACAAAATACAAATTCTATACTCTTGCAGAAAAATTCAATTAAGAAAGAGAATATTTAGAAAAAACTAAAGAAATTGCAAGCAATCTATAAAACAGAAAAGCAACTAATAAGAAAATTAATATCTTAAAATAAAATAGAAGAGTTGTTAAGAATAATAGAAATAACAATAAAGAAACTGATATATCAAAATATCGCGTCGACAACAAGTAAATATTGTATAAGAAAACAGTTAACAAAACTAAAAAAAAAAGTTAATAAACTTGAAAAGAAATTTATAGCAAAAAAACAATAGATAGACAATTGAATTAAAATAATTAGCAAAAATTTATTTTTATTAATTTAAAATTCTTAAAACAAAAAAGTAGACATAATGTTATTAATACAAAATTTACGCGAAAAATTTAAGATAAAGATTTATATTCGAAAAGAGAAAGAGATTAAGAAAATTATAGCAATTACAACAGATAATATAATAAACAGAATACGCAAAACAAATATCAATACTATATTTTCGATATACAAAAATATTATAGCAATTAGAAAATAGTTTGAAATAGTTATATTTAGAATAAAGACAGAAAAAAGCAAGAAAATACTAAAAAAAAAACAATTTTTAAACAAAAAAAATATTATTAAACGCAAGTCTGCGCAAAGTTAGCTACAAAATAATAATATATAAAATTAGAGTAGATAGAATATTCAAAAATATAAAGAAAGATAATACAAAAACATTTATTAAGTTTAACGCGTATATATACTTGGAAATTACAATAGACAAAATAAAATTACTTACAAAAAATACTTTTACAAAGAGATATATATTGCTGCTAATTTGCATTGTTAGCGCAAAAATAGCAAACAAGCTAATTAATAAATAATAATATTATAAATCAGATATTAAAACTACTAAGTTCTATAATATAAGCTGCAGAATTTAACAATATTTAAAATATTAGAAATATAATTACAAGATATACAAATACAAAAATAAATAAAGATATATCTACTGCGCGCAGAATTATCGCTCGGAATACTACTTCTACAAATAGACTCAAACTATATAAAAATACAAAATCTGCTAAAACTTATATAGAGTATTTAATACTAAATACAATAAAAGATAATTCGAGAAAAAAAAATTAGACAAATTGCGAAATTTAGATCTATCTATTATATAGTATACAACAACAATATATTAAGTATAATATTGTTTGTTTTTAAAACAAAAATATTTACAAATCTAAAATCTCTAATAAGCAAAAACTTAAAAAGAAAAATAGATTGTTTAATTATTATAAGTTGCTTTCTAAATATATTTAATATAATAGAAAATACAATTAAGAATTATTTAACAAAAAAAGCAAAATCAAGTTTAATATTGTTGTCGATAAATTCGACAACAAAGTTTGTAGAAAACTTTAGAGATAAAGCAAACGTCTTGCAAATAATATACAATATATAAACAAGAATTAACAAAGAACTATAATAGCAATACAAAAAGATTTTCGAATATTGCAATACAATATTTATAAATTAAGAAACAAGATAATAATTGCGTTACTTTAGAAAAAAAGTATAAAAAAATTAATAATATAAAAACTATAACAATTTAGTAAAAGCTTTAAGATATATTGTTCGACAAGTCTAGACTTTGCGTTAAAGAAAAATAGAGACAAATTGTACTTCTATATAAACAAAAAAATCGACAACAATATCTAACACTTAATATAATATTTCAAAAATATAGATACTATTATTATCGAAATAAATTCTGACAATAAGTAGACAAACTATATTACAATACAAATTTATAAAATATACAATTTCTTTTTTAGAGATTACAAAATAGTCTACAATTAAAAAAAAAATTCAGCAATTAAGACAACAATATATATATTGGGCGAAAATATTCTAGTAGAAGATTTCAATTTCTACTATATTATATAGAGAGATCTATTTTATTCGAGACAATATTTGCTATTTAACAAACTGATCAACATAGTTACGAAAGTCGACGTATTGCTGACGCTGCTAGAAAAAATTATTATACGCAACTATTAGAGATTTCAAACAACTATAGATCTAGTATTTACTACTAACAATATTACAAATTAACTAATAAAATGCAAAATAAAGAAGAAATAAGAGAATTTATTAGATTTTTTGTTAATTCAGACAATTATTAATCTAGAAATCTGTAAGAAGTCTGCGCAAAAATCGCATTATTACTGAAAAACAATAGATAACAAAAAATTCAATCAAATACTTAGAGAATATCTATTAGAATTCTTATTAAACTATAAAGTAAATTGTTAGTATATCAACAAATTTACGAGTAAACTATTGAAAATACTGAAATAGATAGTAAAAATATCAATTTTCTGAACAAAATTATATAAAATAGCTAAGACTAAATAAATAAAAGAACGTACAAAAGTAATAAAAAAAATAAAAAAAATACAAAGACGCTATTATATTGTTAACACAGAATATATAAGAGTATACAATTAAAAAAACAATATTATCAAAAAGTAGAAAAGAGAGAAATATCGAAACACAATAAGAAACGCGAATTAGTTTACTAAAAAGCTATTTAAAGTTGCAAAATAAATTTGAAATACTATCGCGAAAACGCTAAATTAGATAACAATTTCTTTTTTTATACAATAGAAATATTTCGACGTTGCTACAACAGTATAGAAAAAAGCGAAAATTATATTTTAGATTTATTTCTCGCTATCTTTCGAGATCTCTATATAGAATATAGAGAGTTACAAATATTTCTTGTTAATAGAGAACAAACTTCTATTAATTTGCTATAAAATAAGAAAAGCTATATACAAGACTGCGTTAGACAAAATATTAAATTAAACAAACTATATAAATAGAGTAATATATAGACTTGTTAACAACACTTCGAAGCAAATATATTTACTATTCAAAAGATATATAAAAAAAAATATACAATTAACTTAGTTTAAAAGCGCAATTACTATAGTAATATATAAGTCTAACAAAAAAAAACTACTCGAGCGCGAAAATCTATTAATCTATAATTTTTCTCGATATACTAAATAAAATTCTCGAATCGATTGTATTGATATATCTGCGCTATATTGTTAAGTCGACAAATATATTTTTAAATACTTAGATAGAAGCTCGAAGATATAGATTTACAAATACTGCTCTTTGTTACAAGTCTAGCAATATATAAGCTACGCAAGAGAGTAGTGCAATTACAAATACCCATATATACTCTACTAGCTCTCTTAAAAGAGCAAGAGAAGCTTAATCTATTAGCTCTCTCGGAAGAGCAGAAAGAGCTTGCTTTCTTTGCTCTTTTAGAAAAGTAGAGATAGCAGTGCTTCTATACTCTTTTAGAAGAGCAAAAAGAGTATAAAATTACTTTTTACTATATAGATTATTTAGAAATACGTTTTTTATAAATTGTGTTCAATTTAAAATAAGTTCTTACTTATTGTTACTACTACTATAAATTGCAATCTCTTATACTAAGTAATTGCTAAGTATTATTTGAAGATATTTACAAATCTCTTTTTAATAGTATTAATCTATCTCTAATATTATCTAGAAATCTCTAGAGAAGTAGCAGTTGTAATATCTTAATTCTAATACAATATTAAAAATTTAATATAAATTTAATTTAATTTAAGATTTTAAGAATTGTTTCGATTTTAAAAAAACTAAGATACTTTTCGAATATAACAATACAGATTATACTATTAAATTATTCTCGAATATCGAGTTTTTATACAATTTATTGTATATACTCTTCGAGAAAGAATTACAAATATTGTAAACTTATTTTTTAAAGAATCTTGTCTCGAAACGTGTTCGCAAATCTATTAGTTAAACAAATATTTTAATATTTTTTGTATTTAAAAAAAACAAGATATTTCGACTATATATTAACTATTAAGACTTAAATATTATTACTATAAAAAACAGATATTTGCTATTTCTTATTAATAAGATATTTGATTATCTAATTAATACTATATATTTTACAAAGTTAAATTTAAAAGATATCTATTATTATATTTGTATTTGCAAAAACAACAAGTAGAAAACAATCTTTTATACTTGCTACAAATATATTAAGTATATTATAATATCTTTTAATTTAATTAATATATCGATTATATTTCAAATATTAATTAATAAGATATTATACAAATTAATTAATTATATATATATAGTCTATCTAGATAATATTTTTATCTACTGTAAAACTTAGGAAAAATACTAAATTTTATAAAGCAAATACTACAATATCTTTAATATTTTAAACTGTATACTAAGTTATTAAGATACTATTTTATAATTATAAGTGTAAAGTTACTAAAATATATTTTAAGTAATTATAGAAATTTTATAGATTTAAGCAGAATAGATTTAATATATATATAATTCGAATTTCGAATATTTCGCGAACTTTAAGTATTTCTTAATTTTGCGAATTTCTATAGATATTTTGTAAAATACTATATTAGAATTATACAAGTTTTAACAAACTTCTTAAAAAAAAACAGAGTAAATAGAATAAGTTTTTTATATTTAATAAAATTGCTTAGACAATATTTATAAAATTTATAGAAATATTTATTACAGTATTTATATTAATTTATTTTAAGTTCTCGAGATTTGTTAGAATAAAAATTAATATTTCGGAATTTGCAATTGCTATTATTTTTATTTAGCTAATAATTTTTATAGAAATTGCAGAACAGATATAGTAGTATTTTATTGTTTTCTATTTGCGCAAAATAATTTTAGCAGAGATTTGTTGCAAAATATATAATTAGAAATTACTCTTAATAATTGCTATATTTCAAAACTAAAAATACTATCTTGAAAAAGATTATTATTCTATTATTATATTTATTAATTATAACAACTTGCAATACTTTATAAAGACAACAACACTAAATTAATGTTAGTTATACTAGATTCTAATATTTGCAGAATATAACTTAGAGATTAAAATTGTTCGAAAAAAATTAATTTTGCAAATAGATTGTCTAGACAATCTAAGTACAAAAAAGAAACTAATAATAAAATATATCTTTCTATTCTGCAGAATAAACTAAGAAATATTATTATTGCAACTATAGATTTAACTATTATTTTTATACAAAAAATTGTCAAAAATTAAAAATTATATTTAGATAGCGTTTTCGAGAGCTTCCGAGCAGAAAAAATCAATAAAAATAAACTCGAGAAATTTCTCGATATTTGAAATAACAATCTATTTTATAATATAGTAACTTAAATTCTGCGTTGTATCGACGCAAAAGCAATATATATTTAGAAACAATATTCTGAATTGCTATTATTTCTATTAAGATTTAAATTTGAAAAATTACAATCTTAGTATTTTGTAGTTATATATGTAAAATTTCAATTAAGTTCGAAGTTAGAGTGCAAAATATATACTAAACAAAAGTAGAAACTAAATAGTTCTTTACTATACTATTTTTATATAGTCTATATTTTAAACAAGATTATTATACAAATAGAATTGCTATATTTTTATTATAATAATTCTCTGACAAAATATTTCGAAGTCAAAAAAACTTGTACACTTATAATAAAAAAAATCTCTTAATTATCAATAACAAAGAATATAGAACAATATATATAAAAATATAATATATATTAGTATACAAAAATATCTTGATATTATTTCTACAACAAGCTTGCAGTAGTTTTTGTATTTATTTGTTTATAAACAAAAATTACAATAAATTTTATAATTAAAATTTCTGTTACTTGTTATAGCAATAATATCTATAATATTATTTTTATAATTGTAGATTAATACTCTGAAATAATATTGTATTTGTTCGCAAAAACAATATAATTTGCGCAGAATAAAGTTAACATACTATTTAATAAAATTCTGCTAGTTTTTTCAGATATCAAAAGAATTGTTTTCGATAGAAAAATGCTATTTATTAACAGATACTAATTAGTACTATACTATTGTATTCGAATTAAATACAAATTAAATATAGTTTTTTTATTTTTAAATAGACAATTAAATCGAAAAACAAAATTAGATTTTAAAATATTATTTTTGCTATTATTGTAATTATAAATAGAACAACTAAAAAGCAGTTTTTTTACTTGCATAATATATATATAACAACGCAATCTATATATTTGTCGGAATTTTTTTTTTCAGATAGTATTTGAATATTAGATTGATTTTCGATTTAACTAAAATAATATTAAATATATTAATATATTAGTAGTTAGAAAATATATTTAACAATTTTAAAACAAACAGAACAAACTATATAAATATTTTCGGAAAATACAAATAATACAAACTACAGTTTACAATAAGAAAACAATTGCGAGAAATTTTAAAATAGAAAATAAAATTATATTTTCAACTAAAAATCTAAAGAATATACAATTAAAAAAGAAATTGTTCTATAAGTTTATCGAATTATTCGAAATTATAAATATTGTAAAATTGCAGATATATTGTTTTTAATTTTCGAAACAATAGATAATCTATTCTGTCTTCTATATATTACTACTCGAATTCTACTATTAAATAACAATACAATTAAGCTGTTGTCGATTGTTCTTATAGACAACAAGAAACAATAGAAGATAGAAGAAATTCTAAACTATAAAAAAAATAAAAAAAATTCTACTATTTAATGCGATAGAAACAATTTTTTTCGTGCAAAAACAATTAAATTTTCGAGATTAATTTAACAAAAGTATTAGATATATTTAGAGAATATTACAAAAATAAATTTCTACCGTCAATATTGCGCAAAAGAAAAAAATCAAAATTCTATATACAAAAAAAAAATCTGTTCGAAGCAGAACAACACACTAGTATCGCACAGAAGTAGCGTCGAATATATAGGGAATTCTGAAAAAAGCTTAGATTAGATATCAATTTTTTTTATTTTAATACAAAAAAATTTCTAAGTAATTGCAATTAGATTTCTAAATTAAGATACTATCTATTAAATACTATTGTATATATATTTATAATATATCAAAATTATATATTTCTCTATTTTGCAAAATATCTATTAGTATTCTTTGTTTTAATATTGCAATATTAACTTTATATATTTTTAAAAACATTTGTTTTAACAAAATATATTGTTAAAGATACTCTACTATATTATTTTGTTACTGTTAGCAAACCAAATATATAGAAGCAATATAACTATTCTGTTTTTGTTATATATTTATATACAGTATATTCTATTCTTTAATACTACTAATTTTTATTTGTATTAAAATATCGGGAAAAAAAAATTAATAATAAAACTATATATTATATTAACGCTAACTCTATACAGAAATAGATACTATACTATATAAATTATTTCAAAAATTATTTAGTTCGAGTCAAATTATAAATTTTTATTAGTAAAACAAACTGAAAAACAATTTTAGTATACAAGAGAAATTTTGTCTAGACAATATATTTACTATACTGTTGTTTTTTGTCGAATACTAAGATTTCTATTTTCTTTGAAAATTTTACTATTCTTTAAGAATTTCTAATTATTTCAGAGTATTAATATAGTAGCAGCAACAGATATTCGATAGTACTATTTTCAGCAGAAATTTCTTAAATTTTTATATTATTAACAAGATTTCTTTTTTTATTGTTAATATCAATTTTTGATTTACTTTCGAATTTATCCGAGTCGAGCTATTTTATAAAAATAGACAAAAAATCAATATATTAATATATTATATTCGGAATATCTAACTAAATCTTAATCAAACAATTAAAAAAAAAGAATATTAATATTCTGCAGAAAATTCTTCTATATCGACTTGTTTAATAGATTGTTACAAATCTACTATATTTATATATTTGCGAGCAGATATATTAGCTTGAAGAAAATACGAAAATAATTAATAGAAATCGATTTAGGAAAAAATTTCTAAGCAAAATTTAATAGACAATTAATCTGTTTGTTATATTGTATAGATATTAATTTATACTATATATATAAATATATTGTTTAGACAAAAAAAAACAAATTTACTTTTTCGTTTAGTCGAGCGCAATAGAAGCAACAATATATTTTCTTTTTTTTATACTATATATATTAAACTAATATCTATTTAAAAACTACTATTGTTTTTTACAATAATATCTGATTTTTTGTTTAGATAATATAAACAATAGTTGCAAAACAAATATATTAATTTTGTTTAAGTTAAAGAGTTAAAACAAAAGAAAAAAGCAATATATATACAAGAGAAAGTTATAATAGTAATAAGAGCGACAACAACAGAAAAAGCAATAGACAAAAAAGCAACAGAACAAACAACAACAAAAACAAATTGTTATATAAACAATTAATATTATTATACTTTGCAGATTATTTGCATAGTCTACTTATATTAATTGTGCTATAATAAACTATTTTGCAAATTAGCAATAATTATAATTAACAATCTAACAATTAATATTGCTATTAAATCTACAGAAAAAAAGATATAGTATTTATAGTTGTTGCGCTTGCTTTATAACAATATTATATTAGTATAACAAACAAATAAATAGAAAGTTCAGAATATTATTGTTTTGCTATAAAAAGTATTATAATTAAGAAAAAGATAAAATAGTAAAAAAACCAAATATTATCTAATATTAGATAGCGCTAATCAAATTAAGATTGTTTAATATATCTTAAAAATATATATTAACAATAGAATAATAGAAATATATCTAATTATAAAAACAACAACAAAATATTGTTAATATTGCGCAATATAGCAATACTATACTTGAGATCTATAGTAATCAGCGAATAGTCTAAATAGCTATTCGACAGTTCTAATTAACTTGTTTAGCAATCTAACTTAGTTTAATTAGATCTAAGTTAAATCTAATCAAGATATACTAGAAAAGAATATTCTACTTCGGAGAATATATAAGAAATTAATATGCAATCTAAACAAATACAACGCACTTATTTAGAAGTTCCGGAAACAACTCTATCGAATAAGATCAACAACATAAACAATTAATTACTCTCGATATTAGGAAAAACAATCTATTCCGACGCAATATCGATTAGAGACTTAGGAAACAAATCGAATTCTTCTTAACGCACTCTATATATTTATCGAATTTCTCTTGAATTCAACACAACTTATTTAAGCAATTATATCGACAACAAGAACGCATTCTTGCAATAGAATTACCAAGTTCTATTAGTTGGATAAGACAACAATTATATAAGGAAGATTTGCTTTTAAGCATTGTACGAAAAGTTTGCTTTCGGGACGAAAGTATAAAGAGAGGAAATAGTATAACAAGTCTAGCGATATATAAGCTACGCAAGAGAGTAGTGCAATTACAAATACTCGCATATACTCTACTAGCTTTCTTAGAAGAGCAAGAGAAGCTTAATCTATTAGTTTTCTTAAGAGAGTAGAGATAGCAGTGCTTCTATATTCTTTTAAAAGAGCAAAAAAAGCATAAGATTACTTTTTACTATATAGATTATCTAGAAACACGTCTCTTATAAATTGTATTTAACTCAAAATAAGTTCTTACTTATTATTACTATTACTATAAATTGCAATCTCTTATATTAAGTAATTGCTAAATGTTATCTAAAGATATCTATAAACTTCTTCTTAACAATATTAATTTATCTCTAATATTATCTAGGAATCTCTAGGAAAGTAGCAGTTGTAATACTCTTCAACTAATTATAGAAAAAATCTATACAGTATAGAGCAATACAAAAAGATAAATAATATTTTTGCTTAGTCTAAATAATAAAAATATTTTCGATAATATAGTATATAGCAAACTTCTACACAATATAAAAAAAAAGAAAATTGCTCAAATATTTTCTCTAATTTTTGTTAAAGATTTTCTAAAAAAATAGATATATTACTATTACAATTAATAATTATACAACAACAAAATACGCAATAAATATTGATATATTGTAGAGCTCTTTGCTCTTATCTATATTTTATCTTTTTTATAATATTAACTTGCTAGAAACATATAATAATAACAAATTTTCAATTAGTTTTACAGAATTTGTTAATGACGTTAATATACTAATATACAATAAATTAATAGAACGCAACTGCAAAGTTCTGAAAAAAATATATAGCAAATATAAAAGATAGTTACAAATATACAATACAAAGTTCTTAGAAACAAAATTCAAACTAATTTATTTTTCGCGAATTTCTAGATAATTTAATATAAACGCAAATATAGAGCTGACAAATTATTAGATAGTTCCAAAAACAGATATTAGAATACTAAAATTTTAATTCGACTTAAAACTGCAATAAATTTCTTATATATATTATATAGAGACTAAACTAGTAATTAGACAGAAAATACTACAGACAATTTCAAACTATATTTAAGAATTTTCTATAATAGTAAACAAACAGATTTACTTAGTAGTAATATAACTTGTATTTAGTAATAATATTGTTATATAATATATCTTTTAAAGAGTAAAAAATTACAAGAAAGAGCTTAATACAAAACTAAAATCTATATAAGAAAAAATACTAAGATAGATTACAAATATATATTAAACAATATTAACAGAAATTTTACAGATAGAGACTAATATTGTGTTAATAGATAATTTCTAAACAAATTAATACAAAAATAAATAACTAATATAAAGTCTTGTATTGCAAGTGCTACAATAGCGCAGACAATATAATATATTTGCAACAATCTAATTTCAAAAAGAGATTAAAAATTAAAACTATACAAAATATTTTTTTAATTAAAACAGAGATAAATAGCAGTAACTCTAAATTAAAAATATCTAAAATAAAGCGAACTTTATATAGTATCGCTATAGATAAAGTTTTCAACTATACAAAAAACTACTAGCAAAAAGATCTTAATAGCGCAGTATAATGTAGATTTCTTGCTATTGACGCAGAAAATATACTTCGATAGCAGCAGTTGCAGTAATAATACTACAATTGTTATAGTAGAAACTATCTAAGAAAAAAGATAGAGATTGAAAGACTTAATACTAACAATTATTTATTATAATAAACTAAAGAAATTTTATAACAGAAACAAAATATCTTGTTAGCGCAATATAGATAGATGCAAATTGTTATAAAAAGATATACAAAATATATAGCAACAACTAAATATTACTAAAGATTATCGAGACAATAAAGTCGACAATAGATTAGAAATATCTGCAACAAATATAAACTATATATAAAACAATTAGATATTATAGAACAAGACTAGAGCTATATTAAATAGCAGACTATAAAAAAATATTAGACAACTAAATAGTCGACAAAATAGCTAACAAAGTATATAATATAATTCTATTGCTATCGAATTGCAAACAAAACAAAATAGCAATATAATTAATATTTCTACAAAAACAAGTTTATCAAGACTAAAGAAAAATCTGAAAAAAAAAATACAAATACTATTTATTATAGAGAGCTAAGTTCAGAAATTACGCACAGATATCTTTAACTATATAGAGAAAGAGCAAAATTATATAGTGCGTTGCTAATATAATTATATATAAACAAAATCAAGTTTAATTAATTTCTTTACAAATAATAGATTTCTAATATTGCAATAGCAATATACAACTGCAATATAAGTTGTTTATTAATAAAATATATATTGCTAATATACTCTAGATAGAAAGATAAAGAAAAAATTATATAGAAAAAAATATATATTATAAATATAAAAGAGCTACTAGAAATTGTAGACGCAACAATAGTAGCAATATATATAATATTTGCAATAAATCTTCTAAGTTAATTTCAAACTACAAAAGCTTCGAAGAAGAAAAAGAACAATAAATAATAAATAATAAATCTATAGAGCTTTCGTATTAAAAGTATTTATAGTAGAAAGCGCAAAACAGAAAATACAAACAAAGAACGTAGAAATTGCGCAAACGCAATGTTGGCTATAGTATATAGATTCTCGCATACGTCTGTAACGGGTGTTAAATCGAGTAAGAATTAAAAAAAAAAAATTATTATTTTTGGAAAAATTATTTAAATTACTCGAATAGACTAGCGTTAGATAGCACAAGCTATAATCTTGCTTATATCTGTTTAGACAAACTATTTCAGCTGCTTGAACTGCTTTCCTATTTTGCCAATAAAGACAATCAATTAAATAAAGTTTTAGTTTAGTTAATTAATAGAAAATATTATTTTATTGTCTTTATAAATATAATAATCAAGAGAATTATCTGAAGTAAATTAACATATATCTTAAACAAAGTTCAAAGTATAATTCTTTATATATTTCGAGAAATTGTTTTAATATTTTTAGCAGACAATAACTCTTATTTTGATATTTCTATTCGACAGTTATAATATTTCTAGCAGATAAGCTAGTTTTCTTCAATAAGCAAAATATAATACAGATTTCAGAAAGAGAATTTTATAGTTGACGTTCTAAGATTTCTTAGATATTATTAGATTAACAATCTTTAGAATTTCTGCTAAAATAGACAAACAGTAGTTAATCTAATGTTACAAATTTATATTAATCTCGACGTATTAACAGATTTTTATATTATTATCTTTATCTGCTAAAATAAACTTTGCTACAGCTTGCGGAAATACTTTTACTATCTTTGTTGTTGTTTTTAATTTAATAATTAATACAAGAGATAGTCTAATATTAAGTAACAACAATAACTGTTTTGCTTAGAAGTCTTATAATAATATCTCTCTTATTAATAATTCTGTTAATATTTATTTTTTGAACAAATCTTTTAACTTTAACAATTCTCTATATATTTTGTTATTTTTGTTTTTAGATTTTTCTAATTATTTATTTTTAGACATAGATATTAAAGAAACTGAATCTTCTTGTATTTTACTTTTTTGTATTTTTTTTTCTAACTCTTTTTTTGTAGATAATAACACTATTTCAATTCTAGTCTTTCTAGCAATTTCAAGTTCTCGATTAGTTATGTTTACAAATTCTAGTTTACAAGAATAATTCTTAATTTCTACTTTAATTTTCTTTTGCTATATTAAAGACGTAACTTTAATATAGTTTTTATAATATACTTAATTATAATTATTTGCAATATATTCTGCTCTTTAAATCGATTATTTAGTTCCTGTTTTTAATCTGATTTATACTGCACAATTTAATATTTTATAATTCTTTTTATATCTTTTTGTTTTTTAGTTAATTTCAGTATAATTTCTATAATAGATTGAGTTATTTTCTCTATTAGATAATTTATTATTTGCGATAATTATTCTTTTTGTAGTTGTATTATATTATTTAGCTTTTTTGTTGTCTTATTTTTGTTTAGAATTGCAGCTTAATTATATATATTCTGTTACTAAGAATTATTAATTGTTACTTGTTTGTTATTCTCTATCGTATAACAAAAATCTCTATTTCAATTCTTTGCAATATTCAATATTTCAATAATAGTGTTTCTTATATTCTTAAAACAATCTCTTCTCTTTTTGTCTTAAATTTTTTTGTATTAGTTTAATTTTCTATTGTTAGATCTATATCAACAACTTTAATAACTGTTTTTTGTATTAAAAACCTGTAATTAACAGTTAAATTAACAGTCGATAGTTTTCTAGATTCAGTTTATATCCAATATAATTAGCATAATTATATAACTACGTTATATAATCTCTTCTATATATCTGATCTAACAGAATGCGCTAGATTCAATCTAAACTAGATTAAAGAAAATAATATATTCTGCAGTTTCTATATTCTATATACAAGATATTCTCTAATAGATAGTTAATTTACTATATTGTTTATTATATTTTTTAATAGATTATAAGTTCGAATTAACAGCTTGCGCTATTTTATTACAAATTAGTTATTATATAATATTAGCTGTTTGTAGTATCTAGTTTTAATTTAACAGTAAACAATTTAGCTACTTACAATACTTACTTCTGTTAGACAATAGACAATATTTTAGCTGTTTGCAATATTAGTATACTTTGTATTTTTATATATTAACAAAACTATTATTTTAATAGCAATACAATTTTTAGTATCTTAAACAATTAAAATTGTATTTAGTTTTTATTCGACAATAAATATTTCAGCTATTTATAGTACTTAGTTCTGTTAGACAATAAACAATATTTTAGCTGTTTACAATATTAGTATTATTGTATTTCAATATATTAATATAACTATTATCTTAGTAGCAATACAATTTTTAGTATCTTAAACAATTAAGATAGTATATAGTCTTTGTTTGACAATAAACAATTCAGCTACTTGCAGCACTGAGTTTCGTCTAACAATAAAAGATATCAGCTATTTAGTTAGCACTATATATACTGAATTCTTAAACTAGATATTTATTACTTAATAATATTCGGAACAATATTTTTTGATTAATTCTTTTCTGTTACTGCTATAAAATAACAAACTCTATACAAATCGAGATACTTCAGAATACAAATATTGAAGATCTATACAAGTATTATTAATTAACAGTCTCTAAAAGTAAGTGCGTGTAATTTCTACAAACGCAAAGACTAAAAGAAGTTTATCAAATCAAAAAATTTCTTAAAAGAGAAATTCGCAAAAAAAAAAGTTTGCTAAACAAGCAAAATAAGAACAAAAAAAAGTTTCGACTACTATATTGTTTTTTGTATGCAGACAATACAGAGCTAGTTTTTCTAGCAATATAAGATTTTATCAATATTTTTGCAAGCAATACGCAAAGAAAGTCTCTATATTTTTTATCTTTTAATTAATATATTATATTTGATTACTTTAATAGTTATATAGTTAGAATACAACAACTATCTCTTTGTAATTTTTCTATCTTCTATATATTCTATCTAATCTATATTAATATACAAAAAGCTTAACAAGCAAACAAGTATATAAATATAATAAAATAGATACAATTATTAAAGCAGTTCTGTACAACTGCGCTATCTAGTATACTGTCAAATTGTTAGAGCAATTATATATAATTGTGTTATCTAATATATTTTTAATATATTAGATTAGTCTATTTGAACTTTTTATTACTAACTTTATTTTCTATTTCTACTTTATAAGCGCACGCGACGCTTTCTGCAAGAATTAATAGAACAGAATTTCTTCTTAAGTTTAAGTAACAAAATATTAAATACTCGAAACAGCAATTAGTATTAATTTAGTTAACAAATTAATTTAATTTAGATCTAGCAAAAATCTAATATAGATCTAGCTCAAATCTGATCTACAATAGCTAAGTTATATATTTATTTAATTTAAATTAAATTAATCTAAATTAACTTAGATCTAATCTAGATCTAATCTAGATCTAGCTCTATATTGTTAATTTTGTTGTTTGCGCTACTTATTTATCTATTCTGCGCTGTTAATTGCATTAATTTTATATTATTTTCTATTCTACTAATTTTATTAATTGTAAACAAGTTTGCAAATTTGTCTTTAATCTTTTATCTTTTTTGAAAATATTATTTCTTGTTACTATATTAATATTTTGACAGAGCAGATTCTGAAGCAAATTAATTGTTGCTTAATATTTACTTTGTAATAACAAAAAAAGAGATAGAGAAAAGAAGTTAAAAATAACAACAAAAATATACTATATAGAATACAGTTCCGAAAAAGTATTCTATAGCAAGAGTATACTGCAGAGAATACAGTTTCGGAAAAGCATTCTGTATATATATTGGAAAAAATATACTTTATAGAATACAGTTTCAAAGAAGTATTTTATAGCAAAAATATACTGTAGAGAATACAGTCTCGGAAGATTATTCTGCATATATATAGCAAGAAACACACTATATAGAATATAGTTTCAAAAAAATATTTTATAGCAAAAGTATATTGCAGAAACTATAGTTCCGAAGAAGTATTCTGCACGTATGCAGTAAAAAATATACAGTATAGAATATAGTTCTGAAAGAGTATTCTATATATCTGTAGACAAAAATACACTGCAAAAAATGCGACAATATTCTATATATAGCAAAAATATAGAATATAGAATATAGAATATTTTATATATCTATAATTAAGCAGTTAAGCAGTTAAGCAATTAAGCAAATTGACAACAGCAATATTAGATTGTTTTTATCAAAAAGTTATATTAGATCAGTCTAACTATTGTTAACTATCTAAGTCGAATATTGTTTTATTAGTTTTAATTAATTTAAACTAATTTAATCTAATTTAGACTGTTCTAATCTAATTGAATTTAACTTAATTTAATTTAAGATTTAATTTAGATTAATTCTGTTGTTTGCTGCTTTGTTGTTTGCTCTATAGTATATATTGCAAATTTGTTTATTTGTTTTATTTCTAAAAAGCGTATCTTGCAGATATATTCTATTTGCTCTACTAATTTTACTATATATATTTTAGCTTATTTTGTTTGTTTTGTTGTAATTATCTATCTGCTTTCTTGTTTTCTTATTAAAATTCTTGTAGTTTAAAATCTTATATAATTTTCTTTAGTACAGTTGCTATAATCAATTCTATTTCTAGTAACAACGTATACGTCTAAATATAATAAGAATATAAAAAAGATTTAACGCATTTGTTACTTAATATATTGTTTAATATATTGTCTACAAGACAATTAACTACAATCTCGAAATATAGCAGAGAAATATATAAACTTTGTACTATAAAATATATACTATCTCGACATTTTATAATACTATCTATATAGCAATATCTTCCGATATATATATTTAGCGCATTGCTTTAAAACTTAACAAGAAGATATATACATTATATACTAAAGAGATAATATTGTCTTAAAACTTTTTTCAAGATCTTGGAAAGTAATGCGAACAGATATATATTTGAAAAAGTATCGCGTATATTTTTGAAGAAGTACTTTCAAGTTTTGTTTATATTATAGAATGTTCCGAAAGAGCTATTATGTTCTGTATCTGTTAGAATGTATTTTTTCTAGACTATTTACTATTTGCTAGAAAAATATAGTTTTAAGAAAATATTTTCGAAGTTTTAATTGTATAAGAAGATTCAAAGAAGTTTTATATTTTGTATCTATTAGAATATATTTTTTTGTTTCTTACAACTAACTATTGTATACAATAGATTCTAAGAGAAAATATTAAAAATTGATAATCGACAGGAAAATCGACGATCGATAATTTTCCGAATTTAGTCTATACTTAATATAGTTATTATAATTATATAATTACGTTATATAATCTCTTCTATATATTTGATCTAACAAAATACAGTAGATTTAATCTAAACTAGATCAGAAGAAGCAATTTATTCTGCAGTTTCTGCACTCTATATACTAGATATTTTTTAATAGATAGTTAATCTACTATATTGTTTGTTATATCTTTTAATATCTTGTAATTTTATTTGCGTTTGCAACAATAAGACAAGAGATATTTAAGATGTTTGCGATTGTAAAATAATTGCAACAACAGCTAAATCTAAATTTCGCAGTAAATAAAAAGAAATTATCGGAGATATTAATATTATTGTATATTTCCGAGAGATTTCTTCTTTTGTAGATATATTTGATATTTCTTTTTCTTGTTGTTCTGCTAATAATTGCGATGTTTCTCTATTAGATAATTGATCTTAATCTGTTCTTCGATCTTAATTAGTTATAAGATATAATAGATAAGCAGTTTATGCAAGACTTAATAAATAGATTGATAAACAAGATAAAAGAGTTTTATATACTAAATAATACAAACTGTTTTAAATATTTAACAATTATAAAGATTCAGATACGAAAAGATTTATTTATACTTGTTTAGACTGCTATCAATAACATTTATGCTATCTGCTAACTAAAAAAAATAGACTTAGTATTTATTCGAATATTAATATATAAGCGAGAGAGAATTTAGTATAAATTGTTTGTAATACTCTTGTATTTATTCTGCGATAAATTTGTCAGTAAATAGTAATTCGGAATAATTAGATTGTTTCTAACATATTCTTTTTTGTAGAGAGTTTCTGAATCGCGTCTTTCTAAGATTGTTTTTAGACTATATTTTAATAATAGAATTTAGTCAATTACAAATAACAGATAGATACTAGTTCTGTTTAATAGTTCTAATTAATTAGTTTTGTTAGTATTTTCGATTTAGTTTCTTAATTCTTTTTTTTAAATTTTTGCTCTCTATAAATATTTCTGATTGTAATACGCTAATAAATCTGATCTATTCAATTCTGTATAAATATTCTATAATATAAGTAAATTGTTTGTAATATAAGTAAACTAATACATTAACTAATAAATCTAAATCTAATATAAAAACTGCAACTTTCTCTCTCTCGATTGTTTTTTTACATTTCTGTATAATTGTAATAATTAAAATTGGAAAGCAACAATATTATAACAGCAATTAATTCTCTATTATTGCTAGAATTTGCTTAAGAAGTATCTATTTTCTCGATTTATTTTTTTTCTATTTTCTTGTTTTTATTTTTTGATTTCGCAAATATTTGACAATCTTTTTCTCTATTAATATATTTTTTAAGTCGATTGTCTAAATAAATTTCTTTTAAAATAATATTATTTATCTCTTCGAGAATATAAAAACTCTTAATACTGTTTCTTTTTTCTCTTATTCTGCAAGATTTTAATTATTTGAAAAATAATTTAATATTATATCTTTTATTCAATATAATATTGTGCAGCAATACTAAGTTCTTTGTTTGCAATAATTGAATTTGCAACTAATAAATATTGTTAAAGAGATTTTTGTTTCTCTCTTTTAATTGCCGAAAATATAACGCGACTTTCTCGATATCTTTGTTATATCTTTCTATTTGTTTTTTCTTAACTGCAGTAAATTTGCTATAATACAAGTCTTTTCTTAGTTTATAATATATTAGATAAAAAACTTAATTTTAATTGACAATATTGTTTTGTATTTAAATTTTAGACAAAATAGTATTTTTTCAGTTAATTCTCGAATTGTTATTCTATTAGTCTATAATACTAAATATAAATAATACAATTAATTTGTAAGAGCACTTTTTATTAATTTAAACAAAGTATTAATAATAAGTTACTAATTTAATTTAATTATATTATTTGTTTAAGAATAATAAACAAATATAATTATCTTTGTAATATTGTATTTTTGCAAGAGTTTATTTGTAATATCTGTTTTAATTTTCGGAATCTTTGTCTATAACAATTTTTTTGACATATTTATATCGGATAAAGATTTCTCTTTATAGAAGTTTTACTATAAAAGAAATTTTAAGATTAGAAATAGTTTTTGCTTCTATTTATTTAGTCAGATTATTTTAAGCAACTATTAGTTTAATTTTTGTAGATCTTTTAGCAATTAATATATAAATGCAATCGACAACAATTTTTTCTTATAAATTCGAAGAATAGATTTAATATAAAATCTTCTTCTCTCTATTTAATATTTTTCTTTAATATTTATTACAACTTGCAATATACTTTTTGCAGAAATCGAAAAGATTTGATTATTAATATCTGTTAACAATATATTAATACAAGCTCTTTCTATCTTTATAATTGTTTTTATTATATAGACTTTTTACAATACAATTCTTGTTTTTTATTATATCAATTATTCTTCTTAAGAGTATATTCTTGTTTGCTCTGCGAAACAGTTGTTCTTCTTTTATCAGAAAATGCAAAATACAATTCTTGAACTTGCGAAATTTCTTCTAACTTATATTAAGTTGTCGCAAAAAAGTCAGATATCTAACAATCTACTCTAATTCTTCCGAATAATTCTTCTTAAGAATACTTTTATTTTTATTCGAAGAACTTATTTGTGCAGAACAAAAACAAATATAGTTCAGTTAACTGTCAATAAACTTGTTAATATTTTTCTTGTTTGTTTTATTAATATTATCGAAAGATTCTCGGAATTGTTTTGAAAGATTGTTTGTAGCAATATATTTTCTGTCGATACATATTGTATATTAAAATTAAAAAGATATATTTATATTAATTAAGAAGTTATTAAAGTATTAGACAGATCTGTTGCAAAGCGATTTAGTTAAACTAACAAAATATTTGTATCGATTTCAATAATAAAGCGTATGCTATATAGTTAAAATTGAATCTTCTACAATATTTTTATCAGATTACAATATTCTTGTTTATCGATATCGGATTTGAATTTCTGCTTACTTTAAAATTCGCTTTTGTATTGCAAGAGATATCTTTTCTTTGTTAATATATTAATTTGTATTAATATTGTTTTTCAATCTTTTAAGCTTAAGTCTACTGCGAGAATAACAATATCTGCAAGTATTAAATAATTTAGAGTATATATTGCTTAAGCATTTGTTAGAACAATTCTTAACTTATTTATAGTCTTTTGTTGTTTATACTTTTATACGAAAATATATTCTGTTTTTAACAGACAATAAGTTAATTTTGTAATAATAATAAACTTAAATATTTAGATTTAATAATAAACGCATATTCTAATAAAGACTTTTGTTTTAGATACGTCTATATATAGAAATTATTCGAGAATCTTAATTATCTTAATATTGTTCGGATATTAATTGTTAAAAGTATATACAAAGTCAATAATCTTAATATTAGATTTGCAGAATTGTAACTTTTTATTAGAAATAATATATTCGAACAGTTCAATATTTATTAAAACTGTATTTAACTACTAAATATATTTGAGAATATATAATCTAATATTAGAAATAGTTTTTTTGTTGTTTTAATTTGTTTTTGAGCTTTTGATATTAATATTATTGATAAACAAAATGTACTTGTCAAGCAGATTTTTAAGAATACGTGTTACTATTTGCACAAACTAAGCAATCGAGTTAATAATATTCTGCGATAGTCTTGTTATTCTAAGCAAATCAAGCGATATTATAAATTTAGTTAAATTCCGATTCTCTAATACAAGACTTATCGGATTATAATTCGAAAAGAAATTAATAAACAATATAATTATTATATCTGCAAACTATTCTGCAAATTCTTCGATATTTAAAGATATATTTGTATCTAGATTTGTAATATTATTGATATTTATAACAATATTAATTATTCGATATTTATTCTTTTCTTTTTTATTTATTAGAAATCGAAAACTTTGATAAGATCTATAACAATATTTAAGCAGTTTAGCTTGCAAACGCTCTTTCAATATCTTGATAACTATAAAATTTGATACTCGAGATATTAACAATTCTGAAGTTTGTTATATTTTGTATTCTATTATGCGAATTTTCTGATCAGATACAACTTCTGATTTTATTTAATTAATTTTTGTAAAATTCTATACTAGAACAATCTCTTGTTTGAAAAGCATTGTTACTAAAAGCTTTTTTTATACAAGAACAATTTAGATTCTATAGTTATTTTCTAAATATATTTTTTTGTAAAACGCAAATCTGTTTTAATACTCGAGAACTTAAGAGTCAAAAAAGAATTATATTTTCTATCTAGTATCTGTCGAGAATTGTTATTTATTAACAACTCTAATGTTTTTTTTCAGTTAAAACAGTTATCAGAAGTAGAATTATCAAAATTGCTAATAGTTACAAGATTGATTTTCTGAGTCCTTTGCTTATATATTGGATTTGCGCGCACAAACTGTCGTAAAATATATAAACGATTTTCTTAAAATATCTAATTTGCGTAATAAACAAATTGTAAAGATATTTTTTATTGTGCAAGATCAAAAAGTTTGTATTTTAAGTTATTTTAGAGATACTCGAAACAATATATTAAGTCGAGATTCTATCGATTAATTAATTACAAATAACAGACAAATACTAGTTCTGTTCGACAGTTCTAATTAATTAGAATTTGATTAAATTTTTTTTTATTCTGTTCTGCAACAAAATTATTCTAACTGTTTTGATTTTTGTATTTCAAGATTTTTTGCTGCTAAATTTGCAAGATTGCGCAATTGTATTAATTGAACAATTGTTTAGTTGTTTAAAAACTTCTTCTAAAACACAATTTTCTTAGTTTTATTATCAAAGTAATCGACAAATTTTCTTAGAATATTAATGCGCTTCGATTTATTCGCAAAATAGATTGTTAATTCTAATAAATTGTTGTTTATATTAACAAAATTTATTTTTACTATTTGCTAAAACAATCTTTCTAATAGAATCTTGCAATTTAAACAAGTTATAACAAAGATCGAAGTATATATTATAATATTGTCGATCAATATCTTTGTATCTTTTACAATTCTCTCGAAACAAGCGCGAGCTTCAATAATTTCCACTAGAAAAATAAAGATTTTCTGTCAAATAATTAAATTAGTTTTGTTTGCAAGTTATTTGCTAATATAGTTGATTTGTGCTTTGCTATCAAATATAATCTTGATTTTTATATCTTTTATTTTAATTCAAACAATAGAACAGATAATACAGTAGAATATTTGCAGTAAATTAATTCTTGCAACAATATTACTTAGATAAACAATTTTAACAGATTTAATACTGATAGAGTTTATATTTACAATTGTTTCTTTCTCTTTTCTTGTAATAACTCGCGACTTTCTTTTAGTTACTATTTTCTCAAATTTTTTATCGAAAAACAAACAAAAAAAAACAACTTAAATCAGAATAAAAATCAATAAAATTTGCTAATTTTATTTCAATTTTAAATATTAAAATATTTTAAGTTAAAACTTTTGTATCTGTCTATTCGCAAACTATCTATATTATTCTTTTCAAACGTTTTGTTTATTATATATAGTTTGGAGATATATTCTAACTCTCCAAGAATTTTGTTTTCTTGTACTTGATTGCTTTAAAATTTGAATCAATCTTAGAAAGAGAATTATTTTTTATTGTAATATTCTTTATTATATATATTGATTTATCAGAGACAACAGTTAATTTAATATAGTTTTCAGATTTGATATTTTTAATTTTCGAGAATCTTTTCTTTTTCTAAATTCTTTGTTTAATTATTTTTGCTAACTGTTTTAGAATTGATTTTTACAGCATTTTTTGTAAATACAAATCTCTCTTATATCTAATTTCGCGCATTTCTATTATAGTTTAATCTGTTTTGCTATTTTTTTATTCTTTGATAACAATTTAATATTTATATTTATTGCAACAATCTTAATTATTCGTCGAGTATTCTTCTATATTGTTTATTGAAAACAAAGTTTTACAGTTTTTAACTTAATTTTAACTTTGTTTAGAAACAGTTTTCTCTTTTTATTTTCGGAAATATTAAATTTATAGCAAATTCAATTGCTATTGTTTAGATAAATCTTTCTTTTAATCTGTAGAATAACAAAATTCAAATATATTTATTGTTAATATAAACTATAACAAAACAAATATTTATTAAATTAGAACTGCAATCTATTGTATTTAGATACAAGAGCAGATTATTAACTAGTAATTATTGTGTTTTGCGATTGAGTTTGCACAATAATCTGAATCTGCAATATTACTGAACGCAATATATTAGATTACTGAAACAATATAACTTGCTATATTATCTAATAGACTTTGCTCTTAGATATATCTTGTGCACTATTAATTTTAAGATTTTTAAAAATTCGAATCTAATTGTTTAAAGTTTTGTCTGTTTAGATATTGTTTATAATTATTACAGAAAATATTAAAAAAATAAAAATTGTTTTAGAAGTAATTACTTTCTTTATTAATTTCTGTTTCTTATTAATTATATTTATCAAATTGCTTATATTAATATTAGACAGTCTTTAAGCTATCGAATTATTATTAATACTTAACTCTTGCATAGCAATATTGTTTTTGGTTATTTTTATTATTAGAGCGTTCAGAAACTTAAATATCAGAATATTTGTATCGCTTAAACTAATATCTTGTTTGCGAAAAATTATAATAGAAATTTCGCGAAATAGATTTTTCAAATATTAAGATTATTCGCTTTGTTTAAGCTTACTAACGATACTAATTACTTACTAACAATGCTTAAAAATGTAGACTTTTGTTGAACTTTAATTATCTTTAGATAAACTAGTTCAAATAGAGTAATTTTTGTATATTACGTAAGTTTTTGGTGTATTTTATTTCTATTATACAAAAAATATATAAATAGCTATCTTATTACTGGATCTAGACTAGCTTTCTTCTCGATTTAATTCTCAAAAATATTTAAGTTCGAGCTAATCTAAACCAAGTAATATAACAGCTATTAATATATTTTTTGTGTAATAAAAATAAATACACTAAAAATTTGTCTAATCTACAGAAATTACTTGATTTGGACTAGTTTATCCAAATATATTCAAATTTTAACAAAAGTCTATATTTTTAAGCATTGTTAGTAAGTAATTAGTACTATTAATAAGCTCGAACAAATGCGGAAAATAATTTAATATATTTATTTATCTAATTTACTCTAATAAATCTAGAAAAAATTGCTCTAAACTGTCAACTATAATTGCAAGTATTATCTGATTTCTTTCTAATAACTTCTTTTAAGAATTCTAAAAAAGAACAAGAGTTTATTTTGTAATTAGAATCTCTATCTCGATTTTTTTTTTTTAGTTTTGTCTTTAACTTAAATTACTTTTTACTACTTCAGCTTAAGATAAATTTCAAAAATATCTTTATAAAATTATTGCAATATCGAGACAACTTAGCAATCTTATAGATATTTGTAATTTTATATTTGTTGCACAGATTCGAAAATCTCTTCAGAAAGTTAGTAATATTAAATTTGTTAAAATACAATATATCAGAGATTTTAGCGACAGACACAGAAGAGATATAGCAATAAAAGTTGCTGTTTTTTAACAAATTCGTTAACTAACTGTCTGACAACATATTTATACTAAGAGATAGTTTGTCAGCTTTTTTAAGATTTTCAATTATTGCTTCTATATAAACAGCTTAATAACAAGTAGTAAGAATAATAATAAGTAGATTAAAAAGATTGTTTATTATAGCAGAATTAATAGACAACAGTTTTAATTTATATATTTCTTGTTCTTTTTTTTTTTGTTTTTTTTGCAAATATATCAAAAATTATTATTTTTATATAATTCTCGATAAATACTTCTTTCTCTTTTATTGCTTTTTTGTCTTCGAAAACAATTGCAATTAGATTTTTTTAATCTATTGTTCTTTCTAGCTGTTTAACAATTAATTAATAATTAATCTTCTTTTG
>JAABUW010001232.1_pt1 | contig 44379 bp, 59 predicted proteins | sample 5560081 | NCBI WGS metagenome assembly JAABUW01 (sample SAMN10711882, study PRJNA513363) | rock metagenome | isolation source: Antarctica rocks | place: Antarctica: Victoria Land, Knobhead sud | reverse complement strand
AGCGGTTGTCGAAACGGGAGTAGATTTGCCGCTGGACCCAACTGTAGTCCAGCCGGCACCGATTGATGGCTGGTAACTCTCGTCAGTGAAGTATTCGACGAGTATCTTCAGGAGCACTCACTGTAGTCGTTGCGGCAAGATCTGCGTAGCCTCGCTTGGACCCAGCTGCAGCTCCAGCAGTAGCCTGCACAGCACGTGCTTGCGCTGCCACTCTGACTTTGCGCTTCTCCTCCTCATCCTGGATCTGGGTAAGGGTCTTCTTCGGCCCAGCTTCGCCACCGCCCCATACGGGCCCGGAAGGAGGCGAGGCTGCAGCTGGTGATGTTACTGTCGCTGTGTTTTGACCCTGCGACGGCAGACCCCAGGTCATATTCTGAGGCATCTCATCGAGATCTGGTGTCTGTGTAGGTGACCCTGTCGCAGCACGAGCCTCCGCGACAGCCCGCTTTCGTGCCGCCGTCTGCTTGGCTTGCCCTTCCTGGATATCTCTGAGGGAGGGACCAGCAATGCTAATCCGCCGCTCTTTGTCGTCTTTGCCCATTCCAGTGGTCCAGGGCGCTGGCCGAGCCGTTGTCGAGGTATTCTCGGGAGTCTGGGGGCCCATAGGTTTGACATCGATCACGGACCCTTGTCTCGCTGCAACTGGCTTGGGGGGAAGAGAAGCGGGTGCCGGAGGAAGCTTGGTCGCCGGTGCATTAGTGCCAGAGGAGGACGGGGGCAGGGGGAGTTGGGCTGAGGCGGGCGCAACCAGAGACAATTTCCGGCTTGGAGGAGCGGAAGGGGTTTTAACAGAAGGAGAGGATTCTTGACCCCAGACAGACTCGACGGTAGGGGCGGCTTTCGGAGCGAGAACGGCTTCGGGCAATTGAGGTGGTGGTGAGCCGGGCTCCACAGGGGTCTCTACCGCTGGCTCAGAGATAGAGGATCCCAGCTCCTCCTCTCCCATATCTGGTTGCTCCTCCGCTTCGGTCTCAAGGCGAACCTCCTCGTCCATCCCCGAATGCATCGGATTTTGACTGGAGATGTCATCGTACATTGACGTATGATAAGGAGCCTCCTGCCTTTGCTGTGGCCAGGTTTCGCGAGCAGGTCCGGATGGCTGCCAAGGCGGTAAAGGCGAGACTTGCTGTTGTTGCAAGTGCTGCCGATTTTGTGGGTGTTGAGAAAGCGGCGGGACAGCCCACGGGGATACAGGATTTGCGCTGATACTGATTGGAGGAGAGACAAAGCTGTTTTCAGGTGAATCGCGGTAAGCGGCACCTCCCGTGCCTGGAGAATGAAGAGCGGGGAGTTGTTCGTGCGGTGTCGTCGCGGAACCAATAGGTGTGGGCATGCCGACCGAACCATATCCGCCGTTGAGACGAGAAGCGATACTGGACGATGCCCATCCTTGTGCGGGTGAAGTGGCATACGATGCCGCAGGAGACGAAAGCTGATGATCGAAGCTGGTCTGAGGGGTAAAGGGATTGGGGGAGATTGCTGTGTTGTGGTCGGGGACGTAGCCGTGCTGGTAAGCCTGCTGGAATTGCTGGCGAGGTTGATCAGGATTGATGCGAGTATTGGATGGCGCTGAAGCGGTAGGAGGGCTATGCGCGCCGAGCCGTCCAAAGGGGTCCACCATATCGCTCGAAACAGGTGACCCGATGGCTGCTTGTAAAACAGAAAGTGGTATGGGTAGGTTGGGCGGGGGATTGCGTGGACGGACGGAGGAGAGGAAGGGTTGCACGACATTGCCGGTAGAGGCTTTAAGCTGGGCAAGGGAGTGAAAATTGCTTTCGGAAAGTCGTCGTAAGGGGAGATCGTCGGTGAAGTACATATGTGTGTACCAGTCGTGCATCTGGCTTCCAGTGAAAGGACCTATGATGATTCAGCTTACACTCGAAGAATAACGAGAAGTGACCGACCTTGTTCACGCCCGTCTGGGTCTCGGTAAAGCCACTGCACGCGACCCAGATCCTCCCTCTCTTCGGTGACCGGGTCTTGAGGCGTCGGTATCGATCGCTCATTTTCGCCTGACCGAAGCCCGATTCCAGGTGCAGAGGTACCCTCGAGAGCCGCATCGCGCTCAGGTACAGGTGTCCCGGAAGCAGTAGCCATTACAGACTCAGAGACGCTTTCGGCCATCGTCATAGGGATGTTGAGCGTGTGCATGGTCTGAAAGAGACGATGAGTGCCAATGATTTTCCGTAGAGGCTGTGTCACCCACCTTGTCCCCTGCTTCTGGCGCTGCTAGCCCAGCTGCTAGTCTCCATTTCTTCTGCCCAGCGCCCCATCCCGGTCCACCGCCAGTCCCGAAGGCTCGCAGTTCCGGCTCCCTATCCCTTCCTTGCTCTGCCTTTTCACGCTGGCCCTCGACAACTCTCTCCTTCCAGTGACTATCGAGCGCTGAGCTGGAATTTGCCTCGAAGGCAGCGGACGAGCTGGGCATTTCGGGGATTCCGGAAGCTGACGCATGAGGAGGAGCCGCAGAGTTCCCGAATCCAAGTACACCCTCGAAGCTGCCAGAAAGCGTTCTTGTTGGTCGCCACACAGGCGCGGCCCCAGATCGAGAAGGATCTGGAATAGTAGAGTCAGAATCAGTCTGAAAGGAGCATGATGGTAAAGCAGTGTACCTATAGCATCATTACTCTCCGTCCTTCCCCTGCTTACTACTCTCTTCCCTACTCCCGCGAATCCTCCACTCATCGGGCCGGGCATTCTCGAGTCCACATTACCCGGGCTCAAGACTCCCCCGCCGTTTGCCCCCATTCTCCCTCCGACACCTGCTCCTAACGCTCCGCCTTCTCCGCGGCCAAAGCCTCCAAAGCCCGTTGAACGCCCATTCATCTGCTGGGTCGCTTCTTTGCCTGATCCAGGAGGCCCGGGGGGACGACGAGTGGCGAAGCCGTTCGCAGCCGGAGGATCGGTTGTACCGCTTGGATTGATGGACATCTGACGACGGGGAGGAAGTGTAGGATGGATGGAGGTAGCCAAGAGCTATCGGAGGAAGTTCATCAATCCTGTTGTTCTTGCGATCTCGCGAAGCATTGCAGCGGAAAGGTCGAAAGCTGACATACCTTCTTTTCCACCTCGGACAATTCCCGTAATCCCACTGGCCGCTCGACGCTCTTGCTGACAAGAACGTCTCCTACATCAAGCATCTCCACCAGCTCGATAGGCGTCTCCTTGACCTTGTCCTCGTCCCACAGCGCCAGTATTTGCTCGCGACTGTATCGGAAGGGATGATGATTTGGGTCGACCTTCCCGTTCGTCTCGCCATTTGAGAAGTACGAGCCATCTGCAGAGGTATTTGGTGACATGGTAGTATGCGTAGCACGCGAATAGGAGAGCACATGTTCCCTTGCACCTGTCGAGGATACCGGGGAAGCGGAGAATTGGCCTTGTGACAGCGCGGGGAAGGGGACGTTTGGAGTGTTGGCAAGGGTGTTGACTGGTTTGATGGGAACAGGACTATTGTCGGATGTGGGAGTGGGTGATGTACCGGTAGGCTTGATCGGCTTGAGCCATCGGGGAGCAAAATGGATCGACATCTGGCGGCAAAGGCAGGAAGATCAGTTGATATTCTGTAAATCCTTCGCGGTATGCAGGCAATGCTCGTGGGTTGAGTGGAGGAGTCCCCCGCTTTGTCACATGATGGAAGCCATTGAGAGGGAGATGTGCAGCCAGCGGGATGCTTCAGTGCCCGCTGACAAGTAGACCTCGCTCAACGACGAGTCACGAACGGTGATAGCTCCTGACCTTTAAAGCTGCTCACCTTTGGCGCTTGCTTGATTATTCGATACGGCCGGATTGAGTGTGAGGGAAACGGGTTTGACAAGGTATTGAGGAGATTGAGCTGGGGAAGATCAGTTGATGAAGTGTAGAACGTGGAGAGGCAATGGTCGTCTGCACTTTTCAAAACTCGAACATGATGTCGGAGTTACGTGGAGTTTGTAATCGTTATCAGAGACGGTGGCGGAAATCTGGGATGTCCCGTGCCTTGGCTAGATATCTTCTGCCTCGACAATTCCAATCGACCAGTTTTCTTATTTGCATTTGAGGATTTTCTGAGCTATCCGACAAGATCAACATTCTACCATCCTTGCAACTGTCGTCCTTGATGTCGAAGTAAAGAGCATCGAAGCTACATCTCGCCGTATGATATACAGCTCGATGTCTTGCTCGATCTGAACAAGGTGAGCTTTCGTTGGGACACAATGTTCTGGCAACCATTATCAAGGCGACATGACTGATCAAGCGGATTTAGTTAGACTCATATACCTCGATGAGCTCTTCCCTAGACAGGCAATGCGTTTCCATGTCGTCAGTCACCTTTCATCTCCCTCGATCGATGCTGATATCGTTGTCTTTCCCTTGGGTTACGCCGACAGCTCGGTATCGGCTCCATCGGCACCCTCATATCCCACCATCTCCGCCTCGCTGTACCCACTTCCCCCATTTCCCTCATCGTCAAGCGCGCGGCCAAATTCTCATCTACCCGACTTTACCCATTTGGCAAATCTGGCGATCTGCCGATCACGCTCACCGTTGAGCGAGATGGTCAGACCAGTACGAGCACCGGCTTCGAGCTCGAAGTATGGCATGACGGACGGGCAGAGCGGATCGTCCGGTCTAAGGGGGTTGGTACACAGGAGGGAGTCATATCGCCACCAAATGGTCCGATCAACTCCCTCGTCGTATGTCTCAAGACCTCAGCTACCGTGTCGGCACTGCAGACTCTTCAAAGTCGACTCTCGCCGTCGTCGGTCGTCACGCTCGTTCAAAATGGGATGGGAGTGTACGACGAGCTCTGCTCTTCAATCTGGCCCGATCCCAAAACTCGACCTTTCTTCGTCATCGGAACGACAACACACGGTGCTACGCCGGACAAGACGGGCGGGATGGTGCATCACAGATCGAAGCCTGGAGAGGGGGATTTCAAGTGGGGGGTTGTGTCCGATCCCAGGAAGGAGGTGGACCTGGAAACCTGGCTTTGGGGAAAGACAGTATCGAATACCCCGATCCTCGCACCTCCATCATCCCCCTCGCTTCCCCTCAGACCGACTCCACCATGTACAACCGATCTCGAACCTCTCTCAGAAACCATTACCGCTCTCCTTTCTATATCGCAGCTGTCCCCCTCCCTTCTCCCTGTGCCACACCTCCACCATCAGCTCCTCCTCAAACTCGCTCTCAACTCCGTCATCAATCCTCTTACAGCCATTATTGGCGCCGGTTCCCTCCCAAACGGCGCGTTAGCTAACTCATCGCCATCTTACCGACTGATCCGCGATCTTTGCCGCGAGACGAGCAGTGTCCTCACAGCCTACCTCCACAGTCTTTCAGCACCTCACACTCCGCCATTCGACGTCATCCGCCTGTTCTCATGGGAAGGACTCGAGCGGCGGATCCTCGCCCTCATCCATGCAACCGCCGAGAACATGTCTTCCATGGCTGTCGATGTGAGCAAAGGTCGGACAACCGAAATCGAGCATATCAACGGGTACATCGTCGCCCTGGGTAAACGGCTAAGCGTTGAGACACCTTGTCACCGGATCGTTCGTGAGATGGTCAAGTTCACAGCCGAGGTGAATGGTCTCAAGCCGGCTTTTGCAGAGACAAGCGACCTCGTCGCGGACCGACGCGCGGGCATTCAAGGGAAGCTCGGCAGAGGACGTCAGCTGTCATCTCGACAGATGGATATAGAAGAGAAGAGGCTAGAGTTGGAGGAGAGAAGGCTGTATCTCGCCGAGGAACAGATGCTGGAGAACAAGCGAGCTAGGCGACGGATAGCGAGGTCCGCGAAGGAGATTCACAGTGCTCGGAATGACATGGCAGTTCGGAGAGACCTCATGGAGTCTGCGTTGAATCGGGGGATCGTGCCGGACTCGAAAGAGGACGTCGCAGACGTTACGGCCGCCGAGAACCCCGAGCATAGTATTGACACGCCTTCCGCGAATCACGAAGTGCAGGCGGCTCCCAAAGCAACGGCGGGTCCGGCTCAGACCCGTACTGCAGCGACGAACGAGCCGAGGGCGACTCCTCCGCAAATCGTGACGGACGCTGGCGACACAGCACCACCTCGTTCCAGTCCACAAAACGGCTCATACTACTATTCTCGCGATGATGCGCCACGCAATCAACAGTCGTTATCCGCGAGTGCTAAATGATTGGACCTCGGCGCCTGGAATACCGCCGATATTACTGCAAATGCAACTAGGCCTACCGTGTGGCCGTTTAGACCACCCCTTCGCTTATCGATAGTTGGCACGATTCGATCGCCGACCTCTCGTTTTATGCTCTTGCGATGAGGTTTCCGCCACTCAACAAGGCTTTGTCGTGCTACCTTGCGACGGGTTGTTCTCTACTATTGATCGAATCCGGATTTCCATCATGATTGCGCCGTTAACGCCACAACCCAGGATCTCGCAGAGAGAGCTGGGGGAAGCGATGGAGGCAGGAAGGTTTGCGAGGAGATGGGAGGCGCCGAAGGACGAACTGCGACATCTCGCGCACAGTCAAGCTCGGAGTATCAGATATTGTCAGTTTTGCAGTTCCTTAGATGCATACAAAGCATTCCTGCATACGCCGCATATCATCCCGTGTCCTGACTAGTGAAGAAGCTCGATGCTACCGTATGAACTCGTGCATCTTGAATTCCTGACTCGTGAACCCACTCAGCCCATCATGCCCTAGCTCTAGCAATCTCTGGCCGGAGCCGACTCCGTTTCGGGGTGTGGACGTGTCGCTTCGTTGCGATGATAGTGGGGAAGGCTCGGGACTGGTCAACCATTTCAGCCGGGTTCCATCACTCGAGAAAGCGGAAATAGGAAGGGGAGCAATGCGGAGAGGAGTATGAGGGAGACAAGACGGAAGGGGTGACAAGCACCGACCCAATCGCGCCAAATATCCGTAGCCCCCTCACATGGGTATCCTTCCCATTCAGATGATTCGCCAAAAACAATATCCGCAGATGATGGCACGGTATCGGTGGTCTATCCCCCATCAGCTCTTTCTCTTCCCCAAGGCGAACTGAGTTTCGAGACGTACCCCTCGACAAGCTCGCCTTCTTCGCCAGAGTCCATGGGCCGGAGGGCGATGTGCATCCATCCATCCGGTTTCTGGAAGTCGACGTATCGGACCTGTCCCCGTCCTCAGCATCGGGCCAAGCCAGACCAGAGTGGAGTGCGAAGGATGGGTACCTCTTGGAGATCGTGTATGCCTGTGCCAGCTCGGATCGAGATCTTCGACGGGGTATAGGAATCATCTCGCGGGTGTGATGTGTGGACTGATATCGCCTACCCCCTGGCTATCAACCCTGAATGCCTCTTTGGGGAAGAGAATGAACCGAGACGAATACTCGTTTGGGGAAGGAGAGGTCGATGATATGCGGTTGAGGGCCTTCGGACCTTTACGAACCCCCCGGCTTTTCAGCTTGATCTTGATGACCGAGAGGTTGAAGAGATTGGCGAGAGACCCACTGCCAGAAGGTATTCTCGTTACTATCTCGGAGGTTGTCCACCCCGAACCCGTATTTGTGGCTCGAGACGGACCATTGGGCGAGATGGCCTAGCTCGGGTCGGTCCGCTGGGCGAGTAGGGGATCAGCTGGGCTTTGTGGTGAGTAATTGCTCTCGGAAACACACCTTGAACAGCAGGATCATTGTATTCGATGGCCTCGCCCTCAACTTGCTCCCGAGGTGGCGTAGTGGACATGGTATTCATAGCTTGACACTCAGCGCACAGGATTGCTTGACACTCAGCGCACAGGATTGATGGAGGCGTCTCTCCAATTGGCGGCGACCGCCGAGGCTGGTTGCCAAAGCCCACAACATTATGCATCGGGCAAGAGGACAAGTAGACAAGTACGATGGCTGTCTGCAGTACAGCCTTCTCAAGCAGCAACGTGCTACTTTTGCTCCTCCTCAACTTGCTCGGCTCTCTTCTGCCCGTGCTCGGCTGATGCCGCCAACTCCCTTGATGCCTTCTTGCAGTACCCACAGTGGTGCCTCTCGCAGTATTGCAGCTTCCCGCAAACCAGGTGCCGCTTGGAATCCTTGCAGGCCTCCGAGAGCCTCCTAGGTAAACAGACTGGGTAGGGACAGTGAAGGACGGCGTAGGGATCCACTGGAGCTATGGGTGAGGCGCCAGGAGCTTGGTGAGCCATGATGAAGCCGTGGCAGGTGTTACTGGTAGCGGACATGTTGACAGAGGCTGACAAGCGGATTATTGGTGTTTGATGATGGGATCAGGGAACGAATGATTTCTGAAATGGGTTGTGGTCGTGTATGAGAATGCTGGATGCTTTAAGTATGTTGCTGAGTGTTCGAGGATGATAATGGAAGGACATGCAGACGCAGGAAGGGTGAAAGGACGGTCGAAACGCGTCGGACTGGATGGTAGGGAGTGAGTGATGATACCAAGGAGGTTCAGTCCGACTTCGACAGTCGTTCGAACAGCGATGGCCGAGCGGCGAAGCGAGCGAACTCGAGCGGGGTGGATGTGTTCGGGTCTCGGAGACCGTTTAGAAGCTCAAGAAACTCGACCACATCGAGGTGAATGGTGTCGACATGCTTGTCGTATGGGTCCCCCTTTATGTCTCGAGGTCCTCTTGGAAAGACAATGTAGCGTTGCAGAGAGGCTCTGGCGGGTGCTTGCAGTCCCTTTGAGTCGATGTCAAGCAGCAGGCCGCCCATGACCTCTATCATGTGACCAATATCCGACCTGAGCGGCAAGGATCCGGGCGCAAATGCCACTTCGAACCCTTCCAGGCAGCTCGACGAGCATCTGCTGAGCTCGCTGAGAAGCAGCCGTATGATCAGCGATGCAACCTCTTTGGCCGGGTTTATGACCTGAGTTGAATTTTGGGGCGTCCTACCCATCTCGGCCCTGGGGGGCAGCTCGTTTGAGGGATCGGCGCAGAGTATTTGCCCGGAGGAAACCGGAATCAGATCGGCATCTGTGTGGAGTTGTCTGTCGGTGTCGTCGTCCGTAGTCGAGGCTGTCGCCGAGGTTTGATCATCGAGGAAAGTTTCGCCCCCATCTGCTAGCGGAAAGCTGCCGAGTGGAATGGACGGCGTTTGAGGCAATGATCCGAAATCGACATTCAAGTGAGCTGGAATTGATCCTGAAGCCTCTTTGAAACGAAGACCACTCGTATCCGCATTCAAGTTCGTCGCATTTTCGATTGATGGTCGGGCAGTGCCGCTGATGCTATGTTGGGCCAATGCGAATGGAGGACGCAACGACGCTCCGGGGACGCGCTTGTCGGCCGAATGTGAGATGTGCCTGTGATTATGAAGTTCGGTCCCAGAAACAATGTCCTCCACGGTATGACCATTGTCCGACGCAGATCGCGAGGCATTCAGTGCGGAATTCAGGGCTGGTACTCCAGTGACTGCATCAACGGCCGCAGCGCCAAGCACGTTCGAGGCGACCGGGAGCATTCGTTGAGCAAGCGGAACGAGTGGAAGCAGCTCAGGGCTTTCGCTTGCCAGTGGGTTTCTCCATCCTGGTTGACCGGCTTCGAGGATGGGGATTGCCGCATTTGGTCCCTCTCCGAATGGACGATTCGGCAAGCTTGAGAGCGCGCCGAATCTTGTTGCGAGAGGAGCCTTGACCGGCGCTAAGATCGATGGCATTGGCTGCGAGGCTGCAATTCCGGGTCGAAGCCTTTCCGCCAGCGCCTTTGCCGGAGCGGTCGTCCGGACGTCTTCGGGCTTCGAAATCGACATTCGCTCCGACAACGATGCGTGCTCGGCTGGGAGACTGGACGTCGCTGCTGGGACGTTTGGCGGCTGAAGGCGAAACAGTAGCGGTAGCGGAGCCCCGGTCGAGTCGGACTTCGATCCTAGACGACTTGCTAGGGCAATGCTGGACGCTTCCATGTGGGGCGTAGGACTCGGCAAACGGGCGTTGTTGGCGTCTGATGATTCGGCATATGACTTGTCTATCTTACTCGTGATGGGAGTGGGAGGGTCCGACGTCGGCTTGACTGGATCGTCCGCTGCAGGACATCGCCGCCAGGGTTTCGATAGCACGCTTCGCGATGGCATCCCAAAGTCCGTGTCTCGGGCCGAGGTCTTGCATTGGTCGGAGCTGCCCTCCGTTGAGAGCGGTGTGGGAGGTTTTCCAATCAGGTCTGGCGGATCTCTCAGAAGGGTGTCGGAGATTTCCAATGTGGAAAGCGAGCTTTGAGGTATCTCGTCAGCCTTGATTGGTCTTTCTTTGACGTCCATCGCATGTGGGCTTGCCGGAGTCGAGGGCTCCCGTGAAGCTGAGCGAGGCGGTTGGACTATTATCTACCACTTCAGCATCCGTAAAGCCGATGGATTCATACTGGTACGCACGAAGTGTACTTGAGCTCGTCTCGGATGGGAGCGGCTCTTCCTGAAGATCGTGTGCCGTCTCATCGCATGGACCCGCCAGGGCATCCAGAAAGCCCACGACCCCGTCTGCCTCCCTATCAAAATCTATCAGGTCGTCCTCGAGAGGGTCGGAGGAAGCTGCAGCCAGATTGGGGGAGTTGTGTCCCGAGATCTCCTGGCTTATGGCCTCTCGTGACTCGATATTATCCGCGATCCGCGATGGCGAGCTCCCAGCTGAGATCCAGGACGCCAATTTGAGCTTGATCGCGGATGGGGAAGGGAAGTCGAAACAAAGAGATGGACTGGTCTCGATGACTATATCGCCTTTCAAAGGTCCACTGGAGTGCTCACCCGTAACCTGCGGCTTTGGCGAGATGGGAGAAGGTAGGTCAGGATCCGAGTTGGTCTCAGGAGTTGCAGCAGGAGGGGTTGGCAGACGGGAGTGAACTCTGGACTGGCGGACTATCCGGCGCGCACAGTGTTCATCGCGCTCATCTCGGGCCGCAGGGAGATTGATAGGCTCGGGACTTGGGCTACGCGAAGGGCCATCTGATGAGCCAGAGGCCCGCTCGATTTCGAGCGACGAGTCTTCTTCGACGTCTGCCGTGCTGGCGTTTGAGGATCCCGAGTCAGCAACATCGAAAATGATCGCTTCGGATACGGTAACACCTTGCCGCTCTTGAGGACGGGGACTGGCAGCTGGAGTCGGTGGTGATCGGTTGAGCGGGTCAGTCCTTCGTCGATTTGCCGAGCGTGCCTCAGCCGTCGCCAGTGGGGATCGACTTCCGCGGGAGTCCCGCTGTACGGTACTATATTGGGAGAAAGATCGCTTCGGATCGCCTGTGACTGTTGGTGATCGGCTTGCCGAAGATTCACGCTGATCGGAACAGTACTGAGACCATGATGGTCTCACGTGTCTCCAATCGATGACGGGCTTGGGGGACTGGCTTCTTTGCGAGTCAAGCTGTGCGATATGGTGATGTGACAGTAATTGTAACGGAACTGGTGATTTCCGCTGTCTGCCGCTTGAGCTCGAAGGGCGGTATACATCAAGTTGCCGGACAGGACCGGAATGGGTGGCGCGTGCCAACTCTCCTTTGGCGAATGGACGACGGACAGGACTGCGAGACCGGGGTCGACGTGGCAGGGAAGGATCCTGCCGGCTTGCTAGTGACGCGACCACAGGCTCGTAGGTAAGCAATGGCTCGTGACGTGTTTTCAGGCCAAGGTAGGTGAAGTACCACGTATACTCTCCCGTCTGAAGGCAGTCACCTAAGATCTTCGATCAGTATCGCCCACAAGTTCCATCCAGACACTCACGCCAGATCACCTCGGCACTCGACCCCTTAGGCAGCTCTTCCGGACATCTGGATTCTCCAAGGTATCTCCGCAGTCTGAGGTACTCCCTATCAAGCCTAGAGGAATCATATCTTTAGCCAGAAAGACTCGATGTTTTGAAAGGACAGACCATCTCAGTCTATGGGTCACAGGGCAAGAGGACTCGTTCCAGAAACTTTTCCCGAATGGGCGTCCTCGATCATCCCGTTCGACCCATCCAGACTTGATCATCCAGTCCATCCACGCCGTCCTGTCGAGGATCCTCAAGCAGAGCTCCCGCTCATACCGACCCTCGTTGTCGTCTGACCTCTGGCCAGGCGGTGGGAAGAAGATCTTCTGGTACGTCGAAGATCGCGACAAGATCTCAACGAGGCGGTTGGTTTCGGGATTGGTCCAGCTGTATCTCACATCAATCAAGCTAGAGACGGGGGGTATGCGCTCACTCATGAGTCGGCGGATCAGTGTGGATAGGGATGCGAGGTGTGCTATACAAAGGCGAGATACTGGGGCGAGACATATCACATTGATCACGGAGCATCGTGTCGTCTGATCGATCGCAGGGGAGCCCGAAAGGAACGATCAGCTTATGGCATAGAAGCAAAGCCAAGCGATGAATGATACGGGAGTTCAAGAGATGGATGATATATACATGGACGGGGAAAACCGATGATGGCGGGAATGCGGAGAGGAAAAGGGTGATTGGTGATGTAAAGACAGTTTCGAATTTCTGCGAAATCTCTCAAGAGATTTTTCTCAAAAGATTTCGCAGGGACCCGGCTGGAACAGGGCCGGGATCCCCTGCGGGGTACGATACCGGCCGTATGGCAGCGCCGGCCTTTGCATCTGCGCGATCCTTTCGGAAAGGAATTGAATATGTGGTAGGAGCGAGGCGGCTAAACGCTATGGCATATTGATAATCGCGCGCAAATGGCGATGCGAATCACTCGTCCCCTTCGTCCTCTTCCCCCTCCACAGCCATCTGCGCCAGAGCCTCGCTGTACCGATCAACACGTAATCTTCAGTGCGAGAAGCCGCTCACCGATACGCCTTTCGACATGCCATTTTCAGATGCGCGGTCCTGAACCCCTTCGACTTGCTCTTCTCGCTCTTCTCCTTGCCCTACACCTCGTTAGCGCCGCTCTTATCCGAATGTGGTCCACATACGGCAAGGTAAGTCTCGTCCACCTCTAGCACTTCATCAGCTTCGTCCATCTTCATGGGGTGAGTGACGGACCGTCATTCTCTCCGAGCATATCCAGTCGCGATATGGGAATCCATCCGAAGCTAGCTTGCGTGTCGAAGAAGCGAACCAGCCAAGTCCTTCCCCCTCGCGCCATATTTTGCGCTTCAGACGCACTGCGATTTTCAAAGACAGCGGAAGGGATGTCCTCGGGGTCGACATTAGGATCGATGATCTCGGCGGGGAAATAAGGAAAAGAGAAGACTAAGACCGTCAGCGACATGACATTACATGAGCAGTGGCAATACCAACGTTTTGCCCAGACTAATGGGGAGCTGTGAGCCAGATGTCTCCAGTCATAAGAAGGTGGACTTACCCAGAGTACCAGCTGGATATGGATCCCCCTCATCTTCCGCTCGATCCTGAACACCGTGACTGTCCTTCGGTCCGAACCTCGGCGTGACAGCGATGATCTCGTCACTCGTTGGTATCGGCGTCAGCATCTCATCTCCATCCTCCTCATCCTTCACCGCCTCTCCACGCAGCGTCTTCCTATCTAACGTCCTCGGAGTATTGACTCTTGACTCTGAGAAAGGCGTCATCTCTTCATCCTCATCAATCTCAGCTTTCGCTCGTCTGGCCCCTCGCGTTGGAGTCCCACCCATATTGGCTTCCGCTTCGATTTTTCGCTTCCGGTTCGCAGGCTGTGATAGAGACCAGGTTTGCGCGTTGAGTCCGTTCGAGCGACCGGATGCCCGTGAGAGCCCGGGGTTGAACCGTCTTTTGCCTTTGCCTTCCGCGTTGGACATCGGTAGGCCATTCGCTTCGTCAGATGGCGGAGGCGTGAGCGAACTGGCAGAGTGTGAGCTCGGATGCGCAGACGACGTAGAAGGCAGCACGACGTCGTTGGTGATAGAGGCCGCGGATGTCCGGCGAGCTTTCGATGATCGCGCTGACGGTGGTTTTTGAGCTGTACAAAGGTAAGCAAGGACCTTTGCGGACGATTCCGAACCTCACATATCAGCGGCATGGACGGTCCCGGTGCCGGCGGCCGTTCCGATCTTCTCCTCTTCGATCCCTCAGGTAATACCCAACCGACATTGAACCTCTTGAATTGATCCTGGGAGTCCACCTGCTCTGTCAAGATGTCCATCCTCCTCTCCAAGTCCCTCCGTTCCTTGTCCGAAAGCACCGCCACGGCCTCGACTCCAGCTACGCCCCTTTGGGGCTTAGACTGCCGCCGGACACTGCTCTCTGATTCCTCTTCTGCCACGGTCGATGGAGCATCATCCCGCATGTTCGCTCGAATCTTTCTCGCTTCACGGCGGGAAGGGGAATGTCGAGCTCGAATGGATGGACCAGGGAGTTCGATGTCTGACGAAGGTTGTACCCCCGCTTCTTCGGCAAATGCCTTGGCCATAGCCTTCACAGCCCGAGTCGATCGACCAGCTACCGCCCGCTCCTTGGCAGCCGCCTCCTTCGAATCCCAGCGCTCCTTCCTCTCTGCTGCAGACACATACTTGTGAGCTCGGGGTTCAGGTGGAGTCGGCGGAGGCGGGGTAGGAGGCCTCGGCTTTCTGAGCTCGAAGGCAAATACCGAGGAGAGGTGATCGCGATCGGTCTCATCGCGTGGAGCTTCGAGTAGTGCCCTCAGGAGAAGCGACGATGGCTCAAGATCGCCGGCAACGTCCTCGATGGCGCCGGATGGTGACGCGGACGCCTCGTCATAGGTCGGCATTGCGAAGTGCGATCGCGCAGTGATGGCATCCAACTCATCTAGAAGAGCCTGGGCATGGCCGTGGATCCGCTTCGCAGTCCGATGGAAGCGGCTGTCGCTTTTGTTATACAGCATGGCATTGGTCAGAACGAGATTGATGTTTCGCTGCACAGGTTGCCATCAGCTTGGACATGCTGTATGCTGATCAACCTACTTTAAAATCGCCCACTTCAAGATAATCGTTCTTCTCCAGCTTCTCGTCAATGAATAGCCAGCACATAGGTTCTTTGACGACCTCGAAATAGTCGGGTACTTCTGTCTTGTTCACCGGGTGAAGGAAGAGCTCCTCGCGATCCATCCTATTCTCCTCAGTAGCGTTCAAGGCAATGATAGAGACGCACGCGGATATCTTTTCCAAAGTCAAGCGGAGCTTGCCATAGTGCGGAAAGATGAAGGTATCCACGAGGTCTTTAATGACCTGAGACTGCCGAAGCTTCTCCTTTTCGCGCTTGCGGACAAGCTCGGCGAGCATCCGGACCTTCTCGAGGTCATTTCGCAGAAGCACCAGGAACTGCCAAACGTCAGTGGCATCGCATTTCCGCTAATAGTCGTATTCACCTGAAGTTTCTTCGCTTTCTCCGCCTCGCTCTGCTGACGAACCGCATTTGATGCCGTCCAAGGCTAAGACGTGGTCAGCCTATCTCGAGAAGATGACTATTGATTAGTCTCACCTCAAGATGTAGCCTTTTTAGGAGAGGTGCACCCCTTCTTGCCTCTCTTTTCAAGCTCCAATACCGACAAAGCCTCTCAACGAACGGCTGCCGTTTCCGGATTGAGATTTTAGCCACATACTCCAAAAGCTTCCGGATGACGACATTGGGTACAATAGGTGGACCGGGTCGGTACGACTTGGCGTGAGCACGCGCAGATTTCGTCGTGACCGGGGCGTTGAGCGTATGTGATCCCTGTCGCCCGCGGGCTCGCCCTGGACCAGGAGAGAAGTTGGAGGAGGTCTCGCTGTCGCGCTCACTCCTGGAGCTTGCCTACCGAGAGACGTAAGCCTCGAATGGAAGGGAGAAAGAGGAACCTTACTGGAATGTGCTTGTCGCAGAATGCCCCAAGCGATCCGTCGGTTCCCACCGATTTCATGCTCATCAACAGTCCCATCTGCCTCGCGCAGGTCACGTGAAAGGCGGTGAAGCAGTTCCGATTGTCGCACTGAATGCACGCGCCAATTCGCTCCCGACATAATGCGCAGTTCTAAGCGATTCTTGAGCAGATGCTCCGAAAACATTTTACGCAAGAAGGACACACTTACCAGCTTCCATCGATTCTTCGGTACAGCCTCGACACCCTCCACGGGTTCCATGTAGATAGCGTTGCCGACCGTCAACTCGGGGATCCAGATGGCACACAGGAGGTGCGCCCAGTGTCCAGTCGACGTCTGCTTGAATGCGCCCCCTTCGCTGGGACAGAAAAGACAGGACTACGGGATGGAGCATGAGTGTAAACTTCGAAATCGCTTGGCGAGCCACTCACCACCGGGTTCTCCGGTGATACAGTGCATTTCCGACAGAGCCATTGACCTTCTGGGATGTACGGGACGCCATAGCAATCTACGCAGATGATGGCGGTCAGCTCAATAAAAAGAAATCGTCACGTCGCGCACGTTTTCCTCACGTCGGAACAAGCTGAATACGAAATCTCACCTTGATGGACAGCTAGATTACATCCGTCGCAGAAGACAATCGCGTTCGAATTCTCTCCTTCGCCATCATCACAGATCGAACACTTTGAATCCTCGACAGGCAGATGGGAAGCTGGCTGTGGTATCTGTTTGATCTAAGCTGCCCATGAGTCCCGAGACGTCCGAAGGTAGGGGATTTTGAGGAGGGCGGAACAACTGACTTACAAGGTTGAACCACTCCTTCTCCAGCTTGTCCATGATGATCTCAAAGACTTCGTACGAAATGGGTCCAGACTGGTCTTTCTTCCGCTCGGCGTTTAGGGTATCCAGCCATTCCTGATCTTATAGTCCATAAGCGTCTAGCCATACCAACCGCGAATTTGTGCTCGCTCTCGAAGCTCACCTTGCTCGTCCATATCATATTCCACTTGCACTGCCAGCTCGCTTTCTATCGGTTCTATCGTTCATACCTTGTGAGCGCCGCGGTGCTTCAGGTAACCTTGTCGGTTAAGCGAGATCCGCGAGAGCTCACCGATATGCCTGATGTAATGATCCGGCCGCTCGAAGTCAGAGAAGTCGTTGTCTGGCGACCAATACTGTCAACACATCGTGCTTGCTCGTATGAAGCCAGCCCTTACATCCATATGACCGGCTTTGCTCCTGCAGATTTCCATAGTATCAGCATGATACGGTGACTTCGATGATGGGGACCAACCGAGTGCACCCCAGCCGGGATGAGCAACGACTTGTCATCATCGATGACCCGGAACGAGACCTTCGGCAGGCCATGAGCATATTTCTGGTCCACCAAAGTCTCGAGCACGGGCATGATGTCGTCTTGGACAGCCGTGCTTTTTGGGTGGATGGTGAAGAGAAGAGAAGAGAAGAGGGACTGCTTTCAGGCCGGGGAATGACAAAAGCGGGGTCCCCTGCCGGATTGAGAAATCAGAATTGAGCATCCACCTTCCAATGCGGTGACCACAACTTCGCTTGGGTACAATGCCCTCAAAAAGGGCCTCGAAGACTCCGAATCCGTCTAAGCGGGCAAGAGTCGCTCCAGCTGCGCCCAGCGAAGTCGTCGCAGCAGTGATTTCCTCACCTCTTTCGTCTCCTCCCTCTTAACCTCGCCAACCCTTACAACCCGCACCAAACATGTCTTTCACAAAGCCTCGATCAGCAGTCCAGTCCAAAAATCCCGGCAATCCTGGCAAGGTACGCCCCGACAAAGCCTTTCCTACCTTCACATCCACCCCGCCGGTCAAAACATCGCCAACTACCGTCCCTTTGGCCGCATCATCAGCAACCCTCGTCGGGTCGAGTCAGAATGGCCGCAAAAGAAAAAGGCTGCAGTTCTCGGAGACTAGTGATACCTCGACTAGTGACACCGAGGATGAAGAACCGCTTTTCGATATCGATGAGGCTATGGAGCGGGTCCTCGGGGGAGAGTATGACCCTTTCCCGAAGGAAGATGGAGCGGATCACGAGGCGGAGGAAGACGTGCCGGTATTAAGACCGACGCAATTACCTGCTGGGTCAGTGACATAGGCCTGATGTATCAACGCACTGATGAGATCGGCAGCGTCGAGATAGGATACTCAGTCCTCGTGAAGAGGGCTTACAATTTCTTCCCCGGTTTCCTCGTCGATTTCTTCCCCGCCCAATCAGCCAAAGAGCGGAAACGAAACAAGGGCGATCGGTATCGAGTTCACATCCACGGAGAAGGGGAGAAGAGTAAAGGGAGGAGCGATATCATCTTCATGGTCGACGATTCGATCGCGGATTGCTCTGTGAATCTGGATATTCTCAGCTTATACTTCATAAGAGACTGATCTTGTTTTCGGCAGGTCGGTCTTATTCACGTCTCTGCCGAAACGATCATTTCCGACGCCGCCACCCGATCCGTCACACCGCCTGTAGACGCATCTGCTGCCGGCCCATCTCGGCCCCCCTCGCCTTCTTCCTTCTCGAGACTATCTCGGCGCGAGCAGCTTTTACAGCTTCGTCCACATTTCGCATCGATCATCTCCGAGAACTACGCCCCAGCTCAATGGCGTAACGACGAGTACTTTGCTGGCCACCAAGCAAGGAACGGCTTGGGGAATTACGTGAAGTATGGAGATATCCGAGAAGAAGAGGTTGGCGTAATCATCATACCGGAGCTGGAACGGTGGGCTCTCAGGGGAGAGAGGTGGGAAGGATACGACGATCATCATGTGAGCTGACAACAAAATCTGATGTACGAACTAAGACAACTCGATCTGGTCAGAACCGACCAGCTGAACCGTTTCGTACCATCGGCTCACAACGCTACGAGTCCCTGACCATCCCCCTCCGGCGGCGGTACATCGCCGACGTCCTCCTCCCCGAAGCAATCATCCAACTCTGCATTCTCTCGGAAGGCTTTCCCGATCCTTCCTCTCAGGAGGCATACGACGCAGCTCGCAAGAGGCTCGATCAGCTATCATCGGACAGTATCGAGATGGACTGGCAGATCCGCTACCACGAACTCCGGGATGCCAGAGCTAGGATGAGGAAGAGATTGAATTTACCTAAAGAGGGGATGACGGAGGAGGAGAAGAAGCAGGCGAGGTTGAAAGCTGGGGAGATGGAGAGTTTCTTCACCGGAAGGGTTCGGAAGAGGATGCATAATGAGCTCGGGTGAGTGTGGGGGACGGATATCGGATAGGCTTCGTTTGAGCGCGATTTGAATGGGGATTGGACCTAGAATGGGGATGGGACCTAGATGCGGAGACCTGGGCGGGCAACCCACGCGATGCAAATGTCTCAGTACACTCATCCTGATACAAGGAGCTCATGACGGTGCGCTCCAGTGTCCTTTGATCGCCGGCCCCTTCGGCTCGCAATCATCCTTTCGCCATCTTCCTGATGAGCTCATCATATATTATATTAATGACACTATTGCTGAACTGACATCAATAGCCTTCCAGTCGGAGCATGTGGCCATGTTCCTCAAGCGCGAGCCATGACTCCCTCGCAAATCCGCCTACCCTCCCCGACCGATCGGACGGCAAAGCGAAGGACCGAGACTCATTTCGCCACCGCGTCAGGAAAGCCTGGCAGGAGATCCTTGCCTTTGCGCTCTTCGCAACCGGTCTCGTTCTCATCTTTGTCAGCAATTTCTCGAAAGCCGGTATGTCTAGTTGCTCAGCCTTCGGTCCAAACTACTAAGCTGACGTTACGGACAGACCTTGACTCGCTATCCACCTTTGGTATCACGCCTACGATTGTCGTTGGGCGGGTATCGCTTCAGTCGGTGCTGGGGTCTTCTGGGGTACAATACTGATGGATTGTCCACTTTGTGGGCAACAAGTCGTCGGTCTCCTTCTGCTGTACAGTGTGATCGTTTATGCCCTTCGGAGTGATAAAGGATATTCCGAACGATGCATTGGTTTCACCCGCAAAACCAGAGTCGACCATATCCTCCTCCGTATCTCGTCTAGGCGTTGAAATCAGCCACATGCGACTCGATGACACTCTTCATCTCCGTCTCAATCTCCTTCGTCAGCACGCCTCCCGACATCTTCTCAAGAAGAGAGTGGTTCTGGCTCTTCAGCTGCTCGGTACTGGAGGGGTCGTCATTCACTACGCGCAGAGGAGCCCGGCCTGAACGTACAATGACCGCTCCCATGCAGTGATCTTGTCAACGGGGATCTTATCGAGCATACCGTTGACACCAGCGTAGATGAGAGGGGCCATGATTTCGGTAGGCATGCTAGAACGGATGAGCAGAAAAAGCAGTCAGGGTTGAAAGACTGACGGAGTGAATTGGGGCTGTTTGAGGAGCTCAGTGAGACGAGAACCACGGTTCAGGAGGTATCGGGTGGAGGCATCGCTATTGAGCTGTGTCAGCTCTGATTTCGAATGATCGCCATGTGCACCCACAGGTCAGAGCCAAATTGAGCAAAGGCAGCGACCTCGCGGTACTGGGCGAGATAAAGCTTGAGCGATCCAGCAACCGACTTCATGAGTTTGGTCTGTGCTGCCGAGCCGACACGAGACACAGACACTGAGAGAAATCAGAGGGTGCAGGTCACGAGTAAATTGGTCAGACTCACAGCCGACGTTGATGGCAGGGCGGACACCCTTGAAGAATAGCTCGGACTCCAGGAAAATCTGGCCGTCTAAACAAGCGAATCAACGATTGAGGCACATGCGCTCCAGTCAGGACATACCGGTGATGGAGATGACGTTGGTGGGAATGTAGGCGGAGACATCGCCACCCTGGGTCTCAATGATCGGTAGAGCAGTAAGGGATCCACCTCCGTACTTGTCGTTCATTTTGGCGGCACGCTCGAGTAGACGGGAGTGAAGGTAGAAGACCTGCACAAGCTTCAAGTCAGCAAGAGCAAATTCTCGAGAGCTGCAAAGACACCCACGTCACCTGGGTACGCCTCTCGACCAGGGGGTCGACGGAGCAAGAGAGACATCTGACGGTAGGCGACGGCCTGCTTGGACAAGTCATCGTAGATGATGAGGGCGTGTCTGCCGTTGTCGCGGAACCACTCGCCCATGGCGCAGCCGGAGAAGGGAGCAAGGTATTGAAGGGGAGCGGCTTCGGAAGCAGTGGCAGCGACAATGATTGTATACTTCATTGCGTCGTTCTCCTCAAGCGTCTTGACAAGCTGAGCGACGTTCGAACGCTTCTGGCCAACAGCAACGTACACGCAGTACAGCTTTTTCTTCTCATCGGCACCGTCGTTCCACTTCTTCTGGTTAAGGATGGCGTCGACAGCGACCGCGGACTTGCCGGTTTGTCGGTCGCCGATGATGAGCTCACGCTGACCGCGACCGATCTGCGAAGGCATCAGTTTGCAAGATCATCCGCATCCTCATTCACGTACCGGGACAAGCGAGTCAACACTCTTCAGCCCGGTCTGCATGGGCTCATTCACACTTCGCCTCGGCAGAATACCCGGGGCCTTGAGCTGAGCCTTGGTTCGACCTTCGGATTTGATCGGGCCCTTCCCATCGATGGGGTTACCGAGCGCGTCGACGACACGACCGAGAAGACCGGGACCAACGGGAACGTCGACAATCTGACCGGTGCGCTTGACGGTGTCGCCCTCCTTGATGAGACGATCGTTACCGAAGATGGTGACACCGACGTTGTCCGCCTCGAGATTGAGACACATGCCTCGGACACCGGATGAGAACTCCACCATCTCCTCGGCTTGCACATTGCGAAGACCGTATACTCGAGCGATTCCGTCACCAATGGCTGATGAAGCGTCAGATCGGTCAAGCAAGTTGTCGTGAGGGCGGGCATTACGGCAAGCCTACGGCTAAGGCGTAGAGGATTGAACCACTCACTCAAGACACGACCAGTCTCCTGGACATCACCGCCAGTGGAAGCACCCGCGATCCGGCCCTCGAGGATGGAAGACACCTCAGAAGCGGCTGCAGGAGAGTGGCCGGGATGGCATGGGAAGGGAGTGGAGGTGAGTCAGATGCACATCGCGCCGATAGCAGAAGATTGGGATAGGAAATGAGGCAGAAGCCGTGATGGAGCAGAAAAGCAATACGTGAGCTCTCCTCCCAGCTCCATGAAGAGAAACAACGCACCTGGCTTGGCGGTGGCATAAGTCCTGACAGCGTTGCAAAGGACTGGCGAGAATCGGGTGCGGGCCTGCAGTATTTTGGTCAGCTTCGGCTCCCCGATTGTGATTGTGGATCCACGAGACGGCAAGGCAGGCCCATGAGCGAAAGCGACCTCAAGAAAACCGCTTCGCAAATCTCGACCAAGAGACACCCCATACTCTCTCGCAACATTCCTCGAAACTCGGACTCACATTCTGCGCTACCGCTGCTCGGCTTGCTGTCCGGAAGGACCGGATGGCGGACTGCATGATGATTCGAGTGGTAAAGAGGAGCTCTACAGGTTTTTGAGCCGAAGAAGCCGGGATGAGGGGATGATGGCAGGGGGTTTTGAAGACGAGGCTCAGGGCTTCGGAGTGATCTCCGGCGATTTTCGGCGATTCATTCTCGATATTCGGGATGTCGGGCTGAGGCACCGGCCGAGGTCGCCTCTGATAGCGAAGTCTGTCCTTTCTACAACAGAACCAAAATGTCTAAGCAGCGTCCATCATGGGAGAAGGTACAAGACAAGGACTCGCGTGACTATTGGTCTACCAGAGGCTATCGCGACTCGTTGCGTCTCAATGTCCAATATTGGCTCTCCCAGAGACGAAACCCGTACTTTGTACCACCAGATGTGGACCTCTCGACCCCAGGCCTCAAGGTCGCTGATCTCGGTTGCGGTACTGCCGCCTTCCTCCTCGAACTTGAAGATCAGACCGAGCTATCACCCACGGCCAAGCTAGTCGGATTCGATATCAACCCGAAACTCTTCCCACCGCCCGAGTTTCTGCCGAAACGAGTTGTACTTCATAAGTTCGACATCCTCGACCCAGACTCTGTCCCGCCCGAGTACGTCGGGGCCTTTGACGTAGTCAACGCCCGCCTCCTCGTGACGGTTTTCAAGGGAGGGGACCCGAGCCCGTTCCTGCGAATCGCGTCGAAGATGCTGAAGCCCCGAGGGTGGTTGAGGTGGACCGACTGCAAGAGCCTGAGTTCCGAGTTCAACGCCGTCACGCTCGATCCGAATCGAAAGAGAGAAGCGTCGGACGAGGTTATGGCGAGGCTGAAAGCCTTCTACACGCATCTCGAAATGAAACCCGAGAGGTTCCAGGATTGGGAATCGACGTACGGCTTGCGAATCGTTTCGGATACCAAGCAGCAATCAAGTCCGGCATTTTGGAAGGCTGCGACGGATCCTACTTTGCAGCTCTTGGAAGAGCTCAGGGACCGGCTTCCCGAGGTCGCCGAGGAATCCGAGCAGGGGGGGTACGTGCTTCCAACTTCATGCAATGACGATCTTGCTGAAGCTTTTCGAATTCCAGGTCCCCTTTTGCTGGCATGTCTAGGGGCAAATTTACGCGTTTGTTGGCGGAGACGGTACAGGAATGTGATAATGGAGTGGCAGTGGTCTTGACGTCCACTTTTGAGCTTCTCGCCCAGAAGCTTGGCTAGATTGCTGGAGCGTAGAATATAGTATAGAGAGACCTATCTGATTGGTCACGTGACGTTTCTCAGAACTTCTCTTGCGCTTATGTCCTGGCCCTAATTCGCGAAGAATCTCAGTACTACAGGTCCTCGGCAAAGGGTCAAGGGGTCTTTATTAACCATGCCGCCTCGAACAGCAATCTCCAGCTGTAAGTATCCAGAAATTCTCTCGAGCTACACTGCAAATCCGCACGCCAAGGATTGTTCAGACTGACTGATGTGCCCTGTTATCTTCAGATTTGGTGGCTCGATACTCCCAACCCTTCCGATCCCTCCAAACTACCCCTCCGTCACCACTACCCACTTACCTTCTCCCCCCCTCCTTATCCGCCTCGACCTCCTCTCTCCCCTCATCCCCACCCCCGCTTGCCCAACTCCCACCCCACCTCCCCGCTCTCCACCCTTCGACATCTCCCCTCTCCCTCCCGTCCACCACCACCTCCGCCCTCTCCCTCATCCGTTCCCAGTCCACCTCTTCCACAGGTATCTACCTCCTCGCCCGACTCCACGCGCGCACCTACCTCCTTCACCCACGCGACATCCTCACCCTTCCAACACTCCGACCCCTCCAACCTCCCGGAACCACACTCGCTCTCACCCGTATCCTCGAAGTCGGTTCTCGGGACTACGCCATCCGTGCCCCAGCTGCTGAGGCGAAGGAAGTGCGGAAGGAGTTGGATTTCGATTTCGACGAGGTGAAGAAGTTGCCGACTGTTCCTGGGTGGGTGGCGAGGTGCGAGTTGACGGTATTGGAGCATACGAGGAGCCCGATGGAGGTCATGTTGAAGAAGAAGAGGAGGAAGGGGTATCAGAGGACTATTAGAAGTAAACAGGGTTGGACGAGGTTGAGGGTGGGGGATATCATTTTGGGAGAAGGAGAGTCGACGATCGCGGCGGCAACGATGGAGGAGACAACAGCATGAGGATGCAAGACATGTAAGGCATAGTATTCAACTTGGGTATCAGATACAAGACCGCAACGCAATGTCCAAGGTGATTCTAACCACACTTAATGCTTCACTTGACGTTCTGCCGTTGCGCGCGTCCGACAACCGTACTGTTGACCTTCGTCGCGAATCTCAAGCTGCAGAGCGTCTCGCCAAGATGTGCCGCGAGGGGTGAGAGGTTGCAAAGCATGAGAGTCTTGCTCGAGCCTGATATTCCTTCATCAGCCTTACACTCCGTGCAGCGATATGTAATCAAGGTGGACATCTCGACTCACCTGACAAGCTCGTCTGCAGCAGCCTCGTCAACGTCGAGTTTCGATACGGTACGTGACCGCCTTGCTGTCCCTGACCAAGCGCGCCGATAACATCGGCAAGTGCGGAAAGCGATTTGTTGATGTTGATCGTTTCTTTCAGCCGGTCTTTGTTCTCTCCGGCTCCTGAGCTGATCAGGCGCTCACTTCCAGCCAGGTCGACTGCGCGTCTCGTCAACATGCGCCTTCAATCGAGACGGATTACGCACCGAGATTGAGCATGGCCTCGCATCTCTCCTCCGTGAGTGGGTTCACACCGCGGACTTTCAGTGTGAAGACCGAGTGTGAGCGGGAAGACCGCTCGTTCATGAGTGTTGCGGCAACGGCGCGCCGAGAGGAAGCCCGCTCAAGGAGGGTCGAGACTTGTCGTGGGTTGCTCAGCGGGACTGGGGTGCCACGCATCAACTTCGAAATCTGAGTGGGAGATGGGCAATTTGACTTACTGCTGACGGCGTCGGTCACTGTCATCTTGCCTTCTTTGTCATGCTTGATCTCATGCTTCTTCGTATCAAACTGGCCACTACCGAGCAGGTCGTTGATCTGCATAGACGATCAGTAACGGGACACGAACCGATAGCTCCACGATCGAGATACTACGAGTGACCGGGACTGACCACTTCATTGTAGACCTCCAAGAATTGGCCCTCCATCTGGTATTTCCACCCTCGATCCTTCAATTGTCCGCTGACCGCGAAGATCATATCGATCGCCCGAGGAATCATGCCCACGTCGTGTTCATCCTATAATCTCGATCAGCAAGACCTCGATCCAAGCTTTGTTACGGACCTGACCGCCTTCCATGGTCCATGACTTTCCGGAACCAGTCTGGCCGTAAGCGAAGATGCACACCTGTCGACCTGTCAGCGCCTTGGTCCCACATTGTAGAGTCCATGACAGACATTGTAGCCGTCAAGCACACTCTGTGCAAGCATCGAGATCTCCTCGAACACTTCCCGCTGTCCCGCGCGAGGGTCAAATATCTGCAAGGGCGTGTCAGTCGCAGGTCTTCACAAAATGCAGATGGAGGACTCTGTACATACCTTGTCAAAAGTGAAGTTCGTAACCTGCTCCCTCTCCTTGCCAGTAGCAGATTCCGTCTTGTTGGTCACGGTGATCTGGCTCTGTCCCGTTTCCTGCGCAGTGCGCTCATCTCCATAGGCAATATCGGCGAGAGCATCCGGGGAGTCGGACTCGTGTGCTGAGTCTCTCATGAGCGAAGATCTCTTGTCACGGAAAGAAGACTTACTCAGTGCTGGTCGGACGCGAGCGAAGACTCGAATGTTCCCTACCCACCCAATCATCAGCTGGGACTTGCCAGCTGCGATATGACGGACCCTTGAGCTCCTGCACCTGGTTGTGCAGCTTCCTCCGAATGGTCTCCGCATTCCTCAGCTCCTCCTCGACCTCGGCAATCCGACGTCCAGCATGCGCCTCCGCATCTTTCGCTCTCGTCTCCGCTTGCAGCTCAGCCTCACTCGCCTGCTGCCGTCCCACTGCAAGCTCAGCCCTCATACTGGACATGGACAAGGTCGCGCGTTCAACTTCCGCTTGCAGGGAAGATTGCTGCGCCCGTGATGCGGCGAGCTGAGCGCTGAGTGTCAAGTGCTGTGTAGACTGTTCCGCCAATGATCTCTGCAGCCCAATCAGCTTGTACTTCTCGAATTTGTCCCCATCTCACCTTGAGTTCCCGGATCGTTTCCTTCTCCCGACTCAGATCCTCTTGCCTCTCCTTCAACTCATCTTCCAGATTCCGCTTCTCTCGATCCTTCCTGCCGATCTGCCTTTCCAGGTCATCAATCTCCCGCGAATGTTTCGCTTGCAGCTCCGCAATCTCCTCGGAAGCATGGGATAGATCGCGCCGAGCTTCCCGCTCGGTATTCTGGACGTTGTTGAGGAGTGCTTGCAGATCGACCTGAGACAACTGAAGGGAGGAGACTGCGTGGAATATGAGCGCTGTACCTCTTCAGCGGATGAGACTACATACTCTTTGCTTGTCTAGGGCGACCCCGTCAATTGAGCAATCACAGAGGGGGAAAAGCGCTCACTCCCGCTCCCACATCTCCGTTAGTCCACCAACCATCTTCTCCACATTTTCAATCCGGCCATCATGAGCCTGTAATCGCTCAGTTCGCGTCTTGATCAATTCAAACGACAATGAACACACCTTGTACTGCGAGGCTCCGACCATACCACTCGCAATCCCACTACCAGAGGCGGCACCCGGACTGATACCTCTTCCTGGTCCTATACTCCGCGCGAGCCCGATGGCAGTGCGACCGCTCGATCCCGCTGTAGTGATTGGCGGTCTGCGTGTCGCAGCGATACCCGCTAGCCGCGTACGAGCAGTAGAAGCCGTCGAGGTTGAGCTAACACTTCCGGCACTGCCAGTACTCGCACTCCGCTTGCCGTTTGTAGCGAGTGATGAAGCGGGAACCGTAAGTGTGGAGGAAGGTTTTCTGGTCGTTGTCGGTACAAAACCAGATGATGGCTTTCGCTGTGACTGCCGAAGTCCAGCAGAGGTCGAGGCTGACAGCGAGTTCGGAGCGAGCCGTTTGGCAGGTGCGATAGGGGATGACGGAGTTTTGCGCTTGTTGACGTTCAACGAAGGGGCCAGGGGAGCGATGGTAGCTCCGAGTGATGGAATAGAGGATGTTGGCCTCGAGGGGGAAGCTAATCGGGGCAGCCGGGACATGCCAGGTGCCTGTATGCATGAGCATAGATCACAAACAGTCCTTCACTACACTCACCGAGTTTTCTTGCCCTTCCAACATCTTGAACAGAGATTTGAGAGGCGGTAAGCAAGGCGAGCGAGATCTGTTGGACGTTTAGAGGTCTTGTTTATCACCGGGAAAGCAGGCGCGGGTTGAGTGACAGAATACACGTGGTCTCGGTGAAGTAGCTGACGTGGGATTTTCCCTAATCTCTCTTAAGCTTATGGCGACTCGCGACTCATCTTCAGGCTATCAGCTCTCCAGAGGCAAGTTCCCGTGTTCGATTACCCACTGCTCTACTCGTCTGCCATGATCCCCCGGCTTTTCATCGCTTCAAGCGCTTCCCTCATCCGCCCTTCTTCAAGCCGAGCCTTGTCCAAAGTCTCCGGTCCTCTGCCTACCGCTCCTCGGCTGTCAAGACTGGAGACATATCGAGATTCTACTCGGAGAAAAGTCGGGAATGATGTCCGGAAGCGTGGTGTGACCAGCGCTTTTGGCATCGCCCCTCGAGATGGGGGTATGGACAGGGTGAGTCATGCAGGTCAAACAGTAGAGCCAGAGTCTCGGTTCAGCTCTGTCCCTCCGGTGGATTGTACAATATGACCAGTGCTCATGCCTAACTTAGGATACCATCATTCGTTTGTTGTACTCTCTGGGATCTCGACACGAAGTCGAAAGATATCTTCGGATCTTTACCTCTTCCTCAAAAAGCTCCGGGGAGAGCGGTGTTCTCCCTGAAGCTAAATTCGCTGTTCTCAAGTCAGTGGGACCCCTTCCATTTGCTTTGCATCAGCTGATGAATCCCGATACAGGATCGGCGGTGCCATCCTCACCAACGAGCTCGACGACCTCGCCCTTTCCCTGTCCTTTTTGAATCGCCTTGGTCTTTTCCCTGTTATTCTCCATGGTGCTGGACCTCAGCTGTTGGTCACACCGGAGCCACAGCTATCAGGCTAATGAGGCGCAGGAACGACATCTTGGAAGCGGAAGGAGTTGTCCCTGATTACGAAAATGGGATCCGGATCACCGGTCCGTCGCGTTTGTCACTCTGCGTCAGATTGATCGCTGACGTGCCACTGGTAGACTCAAGAACCCTTCAAATAGCTCGAGTACGCGATTGATCGCCTGATGTTTGTTTGTATTGACGATCTGCAGAGAGTCTTCCTACAAGAAAACCTCAAACTCACTACCGCCCTCGAACGCCTAGGGACTCGCGCCCGTCCTATCCCTACCGGAGTCTTTACCGCCGATTATCTCGACAAGCCGAAGTACGGTCTCGTAGGGAAGATCACTCGGGTCGACAAGGCGCCTGTTGAAGCAGCTATTCGTGCGGGATGCCTTCCAATCCTCACCAGCTTGGCGGAGACGGCGGAGGGCCAGATTCTGAATGTCAATGCGGACGTGGCAGCGGGTGAATTGGCGAAAGTCCTGGAGGTGAGTGGCAATCATCGCTAAGATGGACGATATGCTGATGTCCCGAACAGCCATTGAAGATCGTCTATCTCAATGAGAAGGGCGGCCTCTTCCATGGCGTGACCGGCAGAAAGATATCCGCAATCAATCTCGACGAGGAGTACGACTCGCTTATGAAGGAGTCTTGGGTCAAATTCGGCACCAAGCTCAAGATCCGGGAAATCAAAGAGCTGCTCGACACCCTCCCCCGATCGTCATCTGTCGCCATCATTTCAACCGATATGCTGCAGAAGGAGCTTTTCACCGATGCAGGCGCGGGAACCCTGATCCGACGAGGTTATAAATTATACAAGCAGGATGCTATCGAAGCCGTCGGCTCGACTCAAATCCGTCAGATCTTTACTGAACGAGATCCTGAGGTCATGTCTGGTCGAAAATCCGTCGCAGAGATATTCTCGGACTTCAAGCAGGGTCCACACACCATCTATGGTGATGAGCCGTTCGATGTCGTTGCGGTCGTCTCTCATCCCCAAGGTGACACACCGGTGATGACAAGATTTCTGCCATCTCGCAATGGCATCCTGAACAAGATCGTCGATAATGTTTTTGATGCAATCAAGAAAGACCACAAGCGGCTGTTCTGGACAGCCAAGGCGGACGACGAGAACCGAGCTTGGCATTTCGAGCGGGCGGACGGAAGCTTTACTCGAGCAGGTCGGAGCTTGTTCTGGTACGGTGTCTCCGATGTGAAGGAGGTTGAGAAAATCATCGAAGGCTTTGAAGCGAATGGAAGAATCGAGCGCGTCTTCCTTCCCGTCCGCCCCAGTACCCCTCCACACCGAGTAGCAAGCGGCAGCGCGCGGCCACTTTCGACCTCCACCACCCAGATCATTCATGCCTCGACTTCGTTTCCTCAACGGCGAAGCTACGCCACTGCTGCAGATGCCCCTCGCAAGCGTGTCGCGCTTATCGGCGCTCGCGGCTACACAGGTCAGAACCTGATCTCCCTCATCGATAGCCATCCACACCTCGACCTTACTCACGTTTCCTCTCGGGAGCTCGCTGGACTCCCATTACAAGATTACCGGAAGTCGGAGATACAATATTCGAATCTATCCGTCGAGGACGTCGCCAAGATCGAAGAGTCCGGCGAGGTCGACGCATGGGTCATGGCTCTCCCCAACGGCGTCTGTAAGCCATTCGTCGATGCGATCGATGCAGCGCGATCAAGAGGGGGAAAGGGGGTCATGGTGGATCTGAGCGCGGATTACCGATTCGAGGATGATTGGACATATGGATTGCCGGGTGAGGAGGCTGTTTCACGATGACGGGGAGCGACGGCCATATCGTCATAGATAATGTACATTGCTGAATGATGCATTTCTGTAGAATTGTACGATCGCGAACTCACCAAGAGGTCTACAAGAATATCCAATCCTGGCTGCTATGCGACCAATACTCAGATGCTCCTGGCTCCGCTGATGCCGTTTCTCGACCAGGCAAAGATGCCAACGGTGTTTGGCGTGTCAGGGTATTCTGGTGCCGGCACCAAATCCGGTGAGAAGGACGCAGAAGGACGGCCAAAGACGGTAGCAAGAGTCGTGAGTCACCTTCGTCGATCTCCATTCTTCGCTGAAAGTAGCGAAGGGTCCTGCAGATCTGGATGGCGGGATCCGACCTTACGCACTGACCGACCATATCCACGAACGCGAGGCCTCTACTCGTCTTTCCACCCTCCTTCCACCCGCCCAAGCCTCGTCATTCTCCTTGTCTTTCATACCCACCGTCGCACCCTGGTTCTCCGGAATCATCTCGATCCTCAACGCGCCCCTTGGGAAGTCCATGCGGTCGAGCGAGGTCACAGAGCTGTATGAGGAGAAGTACGGTGCGGAGAAGCTGTGTATAGTCGGGAAGGGTGTACCGGATGTGAGGGAGGTCGAGGGGAAACATGGGTGGAGGATGGGAGGGGTTCAGGTGCATAGTAGCGGGAAGAGAGTGGTGGTCGTGGTGAGTGACCCACATCGGGAAGGAGGCAATCAAGCAGGGCTGAGTCCGGTTCGCAGGGAGCATTGGATAACCTATTCAAAGGGGCAGCGACACAATGTATGCAGGTGCGTCACAACCGTATCTTAAGCTTTGGTAAGGTTGGCTGACAAGAGACAGAACCTCAACCTGGCACTGGGGTATGACGAGCTGGATGGGATTCCTCTAGATAAGCTGTAGAATTGAGACATGTTGCGATGTACATGACACCCGGTTTCGAGCGGGTGACACCCTGCTTCAGCAAAACAGGAAGAGGTGGGATCTGACATCGAGTGATACCTTGCAGTCGTAAAGGGGCGTAGATGATGGTCGGCGCTCACGCTCACGCGAGCACAGCAAGCAGTCAGCCATATCGAATATTGCGTTCAGCCTTGCTTGAAAATAATTGTCAGTCTCCAGGGCAGGAATCGAATGTCCCTTTGCAAATACATGAAGAAGAAGCAGGAATGCAATTCCCTCGCTGCTCGAAGAATGCTCAGTACTCCTCCGCGGAGTCGCTCCCGCCTGCATCATCCTCGTAATCCTCTTCGACCTGGTTATCATCTGCAGCGAGACACAACACCGTCAGTGCCCTATGATTCAGGATGTAGTCAGATGACGACTCACCCTCCTTCTCATCATCATACTTCTCGTCCTCATCGTCTTTCTCGTCCTCAAACCTCTCAAGCCCGTCAAGGTCATCGAGCTCTCCACTCTCGCACCCCAGGTTCTTGAGCACGTCGTAATTGATCCGAGTGGAAAAGTTCTTCTCGGTCGCGAAGCCCTCGATGGCGTCGCGTGCGGAGCCATATGGTGTCTTTCGGGGCTGCTTTCGTTTCCGCTTGGCCTGTAAGGCATCGTCAATACAGATTATACGCGGGGATGGGACACGCACCTCAGGCTTGGATGGGTCGATCCCGCGAGCTTTATTGTAAGCCGCTTTCCGCTCTTGCCTCTCTGAAAGGAAATCATGAGCTTTGACGAGGTATAGAGGAGAGACTTGCCCTTATTCTCGGTCAACCATTTCCCGTTCTGGCTCAACCACAATCTCGCCCTCGCCCTCACATCCGGTTCTCTCATCATGTAGTAGGCCTCCAATTCCTCATCATCGAGATCTGGGAATTCTTCTTCCACCTTCGCCTTAGCGGTCCTCTCTCGCCGCCGACGAGCCTTCTCTACAATCTCAATCTCCTTGACCACCTCCCGAGGTTCGCGGTCTTTGAGCCATGCTTTGACACGATCACGCAGTTGGCCAGCGGTGAGCTGTAGTAGTCGCTCTTCCTCCGAGAAATATTTCGTGCCAAGATAATCGATGGTTGCCTTCGAGTCGTGCCACGCATCAAACTTCACCTCGTCCTTCTCTTCCAGCACATCGGAGTCGTCATCGGAGTGGGCGAGGTTTTCCGTTTTCTCGCCGTGTCCGTCATCCTTGCCGTCATCACCGACTTCGGATACCAGTTCTTCCAGATCGCGGTCGTCGACCTCCGCGGGCTCCTTGAGATGTTGCCGGTTCTCCTTGCGGAATGCTTGCGTATCTCTTCGTAGCTCGGCAGCGACTTCTTCCGGATTATCGCGTACGCTTGTCATCTGGTTCACGTAGTCAATCGGTTCCAGCTCGTCCAGATCGCGATCGCTATCGTCTCCATCGAAAAGAGGCTGTATTGAGACTCCGTTCGAGTCATCACTCGTCGTAGCCTGTTTGCCTTTTCGCTTTTTCTTTCTCCGTGTCCGCTGCGGTCCTGCCCGTTCCTGCTCCTCTTCCGCTTGAACCAATGCCTCCTCCTCCGCCTTCCGTAGAGCCTCTATCCGAATGGCCTCTGCCTTCGCCCGCGCTTTCTTCACGACAGGCGGATCTTCCCCCGCATCTCCCGCAAGCAATTCCTTATCCGTCAAGCTCCTCCATTCCGCCATCGTCTTGCTCGCTACCTTCGTCTGCGCAAATTCCAGCAACCGCCGTCGAATCGTAGAAGGAGACACTTTGACCACCTGGGCCACTTCTTGCGGAGTCCTTAGATAGTTGCTCATCCGCGCGGCAATGATGATGCAGGCCCCGCATACTCCCGCTGGTCGCCGTCCTTGCGTCATCCAGTCCGCTTTGAATCGCCGAACGAGACGAGACGCATCCGTGGCGACCACGTTGACTTCGGATCCCAGATCGAGCTTGAGCGCAAAGCGGAGGTTGTAGATCGCAGGATCTACCTCCGGCATAGGGTTGGTGAGGTGAAGTGCTGATCGTAGCTTCAGGTATGTCGCACCAAGCTCATACACGTTGATCTATCTCCCGTCAGCCATACTCTGTCTGGAATGAAAGGAAGGAGATCGCGCACTCTGAGTCGCTCGCTGAAGTCAATGAGCATGTGCGAATCACTCTGCAACCTGCACTGGAGGTACAGGCAGCTCGCAATGATGTATTCGGTTTTACGGCCGCGATTGAACTTGTTATCGACAGCTAGACCGAAGAACCGACGAGCGCCATTCTTGATATGCACCCCAAGGCCCATATCATTGGCGAGGTGATCAATCTTCAGCTGGCCTGCAGGAACACTCATCAGCATAGGTCTTGCGAACCATTGAACAAATCACCTTGCTGCTTCACCGTTTCTGAATTTGGCTGTCCACCTCGTCCTCTGAAACCAGCGATCCCAGCTGCACGTCATCAGCTAGCGTCAAGGAATGAGGGCTGGAGAGGACATACTGGAATAATGCGAGACGAAGGTTCCCTGCACATGGACTCTCCCTCCAGCACCCTCGCTGAACCCGACCTCGGAAACGAGGATCCCCTCCTCTGCAAGGCAACCGCATTGCAAGCAGCTGGACAAAGTACTCAGTGCGGGATCCAGTAAGAGACCAGAAACAGAGTAAGATCACTGACATCACATTTCCCGCTGTGTAATCCGTCTCCAGCAGACCTGATGGACCGCAATTCGGGCATAACTTCTGAGAGAGGAAGTGAGGATGGATATTCTCAGATTCTTCTCATGGAGAGAAATCACTCACACCCGGCATGCTACCAAAGTTTCACATTGCAAGATCAACGGAAACCGTCGATAAAGGGAATAAAGCGGTATCAGTTGCGACTCGAACCCACAGCTTTCCCTCCGCAGAGATAGGCATCGTTTCTTCCTCATAGTCAACCGAATAAACCGAGACGATTGTTCCATTTCTCCGGATTCTCCACGTGTCATTCTCATCTTGTTGCTGATCTTGGAGATATATTTCTGCAAATCCACCGACTTTCCCTTCTCCTCCTATCCGATCCTGTCACGCGCAATAGCTCGGCCACATAGGACAGCTTGGCCAGCTGCGTCGGAGAATCTCCACCAGCGACTCATCATGCCCCGATCCTCTCATGCTCAGGCACTACTGGGTCCAGATCTGTACCAAAGGGTCAGAGAGACACCAGTGCTCGTTGTCGGGGCTGGCGGGATCGGATGCGAACTTTGTGAGCTATTCCGGGCTTTCCCCTTACCGCCGAGCACTTCCACCACGAGTGAGACTTCCGTCTATGCCTGTATGAGCTCTCCGACAGCGGCTGATGCCATACCTTCAGTGAAGAACCTTGTCCTTGTAGGCTTTGCGAACATCGAGATGGTGAGTCCTTTGATGCGACCGCAAGCTATGCTTCGCTTCGCTACGATCTCTGTGATCACGAGACTCACACTCATTACTAGATTGACCTCGACACCATTGACCTGTCCAATCTTAATCGCCAATTTCTCTTTCGCAAACCCGATATTTCGAAACCGAAAGCTCTGGTGGCAGCAGCCAGTGCTCGGCACTTCAACCCTTCCTCCGGTATCGAGATTCATGCGAGACATGGGAATGTGAAGGAGGCGTCAAATGACCTAGAGTGGATGAAGGGTTTTGGCCTGGTCATGAACGCTTTGGACAATATGGGTCAGCTTCTGCCCTGATGACGAGATCTGCCATAGATACTGATTCGCCTCCAAACAGATGCTAGAAGACACGTGAACAGGCTTTGCCAGGCTGCAAATGTCCCTCTGATTGAATCAGGAACGTCGGGCTACCTGGGTCAAGTCACGCCTATGATGAAAGTCAGTTGACCTATCGGCCCACGGTCATTCAGTTCATCTCTTCACAGGACAGAACAGAATGCTACGACTGCGTGGCCAAGCCAACACCCAAATCATTCCCTGTATGCACCATCCGCGCAACGCCGAGCGAACCCATCCACTGCATCGTATGGGCAAAGAGCTACCTGTTCAAGTGAGTTTGCATGGCCTCTGGCTGTACCTCCATTCGGGATCGTCAGACAGAGCGATTTGAGCTGACCACTGTGCTGCTCGTAACAGCAAGCTGTTTGGGGAGGACGATGAGGTGACAGATACGGAGGAGCTGGAGAAGGCGCAAGCAGATGGCGAGAATGGTGGGTACCGTGAGGGAGAGCGTAAGGCTCGTCGGCTGAAGAGAGTCCGTTTCACTCGCAGTCCAAGAGATTGCAAACCTCAAGAAGGAGGCAGCGGCTTTTCGGGAAGTCCGCCACGATCTCGGCGAGGAGGATGGTCCGCGCCGAGTATTTGAGAAGGTAAGCTTGACGCCGAGTCTCTGGGCCACATAGCTCATCGCGTCATAAGGTGTTCGACGCGGATATTAATCGATTGCTCGCGATGGAAGACATGTGGAAAGTCCGTGGTCGGGTTCGTCCCGTTCCGCTCGACTATGGAAGCATTATGGATGGCACCTTCGTGGCTCCGCCTCTGCGCAGCGGGGCGTCCCAAGTGAACGGATCATCAAGCAGGGAAAACGGGCATCAGCCATCGAATGGGCACGCCAACGGAGACGCTAGTGGCAGTACGACACCGTTGCCGACAGGGCACGCCAACGGAAACCATAGAATTCTGAAGGATCAGAAGGAGTTGAGTCCGAAGGAAACCCTGGAGCTGTTCATGGACAGGTGAGCATGACCTGATCTGATCACTTTTGCCGATCCTGATCCATCGCCCAGCTGCAAGCGATTATCGGCACGCTCAATCGCGCATCCCGAGATCATCCTATCCTTCGACAAAGACGACGACGATACGCTTGACTTCGTTCTCGCTACTGCCAATATTCGCGCCATTGCTTACGGTATAGCAAAGAAGACCCGCTTCCAAGTCAAAGGTATGCCGGACCATGCTAACCGCGAGCATCGCTGACCTGCCTTCAGAGATGGCCGGCAACATCATTCCCGCTATCGCCACGACGAACGCCATCATCGCCGGGCTTGTCGTCATGCAGGCCATGAACCTTCTTTCTCACAACACTTCGGCTACGAAGAATGTCTTCCTGAAGGCTGAGCCGTCGAAGCCTCTCGGCACGTACCTTCCTGCACCACCTGATCCAAAATGTGCGGTCTGCAGGGACGTCTACATCCCGTTCAAGGTCAACCTGGCAAAATGCACGTTGGGCGAGTTTGTTCTGGACGTCGTGGGGAAGTGGCTCAAAGAAGGCCTGAAAGGGGATGTGAACGGCCATGGAGACGCGGAGATGGATGAGGACGATGATGAGTTTGAGACCAGTATACTCGAAGGCGGTAGAGTCCTAGCGGACCCGGACTTTGATGACAATCATGATCGGACGCTAGCGGATCTCGGCGTGGAGCGGGGAAAGATGTTGACGGTGCTGGATGAGGCTGAGAAGTATCGGCCTTTCCATTTCTGCATCTGCGAACCGTACGTTGGGGTCCTCTCCTCCCGAGTTGCCTTGTTGAAGCTGCTCCCAGTGATCCCGAGGCGTCCAGGTCTTATGTCCTTCCGACAGAACCCCCCGTCATCCCGCATCGCCCCGCCAAACCCCCCTCCCGCGCTTCAGAATCCCCAGAACCGGAGATCATCGATTCCCTAGCAAGCCCGCCTCCTGCTCCTGCTGCCATGCCGATCAGCTCTCAACCTACCGCCAAGCGCCGCGCTGCTGACGACGGGGACGTCTCGCTTGGGAACGATGCAGCTAAGCGTCGGAAGGTTGGAGAGGAGGATCCGGTGATCATTGACGACGACGAAGACAACATCCAGCTCGTCGTGTAAGGAGGCAGTCAGTTCGAGCGACGAGGAAGTTCCGGAGAAGGTTCATATATCCATCGTACAACATTCCACCACGTCATACCATGCATTGTGTCATACATCGTACCATGCTCGGTATTGCGGACCTCAACGTCCAGTGCTCCACTCTAGCCCATCTATCCGATCCGCCGTGTCCCTCATGATCCTCATCGTGTCCTGCAGTCCAACATCTCCTCTCGAAGCGACAGCTTGGACCGGCCGACTAGGCTGCAGCTCGACGAGGTAAGGCTCGGAACTCCGCTCGTCCTCGTCCTCTTCACTCTCGGTTGAGCCAGGGGGATACGGCCGTATTCGAGTGATGGTGAGGTGTAGCATGAGTGCGGGAGTAGGGAGGGGTAGATGGAAGAGCCGTCCAGAGCGGGAATAGCTATGCGTTTGTCTAACTCAATCGCCATCAACCCATCAACCCGGCCAAGAAGGTGGATCCGAGGCACCGGAATCCAAGATCCTCCACAAACTCCTCAACCTCGGCCCTGGTACTCATCCCAGCAACGCCCACACCCACACAAGCCCTCACCGACATCTCGCTATACTCCCTAGCGCTCAACGGCTGGGAGAGGTACGTCAAACCGTACTCCCACTCGCCGCCCTCCGTCTTCTCTCCCTTTCGGGGTTTCGAGGAGCTTGGCCGTCGCCGTCGTCGAGCTCGAAGTCGGAGAGAGCGGCATTGCCCGGGTACGACGGGGTGGGTGGAGGTGTAGATCGTATCATGGATGATGAAGGGTTCGACGTGTAGGGATTGGAGGGAGAGACGGGCGGTGGTCTGGAGGTGGGAAGTAGGGGGGAGAAGGGAATAGAGGGTCGGGAGAAGTGGAGTTTGAGATGACATACGAGGGCCAAGGGACTTGGAAGTAGGCAACAGTAGTTGGGAGACCTTCGTAAGAGCGAAGAAGAGGGAGTGCGAAGATCTGGACGAGCCGGTTGAACAGCCGGAGAAAGCAGTCTCGTCTTTTGGCGGTGATTGGTCCTCGGGGGTTCATAGTAGTGAAGCTGCTAGCTTCGTATACAGTACCACAGGGTGTATATGATGCAGGTCATGCGCCAGTGACGGCGCCAGTGACGGCGCCCATTATACGATACTACCTCTGTTGGTATATCGCTACCAGATTGGCACGGACACGAATCTCAGTCATGCCTGACTGCGCCTTCTCAGCCATTGAGATCCAGTCCTTATAGAACAGGCCGCACCCGCGAGGCACCTCTCCTTCAGCTCTTGGGTTTGCTTCTTCGGCTCATGCATCTCGAAGCTGAAGATGTCTCGGCATGCCCTGTTCGATCGTGAAGGACCGACCTCAAGGCGGTCACCCCCTGATCGCCTCAAGGTTCTCATCGGCCGTGACAAGGAAAATCGCCATATCGCTATTTAATACATGATGTGAGTCAAAGGCGCTCCGGCATAGTCCTGCTTTGTCGAAGGTTTGATTCCATTGCTTTCGCTCTTGCGGTGAGGAACATAGGTACGTGGGTACGTGGGCCAGTTGAGTGAACCTTTCGTCTCCGTCTCTGTGACTGTCTCGAAGAGGAGATCGAGAGGTACTGCAAATACGTCCTCAAGGAGCTCGGGAGTTGCCGGGTCGAGTGCTGAGGTATCCTATCGTGCATGTGTGGGGTAGTGATCACGAGTGCAAGTTCTTCGGTGGGGTCCAGTAGCGGAGTGGTAAAGAAAGCTATAGCGTAGGGCCTTCTAGGTAGGCGACACTTCAGCGCTGTAGCATCCCTGGCTTCACCCTCTGCCATTTGCATATTTGTAGTCTCTAAAACAGAGATCGAGTAGGACGTGGCGAGTTATTCGATGCCGGGCTTTGGCAGGCGACCGATTATATTCGATTCTAGGACAGAGTATCTCCTGAAAGTCCGTGAGAGGCATGCGGGGAGTGAGTATTGGATTCCATGCAAAACTTCGAGCATGTCTTGTCGGTATGTCAGGCCTTGCGACAGCTGCAACACCGTTTTGCTAACGACGATTCGAAAGCCACGGGAATTGCATCTCACGATAACAAAACGCGTGCTCTCCATCGACGATTTGACCACCCTCACTCGCCAGCTCCTAAAGTCGCCTACCGCGCCTACCGCCCTTCCTCCTGGTCGAATCGCTCGGGATAGGGGTAACGTCCTCGATACGTCCGATCCTCATGCCTGCACGGGCAAGCGCTCTGAGGGCGGCCTGACCACCTGGACCAGGCTGCTTGGTGGCCGTACCGCCGGTGGCGCGGAGCTTGATGTGGAGTGCAGTGATGCCGACTTCTTTGCATTTCGCGGCGACATCCTGCGCGGCCAACATCGCGGCGTAAGGCTAAGAGGATGTATTAGCAGAAGATCCCCATGGATGGGATGAACGGGGAAGGAGGACACTGGGCAGGAGGAAGTATGTGGGGTGTATATTTCTTGGAGGAATGGAGGAGGTCATTACGCCATCACGCACGGAAGACTCATCACGATCCGCCTTGACCTTCATCCCACCCGTCACCCGCGAAATCGTCTCCTTCCCGGACAAGTCGGTGACATGGACGAAAGTGTCATTGAACCTATCTCAATTGATCAGCACAACGAGTCCACACCATCTGATCTGAGACGGAGATCAATGAGGACTCTGACACTAACGAAGCGAAGATGTGAGCTACGCCAAAGACGTTCTCGCCCTCTGCGACCTGGGGACCGAGCGAGACGGCAGCTTGCTCTTGCGGGGCACGACCTTTCTTGGGAGGCTAGGAGCACGTCAATCGTGTTCGGACGCTGCATGAGGATGAGGACTGACCATTTTTACGAGCTTTTGTTATGGCGGTCTGCGGAAACGCTTGAGACTGGACAAGGATACGGCCTCCTCGGAGTTTATCGGCGATCAGTACTTACGGAGTGTGGCAAAGTGACTTCGGGTAGTAGTTGTCGGGGTCCCCGCGTTGTATCCGCGTTGACCGATCTGGCATTGAAAGAACCTGTCGAAAGACGGCTCAGTAACCCTGCGGCCCGTCAGTGGCCTCTGCCATCTGGTACGATGATACGACCACCCTCCCCGGACGAGTGTCCAAGCGTGCGTACATTCTCCTTGACATCGACTTCAACTTGACGGGCACAGACACACGATGTTTCAACACTGGTGCTCTCGCTCGGACTGTGTGTCGGTCTGATCATTAGCTACCTACCTCAGGTCAGTCATACGCTTACATCTTAGCCAAAAGCTGAGTCTGGGCTCCTAGCACATCCGCGTCATCTTCGCCGGCTCATCCGAGGGCTTCTCACCGGTAAGTCAGCGCTCGATGTCCGCCCGCCAGCCCTCAATACGGGCTGAGATGAGTGGATTCCCGAGCTGACATTCATGTAGTGGTACCTCGTCCTCGGTGCAACCTCGTCAGCTTCTGGCATGCTCAACCTCCTCATCGTCCAATGGCCCTTGTTTCATTGCTGCCGCATACTCGTAAGTGCTCGTCAGCTGCTGCTTTAAGAACTCGTCGGTCGTCCTATTTTGGGACGAGAGGCTGTCGAGGCGATAGCTGATGTGATCCTCCGCCAGAGCGCTGGACAGTGCTTTGAGTCCCTCTTAGGGTTCTATCAGGTCACCCTGCAATGGCTTCTCTTCACCATTATGCTGGTTTCCTCTTGTTCTGCCGGTAAGAAGCTCTAGCTGATATCGCTGCCAGTCTCATGCTATACCTCTACTACTTTCCGGTCCACCTGAAGTACCAGCACACCATTCCCTTGCCTTCTTCGAACGAGACATATGGCGCTCTCAACGGGTCTCACGCAGACAGAGAGGACGGAACTGAGCGAGTAGACGTCCGCGGGAAACCGATGAAGCCGCGATTGACCACGACTCCCGAATGGCGGCTAGCCATGACACTCTGCTTCGTCGTCGCCTTACACCTGTATGTGTCTCATTACCTATCATCTGATGATCCACTGAATCATTATAGTGTCCTCCTTACACTCCTCTCCCTCACCTTCCTCTTGACCCTACCCCAAACGTCCCCGCCTCACCCCCTCCTACGATACCTAGCGACGTTCCTCGGCCTGTCCGCAACCCTTCTAGCCATCCTCCAGTACGCTCCTCAGATCCATAAGACGTACAGCTCTGGTCTGGTTGGTGCACTCTCAATCGGAACTATGGCGATACAGGTTCCAGGGAGCGTACTTTTCGTCTTGAGCTTGGTCTTCAGACCTGGAACGGATTGGACTAGTTGGCTGGCATATGCCGTTACTGGTCTTATGCAGGGAGCACTTCTGGTGAGTCGGTAAATAAAGGCATACAGGCAGTTCGGCTGATGTGGGATAGGTGATCTGCTTGATGTGGAGACGACGGCAAAGAGCACTGGGTATAGACGATTTTGGGCATTCCAACAACGAAAGCGAAGCAAGAAGCGAGCAGGCGCCGCTTTTACGAGATAACGAGGAATCATCGACTGTGAGCGGCTAGTTGTACTATGCATATATCTCATCTACAGATTCCACGACCTATCTAATACGAGGCGGCACCTCGTCAAGAGGCGGCACACTCATCCTTTTGAAATCTGACCCGCACTGCTCCTGTTCTCTGACCATACTCCTTCTTCCTGATCTCCCCATCCATTGGATTCGTCGTGCAACAGCGGTGCTCAAGCGAAGTAGGGGTTCACGTCCTCGATAGCTAATCTCCTCTCGGCTTCCCCCTCAAGCCCAAACGTCCCAGGCGTTGGAAACCTTGAGGATCCCTTCCCCATCCTCACCCTTCCTGTCGGTCAGTCCAAGTCCCACAGTCCCCCCAATCCGCCAAATCCGAGCATCCACTAGGCGACAAAGCGATCCTCGCTCGACCCGGTCGCCGTTTCGAGCCTGTATCGACTTGATGAAGACATGGGTAAACGGACGAACGACCGAGGGAGGTCTTGTTTCTTTCTGGTGAAGGCGTGATGATGGTGGTCGTGCCGAGTGCGCGGGGGGAGGTGAGGAGGGATGGTGGGGTCGGAGTAGGGAGGATCGGCGGGCGAATGATGACTGACATGCGGCGACCGGTGTATGGCGACATCAACTTCCCCGGCGACCGAGTTGAAACGGATCGAGGTTTCGGCGATGAGGAAGATGCAGAGGCGAACTCTTCCGCTACTCCAGCGAAAGAAGGCATGGTGCGACTAGTCGAGGTGGAGACGACAGGACTGGACGCCGGGTTCCTCGGGATCACAGGAGCGGGGAATGACTGTCGAGTGAAAAGGGCCATCATGCTAGGTCTCTCCGCGGCAGGCGAAGGAAGCTCGAGCGGCGAGATGGGTAGCCCGTTCATGAGGCCTCTAAGAGTTGGAGCGGGAGGGACTCGAGGGGAGAAGATATCGAGGTCGATCTCCAAACTGAGGTCTGTCGTGGCGTTCACCCGGGGCCACCCTCGTCCATCGTGGGAAGCGCGCAGGGACGCGAATGCAGTTTCGAAAGCGTCGGCATGGTCAGTGGTGTATCCATTCTCTCTGGATCGGGGTGGATATCGAGCTTGAGAGCTCTGGCACCAGGCGAGACCGACGTGAGCCGCCTGAAGATCCCAACTCGACTCCTCCGACTACTCCTCATCGGCCCCACACTAGCCTCCCTCTCCTTGTGCGTCTCCCTCACACCAACGAAGATGGACCGTTTCTCCCACGAAGACTCGTCAGGAGCATCACCAAACGCCTCATCGTCGTCCACGTCCGAGTCCGGGCTGACCCCATCGGACCGCCTCGATCTACGGGAAGCGAAACTCTGCCAGCTCGGCATGTGGCGCAGACTAGGTCGCACGGGACTACTACCTATCCCGAGCGAGCTCACGATATGCGCCTTGTCGAACTCGTGTGGCGAAGGATCGGTGTCGGGGCCTGTCCCTGTGGAGGAGGTGGTAGGGAGCATGAGGAGTCGGATGTGGAGTTTGAGGCGGAGAGGGGTGGGGCGAGGAAGGTTGAGTGAGGTTCGGTGGTGGTAGTTTACCGTTAATGTCGGGAGGGTTGTAGTCATTTTGATCGTGCGAATGATGCGCTCGAATGGTGAATGGGATGAGGGGGGTGGAAGGGGCGAGTCCTCTTGTACGATGCAGGGGGAGCACTCAGCGGGGGAAGGCGATCTACGCAAGGAGGTGATGCCACGTTCCGACTCGTACTGATCAGAACGTCCCTCACCAGGAGGATGGATGCGGAAATGAATAATCTGTCATCGAATCGCAGTCTAGTCTGATCTGTATGGCCGATCTCGATATGCGCTGAGGACTTTTTCAGACTGGGACCAGCCATGTCTGGGCGATCTCCCTGGCTAGGCCGAAATCAAACGTCTGGACCGAAAGTCTGGAGATTTTTACATGTTGCATCCTGGTACGTGCGTTTCATGATCCCCAAGCATGCATATTTGCGTAATCTTCTACTTCATATCGTCGTGATACATGAGTCCAGGCTCGGCGATTGACTCAGGATCTAGAAGACCACTCGCCGCTGAGCTGTATGATTTGCTGGACCTCTTTCGTACAATATCGTCCCTCGCTCGCAGTCCTCGTCGTCCAGCTCTTCTGGGAGCGTAGGATAACCGCCTGACATCCTCATCAGCAACTATTCAGGGCAAAGTCGAGATTTTACTCACCTGTTGCGCAAAATGATTCCGATGGTCTCGTTCAAACAACTCCTTATGCTCCTCTAGCCCTTCTAACAGCATATCCACATCCTCTACCGTCCCGCTCAAACCTTCCAACGCCCCTTGCATCTGTATATCGCGTCTGGTCCATGGCCCGTTGCCTGCGGGCAATGATTCGCGCAAGTCATTCAAGAAAGTCTCGATGATCCGCTTCGTCTCATGCAACAGGCGCGCCGCTTGGTTGAAGTTCTTCCGCGACGCGATGAATAGAGCCCGGGTGATCATGTCTGAAGCGAGCAATTCCATTCGACGTCGGACAATAGCCGGATCGGTCGCCAATGGAATGGCTGGGGTGTTGTCAGGAAGCATAGCGACTGTGAGCAGGATGGGGTGGGCGAGACGCGCTACAGACCGACTGGCAGCTGGATCGTGAAAGCTGCAGTCGACCTCGGTGACCGGTACTTCGTCAATGAGGACATCCTCATACACGACATCACGAAGAGCGTTGGCGTCCCTGACAGACAAAGTATCGAGACCAAGACCTCGCAGGCTCTGTTCGATAGTGTAGCTCGGAGATTTGAACCCGGAGCTCGAAGGCTGACTCCTATTGAGGGGATGAGAAAGCTCTGATTGGGAGTTGCCAGAGTCTCTCGACCCTGCACGGGAATAGCGCTGTCCATCCGGGCTGTCCGAGCCTGATTCGAAGTCGAGCTCAACGAGGATTTCGCGGATCTCGCCGTGTCTCAGCTCGCGCAGCTCAATGTCGACGTCCTTCCCGTTCGCTGAGACGATCGCCTGAGATGTGCCCGAGACCTTCTTGACCCGAAAATCGTTCTCCCGGCAGTTGAGGTGAAGTTTCATGTTGGTCAATGCGACAGACATGAGCCCACCGATAACCCCTGCGAGACTATCCCGAAGGTGATACCACTCCTTGACGAAGGTGTAGGTACCGTTTGTGTGATTCGAAATCATCCACAGAGGCGAAGGATCGTGAGACTTGCCGTATCCGATCGCGTGGAC
>JAABUW010001223.1_pt1 | contig 44571 bp, 41 predicted proteins | sample 5560081 | NCBI WGS metagenome assembly JAABUW01 (sample SAMN10711882, study PRJNA513363) | rock metagenome | isolation source: Antarctica rocks | place: Antarctica: Victoria Land, Knobhead sud | reverse complement strand
ACACGGCACGCCGGCCTTCTTCCTGGACTCCGCCGACTTCCGGTCGCGCTGCCAGGACTTCCGTTCGGCGTTCGGCGACGGCGCGGACGTCTTCTATGCGGCCAAGGCATTCCTGTGCCGGCAGGTGACGCGCTGGGTGGCCGACGAGGGCCTCGGCCTCGACGTCTGCACCGGCGGCGAGCTGACCCTGGCGCTGCGCGCCGGCTTCCCGCCGGAGCGGATCGCCTTCCACGGCAACAACAAGAGCCGGGCGGAGCTGGCGTCTGCCGTCGCCGCCGGAGTCGGTCGGGTGGTGCTCGACTCCGGCGCCGAGATCGACCGGCTGGCCGCGGAGTCGGGCGCCGCCGGCGTCCGGACGCGGGTCCTCATCCGCGCCACTATTGGCGTCGAGGCGCACACCCACGAATACATCGCCACCGCCCACGAGGACCAGAAGTTCGGCTTCTCCATGGCATCGGGCGCGGTCGCCGAGGCAGTAGCCCGGGTGATCTCGCTGCCCTCGCTCGAGCTGGTCGGGCTGCACAGCCATATCGGATCGCAGATCTTCGACACGGCCGGGTTCGAGGTGTCGGCGCACCGCGTGGTGGCGCTGCTGGCCGGCGTACGCGACACCCACGGGATTGAGTTGCCCGAGATCGGCCTCGGTGGCGGGTTGGGCATCGCCTATGTCGCCGACGACGATCCGCTCGACCCCACGCATGTCGCCGAGTCGCTGCGCGGCATCGTCGAGCGCGAGTGCGCGGTCGCCGGGCTCGCGGTGCCGCGCCTGTCGGTCGAGCCGGGCCGGGCCATCGCCGGGCCGGGCACGGTGACGCTGTACGAGGTCGGCACCGTCAAGGAAGTCGCCGGCCTGCGGACCTACGTCAGCGTTGACGGCGGGATGAGCGACAACGTACGCACCGCCTTGTACGACGCGGATTACACCTGCGTGCTCGCCTCCCGGGCCAGCCACGCGCCGCCGATGACCGCCCGGGTCGTCGGCCGGCACTGCGAGTCCGGCGACATAATCGTCCGCGACACCTGGCTCCCGGCCGACACGCGACCCGGCGACCTGCTCGCGGTCGCGGCCACCGGTGCGTACTGCCGGGCCATGGCCAGCAACTACAACGCGGTGCCGCGGCCGCCGGTGGTGGCGGTGGAAGGCGGGAAATGCCGCGTGCTGGTCCGGCGGGAAACGCCGGAGGACCTGCTCGCGCTGGACTGCGGATGACCGTCCGGGTGGCGCTGCTCGGTTGCGGTGTCGTCGGCTCGCAGGTGGTCCGGCTGCTGACCGAGAATGCCGGCGATCTGGCCAACCGGGTGGGGGCGCCGCTGGAGCTGGTCGGGGTTGCGGTCCGCCGGCCGGGCCGCCGCCGCGAGTTGCCGATCGACGAGGCGCTGCTGACCACCGACGCGGCCGGGCTGGTCACCCGCGACGACGTCGACGTCGTGGTCGAGGTCATCGGCGGCATCGAGCCAGCCCGATCGCTGCTGCTGTCGGCCTTCAAGTCCGGCAAGTCCGTGGTGACGGCCAACAAAGCGCTGCTGGCGGTGGACGGCGCGACGCTGCACGCGGCCGCCCGCGAGTACGGCGGCGACCTCTATTTCGAGGCCTCGGTGGCGGGTGCGATCCCGCTTCTGCGCCCGCTGCGCGAGTCCCTGGCCGGCGACCACGTGCTGCGAGTGCTGGGCATCGTGAACGGTACGACCAACTTCGTGCTGTCGCGGATGGACGAGACGGGCGCCGGCTTCGGCGAGGCTCTCGACGAGGCCACCGCCCTCGGCTACGCCGAGGCCGACCCGTCGGCCGACATCGAGGGCTTCGATGCGGCGGCCAAGGCCGCGATCCTGGCCTCGCTGGCTTTCCATACCCGGGTGACCGTCGACGACGTGCACCGCGAAGGGATCATGGAGGTGACGGCGACCGATGTGGCCGGTGCCGCAGCAATGGGCTGCGTGGTCAAGCTGCTCGCCATCTGCGACCTCACCGACGACGGCCTCGGCGTCCGGGTGCACCCGGCGATGATCCCGCGGAGCCATCCGCTGGCGGCGGTCAGCGGTGCATACAACGCAGTATTCGTCGAGGGACAGTCGGCCGGGCGGTTGATGTTCTACGGCCCCGGGGCCGGCGGCGCGCCGACGGCCAGTGCGGTGCTGGGCGACCTGGTCGCGGTCTGCCGCAACCGGCTTAGCGGGGTCCGCGGCTTCGGCGAGTCCGCGTACGCCGACCTGCGGATCCGGCCGATGGGGGAGACCCGGACCCGCTACCACGTCAGTCTGGAGGTGGCCGATCAGCCGGGTGTGCTGGCCGCGGTGGCCCAGGCCTTTGCCGCGCGGGACGTGTCGATCCAGACGGTCCGGCAGGAGGGCCACGGGGCGGACGCGTCGCTGGTCTTGGTCACTCACACCGCATCCGACGCCGCGCTGTCGGCAACCGTGGAGGACCTCCGCGGGCTCCCGGCCGTCCGCGGGGTCGCCAGCGTGATGCGGGTGGAGGGAACGGACCGGTGAAGGCCTGGCGCGGGGTGATCGAGGAATACCGCGACCGCCTGCCGGTGACCGTCGGCACCCCGGTGATCACGCTGCGGGAGGGCGGCACCCCGCTGGTGCCGGCGCCGGAGCTGTCCGGGCGGACCGGCTGCGACGTGCACCTGAAGGTCGAGGGCGCCAACCCGACCGGCTCCTTCAAGGACCGCGGGATGACCTTGGCGATCAGCAAGGCCAAGGAGGAGGGCGCGGTCGCGATCATCTGCGCCTCGACCGGCAACACCAGCGCCAGCGCGGCCGCCTATGCGGTCCGCGCCGGCATGACCTGCGCGGTGCTGGTGCCGCAAGGCCGGATCGCGCTGGGCAAGATGGCCCAGGCGCTGGTCCACGGCGCCCGACTGCTCCAGGTCGACGGGGGATTCGACGAGTGCCTCGACGTGGCGCGTGAGCTGGCCGCCAACTTCCCGGTATCGCTGGTCAACTCGGTCAACGCCTACCGGATCGAGGGCCAGAAGACCGCCGCGTTCGAGGTCGTCGACGCGCTCGGCACCGCGCCGGACGTGCACTGCCTGCCGGTCGGCAACGCGGGCAACATCACCGCCTACTGGCGTGGCTACACCGAGTACGCCGACACCGGCCCCGCCACCAGCCGGCCCATGATGTGGGGCTTCCAGGCCGCCGGCGCAGCACCGCTGGTCACCGGCCGGATCTTCGCGTCACCGACCACGATCGCCACCGCAATCCGGATCGGCAACCCGGCCTCGTGGCAGCAGGCGCTCGCCGCCCGCGACCAGTCCGGCGGGGTGATCGCGTCCGTCACCGACCGCCAGATCCTCGCCGCCTACCGCCTGCTCGCCCAGTCCGAGGGGGTCTTCGTCGAGCCGTCCTCGGCGGCCAGCGTGGCCGGGCTTCTGCAGTCCGCCGAGCAGGGGGCCCTCGACCGGGGCCGGACCGTGGTCTGCACCGTGACCGGCCACGGTCTCAAGGATCCGGAGTGGGCCATCTCCGCTGCTCCGGCGCCGGTGACCATCCCGCCGGAGGCCAAGGCCGCCGCGCTCGCTCTCGGACTGCTGTAGTGCCCCGGCCGACCTTCCGCTCCGGCGCGGTGCGGGTCCGGGTGCCCGCGACCAGTGCCAACCTCGGACCCGGCTTCGACGCCTTCGGGCTGGCCCTGGGCCTGTACGACGACGTGGTCGTCACGGTGACCGGCCAGGGCCTGCGGATCAAGGTGGTGGGCGAGGGCGCGGGGGACGTGTGCTACGACGAGCGCCATCTGGTCGCGTCCTCGATGCGGGCGGCTTTCGCCGTCCTCGGCGGCCAGCCGCCCGGTCTGCAGATCGCCTGCACCAACCGCATCCCCCAGGCGCGCGGGCTGGGGTCCTCCGCTGCGGCGATCGTGGCCGGCATTCTGGCGGCGCGGGCGCTCGTACCGGGCGGCGGCGACCTCATGGACGACCAGGCGGTGCTCACGCTGGCGGCGCGGCTCGAGGGGCACCCCGACAACGTCGCTGCCTGCCTGCACGGTGGGCTGACGATCGCCTGGGGGGGCGAGCTGGCGGCGACGGGGGACGGGTCGACCCGGGTCCTGTGCCTTCAGCCGGCGGCTGTCTCACCGGTGGTGTTCCTGCCCGCCGACCAGGCTTCGACGTCGCACGCGCGCGCTGCCCTGCCGGCGACCGTGCCGCACGCCGATGCGGCGGCCAACGCCTGCCGCGCTGCGCTGCTCATCCCCGCACTGACCGGCCGCCCCGACCTGCTTTTCGAGGCCACTGCGGATCGTATCCACCAGTCCGCCCGGGCCCCAGCTATGCCCGCTACCGCGGATCTGGTCCAGAGGCTGCGCGATGACCGCATCCCGGCCGCCGTGTCCGGCGCCGGCCCGGCCGTACTCGCCTTTTCCCAGCCGGACCTGGCAAGTTATGCAGCTGCCGGCTGGCAGGTGCTTCGTCTCGCGGTTGCAGGCGGCGCCACCGTCGTCGGCTCTTGAGCGGGAACAACTCACCGGCGCGTACGGTTGCCAACATCGGCGGGACTGCTAGTGTCGTAACTACAGCCGCCTCAGGGCGAGCGCCCGCACCGCTGAACTCGCTCCGTTGCTTCTAGTACGCAGTGGCCAGCCTATTTCGGCACACTCTTACGCAAAGCTGACGCGAACGAACCAAGCATCCCGGACTTCAGGCAATGCCCTTTGTTGCCGAGCCTCGATTGCGGACGTCGCGGCGGTTGACCTCTTCACCGTTTCGCCATCAGGCGCTCTGCCCTCAGTCAGACATCCCCGGCCGAATGACCGGGGCGCTCCACTCCGGCCGCGGAGCCAATCGGCCCGGCCGTTCCAGGGAAGGATCCCCTTTGACCGACACGACCTATCTTCCGACTGACGAGCGCTCCGTCGCCGTCGACCCGAAGACCGACGCGGCTGCCGCAGCCGCTCCGACCAAGCCGCGCCGCCGTAGTGGCGGCCTGTCCGGCATGGTCCTGCCCGAGCTGCACGCCTTGGCCGCCGATCTCGGCATCGGCAGCACCGCCAAGATGCGCAAGAGCGAGCTGATCGCGGCGATCACCACGCGTCAGTCAGATCCGGCGACGGCTCCGGCCGCCCAAGCGGCCGCTGGCGCGCGGTCGGAAAACGGCTCGGCCGGCAGCTCGGACGGCCCGTCGAGGACCCGCCAGCGCCGGTCTGCGAGCCGCCCCGCGGGTGCTCCGGACGCTGAATCGCTGGCGAGTGAGCCCACAGCCGCAGCGGCTTCGGTCCCGGTGGTTGCTGAGCTCACGTCCAACGGCGCTTCGCCGACAGCGGAGGTCTCCGCCACAGCTCCCGCCGAAACCACACCGGCGTCGGCCACCGAGGTCGACTCCTCGACCAGCCGCCCGGCTGACTCCGACGGCTCGCAGCCGCCGCGGGAGTATCGCCAGCGCGAGCCCCGGCAGCGCGCCCGCTCCGACCGTCAGAGCGGCAACGGTTCCGACCGCCCCGCGGCCCAGGACCGCAACGGCCAGGACCGCAACGGCCAGGACCGCAACGGCCAGGACCGCAACGGCCAGGACCGGTCGACCGGCCAGAACGGTGCTGACCGGCAGAACGGGTCCGGAGCCTCCCCGACGGTGGAGCGCACCGGATCGGCCAATGGAGACCGGGCCGGCCGGGACCGCAGCCCCGACCGCGCTCAGGAGCGCACCGCCGAGCGCAGCCCGGACCGCAATCAGGACCGCAGTCAGGACCGCAATCAGGACCGCGGCCCCGACCGGGAAGAGGAAGACGACGGCACCGGCCGGCGGCGACGCGGGCGCTTCCGTGAGCGCAACCGCCGGCCCAACCGCGAGCGTTTCGGTGGCGAGCCCGAGCCCGTGGTGGCCGACGACGACGTGCTCATCCCGGTCGCCGGGATCGTCGACATCCTCGACAATTACGGCTTTATCCGTACCTCCGGCTATCTGACTGGCCCTAACGACGTCTATGTCTCGATGGCGCAGGTCAAAAAGTACGGTGTCCGCCGCGGCGACGCCGTGACCGGTGCGGTGAAGCAACCGCGCGAGGGCGACCGCAAGGACAAGTACAACGCGCTGGTGCGCATGGACACAGTCAACGGGATGGACCCGGAGGAAGCGAAGAAGCGGCCCGAATTCCACCGGCTGACTCCGCTCTATCCGCAGGAGCGGCTGCGGCTGGAGACCGAGGCGCACCTGATGACCACGCGGGTGATCGACCTCGTCATGCCGATCGGCAAGGGCCAACGGGCGCTCATCGTGAGCCCGCCCAAGGCCGGCAAGACGATGGTGCTGCAGGCGATTGCCAACGCGATCACCACGAACAACCCCGAATGCCACCTGATGGTCGTGCTCGTTGACGAGCGGCCCGAAGAAGTCACCGACATGACCCGCTCGGTCAAGGGCGAGGTGATCGCGTCGACCTTCGACCGGCCGCCGACCGACCACACCACGGTCGCGGAGCTCTCCATCGAGCGGGCCAAGCGGCTGGTCGAGCTCGGTCACGACGTGGTGGTGCTGCTCGACTCGATCACCCGGCTCGGGCGGGCCTACAACCTCGCTGCGCCGGCCAGCGGGCGCATCCTGTCCGGTGGGGTCGACTCGACCGCGCTCTATCCGCCGAAGCGCTTCCTCGGTGCCGCCCGCAACATCGAGAACGGCGGATCGTTGACGATCATGGCCACGGCTCTCGTCGAGACCGGGTCCACCATGGACACGGTTATCTTCGAGGAGTTCAAGGGCACGGGCAACGCCGAGCTCAAGCTGGATCGCAAGATCGCCGACAAGCGGGTCTTCCCGGCGATCGACGTCGATCCGTCGGGCACCCGCAAGGAGGAGCTCCTGCTATCTCCGGAGGAGTTGTCGATCGTCATAAAGCTGCGCCGGGTGCTGCACGCGCTCGACCCGCAGCAGGCCCTCGAGCTGTTGCTGGACCGGATGCGCAAGACGTCGACCAACGCGGAGTTCCTGATGCAGATCCAGAAGACGACGGTCGGCCCGGAGTAACCACCCGCCCGCCGGCGTTGCAATGGCCGACGCCACACTGAGGGCGACACCCGGCTCCGGTTCACGCCACCCGTTCACTCCACCAAGGCGACCCGGCGGCCACGATCGAGAGGGACGACATGAAGACCGGCATCCACCCCGAGTACGTCGAGACCACCGTCAATTGCAGTTGCGGTGCCACCTTCACCACCCGCAGTACGTCGACAAGCGGCAATATCCACGCTGACGTCTGCTCCCAGTGCCACCCCTTCTATACCGGCAAGCAGAAGATCCTCGACACCGGCGGCCGCGTCGCCCGCTTCGAGAAGCGCTTCGGCAAGCGCACCAAGTAGCTGCGCCCACGGCGCCCGCCCCTCGGGGGGTGGGCGCCGTTGCCGTGTCCGCCCGCCTGCCGACCGGAAGGCAGCCCGTTGACCACCTCGCCGACCGACGCCCTGGGCTCCCTGCTCAACGAGCACGCCACCCTCGAGCGGCAGCTGGCCGACCCCGACGTCCACTCCGACCAGGCCCGAGCGCGTGAGCTGGGCAAGCGCTACGCAGAGCTGGGACCGGTCGTCGAGACCGCCCGGGAGCTCGACGCCGTCCGCGCCGACCTCGCCGCCGCGCAGGAGCTGGGCGCTGACGACGCCTCCTTCGCCGCCGAAGCCGAGACGCTGTCGCGCCAGGTCACCGAGTTGGAGCTGCGGCTGCGGGGGCTGCTGCTGCCGCGCGACCCCAACGACGGCAAGGACGTGATCCTGCAGGTTAAGGCCGGCGAGGGCGGCGAGGAGTCGGCGCTGTTCGCCGGCGACCTGCTTCGGATGTATCTGCGCTATGCCGAACGCCAGGGCTGGCGTACCGAGGTGCTCGATGCCGTGGAGAGCGACCTCGGCGGGTACAAGGACGTCTCGGTCGCCGTCAAGGCCCGGGCCGGGGTGTGGCAGCGCCTGAAGTACGAAGGCGGCGTGCACCGGGTCCAGCGGGTCCCGATCACGGAATCGCAAGGCCGGGTGCACACTTCGGCGGCCGGCGTCCTCGTCCTGCCCGAGGCAGCGGATGTCGAAGTCAACATCGACCCCAACGACCTGCGCATCGACGTCTACCGCTCGTCCGGTCCCGGCGGCCAGTCGGTCAACACCACCGACTCCGCGGTCCGGATCACCCACGTCCCGACCGGGACCGTGGTGGCCATGCAGAACGAGAAGAGCCAGCTGCAGAACAAGGAGGCCGGGCTGCGGGTGCTGCGGGCCCGGCTCCTCGCCTTGGCCCAGGAGGAGGCCGACAGTGCCGCCTCCGACCAGCGCCGAAGCCAGGTCCGTACGGTCGACCGTAGTGAGCGCGTCCGTACGTACAACTTCGCGGAGAACCGCATCGCCGACCACCGGGTCAACTACAAGGCATACAACCTCGACCAGGTGCTCGACGGCGATCTCGACGCGGTCATCGACGCGCTGGTCGCTGCCGATATGGCCGCCGCGCTGGCCGCCCCGGCCAACCCGGCGTGAGCAAGGTCTCCGGAGCCATCAGCCGCGCGACGGCCCGCCTGTCCGAGGCGGGGGTGTCCAGTCCGCGGCACGACGCCGAGGAGCTGGCGGCGCACGTGCTGGGCATCCGCCGCTCGGCGCTGGCCGTGGCCGCTGACTGGCCGCCGGCTGCCGCCGCGGCCTACCAGGGCCTGGTCAGCGAGCGGGCGCGGCGGGTTCCGCTGCAGCACCTGACCGGACTGGCCGGCTTCCGCCACCTCACCCTCGCCGTCGGCCCGGGTGTCTTCGTACCTCGCCCCGAGACCGAGGTGCTGGTGTCGTGGGCGCTGGATCGGGCGCGCGGACTGCCGTCCCCGGTCGTCGTCGACCTGTGTGCCGGGTCCGGTGCCATCGCCCTGTCGGTGGCCCACGAGCTGCCCGCGGCCACCGTCTACGCCGTGGAGCGGGAGGAGCTGGCCCTAGCCTGGCTGCACCGCAACGCCGGGTCGACCGACGTAGAGGTGGTATGTGGGGACGCCACCGACCCGCTGCTGCTGGCCGAGCTCGACGCCGGCGTGGACGTGGTGCTCAGCAATCCCCCGTACATCCCGTTCGGGGCGGAAGTCGAGCCCGAGGTCGCCGACCACGACCCGGCCGCTGCTCTGTGGGGGGGCCACGACGGTCTGAAGGTGCTGCGCGGGGTCGCCGCGCGGGCGCTGCGCCTGTTGCGCCCGGGGGGCTGGTTCGCCGTCGAGCACTCCGACCGCCAGGGCAGCGCGGTGCCGGCGCTGCTGCGCGGGATGGGTGGCTGGGACGATGTCGACGACCATCCCGACCTGGCGGGCCGGGATCGCTTCAGCACCGCGCGGAGGGCCGGGTGAGCGAGGTCTACGACTGCCGGGTGGCCGGCGATCGCGCCGCCGGCATCAGCGCTGCCGTGGCAGCGTTGCGCCGGGGCGACCTGGTCGTGATGCCCACCGACACCGTGTACGGCCTGGCCGCGGACGCTTTCACCCCGCCGGCGGTGGATGCGCTGCTCCGGGCCAAGATGCGCGGCCCGGACATGCCGGTAGGGGTGCTGGTCGGCTCCTGGCGTGCGCTGGATGGCTTGGTGCTCACGGTCCCGCCGGCGGTCCGCGAGCTGGTGGAGGCGTTCTGGCCGGGCGGTCTGAGTCTGGTGGTGCACCAGGCGCCGTCACTGTCGTGGGATCTCGGAGACAGCCGGGGCACCGTGATGGTGCGGATGCCCCTGCACCCGGTGGCCCTGGAGGTCATCGGCCAGACCGGACCGCTTGCGGTGTCCAGCGCCAACGTGAGCGGGTCACCGCCGGCCACCTCGGCGGCGCAGGCCCAGGAGCAGCTCGACGAGGCGGTCGACGTGTATCTGGAGTCCGGCAGCTGTGGCGACCCGGTCGCCTCGACGATCGTCGACGCCACCGGGCCGACCCCTCGATTGCTGCGTACGGGCGCCATCTCACTCGATGCCTTGCGCGACGTCGTCCCGGAGCTGGCCGATCGCTAGAGTGACCGCACCGCCTCGTACCGAAAAGGAGCTGGCATGAGCACTGCCTTCTGGGGCCCGGATTTCGCCGCGCTCGAAGCCGAGGACCCCGAGATCGCCGATGTGGTCACCGGCGAGCTCTCGCGCCTCCGGGGCGGACTGCAACTCATCGCCAGCGAGAATTTCACCTCGCCGGCCGTACTCGCCGCCCTCGGTTCGACGCTGTCCAACAAGTACGCCGAGGGCTATCCGGGCCGGCGTTACTACGGCGGCTGCCAGGAGGTCGACAAGGCCGAGGAGATCGGCATCGCCCGGGCAAAGGAATTGTTCGGCTGCGAGCACGCCAACCTTCAGCCGCATTCCGGCGCCTCGGCCAACCTGGCGGCCTATGCCGCGCTGCTGGAGCCGGGCGACACGGTGCTGGCCATGTCACTGCCGCACGGCGGGCACCTGACGCACGGCAGCAAGGTCAACTTCTCCGGCAAGTGGTTCAACACGATCGGCTATTCCGTCCTCAAGGACACCGAGCTGATCGACTACGACGAGGTACGCGACCTCGCCCGCCAGCACCGTCCCAAGATGATCATCTGCGGGGCGACCGCCTATCCCCGGCTGATCGACTTCTCGGCATTCCGGTCCATCGCCGACGAGGTGGGGGCCCGGCTGATGGTCGACGCGGCGCACTTCATCGGCCTCGTCGCCGGCAAGGCGATCCCCTCGCCGGTGCCCTATGCCGATGTGGTGACCTTCACGACGCACAAGGTCCTGCGCGGGCCGCGCGGTGGCATGATCGTGTGCACCGAGGAGCTGGCCAGCAAGATCGACAAAGCGGTCTTCCCCTTCACCCAGGGCGGCCCGCTGATGCACGCGGTGGCCGCCAAGGCGGTGGCTCTGCGCGAGGCACTGGCGCCGTCGTTCGGCGATTATGCGCGTCAGGTGATCGCCAACGCCCAGGCGCTGGCGGAGGGCCTGGCCGCCGAGGGCATGCGCCCGGTGTCCGGCGGCACCGACACCCACCTGGCCCTGCTCGACCTGCGCGGCCTCGACGTCACCGGACGCGATGCCGAGGCCCGGTGCGACGCCGCCCGGATCACGCTGAACAAGAACGCCATCCCCTACGACCCGCAGAAGCCGATGGTCGCCTCGGGCATCCGGGTCGGCACCCCCTCGGTGACAACCCAGGGGATGACCGAGACCGATATGAAGGAGGTCGCCTCGCTGATCGGCCGCGCGGTTCGCGCAGCGGGTGACTCCGCCGTGGGATCGGCCGGCGAGGTCGGCGAGGCGGTCGCCGCGCTGGTTTCGAGATACCCGGCGTACCCCCAGCCGTGATCACCGACGCCCCAACCCGTCAGCCCGCACAGCGCGCGGGCGTGTGGTAGGAAGTCGCCATGAATCCGCGGCCGCCGCGTTAGGGGCGACCATGGCCAGTCCGAGCATCGGCGTGTGGGAGCTGGTCCGGCTCGGGGCGACCAATGTCGGGTGTCTCGTGGTCGGCCTGGTGCTCGGCCTGTTGGCCGACCGGCGGTTCGACGCCCTCCCGACCTACACGCTGGTGGGTCTGGCGGCCGGTATCATCTGCGGCGTCGCCGTTACGTACGTGCGCATCCGCAACTTCCTGCACGGCTGAGAGGATGACGTTGGTCAACGCCGGAACCCAAGCGCCGTCCATCCCGCCGCATGTCGTCGCCAATCGCCGCCGCTCCGTGGTGATTGCCCTGCCGCTCGCGGTGGTCGCCCTCGTACTGCTCAGCGTGCTGGGTCATCCCGTTGCCGGGGTCCTGTTCTTCGTCGGGCTGGCGCTCGGCGCACTCAACACTTGGCTCGTCCAGCGTTCGGTGGTCCGCTACGCATCGAGCAGCGCCGGCGACGCCAAGCGGCGATTCGTCGGCGGGGTATTCGGCCGGCTGGCGCTGATCAGCATGGTCGCCCTCGGCCTCTGCCTGCTCTTCCTCCCCGACGGGCTCGGAGTGCTGGCCGGGCTGGCGGTCTTCCAAATCCTGATGCTGGCCAGCGCTTCCATGCCGTTGATCCGCGAGTTGCGCAGCTCATGAGCCGTTATGTTGCGGCCGCGACGATCGACATCGGCACCACCCACCCGACGGTCAAGCTCGGCGGGCTGGTCTTCAATCTCGACACCATGTGGTCGACGGTGGTCGCCGGCATCCTCGTGATCGCTTTCGGCCTGTTCATCGCCCGCCGGGCGACCAGTGGCGTGCCCAAGGGCCCGCAGCTCATCTGGGAGACAGTCATCGGCAGCATCGAGGACCAGGTCGAGGATTCGATCGGCCGCCGGGTGGCCCCCTTCGTCGTGCCCCTGGCCACAGCGCTGTTCTTCTTCATCCTCTTCGCCAACTGGCTGGAGCTGATCCCGACCGAGCACCACCTGCCGTCCCCGACGGCCGACGTCAACCTGACCTTCGCGCTGGCCATCCTGGTCATCGTGTGGGTGCACATCACCGGGCTTCGCAAGCGCGGAGTCGGCACCTATATCGGCCACTTCTTCAAGCCGATCCTGCTGTCGCCGATCAACGTCATCGAGGAATTGGTCAAGCCGGTGACGCTGGCATTGCGGCTCTTCGGCAACGTGTTCGCCGGCGGGGTCATGATCTCGGTCATCGGCCTCATGCCGTCCTTCATCCTCTGGGCGCCCAACACCCTGTGGAAGCTCTTCGACATGATCATCGGCGTCATCCAGGCCTTCATCTTCGCCCTGCTGACGATCCTCTATTTCAGCTTCGCCGTCGGCGGACACGGCGACGACGAGACCCAGCCGGCGAGTGACACCCCGGCCGATGACAGTACGTTGGCTCACGCGTAGCTCAGCACCGCGATCAATCGACCGGACACCCACACGGACAGGGAGACCCATGGCAAACAATCAGGCAACAGCTATCCAACTGGCTGGCGCCTTTATCGGTGGCGGCCTCGCACTGGGCGGCGGTGCCATCGGCGCGGCCGTCGGTGACGGCCTCGCCGGCAGCGCGACCATCTCGGGCGTGGCTCGTCAGCCGGAGGCCCAGGGCCGCCTGTTCTCGATCTTCTTCCTGACTGTTGGTCTGGTCGAGGCCATGTACTTCATCAACCTCGCCTTCATGGCGGTCTTCGTCTTCGTCCTCGCCAAGCAGTAGGGGCCTCGCCGTGCAGACCAGCGTGCTCGCCGACAGCAACTTCCTCATTCCCAATGGGACGTTCATCGCCGAGCTCGTGCTGTTCCTGATCATCCTGGCGGTGGTCTACCGCTTCGTCGTGCCGCCGTTGCAGGGGGCCATGCGGCAGCGCCACGACCTGATCCGGCGCCAGTTCGAGGAGGCCGCGCAGGCCAAGCAACGCGCCGAAGCGGCGCAGGCGGAGTACGCGGCCTCGATGAGCGAGGCGCGGGCTGAGGGTGCCCGGATCCGCGACGAAGCCAGGGTCCAGGGCCAGCAGATCATCGAGGACATGCGGGCCCGGGCCCAGCAGGAAGTCGACACGATCAACGCGCAGGGTCGCGAGCAGCTCGCGGCCGATCGGGAGTCGATGATCGGTGGCCTGCGCAGTGAGATGGCGACCCTGGCCGTGGAGCTGGCCGGTCGCATCGTCGGTGAGTCGCTGATCGAGCGGGCCCGCACCTCCGGCACGGTCGAGCGGTTCATGCAGGAGCACTCGGTGGCCTCGATGAGCGCGCAGGAGCCGCGATGAGTGCCAAGTACCTCGCTGAGATCTTCGCCTTCCTGGTCATTCTTGCGGTCATCTACCGCTACGCCGTGCCGCCCCTGCGCAAGGCCATGCGTCACCGCCAAGAGGTGATCGGCGCCCAATTCGCCGAGGCGCGCGAGGCAAAGGACGAAGCCGAAGCGGCCGAGGCGAAGTACCGCGCTTCGATCCGGGACGCTCAGGCCGAGGCCGACCAGCTGCGTCAGAGCGCCCACGCGCAGGGCGAGCAGATCGCCGCCGAGCTGGCCGCAAAGGCCGAGGAGGAGTCGGGCCGGATCGCTGAGCGCGGCCGTCAGCAGCTCGCCGCCGAGCGGGACTCGGTCGTGCGCGAGTTGCGCGCGCAGATGGGGACGCTGGCCTACGAGCTGGCTCACCGGATCGTCGTCGAGGCACTCGCTGACCGCACCCGCCAGGCCGCTTCGATCGACCGCTTCATCGCTGAGCTCGAAGGCGATCCAGCCGAGGCCGATCCAGCCGCCCCAGGCCAGGCCGTTCCGGCCGACGCGAAGGGCACCCGATGATGCAAGTGGCCAGCCGGGAGTCCCTGGCGGTCGCGCAGGAGTCGCTCAAGGCTACGGCCGAGCAGGCCGACGCCAACGGGCTTACCGTCACCGCGCAGGAGATGTTGTCTGTCGGGCGGCTGCTCGACCGGGAGGTCGTCCTGCGCCGGTCGCTGTCCGACCCGGCCGCTGCCGAGAGCGTTCGGCTCGCTCTGCTCGACGCGGTGGTGGGCCAGCAGTTGAGCACACCCACCACGGAGCTGCTGCGCACCGTGGTGGCGGCCCGCTGGTCCTCCGCGGCCGATCTGTCCGACGCCCTGGAGCTGCTGGCCGTGCAGGCGCTTCTCCTGGCGGCTCAACGCGACGGCGCCCTGACCGACGTCGAGGACGAGCTGTTCAGGTTCCTGCGCGTCTTCGCCGGCGACCACTCGCTGCAGGCCGCCCTGGGTGACTCCACCGCCGACATCGAGCGGCGCCACCAGCTCGTCACCGATCTGCTCGGCGGCAAAGCTCAGCCGGTCACCGAAACGCTGGTCAAGCTGGCTGTCGTGGGGCTCGGGGGCCGCGGCTTCGAGGCGTCCCTGGAGCGACTGGTCGAGCTAGCTGCCCAGCAGCGCGACCGGGAGGTCGCCTACGTGACCGTTCCGGTCCCGCTTACGTCGGAGCAGGAGCAGCGGTTGGAGGCCGCCCTGACCCGGATCTACGGCCGGCAGATGTCATTGTTGATCGTTGTCGACCCCGCGCTGCTGGGCGGAATGACGGTGCGGGTGGGTCAGGAACTCTATGACGGCAGCGTCTCGCGGCGCCTGGATCAGGTGCGCAGTGCCCTGGCCAGCTGACCGCTCCACAGCACATCCGACAGCCAAGAGAGACAGGACCTGATATGGCCGAGCTGACCATCTCCTCGGAGGAGATCCGCAGCGCGATCGAGCGCTACGTCTCCTCGTACACGCCGGAGACTTCCAAGGAAGAGGTCGGCCTCGTCACCGAGGTCGGTGACGGCATCGCCCGCGTCGAGGGGCTGCCGTCGACCATGACCAACGAACTGCTCGAATTCGAGGGCGGCGTTCTGGGCCTTGCCCTTAACCTCGACGTACGCGAGATCGGCGCGGTCATCCTCGGCAACTACGAGCACATCGAGGAGGGCCAGCAGGTCCGGCGGACCGGCCGGGTCTTGTCGGTGCCGGTGGGGGATGCCTATCTCGGCCGGGTGGTCGACGCGCTCGGCAATCCCATCGACGGCAAGGGCGAGATCGACACCTCCGACCGGCGGGCGCTGGAATTGCAGGCGCCCAGCGTGGTGCAGCGGCAGCCGGTCAAGGAGCCGCTGCAGACCGGCATCAAGGCGATCGACTCGATGACGGCCATCGGCCGCGGGCAGCGCCAGCTGATCATCGGTGACCGGCAGACCGGCAAGACCGCCGTCGCCATCGACGCGATCATCAACCAGCGCGACAACTGGGCCACCGGCGACCCGCAGCAGCAGGTCAAGTGCATCTACGTCGCCATCGGCCAGAAGGGCTCGACCATCGCCGCCGTCCGCGGCGCGCTGGAGGACGCCGGCGCGATGGACTACACCGCGATCGTTGCTGCGCCGGCCTCGGACTCGGCCGGATTCAAATACATCGCGCCCTACACCGGATCGTCGATCGGGCAGCACTGGATGTATCAGGGGCAGCACGTCCTGATCGTCTTCGACGACCTGTCGAAGCAGGCCGAGGCCTACCGCGCGGTGTCGCTGCTCCTGCGCCGGCCGCCGGGTCGCGAGGCCTACCCCGGTGACGTGTTCTACCTGCACTCCCGGTTGCTCGAGCGCTGCGCCAAGCTCTCCGACGAGCTGGGGGGCGGCTCGATGACCGGGCTGCCGATAATCGAGACCAAGGGCAACGACATCTCGGCCTACATCCCGACCAACGTCATCTCCATCACCGACGGCCAGCTGTTCCTGGAGACCGACCTGTTCAACTCCGGCGTCCGTCCAGCCATCAACGTCGGAGTGTCGGTGTCGCGGGTCGGCGGCAACGCCCAGATCCGGGCCATGCGGTCGGTGGCCGGGCGGCTGCGTCTCGACCTGGCGCAATACCGTGAGCTGGAGGCATTCTCGGCCTTCGGCTCCGACCTCGACCCTGCCTCCAAGGCCCAGCTGGCCCGCGGTGAGCGGCTCGTGGAGCTCCTCAAACAGCCGCAGTACACACCGTTCCCCGTCGAGCGGCAGGTTGTTTCCTTGTGGGCGGGCACGACCGGCGAGCTCGACAACGTGCCGGTGCGCGACATCCGGCGCTTCGAGTCGGAGTTCCTCGACTTCGTGAGCCGGGAGCACAAGGGCATCTACGACGCGATCCTGCAGACCGGCAAGCTCGAGGACGACACCGTCGAGTCCCTGAAACGCGCCATCGAAGCCTTCAAGCGGCAGTTCCAGACCGACGAGGGCGAGGGGCTGCACGCCAGCGACGAGCCGGTCGAGCCGATGGACGCCGACGAGGTCAAGCAGGAGAAGGTCACCCGGTACACCAAGACACCTGCTGAGCCCACCAGTTCTGAGTCCAGCAGCGCTGAGCCCACCAGTTCTGAGTCCAGCAGCGCCGAGCCCACCGGCGCCAGCCGGCTGGACAGCTAGCCGATGGGCGCCCAGCTGCGGGTCTACCGGCGACGCATCCGGTCGATCCAGTCCACCAAGAAGATCACCCGGGCGATGGAGCTGATCGCCGCCTCCCGGATCGTCAAGGCCCAGCAGCGGGTGGCGTCCTCGAAGCCCTACGCCGAGGAGATCACCCGCGTCCTGTCCACCCTCGCCTCCCGCAGCTCGCTGGACCACCCGCTGCTCAACGAGCGGCCCGACCCCGAGCGGGCCGCCGTCCTCGTGGTGACCAGCGACCGCGGCCTGGCCGGCGCGTACAACTCCAACGTCCTGCGAGCGGCCGAGGAGCTGATCGCACTGGTCCGATCGGAGGGCAAGGAGCCGGTGCTGTACGCGATCGGCCGCAAGGGCGCGGGCTACTACCGATTCCGCCGCCGGGAGGTGGCCGGGGAGTGGACCGGCTTCTCCGAGCAGCCGTCATTCGCCGATGCCCGCGAGGTGGGCGTCACGCTGGTCAGCGCCTTCCGGTTGGGCGGTATGGAGGAGGCTGACGCTGGTGCCGACGATGACAAGGTGGTGGCCGGCGTCAGCGAGATCCACATCGTCTACACCGAATTCGTCTCCGCGCTGACCCAGCAAGCGGTCGCCAAGCGCATCGCGCCGCTGGTCGTCGAGGAAGTTCACGAGGACAAGGCGCCGGCCGGCTATCTCCCGGAGTACGAATTCGAGCCCGAGCCTGAGGCGCTGCTGCACGCGTTGCTTCCCAAGTACGTCAATACGCGCATCTTTGCCGCGCTGCTGGAGTCGGCCGCGTCGGAGTCCGCGGCCCGCCGGCGGGCCATGAAGGCGGCGACTGACAACGCCGACGACATCGTCAAAGCGCTCACCCGAGCGGCCAACTCGGCCCGACAGGCCGAGATCACCCAGGAAATCAGTGAGATCGTGGGCGGCGCGGACGCGCTGGCCTCGGCAGGAAGCGACGTGACATGAGCACCGTGATATCCGAACAGCTGGACGAGGGCACGCAGGGGACGCCGACGGGCCGGGTGGTGCGGGTGGTGGGCCCGGTGGTCGACGTCGAATTCTCCCGCGACACGATGCCGGAGATCTTCAATGCGCTGCACGTCGACCTGACCCTGGGCGACGTCGACATGATGCTGACCCTCGAGGTTGCCCAGCACATCGGCGACAACATGATCCGCGCCATCTCCATGCAGCCGACGGACGGTCTGGTCCGTGGCGCCGAGGTGACCGACACTGGCTCGGCGATCACTGTGCCGGTCGGCGACGTCACCAAGGGGCACGTCTTCAACGTGCTCGGCCGGCCGCTCGACGTCAAGGAGAGCGAGCTCGACATCCAGGAGCGTTGGCCGATCCACCGGCTGTCCCCGCCGTTCGCGGAGCTGGAGGCCAAGACCGAGATCTTCGAGACCGGCATCAAGGTCATCGACCTGCTGGCCCCCTACGTCGTCGGCGGCAAGATCGGGCTGTTCGGCGGGGCCGGGGTCGGCAAGACCGTGCTTATCCAGGAGATGATCCGCCGGGTGGCACAGAACTTCGGCGGGGTGTCGGTGTTCGCCGGCGTCGGCGAGCGGACCCGCGAGGGCAACGACCTGTTCGGTGAAATGACCGAGTCCGGCGTCATCGCCGACACGGCGCTGGTCTTCGGCCAGATGGACGAGCCGCCGGGCACGCGGCTGCGGGTCGCCCTGTCGGCGCTGACCATGGCCGAATACTTCCGCGACGTGCAGAAGCAGGACGTGCTGCTGTTCATCGACAACATCTTCCGCTTCACCCAGGCCGGCTCCGAGGTCTCGACGCTGCTCGGCCGGATGCCGTCGGCGGTCGGCTACCAGCCCACGCTGGCCGACGAGATGGGGGAACTGCAGGAGCGGATCACCTCTACCCGGGGCCACTCGATCACGTCGTTGCAGGCCATCTACATCCCGGCTGACGACATCACCGACCCGGCGCCGCACACCACCTTCGCCCACCTCGATGCCACCACCGTGCTGTCACGTCCCATCTCCGAGCTCGGCATCTATCCGGCCGTCGACCCGCTGGACTCGACCTCCCGGATCCTCGACGCGCGCTACATCGGCGAGGAGCACTACTCGGTGGCCCGCGAGGTGCAGCGGATCCTGCAGCGCTACAAGGACCTGCAGGACATCATCGCCATCCTCGGCATCGACGAGCTTGCCGAGGAGGACAAGGTGCTGGTCGGCCGGGCCCGCCGCATTCAGCGGTTCCTGTCGCAGAATCTCTTCGTGGCCGAGCAATTCACCGGCCAGCCCGGATCGTTCGTCTCGCGTGAGGAGACGGTGGAGAGCTTCCGCAAGCTGACCGACGGCGAATACGACCACCTGCCCGAGCAGGCCTTCTTCCTCTGTGGCGGCATCGAGGAGGTCGAAGCCAACGCCAAGCGGCTGGGGGACCAGAGCTGACCTCCGCCTCACTCGCCCAGCCGCGCGGACCTGACCCGCTCGGCGCTGCTCGACCGGCGGGCTGGTTAGACTCCGACGAATCCCGCACCGTCAAAGGAGCCGCTGGTGGCTGACCCGCTGCACGTGGAGTTGGTGTCTGTCGAGCGCCCGGTCTGGTCGGGGGAGGCCACCATGGTGATCGCCCGGACCACCGAGGGTGAGCTCGGCATCCTGCCCGGGCACGCTCCGCTGCTCGGGGAGCTGGCCGAGGGCTTCACCGTACGCATCCAGCAGGAGGACGGCGCCGAGCTGATCGCCGCTGTCCACGGTGGCTTCCTGTCGGTGACGGGGGAGGGGGTCTCCGTCCTGGCCGAGGTGGCCGAGCTGGCCGACGACGTGGATGTGGCCCGGGCGCGCGCGGCGTACGACCGGACGGCCGGCGCCGCCGCCGACGACGAGGTAGAGCAGGCCGCGCGCAACCGGTCGATGAGCCGGCTGCGCGCTGCCGGTGAGACCGTCTGACCGACACGGCCGGGGGGCTCAGGCGTGCGATTGTTCGGCGAGTCCGCTTCGGCCGTACTCCTCGTACCGGTGGCCTTCGTCATAGCTTTCGCGGTCCGGCGGTGGCTGCTCAGCCGGACGGGTGGGACCGTCGAGCTCAGCCTGCGGTTGCGCGACGGCAGCCACGGGCGAGGCTGGGTGCTCGGGACGGGCCGGTACGTCGGTGACGAGCTGCAGTGGTTCCGGGTGTTCAGCCTGGCCCCGCGTCCACGGCGAACGCTGTCGCGCCGCGATCTGACCGTGGTGCAGCGCCGCGTGCCGAGCGGGCCGGAAAAGCTGTCGCTGCAGGCCGGGATGGTCGTCCTGGAGTGCCGCAGCGACACCGGGCCGGTGCAGTTGGCGATGGGGGAATCGGCGCTGACCGGGTTCCTGTCCTGGCTCGAGTCAGCGGCTCCCGGCGCCTCCATCGCCGGCTGAACGGCCGGCCCGGGTCTGGTGGGTCAGCCCCCCGGTCGCCACAACACGTCGCCCCCCGGGTTGGCGACCCGGGACAGGATGAAGAGCAGGTCCGACAGCCGGTTGAGGTACAGCGCCGGAGTCCGGTTGGTGTGCTCGGGGTCGGATTCGAGCAACGCCCAGACATTGCGCTCGGCCCGGCGTGCCACCGTACGGGCGACGTGCAGCAGGCTCGCCCCGGGCGTGCCGCCCGGCAGGATGAAGCTGTCGAGCTTGGGCAGGCCGGCGTTGAACTCGTCGCAGGCCTGTTCCAGGCGCTCGACGTAGGCGTCGGTCACCCGTAGCGGGGGGTAGGCCGGATCCAGCGTCACCGGCGTACACAGGTCCGCGCCGACGTCGAACAGGTCGTTCTGCACCCGGCGCAGGACGGCGGCCACCTCGTGGGGCAGCTCGCCGAGCACGATGGCGACACCGACGGCGGCGTTGGTCTCGTCGACGTCGGCGTACGCCGCCAGCCGAGGCGCCGTCTTGGCCACCCGCGACATGTCGCCGAGGCCGGTCGTGCCGTCGTCCCCCGTCTTGGTGTAAATCCGAGTCAGATGCACAACCATGCCGGTCAGCCTACGGCCGGGGGCGGGCGGTTCGACCGTACGATGCCTGTCGTGGAGCTATTCGCGATCGTCGGCGGGGCCCGGCTCGTCGGCGAGGTCGCCGTCAGCGGCGCCAAGAACAGCGTGCTCAAGCTGATGGCCGCCGCGCTGCTCGCCCCTGGTCGGACGGTGCTGACGGGCACCCCGCAGATCCTCGATGTCGCGATCATGGGCGAGGTGCTGCGCCGCCTGGGGTGCGGGGTCTCGACCGAAGACGGCACCGTGACGATCGACTGCCCGCCGGAGCTGTCGTCTGAGGCCGACTACGAGCTGGTCCGCCGCATGCGTGCGTCCATCTGCGTGCTGGGCCCGCTGCTGGCCCGGACCGGCGAGGCGAAGGTGGCCTTGCCCGGTGGTGACAACATCGGGTCCCGGGGACTCGACATGCACATCAGCGGCCTGACCCGGCTCGGCGCCGAGGTGACCAGCGAGCACGGCTACATCATCGCCCGCTGCCCGCAGCTGGCCGGGGCCACGGTCTGGCTGGACTTCCCGAGCGTGGGCACTACCGAGCAGATCTTGATGGCCGGGGTCCTCGCCAAGGGCACCACGGTGATCGACAACGCGGCTCGGGAGCCCGAGATCGTCGACATCTGCGCCATGCTGAGCGCGATGGGAGCCCAGATTTCCGGCGCCGGCACGTCGACGATCGAGATCGAGGGCGTCGAGGCGCTGCACCCGGTCACCCATCGGCCGCTGCCGGACCGGATCGTGGCCGGCACCTGGGCCATGGGAGCGGTGATGACCCGTGGCGACGTGACCGTACGCGGCGCCAACTGGCGCCACCTGGAGATCACCCTCGACAAGCTGGTCACCGCCGGGGCCACCGTCGAGCCACTCCTGGCCGACGCCGGCTTCCGCGTCTCGATGGACAACCGGCCCCGGGCGGTCGACGTCGTGACCCTGCCCTATCCGGGCTTCCCGACCGACCTGCTGCCGATGGCGATCGCGCTGGCGTCGATCGCCGACGGCGCCTCGATGATCACCGAGAACGTCTTCGACAGCCGCTTCATGTTCGTCAACGAGCTGGCCCGCCTCGGCGCGGACGTACGCACCGACGGTCACCATGCCGTGGTCCGTGGCCGCCCGCGCCTGTCCGGCGCACCGGTGCGCGCCACCGACATCCGGGCCGGCGCCGGCCTCGTGCTGGCCGCGCTGTGTGCCGACGGGCGCAGCGAGGTGTCGGAGGTGTCGCACCTCGACCGCGGCTATCCCGACTTCGTCGCGCAGCTGCAGTCACTCGGCGCGGACGTCGAGCGGCTGGACGTGCCGCAGATCGACCCGTCGTACTAGAGGCAGGAGATCAGCTTCGTGGCAGGCAGATTGGCAGTGGTCGGCGCCGGGCTGATGGGCTCCGGGATTGCGCAGGTGGCCGCCCAGGCGGGCTGGCAGGTCAGTGTCTGCGACGTGGACGAGGCGTCGCTGGCGCGGGGACTGGCAGCCGTCCGCAGCTCCTACGACCGGTTCGTGGCCAAGGGCAAGCTGTCGGCAGTCGACGCCGAGGCGGCGCTGGGCCGGATCACGCCGACGACCGATCTGATGGCCGCCGCTGAGGCCGAGATAGTCGTCGAAGCGGTGTTCGAGTCGATCGACGTCAAGCGCGAGGTCTTCAAGGCACTCGACCGCATCTGCCGCCCGGACGCGGTGCTCGCCACCAACACCAGCGCGATCCCGATCACGGCGATCGCGGCCTTCACCGAGCGGCCGGAAGCGGTGGTCGGCACCCATTTCTTCTCACCGGTGCCGATGATGGCGCTGTGCGAGCTGGTCCGCGGGCAGCACACCTCAGACGCGACCCTGACCCGTGCGCGTGCCTTCGCCGAATCGGTCGGCAAGACGGCCATCGTCGTCGCCGACGTGGCCGGCTTCGTCACCACCCGCCTGATCGCGGCGCTGGCTAACGAGGCGGCCCGGCTGGTAGAGAGCGGGGTCGCCTCGGCGCAGGACATCGACACCGCTTGCCAGCTCGGCTTCGGCCACGCGATGGGGCCGTTGCGGACGCTGGACCTGACCGGCATTGACGTGATGGTCAACGCCAGCAACAACATCTATGCCGACACCCACGACGCGAAGTTCTCCCCGCCGGAGTCCCTGCTACGGATGGTGCGGGCCGGCGTGCTGGGCCGCAAGACCGGCCAGGGCTTTTACCCCTACGACTGAACCGCAGGCCGGCTCACCGGACTGGCCGGCCCGAGCCGTCAGACCCGCACTCATCCGTCCCGCCGCCCCTTCCAGCGGAAGGTACGCAGGCACAGCACCAGGCCCCCGACGCACCAGGCGGCCAGCACCAGGGCCATCTTGCCGTGTTCCCACGAATGGGCCGCCTCCTGCGTGGTGAACGTGTCCGGCAGGAACACCGAGCGCAGCCCCTGGGTCATCCACTTCAGCGGAAAGATGGCGGCGAACTGCTGCAAACCCTTGGGCAGGGCGCTGAACAGGAAATACACACCGGAGATGAACTGCAGCAGGATGAACGGCGGCTGCACCACGGCCGCGGCCGCCCGGCCGCTACGCGGGACGCTGCTCATGGCGATACCGAGCAGCGAGCAGGCGATCAGCGAGAGTACGAAGACCCAGGCCAGCGTTAGCCACCGCCCGGCCGTGCCGGGCAGGTGCAGCCCGTAGAACAAGGTGCCGATGACGAGCAGTATCACGGTCTCCAGCAGGCCGGTCGCCAGCACTAGGATGACCTTGCCGATGAAGTATGACGCGCGGGGCATCGGCGTACCCGCCAGTCGCTTGAGCGTGCCGTCGTCGCGTTCCTGGGCGATGCTGATGGCGAGGCTGGAGAAGCTGGTGGACATGATTCCTGAGGCGATCATTCCCGAGATGAACACCTGCCGGTAGTCGACGCCGGTGTGGGCGATCTCGCCGTGGAAGATCGACGCGAACAGGATCATCAGGCCGACCGGAAAGCCCAGAGTGAAGACCACGGCGTCACGTTCCCGCAGGAATTGCCGGATCTCGATATAGCCGCGGCGCGCGCCCACCCCGAGCGTGGAGGGGCCGGCGCGGCGGGTCCGGCTCACACTCGGCTGGGTGTCGGTCATGGCGTGGCTCCGATCATGGTGAGGTAGACGTCCTCGAGACTGGGCCGGCGGACGGTGAGGCCCGGCACCTCGCCGGCGAACTGCCGCGCCAGCTCGGCCACCACCTGGGTCGGCGTGTCGGTGGCGCGTGCCTCGAATCCGTTCGGCCCCTGCCAGCTGACCGTCGCGGTCGCGGTGTCCCGGCCACCGAGCTCGCTCGGCTTCTCGACCGCCAGGAGCCGGCCGGCGCTTACGACTCCCACCCGGTCGGCCAGCGCCTCGGCCTCCTCGAGATAGTGGGTGGTGAGCAGGATGGTGGTGTTCTCGTCGTTCAGCCGCCGGATCAGCGCCCAGAACTGCCGCCGCGCCTCGGGATCGAAGCCCGTCGTCGGCTCGTCGAGGAACAGCAGCTCGGGGCGGCCGAGGATGCCGAGCGCCACATCGAGGCGTCGCCGCTGGCCACCGGATAGCTGACGGGTGCGAGCCTTGCGCTTCTCGGTGAGCCCGACCAGCTCGATCACCTCACCGGGATCACGGGGGCTGGGGTAATAACACGCGAAGTGCGTGACCATCTCGTCGACGGTGAGCTCAGCGGCGTCGTTCACGCTCTGCAGCACGATGCCGATCCGGGAGCGCCACCCGTGCGGTGGCCGACCGGGATCCGCGCCGAGCACGCTCACCTCCCCGCCGTCGCGGGAGCGGTAGCCCTCCAGGATCTCCACCGTCGTGGTCTTGCCGGCGCCGTTGGGCCCCAGCAGGGAAAAGATCTCCCCCTGTCGGACTTCGAGGTCGAGGCCGTCCAAGGCCCGGCTCTTGCCGTAGTGCTTGGTCAGTCCGCGTACGGAGATTGCTGCCTCGTCTGCCATGGGGCATACGGTGACATGCCCGCGAGCGGCTCAGCGACGACCGGTCGGTCCACGTGCGGGTCCACCGAACGGCGGACACTCACAATTCGGTAAAGACTTCGCAACACCGGACCAAAATAGTCCTGCAACCTGCGGGACCGTTCTAACGTCTGTGATGTTATGCAGCCAATTCCGGTCCCCCATGCGCTCGAGCCGGAGCGCCTGGTCGCCTTGACCGGGCGCCTCGACGCATCCTCGGTGGGCGACGTTCGCGCCTCGCTCTACCGCGCGATCGACCAGAGCAGTGCCCCGGTCGTCATCGACCTCAGCGCGGTCCACACCATCGACGCCACCGGCCTGGGAATGCTGATCGGCGCCCAGCGCCGGGCCGACGCAGCGGGCCGGTCGGTCGTGCTGCGCGGGGTGCCGGCGCGGGTGACCCGGCTGTTGCGGGCGACCCGGCTCGACCGCGTACTGCGGGTGGAGGCCCCGGCCGGCCTCAGCGTCTGACGGCCGGACGCCAATAGCTGCCGTGACGGGCCCGGACGCAGGCGCCCGTGAGGCGTTGCCGTTCAGAACGGTGCTGGTCCGTTACAGGTCGTCCAGCCGGTAGTTGCCCGGCTGGGTGACCGGCGGGGGCACGTCGGCTGACGACATCGGGGGCGGGCTGGCTGACCCCGCCGCCGGGCTGGTGCCGTCGGTGCCCTGCGCGGCGACGTGGTTGTCGACCGCGGTGAGCGCGGCCGATACGGCCGCCGGTGACCCCCCGCGACGCTCTTGCGCGTAGTACGCCGCGCCCAGCTCACGCATCAGGCCGTCCGCCTGCCGCTTGACCTGCATCTCATCGATCTTGGCCTGCCCCTGCGCCACACCCTGCTGTGCCTTGACCGTCGCCTGCGCGGCGGCCTCTCTGGCCTTGTCGAGAAAACCCATGTCCTACTCCAAACCGGAAAGGAGGCCGCTGAGCGCGCCCCGCTTGTTGTCATTGCCTGCCGTGTTCTTCGCCAGCGCGGTGGCCAGCCCCTCGATTGTCATCGACTGCAACAGCACCTGACCGTCGCCCTCAAGCGTGGTCAGGTTGAGTCCTTCACCGCCGAACATCGCCGTCATCGCGGTCTGCACGTTGAGCTGGCCGACCCGCTCGACGCCGTAGCGGACGGTGTCCTCGAAGGCGACCACACAGCCGGTGTCGACCTGGATCTTGCCGCCGTACTTTGCCGGATTGAGCTCGATGAAGTTGCCCGCGCCGGCGATCAGCACCGTGCCGGAGCCGGTGAACTTCTCTAGAACGAATCCCTCGCCGCCTTTGATCCCCGAGCGTAGTCCGGAAAAGGCGATGTCGAAATTCACCGACGCCTCGGCGGCGACGAACGCGTCCTTCTCCGCGTACCACCCACGGGTGCCGTCCAACTCGAGCGCCCGCATCTCGCCGGGCAGTACGCCGGCGAAGGAGACCAGACCCGCACCGCCGTAGGCACTGAAGTACTGAAAGGCCAGGCTCTCACCGGCCAGCACCCGCTTGCCGACGTCGAGGGCCTTGACCAGCAGGCCAGCGGCCACCGCGGCGCCTGACGCGCCGCCGGTCGGCCGGCTCAGCCGGGTCTCGACGCCGACGTTGGTCGTCTTCCAGAGAAACTTGCCGGCTTCGCAATAGACGGTCTGCCCCTCCGTCAGCTCGCAGACCGCCATCTGCATGGCGTTGCCGACGAGCTTGTGGGCCAGCGTCATACCGGCACGCTACCGCCCGGCGTACGGTGCGGCTCATGGACCGGGGCGACGCAGGCAGCGCACCGGTCGCGCCCGGGGCCGTGGGGTCCTGACGTGCGGATCCTCGTCGCCCGCTGCAGCGTTGACTACGTAGGCCGGCTGACCGCCCACCTGCCGATGGCGCCCCGGTTGATCCTGGTGAAGGCCGACGGGTCGGTGGCCGTGCATGCCGACGACCGGGCGTACAAGCCGCTCAACTGGATGAGCCCGCCGTGCGCGATCCGGGAGTCCGACGGTGTCTGGCGGGTCACCAACCGGGTCGGTGACCAGCTGGTGATCACGATCGACGAGGTGCTGCACGACTCGGCGCACGAGCTGGGCGTCGACCCGGGATTGACCAAGGACGGCGTGGAGGCCCACCTTCAGGAGCTGTTGGCCGACCAGGTGGAGCCGGTCCTGGGAAAAGGTTGGCGGCTCGTCCGCCGCGAGTGGGCGACCGACATCGGGCCGGTCGACCTGCTCTGCCGGGACTCCGCTGGCGCCGCCGTGGCGGTCGAGGTCAAGCGGCGCGGGGAGATCGACGGGGTGGAGCAGCTCACCAGATACCTGCAGCGGATGAACCTCGACCCGATGCTCGCGCCGGTCCGCGGCGTGCTGGCCGCCCAGCAGCTCACACCACAGGCCCGGGTGCTGGCGGCGGACCGGGGCATCGACTGCGTGGTGCTCGACTACGACGCGATGCGCGGTCTGGCCCCGGTGGGCCTGACACTGTTCTGACCGCAGGCCGGCCGGGCCGCCGCGTGGGACGATCGTCGGGGGTCCGGCGCTGGCAGGGAGGTCGGTCGATGAGCCCGAGGGTTAACCGGCGACGCCCGCCGCCGGCGGCTGTCGCGGCGGCCCGGGTCGACCTGGTCGAGTCCTGGCCCGACGGCGACTGGGCGGTGCGCCCGATCACCGGCGCCTCGGCCAGCAAGACCTACCGCTGCCCGGGTTGCGACCACCAGATCCGCCCCGCCACCCCGCATCTGGTCGCCTGGCCGGCCGACGGCGCCGGCGGGCCGGACGAGCGCCGGCACTGGCACAAGCCGTGCTGGGCCGCCCGCGGGCGGCGCGGGGTGAAGGTGCACCGCTCGCGCAGTGCGCCGCACTACGGCTGAGCCCCGTCAGGCCGCGTCCTGGCGCGGCATCGCCACCTCTTCGATGAGCAGCTGGACCGCGGCACAGGTCGGGATGGCCAGCAGTGCGCCGATCACGCCGAGCAGGCTTCCCCCGACGAGGACGGCGACGATCGCAGCCGCCGGCGAGACGTCGACCGAGCGCTTCATCACCCGGGGATAGATGAAGAAATTCTCCGCCTGCTGATATACGACGTAGAAGAGCAGGGTCGCTACTCCGACCGGCCAGGAAACGAAAAAGGCGAAGCCGGTCACCACGATGGCGCCGATGGTCGCACCGACCAGGGGAATCAGGTCGGTGACGGCGACGAACAACGCCAGCGCCAGCGGATAGGGCACCTGAAAGATCGACAGCCAGATCAAAGAGGTTGTTCCGGCGATGGCGGCGATGCTCAGCGAGCCGGCCACATAGCCGCCCACCCGGCTCAGGATCTCGTCGCCGATCAGGACGGTGCGCGCCCGGCGGGCCCGCGGCACCAGGCGATAGGCGCTGTTCTTGATCCGGTCGAACGCGCTGACGAAATAGAGGGTGAGGATGAGCACGGTCAGGGTGTTGAACAGCCCGCTGATGACGACCCGGCCGACGCCCAGGACGCCGCCGACGGTTTTCGTACCGGCCTGACTGAGGCTCTTGTCGCTGGTCGCGTTGTTCAGCTTGTCGACGATGCCGAAACGCTGGTCGAGGCTGTGAAAGGTTTTGTTGGCGCGCAGGTGCTTGAGGAAATCGGGCGCGGCCTGTACGAGCGCGGTGACCTGCTTGACGATGGGCGGCACCACGGCATACCCGAAGCCGGCAAAGAAACCGATCACGGCGATGAAGACGACGGTGGTGGCCATACCCCGCCGCAGCCCCAAGCGCTCCAGCCGGGTCACGGTCGGGTGCAGTCCGATCGCCAGGAAGGCGGCCGTCAGGATGAGGACAAGGACCGATGCGATCGAGGCGAACGCGCGGTATACCACCCAAGCCAGAATGGCGCCGAGAGCGAAGGTGAAGCCGATCAGGAACGGTGATCGCCGCAGCGGCCGACCCAGCGTGCCGAACGGATTGCTCTCATCCACACCGGCTTCCAGCTCGCGGGCGGCGGAATCAACGAGCGGGTCGGCCTCCGCGGCGATCAAGGCAACGTCGGCGGCGCCCTCCGCGTCGCGGGCAGCGTCACCGGCATCACCTGCCGCCTCCCGCGCATCAGCCGCCGAATGCTCGGCGCCCACCTGGGCCCGCTCGGCCCGCTCGGCGGCATGCTCCAGTTGGTCTGCATCGCGCGGCCCGGCATCGCGCGGCCCGGCATCGCGCGGCCCGGCCGGGTCGCCGGTCATCAACCGCTGGACCCCGTGCGGGTGACCTGGGGGGGCAGATTCGGCGGGTGAATGGCCGACGAGGGGCTCGGCCGGGGCGCAGCGGTTGGCTTGGTGGGCTGATCTTCAGCCCGCCCCGGGGTCGCCGCTTCCCCAGTGGTCGAGTGATCAGTGGTCGAGCGCCCGGCCGCCGGGCGCCCGGTGGCCGACCCGGCGGTCGGCTGGTCGTCGGCATCGCCCGGCGGCAGGCCGCCCAGCACCTCCCGCAGCGAGGCCAACTGCTTGTCGATGGCCCGGCGGCGGGTGTGCAGCGCGGCGATCTCCTGCTCGCTCTCCCCCCGGCGGCGGTCGGCCTGCTGGTGAGCCTCGGCCACGATCCGCTCGGCCTCACGGCGGGCGCCGTCCAGCACGCGGTCGGCGTCAGCCCGGGCGGCCTGGACCAGCGCGGCTGCGTGCCGCTCGCCGTCGGAATGCACCCGCTCGACCTGTGCAGCGCCTTCCTTGATCCGGCGTTCGACGTCGGCGGCGGCCTGCGCCGTCCGCGCCTGGGTCAGCGCCTCGGCGTCGGCTATGCGTTTCTCGGCAGCCGCCAGCCGCTGCTCCACGTCCACCCGACGGACAGCGACCTGCTGATCCTCGGTCTTGCGGCGAGCCACCAGCTCCGCTTGGAACTGGCCCTCGAACTGCGCCGCCCGGCTCTTGGCGTCGGCGACGATGCGCTCGGCGCTCCGCTGGCTCTCGGCGACATCACGAGCCGCGTCCGCTCGTAGCTTCGCCGCCTCCTCCTCGGCCAGCCGCAGGAGTTGTTCGACCCGCGCGCCGAGCCCGGCGTAGGTCGGACGAGTGTTCTCCACCAACTGCTGGCGGGCCGCGCGCACCTCCTTGTCCAGGCTTTCGAGGCGGCGCCGATGGGTGCCGGCGGCCTCGACCGCAGCATCGCGGTCCGCTTGGGCCAGGGCGAGGTCCTGCTCGATGCGGTCGAGGTACTCGTCGACCTGGCGCCGGTCGTAGCCCCGCAGTGCCACGTCGAACGTGGGCAGCGCGGCATCGCTCAGCGGCAGGAGCCCCGGTGGTTGGTCACGATCCATGGCGTGAATGATCGCAGATTGCAGCCGCCGGCTCACCGTCGCGACACCCGGGAACTGGACGCGATAAGTACGCCGGTCAGGGCGTCGCCTGCACCAGCTCCGTCAGCACCCCGCCGACGTCGCTCGGATGCAAGAACGCGATGGCGGCGCCCATGGAGCCATGTCGCGCGCGCTGGTCGACCAGGCGTACGCCCTGCCCGCGCAGCGAGCCCAGAGCCGATTCCACGTCCTCGACGCCGTACCCGATGTGATGGACTCCCTCCCCGCGGCGGGCCAGGAAGCGCCCGACCGGTGATTCGGGCCGGGTCGGCGCCAGCAGCTGGACGTAAGATCCCGCGACGACCGCCAGCATCGCCTCGTGGACGCCCTGCTCCTCGTTGGTCTCACGGGCGACGACGGCGAGACCGAAGATCGTCTGGTAACGCTCTATGGCGGCGTCGAGGTCGTGGCAGGCGATGCCCACGTGATCGATCCGGGTCAGCAAGGGGTCGGCCATGCTCCGTATCCTGGCAGCAGCCCAAGATGCGGAGGCAGGCTGTGGATCCCTCGCCGCGGCCCGGCCGGCGGGACCGAACGGCCGATCTGCCGAGCCTGGTGGAGCGGGCGCGGGCCGGCGACCCCCGAGCGGTGGCCCGGTTAATCAGCCTGGTGGAGGACGCCAGCTCGGCCCTGCCGGACGTGGCGGCTCTGCTGGCCCCGCACACCGGCCAGGCCCGGGTGATCGGCATCACCGGCTCGCCGGGCGTCGGCAAGTCGACCACTACCTCCGCCCTCGTGGGCGCCTACCGGGCTGGCGGCGCCCGGGTGGGGGTCCTGGCCGTCGACCCGTCGTCGCCGTTCTCGGGCGGTTCCCTGCTCGGCGACCGGATCCGGATGCAGGACCACGCCAGCGACGCAGGCGTCTTCATCCGCTCGATGGCCTCGCGCGGCCACCTCGGTGGATTGGCCTGGGCGACCCCGCAGGCGCTGCGAGTCCTCGACGCGGCCGGCTGCGACGTGGTCATCGTCGAGACCGTGGGGGTCGGCCAGGCCGAGGTGCAGATCGCCTCGCTCGCCGATACCGCGGTGCTGTTGCTGGCGCCCGGCATGGGCGACGGCATCCAGGCGGCGAAGGCCGGGGTGATCGAGATCGCCGACGTCCTGGTGGTGAACAAGGCCGACCGGGAGGGCGCCGACCAGACCGTACGCGACCTGCGCTACATGCTGTCCCTGGGCGGCCGGCACTCCGAAGCCGGCGCCTGGCGCCCGGAGATCGTCCGGACGATCGCGTCGCAGGGCGAGGGCATCGACGACGTCGTCGCCGCGATCGACAATCACGCGGCCTGGCTCGGGTCCAGCGGCGAGCTGGGCCGGCGCCGGGCGGCCCGGGCGGCAGCCGAGATCGAGGCCATCGCCCTGGCGTCCCTGCGCGGCCAGCTGCGCGACGTGCACGGCAGTGCACTCCTCGACGAGCTGGCGGCCGAGGTGGTCGCCGGCTCGACGGACCCCTATACGGCCGCTGCCAGCCTCCTCGGCGCTGATCTGGCGACGACCGGCCGATCTGTCCACCATGTGGGAGAGTGAGGGTCAGTCGTCACCGTGATCGAGGGAGGCCCGTTGACCTCGCCGGAGGACATCGCCGCAGGCCAGAAGCGCTGGCAGGCGCGCTTCGACGCGGCCGCCAAGCGCGACGCCGACCACACCACGCTGTCCGGGGTCGAGGTGGCGCCGGTGTACGGCCCGCGGCCCGGCGACGCCTACGAGGGCTTCGAACGCATTGGCTGGCCGGGGGAACATCCCTTCACCCGCGGTCTCTACGACACCGGCTACCGCGGCCGGACCTGGACGATCCGGCAGTTCGCCGGCTTCGGCAATGCCCGGCAGACCAACGAGCGGTACAAGATGATCCTCGGCTCCGGCGGCGGGGGATTGTCGGTCGCCTTCGACATGCCGACCCTCATGGGCCGCGACAGCGACGACCCGCGGGCGCAGGGCGAGGTGGGCCATTGCGGCGTCGCCATCGACAGCGCCGCGGATATGGAACTGCTTTTCGCCGACATCCCGCTCGGCGGCGTGACGACGTCGATGACCATCAGCGGCCCGGCCGTGCCGGTCTTCTGCATGTATCTCGTGGCCGCCGAACGCCAGGGCGTTGACCCATCCACCCTCGACGGCACGCTGCAGACCGACATCTTCAAGGAATACATCGCGCAGAAGGAGTGGCTGTTCCCGCCCGAGCCGCACCTGCGCCTGATCGGCGACCTGATGGAGTACTGCGCGGCCAACGTCCCGGCGTACAAGCCGTTGTCGGTGTCGGGCTATCACATCCGCGAGGCCGGAGCCACGGCCGCTCAGGAGCTGGCCTTCACCCTTGCCGACGGCTTCGGCTACGTCGAGCTGGGGCTGTCCCGCGGCCTCGACATCGAGCAGTTCGCCCCCGGGCTCTCCTTCTTCTTCGACGCCCACATCGATTTCTTCGAAGAGATCGCGAAGTTCCGGGCAGCGCGGCGGATCTGGGCCAGGTGGATGCGCGACACCTACGGCGCGCGTACCCCTCGGGCGCAGTGGCTGCGCTTCCACACCCAGACGGCCGGGGTGTCGCTGACCGCTCAGCAGCCCGACAACAACATCGTCCGGACTGCCGTCGAGGCGCTGGCTGCGGTGCTCGGCGGCACGAATTCCTTGCATACCAATGCCCTCGACGAGGTGCTCGCCCTGCCGTCGGCCAAGGCGGCGGAGATTGCCATGCGTACCCAGCAGGTGATCATGGATGAGACCGGCGTGACCAACGTCGCCGACCCGCTCGGCGGTTCCTGGTACGTCGAGCAGCTCACCGACGCGATCGAGGCGCAGGCGGAGGAGATCTTCACCAAGATCCGCGCGCTGGGGACCGACGGCACGATGACGTCGGGGCTGTTGCGCGGAATCGAGGAAGGGTGGTTCTCCGCCGAGATCGCCGATTCGGCTTTCGCCTACCAGCTCGCCGTGGAGAAGGGCGAGAAGAAGGTCGTCGGCGTCAACTGCCACACCCAGACGGTCGAGGAACCGCTAGAAATCCTGCGGGTCAGTCACGAGGTGGAGCGCGATCAGAACCGCGAGCTGGGCCAGCGCCGCATCGACCGCGACCAGGCGGCGGTGACTGCAGCGATCAGCGGTCTGATCGGTGCCGCCCGCAGCGAGGCGAACATGATCCCGGCCGTGCTCGACGCTGTCCGCGCCGAGGCGAGCCTGGGGGAGATCTGCGACGCCCTGCGCGGGGAGTGGGGCGTCTACACCGAGCGCGCGCGCTTCTGACCGCCGCCGGTGACAGACTGGTGGGCATGCAACGTGGCAAACCGACCCTGCCCGCCGCTGCGCTCGCCGGCGCGGTCGACCTGTCGAGTCTGAAGCGCCCACCGGCGCCGGCGCCGGTGCCCTCGGTGAACGGCAACGGCTCGGCGGCTGGGTCGGCAGCCGGCTCGGACGCGCCGGTCACCGTCATCGACGTCACCCAGGCCACCTTCGCCGCCGACGTCATCGAGCGCTCGCGGGAGGTGCCGGTCGTCCTGGACTTCTGGGCCGCCTGGTGCGAGCCGTGCAAGCAGTTCTCTCCGGTGATCGAGAAGCTCGCTGGCGAGGGCGGGGGGTCCTGGGTGCTCGCCCGGATCGACGTCGACGCCAACCCGCAGCTGGCGACCGCGGCCGGCGTGCAGGGGATCCCCACCATCAAGGCCGTCGTGGACGGCCAGATCGTCGCGGAATTCTCCGGCGCCATGCCGGAGGCGAGCTTCCGGCAGTGGATCACCGCCCTGCTCGAGGTCGTGGGCAGCGCCCGGGCCGAGGCAGGGGCGACCGGCGAGGACGACGGCCTGGCCGCGATCGACCCGCGGGTGATCGAAGCCGAGCAGGCCTTGGAGCGCGGCGACGCCGACGCGGCCGAAGCCGCCTATCGGGCGGTGCTGGCCGAGCGCCCGGAGGACCCGCTGGCCGCCGCTGGACTGGCCCAGGTAGCGCTGCTGCGGCGGGTCTCCGGCGTCACCGACCCGGCCGTGGTGCTGGCAGCCGCCGAGGCGGCTCCCGACGACCAGGCTGCGCAGCTGCTGGCCGCCGATGTCGAGCTGCTGTCCGGCCGGGCCGAAGACGCCTTTACCCGCTTGATTGGCCTGGTGGTGCGCAGTGGGGGGGCCGAACGCGAGGCCGCCCGGACCAGGCTGCTGTCGCTGTTCGAGCTGCTCGGCCCGGACGACCCCCAGGTGGTTGATGCCCGGCGGAAACTCATGGTCGCGTTGTTCTAGCGCCGGTTGCGTCCCGGTTGAGTGCCGTCCCGCCGCAGGGTGCGGCGACATGCTTGGATGCCTGGCATGACGGATGCCAGACACCTGATCGGCCTGTTGCTCGGCACGGAGAACGACTGGCCCACCGCCTTCGAGGCGCTGGTCCGGCGGCTCGGCATCGTGTCGGACGCGCAGGGCAACCGGCATACCGTCGAGGTCGAGCGGGTGACCATCGAGCCGTTCGACCTGCGCTACAAGCCGCGGCACGATCTGGTGATCGACCGGTTAGCGTACTGGTATTACGTGCCGCGGGAGTGGCTCAAGAAGATCGCGTTGATGGACGACGTCTACCTGCTCAACAGCCCGTTCACCTTCCAGTCCATGGAGAAGCACGCCGCCTATTGCGCGATGATGCGGCTGGGTCTGAAGGTGCCCGACACCTCCCTCGTCCCGTACAAGAACCCGATCCATCACGACAAGTACTCCTACACCGCCGCGCACTACAACCAGCCGTTCGACCTCGACGCGGTGGCCGACCGGATCGGCTATCCGCTGTTCATGAAGCCCTACGACGGTGGCGCCTGGCGGGGGGTGTCACGGATCGGCGACCGGGCCGAGCTGCACCGGGCCTACGACGAGTCCGGTGAGATGCTGATGCACCTGCAGGCGTCGGTCGAGGGATACGACGTCTTCGCCCGGTCACTGTCCATCGGCGCGGAGACGATGGTGATGAAATTCCGGCCCGAGCTGCCCATGCACGACCGCTATGCCGTCGACCACGCCTTCCTCACCCCTGGTGTCGGCGACGAGGTGCTGACGATCGGCCGGCTGGTCAACGCCTTCTTCCGGTGGGAATTCAACTCCTGCGAGACGCTGATCCGTGGCACAGAGGTGCACCCGATCGACTACGCCAACGCCTGCCCCGACGTGGCAATCACCAGCCTGCACTACTACTTCCCGTGGGCGATGAAGGCGCTCATCAAGTGGTCGTTGTTCTGCCTCCTGACCGGTCGCCGGGCGCGCATGGACGTCGACACCCGGCGATACTTCGCGGTGGCCGACAACCCTGACCTGGGCTACGGCGACCGGCTGAGTGCTTATCGCCGGCTCGCCGATGACTACTTCCAGACCGAGCAGTACGCCGACTTCTGCGCGGCGACACTGCCCGACCTCGATGCCATGGTGCTTGAGTGGGTGGCCGGGCCGGAGCTGGCCGCGCTGCTGGCCGCCACCGTCCGGGCCACCTATCCGGCGGAGGAGCAGGAAGGCTTCCTGGCGCACTTCACCGGGCTGATCGGGGCCTGGGTGAGCGACGAGCAACAGCGGTTGGCTCCTACGGCGTGGGACGCTCCGGCGGTAGGGTGAGGCGCGCGCCCGACTGCCCTGGACGGGGGCCGGGCTAAGGACAGCTAAGCGAGGTGCGCGCAGTGGGCGGGTCCGCAGAGGCCGGCGAAGAGGCGTGGGAGCGGCTGTTGGCCCAGGCGGTGCAGGCCGCCGCGGCGCAGCGACCAGGCATGGAAGCGTCGGTGCTGGCGTCGTACCTGTCGGCGTATTACCGTCACGTCGCCCTGGCCGACCTGCGGGCCCGCGATGCCGGCGAGCTGGCCGGCGCGGCCCTGTCGCAGCTGAGCCTGGCTCAGCGCCGGGTCCAGGGCGAGGTGCAGATCCGGGTCCACAGCCCGGCGGTCGCCTCCCACGGGTGGCAGTCCGGCCACACGCTGGTCGAGATCGTCACCGACGACATGCCGTTCCTGGTCGACTCGGTGGCGGCCGAGCTGGCCCACCTGGGCATCGGCCTGCACCTGGTCGTCCACCCGCAGCTGGTCGTGCGGCGCGAGGTGCTCGGCGAGCTGATCGAGGTGATCGGCGATGCCGACCCGGAGCATGTCGACCCCGAGCATGCACCTCCGGGCACGCTGGTCGAGTCGTGGATGCACCTGGAGATCGACCGGCAGGCGGCCGCCGACAGCCTCGTCCGGATCGCAAATGATCTGCGCCGGATCCTGCTCGACGTGCGCGAGGCGGTGGAGGACTGGCCGCGGATGCGCCGGGCAGCGATCGACCTGGCTGCCGAGCTGCGCTCGGTGGCCCTCCCGGTCCCGGCCGAGGACGTCACCGAGGCCCGCGACCTGCTGCGCTGGCTGGCCGACAATCACTTCACGTTCCTCGGTTACCGCGAGTACGCGCTGGTGTCGGGGCAGGACGGTCCGGCGATCGAGGCAGTGACCGGGTCCGGGCTGGGCATCCTGCGCAGCGACAGCTCGGCGCGGCATCTGCTGGCGACCATGGCCCCGCGTACTCGCGACAAGGCACTCGAACGCCGACTGCTCATCATCACCAAGGCGAATTCTCGCTCGACGGTGCACCGCCGGGTGTATCTCGACTACGTCGGCGTGAAGCGGTTCGACGAGCATGGGCAGGTGGTCGGGGAGCGGCGGTTCCTGGGGTTGTTTTCCTCGGCTGCCTACCTCGACAGCGTGCGCAAGCTGCCGGTCGTACGGCGCAAGGTCGAGGAGGTGGTGGCCCGGGCCGGCTTCTCGGCACGCAGCTACAGTGGCAAGGACCTGCTGTCGATCCTCGAGACCTACCCGCGCGACGAGCTGTTCCAGATCTCGGCCGACGATCTGCTCGACACGGTGGACGGCGTGCTCGGACTGCAGCAGCGCCGGGAATTGCGATTGTTCCTCCGGCACGAGGATTACGGCCGCTTCTGGTCGTGTCTGGTCTACCTGCCGCGGGAGCGATGGAACACCGGCGTGCGCCTGCGGATGCAGGAGATCCTGCTCGAGGCGTTGCACGGCACCTCGGTCGACTACACGACCCGGGTGAGCGAGTCGGTCCTGGCCCGGCTGCATTTCGTGGTGTGGACGCCGGTGGGCAATGATGGCGATTCATCGGGCGACGCCCCTGCTTCGGTCGACATCGAGGACCTCCAGCGGCGCCTCGCGGTGGCCGCCCGGACGTGGGCCGAGGACCTGGCCGACGCACTGGTCGATCGCGTTGGGGAGGCGCACGCTCCCGAGCTGCTGAGGCGTTACAGCGAGGCCTTTCCCGAGGCGTACAAGGAAGATTTCCCGGCGACCACTGCGGTCGCGGACCTGCGCCGGCTGGAGATGCTGGAGGAGGCCGACGACATTGGCATGAGCCTTTATACGCCGGCCGACGCGCACCCCGACGAGCGGCGCTTCAAGATCTACCGCGTCGGGGACAAGGTGTCCCTGTCGATCGTGCTGCCGCTCTTTCAGGCCCACGGCGTGCGGGTCGTCGATGAGCGGCCGTACGGCCTGGTCCGCGCGGACGGCAGTCATGCCTGGATCTATGACTTCGGGCTGGAGCAGGTGTCGACACGGGTGGCGGTCGAGCGGGTCAGCGAGAACTTCCAGAACGCCTTTGCCGCGGCGTGGCGCGGCGAGTCGGAGGTCGACGGCTTCAACGCGCTGGTGCTTTCGGCCGGGTTGACCTGGCGGCAGACGGTGGTGCTGCGGGCCTATGCCAAATATCTGCGGCAGGCCGGCACGGTGTTCAGCCAGACCTATATCCAGACAGCGGTGCGGGCCAATGTCGAGATCGCGCGCCTCTTGGTCGAGCTGTTCGAGCTGCGGTTCGACCCGGCCCGAACCGGTGATCGCGCGGCGGAGCAGGCGGTTCTGGTCACAGCGATCACCGCGGCCCTGGACGGGGTGGCGAGTTTGGACCAGGACCGCATCCTGCGCAGCCTGCTGGGATTCATCCTGGCCACCACGCGCACCAGCTATTTCCAGCGGGGTGCCGACGGGCGGCCCAAGCCGTACCTCGCGTTCAAGATGGACTCGCAGTCAATAGCCGACCTGCCGCGACCGCGGCCGCGGTTCGAGATATTTGTCTACGGGCCGCGGGTCGAGGGAGTGCATCTGCGCTTCGGGCCGGTGGCCCGCGGCGGCCTGCGCTGGTCGGACCGGCACGAGGACTTCCGGACGGAGGTGCTCGGACTGGCAAAGGCCCAAATGGTCAAGAACACGGTGATCGTGCCGGTGGGGGCCAAGGGCGGCTTTGTGGTCAAGACGCCGGTGGGCCACGATCGGGAAGCGCAGCAGCGGGAGGGCATCGCCTGTTACCGGATGTTCATCTCCGCCCTGCTGGACGTGACGGACAATCTCGTCGCGGGCTCGGTCGTCCCTCCGCACGACGTGGTCCGCCATGACGCCGACGACAGCTATCTGGTGGTGGCCGCGGATAAGGGGACGGCGACCTTCTCCGACATCGCCAACGAGATATCGCTGGCCCGCGGCTACTGGCTGGGCGACGCCTTCGCCTCAGGAGGCTCGGTCGGCTACGACCACAAGACGATGGGCATCACGGCTCGGGGTGCCTGGGAGTCGGTCCGGCACCACTTCCGCGAGCTGGACGTCGACGTCCAGGCCCGGGACTTCACCGTGGCGGGCGTCGGCGACATGTCCGGCGACGTGTTCGGCAATGGAATGCTGCTGTCGCCACACATTGCGCTGGTGGCGGCCTTCGACCACCGGCACATCTTCCTCGATCCGGTGCCGGACACCGCTGCGTCGCTCGCCGAGCGACGGCGCCTCTTCGACCTGCCGCGCTCCAGCTGGGCCGATTACGACTCGGCTCTCATCTCACCCGGCGGCGGCGTGTTTCCGCGTACGGCCAAGTCGATCCGGCTGACCGACGAGGTGCGCCGCGCCCTGGGCATCGGTGAGGCGACGACGGCGCTGGCTCCGGCCGACCTGATCCGGGCGATCCTGCTGGCCCCGGTGGACCTGCTGTGGAACGGCGGCATCGGCACCTACGTCAAGGCATCGGACGAGTCGTCCGCCGACGTGGGCGACAAGGCCAACGACGCCGTCCGCGTGAACGGCGCACAGCTGCGGGCAAAGGTGGTCGGCGAGGGCGGGAATCTCGGCTTCACCCAGCGCGGCCGAATCGAATACGCACTGTCCGGCGGTCGGATCAACACCGACGCGATCGACAATTCAGCCGGTGTGGACACCTCCGACCACGAGGTGAACATCAAGATCCTGCTCGATGCGGCCGTGGGGGCCGGAGCTCTAAGCGGCCCCCGGCGCACAAGTCTGCTGGCGGAGATGACCGGCGAGGTGGGCGATCTGGTGCTCCGCGACAACTACGACCAGAACCTCGCCCTCGGCTGTGCCCGGGGCCAGGCACCGGCGATGCTTCCGGTGCACCGACGGATGTTTCACGACCTGGAGAAGCGTGGCCGCCTCGACCGGGCGCTGGAATTCCTCCCCGGCGACGGCGAGCTCGATGCGCGGGCGGCGGCCGGCTCAGGCCTCACCTCACCGGAGCTGTGCGTCGTCCTCGCCTACGTCAAGATGGTGCTGAAGGACGAGATCACCCCGACCGACCTGCCCGACGATCCTTGGCTGGGCGACACGTTGGCCGGCTATTTCCCGACGCCGCTGCGCGGCTTCCGGGAGCGGATGGCCAGCCACCCGCTGCACCGCCAGATCCTGACCACCTCGGTCGTGAACGACATGGTCAACCGCGGTGGGACGTCCTATGTCTTCCGGGCGGTGGAGGAGACCGGTGTCGCGCCGGTGGACGTCGCCCGGGCCTATCTGGTGGCGCGGGAGGTGTTCGGCCTGCGCGACTTCTGGTCAGCCGTCGAGGCACTGGACACCAGTGTGCCCACGCACACGCAGACCCAGCTGTATTTGGAGAGCCGGCGACTGCTCGACCGGGCCACCCGCTGGTTGTTGCAGAGCCGCCGCCAGCCGCTCGAAATCGGCGCCGAGATCGCCCACTTCCAGGCGGGAGTGCAGCGGTTGATGCCGCAGCTGCCCCAGCTGCTGGTGCACAACGAGGCGGCCCGGCTCCGCGGCGCGGCCGACGACTACGCCGCCCTCGGCGTGCCGCAAGGCTTGGCGCTGGCCGCGGCCGGGTTGCTGGACGCCTTTTCCCTGCTCGACATCGTCGAGGTCACCGCCCGGGTCACCGGCGGAAGCCTTCAGCCCGAGCAGATCGAGCACGCTGCCGCGGTGTATTTTGCGCTGTCCGATCATTTCCGCATCGACACGCTGCTGGCCCGGATCTCGCTGCTCGACCGCGACGACCGCTGGCATTCCCTGGCCCGCTCGGCGCTGCGCTACGACCTGTACGCCGCCCTGTCGGAGCTGACGGGCGAGGTGATCAGCGCCACCCCGGCCGCTGATGACCCGGCCGCCCGCATCGCGGCCTGGGAGCGGGCCAACACCGGCAGCCTGCAACGGACCCAGAACAGCCTGAGTCAGCTGGCCGACGAGACGACCTACGACCTGGCCACGCTGTCGGTGGTGCTGCGCCAGATCCGCACCATGGTGCGGGCCAGCGCGACTGCGGCCCGCTGAACGATGCAACGGGGCGGCTCGCTCAGCGGCTGGGCCGCCGACGACCCGGGCGGGCCGGTGGCGGGCCCGCATGGCGAAGCCACAGGGTGCCCAGCGGTGGCACCCGCAGGCTGACCGAGGCCGGCTGGCCGTGCCACGGCTCGGCGACCGCGTCGACTCCGCCGAGATTGCCCACCCCCGAGCCGGTGTAGACCTCGGCGTCGGTGTTGACCGTCTCTTCCCACCGGCCGGCCCGCGGCAGGCCAAGGCGGTAGTCCTCGTGCGGTATCCCGGCGAAGTTCGCCAGGCAGGCGACGACCGAGCCGTCAGTGCCGTACCGCAGGAAGGAGAAGACGTTGCTCGCCGTGTCGTTGGCATCGATCCAGGAGAAGCCGGCCGGGTCGGCGTCCTGTGACCACAACGCCGAACAATCGCGGTAGGCCACATTGAGGTCGCGTACCAATTGCTGCAGGCCACGGTTGTCGGCGTTGTCCAGCAACCACCAGTCCAGCGACCGGCCCTCGGCCCATTCCGACTCCTGGCCGAGCTCGCACCCCATGAACAGCAACTGCTTGCCGGGATGGGCCCACATGAATGCCAACAGGGCCCGGACATTGGCCAGCTGCTGCCACCGGTCGCCGGGCATCTTGGCCAGCAGCGATCCCTTGCCGTGCACCACTTCGTCGTGCGAGATCGGGAGGACGAAATTCTCGGTGTAGGCGTACATCATCGAGAACGTGAGCTGGTGATGGTGGTATCCGCGATAGATGGGGGCGTGGGCGAGGTAGTCCAGGGTGTCGTGCATCCAGCCCATGTTCCACTTGAAACCGAAGCCCAGGCCGCCGAGATGGGTGGGCCGCGAGACCCCCGGCCAGGAGGTGGACTCCTCGGCGATGGTGACCGCGCCGGGGACCCGCTTGTAGACCGTCGCATTCATCTCTTTCAGAAACTCGACGGCCTCGAGGTTTTCCCGGCCGCCGTAGATGTTGGGCGCCCACTCGCCGGGCTTGCGGGAGTAGTCCAGATAGAGCATCGAGGCGACCGCATCCACGCGCAGCCCGTCGAGGTGGTATTCCTCCAGCCAGTAGAGCGCGTTGGCGACCAGGAAGTTGCGTACCTCCCGGCGGCCGAAGTCGAAGACGTAGGTGCCCCAGTCGGGCTGCTCCCCTCGGCGGGGGTCGGGATGTTCATACAGGGGGGTGCCGTCGAAGCGGGCCAACGCCCACGCGTCCTTGGGAAAATGCGCGGGCACCCAGTCGACGATGACGCCGATGCCCGCCTGGTGCAGCCGGTCGATCAGCTCACGCAGCTCGTCCGGTGAGCCGAAGCGTGCGGTCGGGGCGAAATACGACGAGACCTGGTATCCCCACGACCCGCCGAACGGGTGCTCGGCCAGTGGCAGGAATTCCACATGGGTGAATCCCTGCTCGGCGACGTAGGCAACCAGCTCGTCAGCCAGCTGCAGATAGCTCAGCCCCTGTCGCCAGGATCCCAAATGCACCTCGTAGATGCTCATCGGGGCGGCCTCCCAGCGCACGCGCGAGCGGGCGGCCAGCCAGTCGCCGTCGTGCCAGGTGTGCGCCGACTCGAACACCATCGAGGCTTGACCGGGCGGCACCTCGGTGGCAAAGGCGAACGGATCGGCCTTGTCGCGCCAGACATTGTCGGCACCCAGCACGTGCAACTTGTAGCGCGCGCCCGAGCCGACTCCCGGCACGAACAGCTCCCATACCCCGGTCGAGCCCAGTGAGCGCATCGGCAACGCGACGCCGTCCCACCAGTTGAAATCCCCGGCGATGCGCACTCCGCGGGCGTTGGGGGCCCACACGGCAAAGGAGGTGCCGGTGACGGCGCCGCCGGCCGTCTCGTACGTGCGGACATGGGCACCGAGCACGTCCCACAATTGCTCGTGACGCCCCTCGGAGATGAGATGCATGTCCATCTCGCCGAGCGTCGGCAGCCAGCGGTACGGGTCGTCGACGACAAAGGTGCCGCTGGGATAGACCACCTCGAGCCGGTAGTCGCCGATCGGGCCGGGCGTGGCCACCTCGAATATGCCGCCGTCGTGCAGCCGCTGCATGGGATGGCGCCGGCCGTCGGCGAGCACGGTCACGGCCGTGGCCGACGGCCGCAGCGTGCGCACCACGGTGCCGTCGGCGGCTGACTCGCTGCGCGGGTGGGCGCCGAGGATGGCGTGCGGGTCGTCGGTCACGCCGGCCAGCAGCCGGTCTAGCTCCGCGCTCTTCGGGCTGGTCGCCACGTCGTCTCCTCAGCCGGCCAGTCGGGCGATGGAATGCAGCGGAATCGGCAGCCAGGAGGGCCGGTTCCGCGTCTCGTACACGGCTTCGTACACGGCCTTGTCGAGCTCGAAGGCCCGAAGTAGGACGGGACTGCTGCGCGGGTCTGCCCCGGCCGCCTCGGCATACCCGGCGCAGAAAGCGTCACGATTGCGCTCGGCCCACTCGTTTGCCCGGTAGATCAAGTGCGAGCCGGGGGAGGGGGCGCCGTGGTCGGCGAGCAGGTGGCGCGCGGCGTAGTCGATGGAGCGCAGCATTCCGGCCACATCGCGCAGCGGCGACATCATCGCGGTGCGCTCGGCGAAGGAGCGGGCCGGCTCGCCCTCGAAGTCCAGCAGCACCCAGCCCCGCATGCCGCGCAGCACCTGGCCGAGGTGGTAGTCGCCGTGCACCCGCTGGATGGTGACCGGCGCGGTCAGCCCGGCCACCTCGTCGTAGGCGGCGCGCAACACCTCGGCAAACGGCAGCAGCGCCGGCACGACCGTCAGCGCAGCGGCCAGCCGGTCGCGCATCTGCTGCGCGGTGTCGCGGTCTTCATCCGGTCCGGCCAATCGCGAGCCGAGCGCGTCGGCCAGGTCACGGTGCACTTCCGCGGTCGCGCCGCCCAGCCGGTGCGCCTCGCCGGCAAAGTCGCCCCCCACCTCGTCGGCGTGCAGGTCCCCCTCGGCATAGAGGTCGCGCACGCTGGTGGTCGCCATATGCCAACCGTCGGCGGCGTTGGCGACGAATCCCTGCAGCAGTCCGTAGGTGAAGTCGGCGCTGCCCGTTGCCGCGCTGATCGCGCCGAGCGGAGCGGCGATGTGCGTGCAGCCGGCCGCGGCCAGAGCCCGGTGGATCTCGAGGTCGGGATTGACACCCTCGCTCAGTCGCCGGAATAGCTTGAGGATGTAGGCGTCGCCGTAGATGAGCGAGGTGTTGCTCTGCTCGGCCGAGGACAGCCGGCTCGATTGCGTGGTGTCGATGTCGACCCCGGGCTCGGGCTCGAAGCGCACGCCGTCGACGGTGTCGCCGGCCGCCAGCCGTTCGAGCAGGACATGGGTCAGCTCGGTGTCATGCATGGGGTCATAGGCCTGGCCGTCGCCGGCCGGCCCGATCGCGGCGTGCCACAGCCGCTCCGGCAGCTCGGCCCGCAACCCGATGAGCACCTGATAGCGCTCGACGGTCCGGTCCGCGGCCTCGACGCGGACGACGAGGTGACGCAGCTCCGGGTCCCCGCCGCGCAGCGTCGCCGACGAGACCAGCGCGACGTCGACGATGTCGCTGCCCTTGCCGGCATACCAGCGCTGCCCGGGCAGCCACCCCGCCAGCAGTCCGACCAGGTCGGAATCCGACGCCACGCTCACTCCTCGGTCCGCAGGATCTGGAACCAGTAGAAACCGTGTCCGGGCAGGGTGAGCAAGAAGGGCAGCTCGCCGATCCGCGGGAAATGCACCCGGCCGGTCAGCTCGATGGGGGTGCATTCTTCGTAGCGCCGCAGGTCCAGCTCGACCGGCTGCGGGAATCGGGACAGGTTGTTGACGCACAGCACGACGTCGTCACCAAAGGATCGGGTGAAGGCCAGCACGGAGGGATTCGACGAGCCGAGCTCGGCGAAGTCCCCCATACCGAATGTCGGGTGCTGCTTGCGGATCTGGATCATCCGGCGGTTCCAGTGCAGGAGAGACGAGGTGTTCTTGCTCTCCGACTCCACGTTGAGGGCTTGAAATCCGTAGACCGGGTCCATGATGACCGGCAGGTACAGGCGGGCCGGATCGCAGGTGGAGAAGCCGGCGTTGCGGTCGGGCGTCCACTGCATGGGCGTGCGTACGCCATCGCGGTCGCCGAGCCAGATGTTGTCGCCCATGCCGATCTCGTCGCCGTAATAGAGCACCGGCG
>JAABUW010001222.1_pt1 | contig 44589 bp, 48 predicted proteins | sample 5560081 | NCBI WGS metagenome assembly JAABUW01 (sample SAMN10711882, study PRJNA513363) | rock metagenome | isolation source: Antarctica rocks | place: Antarctica: Victoria Land, Knobhead sud | reverse complement strand
TCGCCTTCGCCACAAAAATCATTGACATCGATGGTCGTATTGATTCGGGCAGCTTGGGCAGAATACGTACCGCTTGGGAGGATATACAATGCTACCGAAGCGGAAACCTCATGGGCAGTCTCTTCGATTTGCGTGAGCTACATTATCTGTCCTTGAATTCTTAGGGATGGCTTGAAGCTCCGGGGCTGGGTCTAGCTACGAATTCTGTTGCATACATCATGTTTTCCTTATGTACTGCTGGTAGCATGGAAGATACCCCTAAGGCGATATTTGTGCGAGCGAGGCGTTGAGATGGATACTTGTTAGCAAAGATTTCTAGGAAAATTTATCATACGGTGCATTTAGATCAGATCAATTCGGATCTGGATCTTCTGCCACTGCTCTCGGTCTCATCAGCAGTTTTGCCTCATGTCATCTCTCCAGTGGACCTTTGATGCCCCTGTGAGCGAAGAATTTCCCATGCGTAGAATAGCGTCATGGGGATTGGGTCCTGCAGTTTTTAGCAGTGAGTTCTTCAAGGAATATACCTGTTCAACTGCATCTATGGACCTTGGAGATCCCCAAACCCTTCCCTATCACCAACACCAACACCAACAACCAGCCCATCCACCCATATAGAAAACCCCATCCTTACACATCTACACCACGTCCTCTACACCCTCCCATCGACAACACTCATATCTCATCCTCCTCCTCATCAAAATCGTCCATATCCTCCGCCCCCATCTCATATAGAATCCTCCCCCCCACGCCTACCCCCTTCTGCGCATCAAAATACGGCAGCACCACCCCCTCCCTCACCTTTCTCTGCGCCTCCGTAATTCCTAGCTCGAAGGTGGCGCCTGATGCTTCTGGCCCCCGCCCCCTTTCTTCCGGAGGTGACACTTCTCTGCGGAAAGAGGGGTGGTCGTCTAACAAGATGATTCTTCCCTTCGGGTCGGTGGTGGCAGTGGGGAAATAGAACTGCTCCAAGACACCTCGACCGCTCTTCCGCCTGTACTCCATCTCCAGCACCAGGCCCCCATCGCCATTGCCGCCCATCCCCGCCACTACCCCTTCTTTCTCCTCGTCCAGACCAAAAACAGGTTCCGGGAGTGACTTGTCCTTTGCTCGTTTCCTGGCTAGAACGTGGGAGAATGAGTGGACGGTGAAGATTGTGGTGACGAGGTATTTTAGGAGGGTTAGGGGGGAGGGTGCGTATGGGTTATGAGATACGGAGGCGGGGATGTGGAGGGGGAGTGGGAGCGGGATGTCGGTGTGGTAGATTGCTAGAAGGGTTGTGTAGGGGGTGGAGAGGAGGGAGGAGAGAAAGGCGGGGAGGCGGACGGTGGGGGTTGTGCAGATGGGGTGGAGGGTGTCGATGATGATTAGGGTTTCTTTGTGGGGAGGGAATGTTAGTGACTGGGTATTGCTCATAGAGGGGAAAAAGGGGGAGTGCAACTTTTTGACTGCGAGCAAAATTCCAGAACCTCCTTCTGCACTGCTTCGTGCTTTTTCCGTCGAGCTTTCACAGCATGCGTGACCCCAGGTGGGGGAGAAAGGGTCTCGTATGATATGAAGACGGTGCTCGTCTTTGATAGCTATTCCCACATCTCAGCACAAATCCCAATTCGAAACCAGAAAACAAAAATTGAAATCATCACCCATGAGAGAGAAGAAAAATACAAACCTGAGCATTCAAAACATAGTGTCTCACAAGAGGCTTGGCGGATTGCTCCACCGAGTCGAGAATCAGAGTGAAGGGTGAGGCGCCATCGCGGAGGGTGAGGAGTTTTTGGATTAGAAGGAGATTGTGGATGCGGCGGTGGGGAAGAGAGGTGTCGGTCATGGTGATGATGGTTGGGGAGGAAGGGAGATGAGAGGAAAGATTTGTAGAAGTGAAAGATTTGTAGGGATAGATTCTGGTAGAGGTTAGGGAATCATAACCGGTTGGTGGGACATTTGTAGCATCATATTCTGTAGAGGACGTAGCAGATATGGAGAACGTATGAGGGGTGGTTTCCGTTCATCGGAATACTCTTGTCTAATGCCGTATAATATGCAGAGTGTATATTGGATGTCAACTGAATTGGTTCTCGCTTGTGAAGTCAAATCTACGTAAACCCTAACTGCTTCCCAGAGCTGTAGTCTCTGAGTTATGGCCAGATACCGTTCAAATGCAGCGGCTTGCTGGACAAACGCCTCACAAATATACGAACTCGGCCGTTCGGAAATGGAAAAATAATCTTTCTGGTAAAATTTCTGTCATGATTATGTTGTATAAGGGGGCTTCACCCACAAAGGACTATGGCCTGAGATCGGACACCTTCAAAGCTATCCTATAGAAACAAGGCTCCAATGTTATTACTACACCCATGGGCCGTGAGTGCCTTCGTAGTAGACCCTCGGACCGAGATCCTAGTCGATGCCAGCACATCCGCTAAAACAATGTGGTCTGGACGCGTACGCTTGAAGATGCACTCTATATCATACACGCATCACTTGTCCTCCCTTTCGCCACCAAGCTCCTCAGCTCAACCATGACTATCTGCTTGGGCTTAAGGGCCTATTGAATCCACCAACGCGATTCATATATTGCCTGTACTCGGTCTTCTTCTCTTTTCTAACACCGTATACATTGTTCCCCGGCACTTTGGTATTCTTCGTGGTTTTGAACGTTGCAAAGCCCATCATTTTCCGCATGAGAGCTATTTCAGGGTCCGAGTCCACGTCCATGGCCGTGGTGGGGTTAGAGTCGGTGGGCGGAGATTTAATACCGTTTGTGGCTGGAGGTGAGCTATCGGCCATGGCCGTTTGGGGGTTGCGTTCGGGATTTGGCCGAGATGGCTTTCGTGGCTCAGTAGGGGGTAGGGATTTTGGAGGTGGAGGCTTTGTGGTGGGATTCAGAGGCTGTGTTGTTGCGGGTGTAACTTTCGATAGCGGATCTCGTGGCGGAGAACGCGCGCGAGTGGGAGGCTTGTCCTTACGTGGTGGCGAGCGCGAGCGGGTATGATGGCGAGTAGCATCTTTAAACAAATCAGTATATCTCCTGGCGCATTCATCAGAATCTCTATATTGCTCACCTCGCCGTGACCTATGCCTCTCCCTGCTCGTCGTGCGCTCCCTATCCCTCCTGTCTCTCTCCCCACCCATCTCGCCATTCCGATATCTTCTCCCGTCCCTCTCCTGTGACCGGCTCCTGTCCCGCCGTTTATCCGTTCTGTCCCTCGATCTTGATCTCCGCCTTCCGTCCTCGCGTCGATGGTCCCGGTCTCTATCGTCTCTCCTATCTCGCCCATTTCTCGTCTCTTTAGTCGAGCTGTATTTGCGATCGGTGTCTGTAGCTCTGGATGAGTTACGCTCCCACATCGCTGAGCTGTCGGTGCGCTTCGCGCGCTTTGCCGGTGGCTCTGCCATAGATTGATTGGGGTTGACGAGAGGACGGTGGATCGGACGTGTCAGCGTCACTCGAGCTGAGCTATAACCGCCAGATGGCGCTTGGACTTGAGGAGTCAAAGCCTGAGAAATTGCCGTGGTCCCCGCAGCGCCTCTAAACTCCGAAGTGCTGCCGCTCGGGAAACACTGAGAAAAAGCTTCGAAACCTTTCCCTAAATCGGCAGCAAGATGTTCTACTTTGTCATGGGTCTGTGGAAGATGGTGGTTCGGTGACTGGGCTGGCTCGGGGGATTGTGATGTGAACTTCCTCTTTGCCCTGAGCTTGAAGGAAACTTTTGCCCGATTTGCTTCGTCCATGCTTGCGATACGGTGACCAGAATTGCTGTTCGCGCAAGCATCAACAACGACAGATCTGACTCAGTATCGCATGATCTTCGTTTTATGAAAGGACATGAAGGTCAGGTGAAATTCCTCTTGGTATTTCAGGTCGAGAGCTCGGGGTCCTGCGCGAGGTTTGTGTTGGCTCGTTTTGGAAGAAGTTCCATTCACTCGATAGTGTTCAAGGGGGAAAGGCTTACAGATCCGAGGCTGACTCGAGATATCATTTCACATCACAGCACCCAACTGCTGTGCGGTTCTCTAATTTTACTCTATCGTTGCTATTAGGCACATGCGTTTATATTGTGTATATGATGAAGTACTGAGTGACATGTCGGCTGTATCCAGACAATCGCCAATAGACTCGAAAATCATCCCCTTTATCAAGTCCTTGGTAGAGAAGCGCTTTCGAATATCTGCGCAACTCGAAGGAAGTTATTGAGGCGCTGACCTACTCCCAGGAATCCTGCAAACGCCACCAAACATACCCGGAAAGAAGGCTAAGGCAAGGAGTGAGTGTGAAGCCTCAACCGTATCCAGAAGGAAAGGTAAGTAAGTATCAGTGTATCAGACAATGCAAAGATCTTATACAGAAGTACTACAAGGAAGTACCAAACTAAGGCGAATGGTCTGAAGTATTTGTACAGCTCGGGGTAGACTATATCGGTAAGTCCAGCTTAAAAAGGCCTCGATTGCATATTGGAAATATCATCGTGACTTCGTGGTCGAGAATTTATGACTCGTAAGGTAAGTGGAACTGGGGGAAGCGGCTTTGTTGTGCCAACGAGACTGTCATCGGACTTAAGTTCAGGTGTGGTGGTTCCACCGATCGCCCAGATTGAGTGACCTCCTTCAGATCTGGTCATTGACGCCGGATCAGGAATCTGTGCTTTACTAGGTTGGTTTGGCATGGGAAGAGTTTTATTGTTAGAGACATGGTAGTGATCCATAGGCTGGGTAAAGATGGTACTACTACCCGTAGAAGAAGGCCGCAAGGAGGACGTAAGCTGAAGGGGCAAGTGCAGTGAGGGAGAAGCGGGTTCTTGCTCAACAGAGTCTAGAGCTCGATGCAAATAGCTTAGGCGGAGTCCTATCTGCACGGTAGCGCTACTCTGTCCGGAGAAGCCTCGCTCATGGGCTCGGGAGATTGGAGGTGGAGGCTGGATAGGAACTTCGGTGTCTTGAGACATAGTCGTGCTGGTAGACGTGCGTACAATAGCAGATGCAGAGGTGGGATAAACCGAGTAATTTGGTCGATTCTGCGTCGCTGACCGCGACGCTATCGCTCGAGGGGGCTGTGCGACTGGGCTTGTTTGAGGCACAGGAGGTTCGGTGGAAAAGTTCAGGTGCTCGAAACGGGCTCTGGATGAATTTGATCGATTTGGTAATAGAGTTGGTAATACATCTGGATACCTCTCAGATTGTACCGTGAACTCGTCCGTACTTTCGCGGAAGCTTTTCTGACGAAGGATAGGTGAACTGATATGCATTTTCATGTCCAGGTCACTGGGTCCGAAGATTCTCAAACGTCGCTTCTGAGACCACGGAGTCGCCATGGCTCTAATAGCAAACCTGTCCGCATTGGATCGAAGGAACACATGGAGGACACCGTTGATTATGCCGAAAAGGTTGAGAGCGACCTCTGCAATCTGAGATGTACGAATGGCTGGCCTGTGGGTCGCGATTGAGATGTAGTAAGGTAAGATGAGCGCCTATCCAACTTTAGCATGTAGCCATCTATATTTGTGGTCGGGTATCATACTAAGAGCACAATGCTAGGCACAAGATAATACACGACTCGAGCCGCCGCGATTCGCTCATCGCGATCCGTCTGGAGTCTCCTTAGTAATTGTAGTGTAATCACAAGAGCACAAAGACTGTATGTGAAGATCAGGGACGTTGCGATGACAATTCCAAGCTTTGCGTAGGTTGCGGTCCACCAGATCAAGCTCGCTAGACACGGGCCCTTGCTCTGAGAGAAATTGGAGGGAGTCCAAGTAAGGAGTGTCAATATGGGCACGGCAGCAAGACAAAGAGGAATATTCCATTTCCCCCGGGGATGAAAGCGTGCCCTCTGAAGCGATCGAAAGGTGGTTTCTAGGCCGAAGACTACCATCGCGTATGGAACAATCCATAGTGCTGTTCACATTTAGACATGGACTAACGGCATTGTGATCAGGGACATCATACCAGGCCAGACAACCTGTGCTGTCGCTTTACAATCAAATGATGTTACTTCTTCAAACGTGCTACTTTGTATCCCGATAAATATTACCTCTTGGACGACGACCGCTATTGATATGATGAATGGGAACATCTCCGCCGGATGTAGCGTCAGGCGAGAGTGACTGGGATTCCTATTCATTGTTAGTGGTATAATAGCATGTCTCTCAAGTTATTGACTTACCGGGAATCCAAGGAGAGCTTCCGGACCCTAGCTGGCCACGCATCGTGTATGATATTAGCGATCACCAACAGAGCGAAGACGAGATTGAAGCCTCCAAGTATTGTGATCGCCAATCTGAACGTAACACCCCCTTCGAGAATCCATTTGTTGCTGAGTATTTGGATCATAGCACTCTTCTCGACCTCGCCTCGAGAGATAAGCGTAGCGGAGACGAGCTTTGACATTGCTGCTGATGAATCACCCAACGATCGTCCCACAAGAATAATTTAGATTGACTTTATTGTCATTAGCGATGTAAAAGGAATTCTCAAGAGGGACAAGAAGGAAGTTCAGCGATGTAGTAGGATGAGAACCAGCTCAGACAATCAAAAGCAGGGACTGATCCAGTCAGCGAAGGGAGGAACAGCACGTTCGAAGACCAAGCTGACCATTGAACGCGGGGGGAACGCATGAAATATGAGTACAGAAACTTCATGCATGATTCTTTAAGTCTGCGAAGTGATCACGGCATCATGACTTGGCGGATGGGCTGTTATCCGAGCTCCTTGAAGATCTATTAGATTTTCTGGTTGTACCCGGTTTCGGCGGCATCCACAACTTCATAAACGGCGACGGTTTGAGCCGGAGAGGAATGGTATATCATCCAACAATATGGGCTCGCTCGACGTGTCGGACCCAGGCTGCATTACGGCTCATGTAGGTACGTTATGGAGGGGCGAAGCCTGGGGAAAGGGCTGATGTTCGAGTAGAAGGCCATGGGACATCTCGATCAACCTCAAGCAAGTAACCCTTGAAGCATTGATACTCGACACAATGTCGGTAGGAGAGGTAAGCAGCGCATAAAGTTCATCTAGAATAGCTATCGAAGAGAGCGGGGAGCTGAAACTCGAAATGCTTAGGACAACAAAATGATCGCCCACTTGAGGTTCTTGAAAGCGCTACGCTACAAGTAGCGTAGCAGCATGCGGTATGTACCGACCACCATCCACCCCCTTAAGGAACCTTCTGCAACATGAGCTACCTTAGACTTTTGTACGTACTCGTCCCTCCTAACCTTGCCATTACAACCTTCAACACCCCGACGAAGAATGAAATCGTACAACTTCTATTGTCCGGGAAAAAAACATAAGGAAAAAGCTCGACAGCAAAAGCCACCTGTGAGTAGCCCGGAAATGGACAGCTCATGTGTACGAAAATGCCTCGACGACCGTAAGGAGCTCCGCCGTAGGTGAATGGGTGATGCCTAGGGATTGCCAGGGCGTGCTCGATATGGTGTCCTCTCGCTCATCCTAGGTTGAGCGTCCCTCGGCCAATTTTTCTTCCGCCACCTCGCCATCCTCATCCGACTCATCGTCTTCTTCCGGCCCGCCGTCCTCTTCCGAATCATCGTCCTCATCCGTGCTATCTTCTTCATCCTCCTCTTCCTCTGATGTTTCTGTTTCCGAATCGGACAAGCCGTCACTACTGTCGTCATCGGATTCGGTGTCGTCGAGTGCCTGTTCGGCAAGAAGCTCCTCATCTAAGTCGTCTGTTTCCGGAAGATCAACCAAGGACTAGTAGTTTTAGTACTCGAACACTCGCTTTCTAATCACCATACTCACGTATTCCTCTTCATTCATCTGAAAGCGGGTTTCCAGCATGTTCATCCATCGCAAATTCTTCTTTTCTTCTGCTCTCTCGAGCTTCCTCTCCTCTTTTGCCGCCTCTCTTACCGCCTTTCTTGTCGCCTTTCTAGCCCGACGTCTGCTCTCTATCTTTGCTCGTTGAGATCGTGAGAGGCTGTTCTGGCCCAAGATATCTTCAGGCATCTTGCTGAATAAGGTGGTTTCTGTTTTACGCGATCAGCAGGTAAGATGAAAGTATTGGTTGCGGTTAAATATTACTTCTGTTAGTCTCGTAGGTTGATGTCTGAGCGGTGCGTATCATGTATTGTGTGCTTGCGTCTGGGCCAAGGGCTAATAGTTGGGGTTTGGGTGGAAGATGGAGGGTAGATCTTGAACGGGTAGAAGAATATAACACGTGCAATGTGTGCCTTGAGGTACGTGAACGTGTGAAGGAACTAAGGGTAACCTAAGCGTATGGCCGCTTAGCTCTAATCTGTTGAAAACATTGGTTCTAAAGCTTGCAAGGGTGTTGGCTGAGCTTGGTGCATGTTATATTCATAGAATCCTACAGTAGGTAAGAATCTCAAGTCTCATTTCTATGGTTTGTTATACTCGTACTGTATTATCTACGCTTCGAAGCTGAAGGCGGCTACAGATTCAAACAAATGGCATTATATAGAAACCCCATTGACTCCGGTCTAAGCTCTATTCGGATCGATGATCGGCTTTTTCTGTATAGGTCAGTCTCGTCGTTGGGCGGGAGGTTACTTACCTCGCGATATCCACTTTGACCTCATCTGTCAGGGCTTCTAGGACCTGATCTCTGCGCCGGTTGGGCCTTCGATATTGGCATATCTGTCAGGCTCAGCTAAGGCAACTCTACTGTCACCCATATCCCTTAGGCTTCGAATCTCTGCTCGTTGTGCACGGTTGAGCTTCCTTCGTGCATTGCTCAGAGTCTCTTTTGACCAATGTTTGGTCTCCGCGTCTTCGATAATTTTTTTTTCTCGGATCACGTATTCCCTGCGAACTTGGGCTGCCCAAGTGCTCACACACCGTTGGCAGCATAGGCGATCGGGCATCGAAATACGGATCTCTTCTTCTTCGCTATTGCAGCCCCACCACCGATAGTCAGGGCATCGGATGAGTATTTCGGTTTTTATACGTGCATGCACCGGCTGAAAATATGTTCGGTGATTACGCACATAGTTCCAGACTAGTGCTAAGTCAAAAGGTGGAGCAAGCGTATAATTCTGTTGGGTACAGTTCTTTCGATAATAGGGGTGGCTCTTTGAGCGGTGGGTACTGGAAAATTCTGTTGATGACATGGCATAGTAGATATCAGGGCTCAGCCGATACCCGGTTTAAGGGGCCCTTGCGCGGTCTTTGTTCACGACAATGACTTTATTGGTATTCCATGTCTCAACCCTTTGTTTTTTGTGGTCCTGAGCAACCCTTTGTTTTGCACAATGCCAGTGTCTGTATACCTTATACGAGGCCAGAGGTACATACGGGTTCTCTTGCCGGAAAGAACCTACTTCTGAGTCTCACGTACGCTGACAGATGTCCACCTCTGCTGACAAACTTATAGTCAGAATCAGATACTTCTCTTCTTCTGTGCTAGGAAGTATTCGCATGGACCAGGTAAGATGTAGTCTTTGACACTTGCTAAGCGCACTATCCGGTATGTCCACCTTGTCTGACATGTCTCCCAACAGTAAAACCACTCAGTGATCGTGGTCGGTGCAGGTGCGGTTGGGCTACTGACGGCTCTACCGTTGGGACAGGCGGGTATTGATACTCGTGTCCTCGAGAGGCTCTGGTGTATATGCCGGTGGTTATCCCCGCTCTCCGCTCGCTCGGTACCTTTGAGCTTGTGCAGTCGCATGCGTACCTGAGCAATGAAGGCGCAGCTCGGCGAGACAGGGATGGAAGACGGCTGGCGCACCTGCCACTTACTGGCCATAACGCCACGGGAATTTGGTGGTCTATTGGTGATTTGTCAGGAAAGGATGGCTGATTTGGTTCTTGCCGATCTGAAGAAGTATCCTAGTGTCGATGTTAGGTTTGGGTTAAGATGTGTAGGGATCGAGGACCTACCAAGCTGCGACAAGGTTAAAGTCATGGTCCATCAAGGCAAGGAAAAGGATGGAGACCTTCTGTTCCACGCTGAATATGTGCTCGGAGCCGACGGGAGCAACAGCTCCGTAAGGCGGATCATGTGTATTCCCTTTGACGGCTGTACGTGGCCGGATTTGAAAATGATCGGGGCAGATGTCTTGTATGACTTTTCTCAAAAGGATGGGATATCACCCAGTGAATTGCATCGTCCATCCAGAAGACTGGGCTGTAATTGCATATACTGGCGAAGATTGTGATGGGATACCGCAGTGGCGTGTCACACACCCCGTACCGCTCGATCTGCCTGGATCCCGTGACGCAATGATAGCCCGAGCATAGGAAAGAGTAGTGCTGTTTCTTGAAGGATCAAAGGGCTTAAAGGTTGTGATGCGGAGCCATACGTGCTGCATCAGCGACGTGCTAGTCAGGCCAGGAAAGGAAGGGTACTTCTTGGAGGCGACGCTTTGCATTCAGATAACCCAATTGGCGGCCTCGGTCTCATCACCGGTGTCTTGAATGCTATCGCGTATGGGATGTCGTCATGCGAGACCTCAAAAGAGGAGAGCCTGGGCCTCTCACTATGGCTTGAGCCAAGTCGAGAAGGGAAGCTTTTATCAACGCAACCAATCCGACGTCAATTGTCAATCTGCGAAAGCTTCAGTCTCTTTCCGAGGAGGATAAGAAGAATAGAGTGGAGGAAGACCCTGGGTTTGCTAAGACGCTGAGGGCCAAAATGAATGATACATTACCGGAAAGTCGAGGCACAAGAGCAGGTGAAGATGCCGAGATCTCAACTCTAGAGGAGGCTGTGGAGGCCCACCGCTTAGCCTGAAAGGTGACTGCACACTTGGAAGGAATGGCAATGGCGTCGGGTTTGTGCTATTACCGCCTCGAAAAAGGCGATCATCAAATTCTTTTCTTTCAAGTCAGTGGCGAGACATGGTGTTGAACAGTAAGAAACGCCAGATAAACGCCAGACGAACGCCAGACGAACGCCAGAAAGGCGCGGTCGAGCTGCGGGGTAAGAATTCACCCAGAAGTGACAGGTGCTGCTTCCATTTTACTACTATATTTTGTAGTTATATCGGTGCTAGAACCATGACTGGGAGTGCTTTCTTGCATACCTTATCACCAGAGTCTGACGGCTGGCACTCCTAAAAAACACAACGGCTATCTCCAACCGTCTGTTTGCCGCCTCAGCCCATCAGATCTGGAGTATGCATGGCCTGCAGTAGTGTCCGTGCTTCTAGCTTACCTTATGTGGCTGAAGTCTGACAACGCACAAGTTTTGTGACTCCAGGTCGTTCAGCTCGTTCTTCTTGACAGACTTTAGTTGGAGACATTGGTGATCGACTTTAACGTTCGGTGTATCTATTTTTCCGCAACCCAAAGAACAACAGTTGTTTAATTGTCAACTCGTGCTTTTTCTCTGCTGAAACAATGTGTTTGACACTGTTCCTCAGGCTTGCAATCTTCCGTCTGCTTGTGCAGAGTTTGAACATCCAATGTGCTTTGTCGGAAAATGAAAGCCCTGATACCACAGGCTGCGGTGCTTGCGTAAGTCTAAAGGTCCCTTCTGCTTCGACTCAATGTTCTCTGACCGTGATAGTAGTGCAGCAAGCTTTCCAATGCGTTTCCTGGTGCTGTGAGCCTACCCAACACTACTGCATACGTACAGGAGCAAGTATACTGGTCTCAGCAGCAATCAGAAACCCAGCCAGCATGTCGGTTCACTCCTGTCAGTGCCAACGAGGTTTCGGCTGCTGTGAAAGAAATACGTTTGTCGAAATGCCCTTTTGCAGTTAAAAGCGGTGGGCATGCGTGTTTTATCGGTGCTTCAAATAGCCAGGGCGGTATTACAATTGATCTGGAGAAATTGAGTACAATTGAAGTGTCATTTGATAGAAAGACGACCCGACTCGGCAGTGGCAATCACTGGTCAGATGTATATTCGAGACTTGAAACACTTGGCCTTGCCGTCACCGGGGGAAGAAATGGGGATATCGGTGTAGGCGGATTGACTCTCGGAGGTTGCTAACTGACCATGAATCTAGTAGTCCTCTAGGCTAATACTTAGATAGGTGGTATAAGCTTCTTTGCTGGCCTCTACGGATGGGCGTGCGACAATGTTAATCAATATGAGGTTTCCTATACCCTTACTCCCAATCACGTCCCTTGCTCAGTTGGCCACGTCTGAGCACGTCTTAGGTCGTTCTTGCCGATGGAGAGATAGTCAATGTCAACTCATCTTCCCGGGAAGACTTGTATTTTGCTTTGCGGGGCGGAGGGAACAATTTCGGGATTGTGACCAGGTTTGGCTGCGAGCTCCTTTCACCAGGGTTTGAATCTAAGAGTCATCAGGTTTGATCTGGATACCTTCGAACACGGCTTGATGTGGGGCGGCATGACGGTCTACCCACTCGCTGAGAACATTTCCTTGTACAATGCCTTTTACATGTTCAACATGAACCACGACCGAGATCCCAAAGCAGCTCTCATCCTATCTACTGCCTGTGTCAAAGGTCTGGGATGCTTTTTCTCCGCCGAGTATACGTACAAAGACCCAATCGCAAAGCCGCAAATCTTTGAAAACTTCACCTCGCTCACGAATAGTTCTGATACCACGAGGATCACGACCCTGAGTAACCTGACCACGGAGATCAAAAACAGCCAGCCAAACGGATTTCGGTTAGTAGCTGTTCGTAGAATTACCAGCCTGTAAACGGGTGGCTCATGAAAAACTCACAGGCAAATCTTCATGACGGCAACATTCAAAAACAACGTCCAATTACAGGTGGATATCTTGGGTATTTGGTACAACTCTATACAGCCAATCTTGAACATTCAAGGGTCCTTGCCTGCACTTGTCTTTCAACCTATCTCGGCACCTATAACCTCTCACTTCTCCAGGAATGGTGGAAATGCTCTCGGAATTTCACCGCATGATGCTCCTCTCACTCGTAAGGGCCCTTCGCGTTCGTTGTTCTTTGCTCGCCCCAGCCCTAGGCATTTGCCACATACTGACAAGCTTTCGGCGGGTAGTTATGAACATCGACCTTCAGTGGGGCGATATCAAGGATGATGATACCGTTATTAGCATTGCCAAAGAGATAATGGAGAAAGCGGTCGCCCTAGGAAAGGTGGAGTGGTTTCGTACATCCTTTCCACACCAATAGTTAGAAGATACTGATTCAAGGACGTTATGCTCCAGTCTCGCAACCTCCACCACCGCTACATCTACCAAAATTACGCGTACATCTCCCAAGACGTTTTCGGTGGCTACGGACCCAAGAACAGAGAGAAGTTGCTCGCTGTTCAGCGAAAGTACGACCCCGAAAGGGTCTTTGAGAAGCTACAGCCGGGGTATTTCAAACTGAGGAAACAGGATCGATAGATACAAGGTATGATTGGGGAAATGGAAATAGGAACCCGATAGGCGGGGGATTGAGATAATCTGGGTATTCGAATATGCTGCAAAATTAGGGTTGAAACACGGGGCCGTTAGCAAGCGTGGGTGTTTTATATACTCACGATACTGTAACCTTGTGCCGTCCTTTCTTCTGAAGTAAAGTGTTGGAAGAGGTTTTTGCAAGAAGCATCGCCATCGATGATGATTGTCAAAGATATTCTTTGGACGGCGGAATAAGTCCGTGTACGGAGTATGTACGAGCAAGTGCATACGCCTATAATACAGTACAGGCAGCTAAGGTACGATACCATACAGAGGGGGAAAAGAAGAGATAGATAAGGAGAGATGCCCAGGTATCGTAGAGGTATGTCTTGCAAGAAGCCAAGAAGGCGCGCTGAAGGCGTACTGCGAGACGAGTGGCAAAACAGTAGAGACGAGGTAGAAAGGTAGGAGAAAGGAGCAGAAAGTACGAGGGCAGCAGACAAGGCTTTATACGCAACAGTCGGGGGAGAGGGCATGGCGTAGTCCATGCATCCAGTTTTGCACCTTTTGATAGGCCTTGATCTTACCATGGCCCTCGGGCCTCACTCGAGATCGAAGGAATCTGCCTCGTTCAAGACACCTCAACGTTCATCGCCCCTCACGATAGACGATTCATCGAAGCTCTGCCAGAGGATCATTGCAAGTAGGGATTGCGATTATACTGCATCTGACCCAATATATTGATCGTGTATGTTACATGTGCGTATGGATCTTATGGAAGCGAAGAGGCATTAGCAGAGGCTTCTCGATAAGAAAACTTGTTGCGAAATTACGAAGTGATTTCTCCTTCATCCATGCGCGTTAATAAAATCCCACCTGTAGGAAATCGGGATGTGCTAGTCTTTTCCAATCTCAAATTTGCGGTATTGCCTCAATTACATTCTGCAGATTTCCATCACTAACCCAAAACCTTTTGATGCTCAAACCGGCCCTCCCGAGCAAACCCTCCCATTGAAGCTGCGTCCGTTCCATACCTCCAAAGCACATCATATTAATATCCTGCAATGCCACATCTCGCGATGCACCTATTTCCGGTATCACAGTGTCTGTGATCAGGATGCGCGAGCAGGAACTCATAGCTTGAACCGTATTACGAAGAATTGCAAGGGAGACGTCGTCGGACCAGTCATGGAAGATGCGGCGGAAGTGGTAGACTAGGGCCCCTTAGAATACCCGAAGATTGCCCCCAGTCAGTCAACCTCCTCCTTTCTCATGAGGGAGAAGAAGAAGAGTCACGAAATCGACACCAATGCCAGAAGCTCGAGTGTGCTTACCTTTAACTGGCTGACGCTCGAAGAACGAGGCAGCCATGGGCTCAATGAAGCTGGGCAGCCCACGAGCTTTCGCATCGTCAATCACGTCGTGCACATCTTGCAGCACCATCCTCCCCATCAACCCTGGAAAGGCCGCCTTGATCGCCTCCAGCGCCTGGCCTCTTCCCCCACCCACATCCACAATTGCTACATCCGATTCCCTTATATCTTCTTTCCCAAGCTCCTCATCAAAGGGATAGGGCCATGCGCTTCTTGTCGCATCGCCAACTGTTGCCAATGATTGCATACCGCTATTGAACATTTTCGCACGTTCGGGATCCTCTTTCAAGTATTCCCAGAAACCGAGACTGGTATGGTGACCAAATTGGAAAGGACTGTTGTTGTAGTCGGTTGGGTTTTGATACTTGGTGGACTCAAGGAAACGCGGCATGGCGTACACTCCCTGGCCAAGGAAGTCGTACATTTGCTTCAACATGTCGCGGTTTGCGGGGATGACGAAAATGGCGGAAAAGGCATTTTGCGTGTAATGTGAGGGGGAGGTCTCTTGGAAGAGATGAGTGCTCGTGCAAGCTCGCATGACTCGAACTAAACAGATTGGGCCTCTTATCAGCGATGAACGGTCGAGTTTTCCACTCTTAGAGGTGCCTTTGACTCACTGAGAAGACGCTCGTCAACCTTGAGTAATGCGGAGAGGTCTGTCACACTGATGCCGCCACCAGAGAAAGGTATCTTATCGAAAATGCCCATATTGAGAGCGGTCCTGATGGCAGCATTTTGAGCGGTCTGAATGATGAAAGCAGTCAGTGCACATTTCCAACAGTTATTTCTTGCTTTTTCCATCCATACAATAATCATACATGAGTGGCTTGAAAATACAAGTTCTCCTCTGGCTCTCTGGCTGCGATTGCAAGTCTCTCGGCATTTATGACGAGAGCTTGACGATCAGAGTTACTCAATACAGAGCCCGCATTCGTCAACTTGTTTACGACTTTGCCTATTGCTCGGGCGAGTTCCAATACACTTGCGCTATCGGTGGGCATTTTGAGGTATGGTGAGTCAATCGAACAGAGTTTGGACACTGGAGTAACGCCATCGAAAGTGTGACAAATTAGCGATGCGTAACTTACAGTTAGTGCTTTTCGCCTTATCACCAAAAGGTGTTTATCCTTACCTACCTATGTACCTTAAAGCGTACGGAAGTATTCTATTAACGGGAAGCTAAAATTGTGCTAATCTTTTTAAAACGGTCAGCCACAAGCGGCGGAAGCTTACATGGTGACATGGCGACGACAGCTTACTCAATACTCATCCACCATATATTATTTGGCCACATCAGTAGGTATTCGTCCATCGAAAATAGAATAAGCCCTGCTGCTTTCCATCACCTCACCCGGGGTCCACCCCCCATAGCATATTTGCCTCCTCGAGTCCATGTCCCGGCAACCATTTAACAGACGCAACCCATGTCGATGTCAAAAATAAAATAGCAATTATAGTGCGATAAGGCGACCCGTGACTCGTGAGTCGCAATACTACCAGAGCGTGCGCCCCTACCTACACTAGAGCTGGCACATGCGCTCTAGTCTACAGGTCTGGGCGCCCAGAGCGGCTCGGAGCTATGAAGGAATCTAATTGTCTTTTTCTACCAGACCATTGGTCGAGAATCTATGATTCCACGCTTTGCTAGCCTCCGCATATGCATTGTATCTAAACAGCCAAGGCTGAATCTTCGGGTGCGTCCTTTCGGTCAGGTTCAATCAGTCCTGAATTAGATACCCGAGAGTTGATTGGCTGCTCACCAAAGGTTGGCCTCATCTTCATGGTCAAACGATATCGCCAAGTGCTTGTCGCGAGACTCTTGCAATTCTCCATCATGTAGATGGAATTCTTCCTGCTGTCGAAAAGTCTCCTCTCGAATCTTGAAAATTCTTTCCTTTCTGATTTTCTCGTATAATTCTATTACTGCGGGGATCTGTGACTTGGAATCGATCTTACCCAGCAGGGTTCCGAGAGTAGCACCGTCTTCAAGGGCTCTAAGTGAAAGAGTCCTGGAATAAGCAATCTCATTCCCGCAATGTACATGTAAAGCGCCACAAACCACATAAAGTTCAAGAAGGGACAGCCTCAGTCAATACTCACGAATTAGCTCCTTGAGCCATGTAAGGAAGGATTGGATGGCAAGAGTCCCCTGCCATGACGAAAGTCCCTTGCTTGGAACTCCACGGCTCGTCAAGTTGAAGATACATCAGTCGCCACTTGTCGACTTTCTTAACATTTGAGAGAAAATTTGTGAGTAGAGGATCCCACCCTTCGAAAAGCTTCGTCATCTCTCCAAGATCTCCCTCGGCTTTGGCTGTGTCCTGCGGTAAGTCGTCAGGAACCAAAAGTACGATGTTCAACATTTGGCCACCGAGAAGACTGTAAGCTACGGCATGAGCTCCCGGGCCCAACCAAATACGGATTCCAGGTCGAGTAATGATTTCCCGAAGCTCTGCATCTTGCTTCACTTGATCGGCTGTTAGGACAATCCTGTAGGCGAGATCGCCCGTCGGCTGAGGACGCAAAGGCTTTCCGAGAAAAGAAATTCGCGTAGAGGACCAGAGTCCATCGGCTGCAATGATTAGATCACCCTCCCGTGTATGGCCGTTCTTACAAATGACTGCTGGTCTCTCAAAGTCCACATCACAAACGCGAGAATCGAAAAACAAGCGAACTCCGAGTTTTTCTGCTCTTGTTGCTAGTGCCTTTTGCAGATCAATGCGATGAAGACACCATATTGGCTCTCCGTACCTAGTCTCGATCTCTTCACGGTAATTACCTCTATAAGCCAAGACTTTCCGTCCATCATATCGAATAATAGAAAGGGTTTCCGGGGTCGCTGCTTTTGACGTGAGTTCTTCGGTGACGCCCCATCTTCGGAGAATTCGAACCCCGTTTGGCGTGATTTGGATCCCGGCTCCAGCTTGATGGAGCTGAGGTGCACTTTCAAAGACTGAAACTTGGTGACCCTCCAAGGCGATCGAGATGGCTGCCCCGAGACCACAGAGTCCTGCCCCGATAACAAGGACGTGACAAGTAGGACGCTCCATGGTCGAACTCATGCGCGAAAAGCGAACAGCAAGGATGGGAGGTCAAGCCTGTTATAGGTTTCCCATCAAAGATCATATAGAAAGTAGGGATACCATAATTAAGCGATCAACCAAATGGGTAAAAGAGGGCGTTCTGTGGTCGAGAAGTCCGAGATACATCAGGTACATAAGGTACGATAAGGCACAGTGATGTCACTAGCTTGGCTAGAGTAGAGGATGCTGCTGCCTGGACCTCGGTCCGCGCCTGAGAAAGGCTTTGTTCATGGCCCTACTTCAGATTCAACGGTCGAATTGATTGTCGATTTTGTCGTACCTTGAGAACCACTATGGCACATCTTCCCACCCCTCACATCATGCCTCTAAGCAAGCACTCAACCCAGGGAACTACGTCTCATCCGCCTGATAGTAATATCGAGCTCGGGCCCGTAGCACAGCTCCTGACCATCGACGTTGGACGCCTCCACGAGGGAGACGAGGAGGAAGCAGCCAAGCTTTTCAAAGCTGCCAAAGAAGATGGTATCTTCTATCTCGATTTTCAAGATCGGCGTTCTATGGCAGTGATTGACACAGTCGATGATGTTTTTGCTCTTTCAAAGGACTTGTTCAGCTTGAGCGAAGAAGAGAAGATGAAGTATGATGTCGATGAGCTCGATGCATTGAAGCTGAATGGGTAATCAGCCTCCGCACAAGCCGGCTACAGTGATATTGCTGACAGACCATTTTCAGATATAAGCCAGTTGGCCGTAATTTTGGTGGTAAGCAATTTCATACCTTGCATCTTCAAAGAAGTAACACTGTCAGGTCTCAATGGCAAGCGTGACGGCTTTGAAAGTTATACTGTATTTCACCTTTCTATTTTCATGTACTGTAACTTCCTTTCCTTAAGTATGCCATTTCTGATACCACTCATCCAACACCTCCAGATCCCAGGCAAAGCCCATCTTGACTTCTCCTTCGCCCGTCCTTCCTTATTGACATACCGTCTTCCGTCTATCACCACCTTCTTCACTCAGACCCACCAGATCCTTGCTCTCATTCTCTCGTCCCTATCTTCCTCGCTGAAATTACCACCAAACGCCTCCCTCACCGATCTCCACCGCATTGACGCCTCCTCCCCGGACATACTCCGCCTTCTTCACTATATCGCTCAGCCCGTTTCCAACACCGGCGTCCCCCAGACCCCTCACACGGACCTCGGCTCTTTAACGCTACTCTTCACGAAGACACCCGGACTGCAGGTGTTGCATCCCCATAGCACAGAATGGGCGTTTGTAGTCCCTAAGCGGGGCTGTACTGTTGTCAACATCGGAGACGGTATGTCACTCCAGCGCCCTGCTTTTCTTACTATACCGCTCCCAGTTCTTCGTCTCTCGTACCGAACTCTGAATTGCTATGGTAGCCAGAGCAAGAACGCTGATACTGGAGACCTGCGTGCCCAGGTCTCACGATGCTTACAGGAGGATTATTGCATTCCTGCCTCCACCGCGTCAGTCCACGTCCCGGCCGGGCGATGGAGGAGCGGTACAGTTTTGCGTATCTGCAACGCGCGGAAAATGATGTCAGGATGGAAGCTTTGCCCGGGTTTTGTAATGAGGTGGTGGGAACGAAGGAGGTCCATACCAGTCGAGAATGGTTGGAGAAGAAATTCGGCGTGCTGAGACGGAAGACATGGATGGAGGAGACGGAGACTCAGAGGATTTTGACCGGTAGAGCGGATCTGTTGACGGTTTAGATGAGCTGCGAGGTTACGACAAGGGATTTTTGGATGACTGACGTTATTCGTTGGCGATGAAGATTGACGACGATACTATGTCATTGTGTATGCACGGCCTATATAAAGCTTCATTTTCTGACGGATCAGAAAGGTTTTCTGAACTACGAACATATCTGCATCTCGTGGAGAGGAGATTCTCTCTCCTCTCCCTCCAACCAGGAAAGCGGGTATCAAAGTCTACGGGATGGGTTGTCGACAACTACGATCCTGCAGTCGATGATATTATGACTCAAAAATACCAACTTAGCTGCCATTCAAAGGCGGAAGACAAAGATTCGAACGTCTGTGATTTTCTACGTATAAAAGAAGTACAATTTACTTCTCGACAAGTTTGGTGGGCTCTTTTGGGTAGAGAGAGCCAGCTCAAAAGTCAGGCGGGAATAAGTATGGATTCATTCTCAGGGGAAACAATAAAGTAACATCGAGAGCATTATAATTGCTCGTCTGGGTTATTCTCCTATCTGAAGTACAGGGGTATCCACCGCGGTCATGGCTCTATTCGATAGATCTCGTAGCACAAGACTGACTTCCGCGTAGGAGCTCAGTCTACTTTGAGCCCCAAGGATGTCCTTCCGGACTTAACTTCGCATTGAGGAATCCCAACTCTGTCAATTTGCCTCCGCTGATTTCCGATGCGTGGGCATACATCTCGTCGACGTCCCAGTTGACGCTTGTAAACCCCCCTTTGAGGCAGTCGGCTTTTGGTGTGTCCAGCCAAAGCGACACGCCGCCTGTGAGAGCCTGCGTATCCTTCGCAAAGGGCGTGAAGGCGTCAACGACCATGCCTCGATCAGCGGCGTCGACAATGCCGGGATGAAGGGAGAAGACGCGAAGGTTTGGATATTCTGGGTTCTGTAAGCATGCGGTATTGAAATGAGAAAAGAGGGTTGTATGTACCAAGGCTCAAGGCCTGGCCTAGCTTAATCACGGCGAGCTTACTAGAAGCGTAGGAGCTGATACCAGGAACGGCTAGAGCAACGCCAGTGCTGACTAGATTGATAATGGTTCCTTCTCCACCGAAGCTCTGGATGAAAGACTGGACTGGGAGAAACGTGCCTTTGACGTTGGTCTCCTATCGATAGATGATCGGTCAGCTGCAAGTATCTTGTGCTAGGTGTGTTAGGAAATTACTTGCAAAGTCCGCCCACCAGGATGCCAACGGAACGTCTCCAACCATACCACCGCCCATGCTTCCAGCAGAGTTGACCAAGACATGAGCTTTGTTAAACTTGGCCTTGACCTTGGCAAAGAGCGACTCGACGCTAGACTCGTCTGAGACATCTGTAGGCTCGGCAATAATGGGAATAGATTTGGAGATCTTGGTGATGTTGTCGACGGTGAGATCGAGAGTTTCGGCCTTGCGTCCAACAAGGACGATCCCGGCAGCACCCGCTTGAGCCCATGCCTTTGCGATTGCCTGATATAATAGCGTGAGCTTTGATGAACTTAGTTGTTTGTGAGGGGTCGGGAACTGACTGCTCCTATACCTCCACCGGCACCAGTGATGATGATGACCTTTCCTTTGGCGGACAAAGCTGGATTAGTAGGCTCGATGGCTGGGTAGAGATCACGGTGCATGCTCTTGGTGAGCTGGAATGGTGAGGTGAACATGTTGACATCGAATGCTTGTTCCACCATTTTGCAGTTTGACGTAGAACAGTCTTCTGGATTCTTTACTAGAATACTTTGAGTTGGACTAAAAAAATTGTGGCTTTGAGAAAATGAGAGAGAGAGTCAGAAGGCTAGACAGCCGAAAGAGAAGAAGGGTAACACAAGGTGAATCATATGAAACATCAGCTGCTCATGTCCGTCTGAGGCACAAAGCGGGGCTTTACAAATCAGCCTCGCAGGACAGCGACACTCTTTCCCCCGTCATTCTTTCACAAGATCTAGATCTTTAGAATTGATGATTGTTCGCGCGTAATTAGCCTCGCGGTAGATATTCTTTTATTTGGTGCGTCGATCTCTTCTTGGCGCCCTTCCTGAGAAAATCCCATAGCATCACCATCATCATCTGTGTGACTAATTCTCTCGTGCTGATCAACGATAATGGTAAACTCCATAGTACCTTTCTATAGGCTTTTCACCCATTATTGATATTTTTTCTGATGGCATTCGAATATTGTTTCAGGTAGTGTTTGCGACTATGTGAAGTAAACTCAGAACATTAGGGAAGGCTGAGGGGCCGAGCTACAACGTTTCTTTCGTCATGCGAAGTCAAAAATCCATCAGGCGGAGCTGAACATACTTTATGGACGGATGGGGCGGGACAGTAGAAGTTGGAGCAACAGGCTGCCCCCAATCAGGGCGAGGACCGCCGAAAGGCTCGAAAAAGGCTTCCATCGTTTGGGCGCGGTCAGAGTCTAGTCCTTAATCCCATCTCGCGTGGTGGTAGCTTCCGCCAATGAGCCGTTTCACTAAGGATGATTTAAAATGCTAGAACTTGCTGCGCTGCGTGGAGGAGGCGGGTTTGCGCTCAGCAGGACGATAAAAGCCAGCAGGACAAGCTCCCACTTCTTGTTACGCAAGAGCGCCGAATCCTCATACGCTCCCTCAGATCCTACTTCTACATACGATAATGTGTTTTATTTTCCCATTGCTCGTCACTTGCCTTCTCGCCCGAGTTCGAGCCTTGAGTCAAGAGCAGACCAATGGCGCCTCGCTATGGGGAACTTTGGGCGCTAGTACCTTTCCTCAGTTTCTTACAAGCAATTCACTCCCTGAAGGGTTTCCTTGGGGGACTAAGACAGCCAACAACTCCAACCCGTACAAGGAAGCTCCTAATACGGGCATAACTCGCCACTACCAATTCGCACTCTCCCGGGCTCAGATAGCCCCAGACGGCTATCTGAAGAACGTGATACTAGTCAACGAACAGTTCCCAGGCCCGGTCGTTGAGGCGAATTGGGGGGACTACATCGAAGGTTAGTCATCTCAAGAAAGCCTGTACAGATAAGACAGAGCTGCCACGACGGCTAAAATCTATTTCCAACTGTAGTGCAGGTGACAAACAATATATCTGGTTCTGAGGAAGGTACAACGCTTCATTGGCATGGCCTTCTGCAAACTGCTACACCATGAAATGATGGGACACCAAGTGTCCAGCAGTGCTCAGTGACTCCAGGTACAACTTTTACGTGAGCATCGCATTCCCCTGCTTTGAGCAAACGCTAAACAGTAGAAGCCATCGCTTCAAAGCGGATTTGTACGATACTTCATGGTATCATTCCCACTATTCAGCACAGTATGTAGAAGAGCTCCTGAGACCCATGATTATTCACGGACCGATCAACTACGATTATGATATTGACCTCGGACCTGTCTTACTCTCTGACTGTAGGATTCATAAGTCTAGTTCAGAGTTGCCCACTAACAATGTAGCAGACTTTCATAAGGATTATTTTGAGGTCGTGGAAGCCGGTTGGTTTTTCGAAGACACTATAATGCCCTTGATGTCACACTAACCAATATAGTCGAGGGCACGGATCAAACCAAATGGCGTCAGTACTCGGACAACAATCTTATTAATGGCAAGATGAGTTTCAATTGCTTCAGTGTTAATGACGGACGGCCCTGCACGAACAATGCCCCCGTCGCAAAGTTCACGTTCCAGAAAGGAAAGGCGCATAGAATAAGATTGATCAATGCTGGAGCTGCTGGGCAGCAGTTCTTCTCTATCGACCAGCATGAAATGACTGTGATAGTCAATGACTATGTTCCCATCAAGCCGTATACGACTAAGACTGTCTTCCTTGGGGTAAGAAATCTTTTTTTGCCAAGTAAGTTTTGTTTGGCTCAACTGACATAGGTTGGCCAACGTATCGACGTGGTTGTTCAAGCCAACGGAAATGCGAATGGGGCTTATTGGATGCGCTCCAACATCTCTACGATATGCAATCTACCTCTTCAACCTCAAGCATTGGCCGAGATTTACTATCAGAAAGCCGATACTATCACACAGTCGACCACCAAACCATGGCCCTCCATTGACAACGGCAAATGCAACAATGATGATCTATCCCTCATCACTTCGTACTATTCTATCACTCCCAACCCTGATCCGGCCAAGACGTTCGAGATCATCGTCGATGAAAAGGTAAACGCAACAGGCCATCTCGAATGGCGTCTCAATCAGCAAGCATTCCGAGAAAATTACAACAAACCTCTACTTCTCCTGGCGCAAGAAAAGAATCAAACATACGAGTCAGAGTGGAACGTTGTACATTCGGGAGACAGCAAGACGGTTCGGCTGATAATCAATAATAACTCTACCATTTCGCATGTAAGCATCATCGGTTTACCTTCATGTCCTTCCTATGTAGATGATATCAGCGATGACTCACAACTCAGCCTATGCACCTTCACGGCCACAATATGTACATTTTACACGAGGGTGACGGCTATTGGGATGGTCAATCTATCACGAATCCGGACAATCCGCAACGCCGCGACGTTCAGATGCTGCGGCCAGGGGGACATATCGTAGCTCAGTATGATGCAGACAACCCAGAAGTATGGCCCTTCCACTGCCATATTGCATGGCATCTTTCGCTGGTATGTTTCTACCCCAGGACGTAGACAAATGGGAGTGAGGGCTGATGATCATCTACAGGGCCTTTACATGAATATTCTTGAACGTCCGAACGATATCACCTCGATGTTCATTTCGGATGTGGTTCAAGAGACATGTAAGGGTTGGGATGCGTATAGCAACCAAGCAGTGGTTGACCAGATAGATTCGGGCCTAAAGGGGTGAAAACCCTGAGTGGAAAGGTACTAGCTTCCTACCTATACAAGGTAGTGAAGACTAGAGTAACGGCTCTACCGCTAGAAATTCAAGAAACTTTTGATGACTGCTCTCTTAGACCCTAGGTTGGTTCTCCAGGTTCGTAGATAAAAGCAAAAAATCAGATCAGCAGGTCTCTCTGGTCAGCAGCTGCGCATGCAGCCAAATTGACTTTAACAGCTGTCAGGAATGTACTGAATCGCAGAGTGTCGCAGTCAGGTACATATCAGGGATGCACTCACCTACTTCGTACAGATTACGGCACATGCAAGATGAGCGGATAGCAGAAAAGCAGATAGGTTAGGAATCTTCCGGCAGCCTTGCCATCCTTCTATGCGGCAAGTCATCATGGATCACAGAATCCTGCCAAGGTCTAGATGTGCGTCGTGCCACTTTTTCTCTTGGCAATTGGCTGATACTGCAATCAGCTAATGCGCGAAAAAGAAGGGGTTACTGCAGGTGCTGTGCCTTCATGATTATCGTAAGATAGGTACGAAGTACTCTTGTCATATTCTCGTAGCTCGTATGCAGGTAAATGGTTTCAGAAAGCTCAGCGTGTGTGCCTGAATGACTCACATGAGCGTTCGAGAGCGTGGGGTTGGCGGAATAGAGAGGATTTGTGTGCAGCATGCTGCATGCAGAACTACTTTATGCAGGATTGAGGAAGGAAATCCGCGAGCTGCGCTACGGAATACGTCAGCCTGGTAAGGTACTTTATGATCAGCGCCGTGGGCACCTTAAATCAGTAGTAAGGCTCGACTCTATCCTCGCGTTATAATGTTGCTCCTTGTCATTCTAACCGCCATTCGTTGAAACGCTGTAGTACAACTTTACTTTCTGACCTGGCTAACTCGCTAATGAAAGATGGTTAAGATGCTCAGGTACCTAACAGTAAAGAGGTTTGTACTTCGAACTCTGTACTGAACTAATCGTATTTTGATTGAGAGAACATACTTGCCTCAGAATCTCAGACGTGTTTCCATAGCTAAGCCTCTTCGAGTTAGAAATTCTCTGAATGACTACGCAGTCTACGAGTAACACGTCTGAGCGTACAATCCTGTATTTTTGCCAGGTATTTGTTATTTTGATGCGCGTTCATACAAATGTTTGACTTAACATTAAAAATCATCAACATTCGTCTTTGAGATGCAATCATCAACGCAACACACTTATTACTTGCATATGTTCAACTGTGAAAAATACTTTTGTATCTGCTCTATCTGCTGACATACATTGTGTATTCTTATTTCGCTGACAATCAAGTGTAATCTTGATCACATCATCATGTCTTGCTTTTGTATAATAATCTTGACATCATTTTCAAGATTTTCAAGATATGCTAGATTCATTTTTCATTGCTCGATGAGTTCAGCTGCTGATTCGACTGTTAGAGTATAGTTTGAAGATTTTTCAATGATGAAAATATGATTCTGTAACAACTTGATCATTTATTAGATAGATAAATTCTCAGTAGATAGATAGATAAATTCTCAGTAGATAGATAGATAGATTCTCAGCATGCAGATAGATAAATAGACTCTCAGTAGATAGATAGATAGATTTGATAGAAAGTCATGAAGAATGTTTGATAAAGAGATTGATAGAGAGTTTGATAGAAAGATTGATAAAGTGTTTGATAAAGTGTTTGATAAAAAGTTTAATAAAGCGTTTGATAAAGCGTTTAATAGAAAATTTGATAAAGTGTTTAATAAAGCGTTTGTAGAGAGTTTGATATAAAGTTCGATAGAACGTTTAATAAAAAGTCATGAAGAGTGCTTTCTATTGAGTTAATTAGCATATGCTATGAAGCATGTATGAAGCATACTATGAAGTAGATTATGAAGCGAATGACGCGTATTCAAACGCGTCATATGAAGCATATTTTGAAGCATGTTTTGAAGTGAGTAGATTGATGAAGTAGATAATCGAGTAGATAGCTGAGTTGATAGCTGAACATGTAGATAAACGAGCATGTAAAGTGATAAGTAGAATGACGAGCATGTAGAATGATGAGTAGAATGATGAGCATGTAGAATAATGACTGATGAGTAAAGTGATGAGCATGTAGAATGATGAGTAGAATGATGAGCATGTAGAGTGATGAGTAGAATGATAAGTAGACGAATGAGTGAAACAGAGCGAATAACATGTAATTGATTCAATAATACGCTCATACTTTATTGCATCAGATAAGATGATCAACAAAGTTCAATATTATTCTGAATCTAAGAAATATTTGACTGTAATTTGAGCTAATGAACTCAGACGTGTAACAGCATCTTACGTAGTAAGCAAGAAAGCTAACTCAAAGAGACTAGCTACAGTTACACGTCTGAGATTCTGAGACAAGAACATATTGTACTTGTAAATATGCTGACTATGACTGATTATCTTAGTGCTCTTTTTAGCGCGCTAAACTCGATACTATATGTAACTAACTCAGGTTAAAGTGCTCGAAAACTCAGTGTGCGCGAAAATCTCATGCATACGAGTAAATACTGTAATTTACTTCAGATGATTTTAAAGCGACAGACGAAGTTGAATAATTACAACTGAATAGCTTGATGTGCTTGACAATTCAAGATTATTCTAGAATGTCAACATGTTTGATGTTGTTTTAGAACTTTACATTATCTTATCTGTTCATCTTTCAACAGTGTTGCATTTCTCTTTTTGTCTCAGATGACATGTCTTTATCATGTAATTTTTGAAGAACACAGACGCAACGATCTGTCTTACTTTGTATTACAAAGAGTGAGTTGCATATTGCAAGATCTGTCACAGAACTGCAGCATACTCAATGAGATGAAAGTTCATGCAACTTGTGCGTCGTGAAATCTTTCAAGTTGTGTGTAATGATTGAAACTCAGTCAACTGACAATTTTAATGATCAGTCAGCTACGTCTCTGAGTCTTATCTTTTACGAACTACGTCTTACAAGTATATTCTCACTCATCTTCTTTCATCTCTTTCATGTTCTTGTTCACTTCTCATCTGATACAGATGAGACTTGAGCGTGAGTATTGATTGACTGAATTCATTCTGTATCACTCTCATCAGTCAGATGAGTCAGATTGATGATGATGCAGCAAACTGTAAACTCGACTAAATATGCTTTAGTCTTTGTCAATCAATCGACTCATGAGCATTCAACGCATGCATGACTGATCTTTCAATACTTTTTCTTGTTCTTTCATCATTGCAAAGAAACTTTATTGTATTAAACAATGCTCAGCTGATTCGTTGCTTCAACTTTTCATGCGTGAGTCTCATTGCTTTGAAACATGAGAGTTCACTATCGAAGATTTTGATTACTCTGCAACGTAGAGCTAATACTTTGAAGAAGACTGCAAGTCGCGCACTTATAGAATTTCTCATGCTTGTCTGATCTCTGATGCAACATCTGTTGTCATTTGATTTACATGCGCTCTTTCAATTATTTACAATGTCTCATCATAAGTTGCTGTTGACATCAAGATATACATATGAAGGCATAAATGAAGCGTTCAATGATTCACAAATGCTGATCATAACTGACATCACTCTCGATTTTGCCGTCATAACAGTAACACTTCATATGATTATCAAATGATTTATTGTGTCTTTTAGAAGCAAGAAAGACTATTTTGTCATTGTAAGCTTGATTCTTGCGATTGCATGAACGATTTTGCTCATTCTGCGTAAGCATTGAGAAAGACTACATTTGAGTCATCATTGATCTTGTAGCAGTCACGAAGTATCATCAATTTGAGCAACATATATGAGACATTCTAACATTGAATTTCAATTACGTGTACATGATAAATCTTGTTCTCTTTTTGAGCATAGAAAGAGTGAATAATATCAGATTCAATGAGTCAAAGAAGCAACAATAATCTATCTGATAGTCATCGTCTGTGTCAAAGTCTTCATGCTTCTTCTCTATACTCAATTGTTTGAAATCAGCAGATCATTTTGATACATATGTTATACTTTGATGACTCTTGTTACAAAATACTGCATGATCATGATTCTCGTCAACATCTTTCAGTGTCGCCTCATTCATGTCGACTGAAATTTCTTCTATTCAAAGCATTGTGCTTCGCTGCAAAATATTACTGTTGCTATTGACGTGCTTAATATTCTGAGTGACGTTGCTATCGTTATAGTATCGATTTCAGTGATACTGAAACTACAGCTACGATCTGCGAAAATGTTTAAGTTGCTTACTATCTTCTCAAGTGAAGTCTTGTAAGAATGATCTCTTTCATGACTGAATCTCTGCTTGACTAATCAAATACAGCGTTGTGATCATGACTATTGTACGTGAGATTGAGATAGTGAGAGCTTCGAGCTTATATGATGTCACATGATCAGATGTGACAAGAATACTATGACTGTAAGAAATCAATATGCTCTTGTTATTGACAGCTTCTCTTCTGATGTCATACAAATCTGTTGAACTACATGTTGAGATCATTTGCACATGTTTCTCAATGCTATCATCGCTTGGCAAAAGAGTTTTCAAGATGAACTATTTCAGAGATCAATACACTTCAGCAATGAGCTTGATTCATGAGAGTTGAACTCGAAGAAAGAGTCGTGAAAGTCGATCAACAAGTCAAAACGTTCAGCAAGAGTATGAGAATGAAACTTATATTGAATTAAAAGAGTTTAATCTTGAGAAGTTTCAAGAACTGAATTTAATCTCTCAAGTCACAATATATAATCAGTAGTATATAAGTAGCATGAGTATTGAGAAGACGAAGTGAATGTTCAAATAGTTGTTTTTTTTGATTTCATAAACATCTAGTTCAGATTCACATCTTGAACATGTATTTTAATGATGAAATCTTCTACGTGATCATCTGTTAATTTTGCTCGATTGCTGTCTGCTGAGAGAATGACAAAGCATCAAACGATGAAATTCTCTTTCGTTCATCACATTCTTTTAAATACATACAACTGTCATGTTTAGATCAGAATTTACATTGTTCATCATTACTTTATCTTCATCATTCTTTTCTTGTCTAGCAATTTATAGAATCTTTGATTAAGTTGAATGATATTCTTTACTCTTAAAATATATGTTGCAAAGTCTTTATAAAACATCTAATTCGCACTTGATCTTTTCTTCACATTTACAAAGCAACAATGACATCAATCTTCTATTATGTTTCATCATCACAAAACGTTGAATTCAGTCTTGACTTCTTCTACATCTCTTGAGACATAGTCATGATCTTTCTTAAATTCTACGCATTCTCAGTCGATGACTTAAAGTCATTCAACTATCTTGATGAGATTGAGTCTCTTGAAGGTCTGCTCAAGCGAAACTTTGACGATGCAGACATTTTTGTCACAATCAATGATATTCGAGATCAAGAATCTCTGTACAATCTCAATGACAACGCATTCACAATCTTAAAGATCAGTTCTTTCATCAAGAAAAACTTCATCTCGAAGAAGTCAATTAAAGCGAATTACTATTCAAAAGTTGAATGACTTCTTCTGTAACATATTTTGAACGTCAAATGTATGTTTTGTCATGATTTTAGTCTTGTCAGACTCAGTCTTCTAGTCTTGTCAAACTTATTCTCGCTTCGTCATCTTGACTAGTCTCTATTGAGCCTAGCGTCGACTGAGAAACACACATATGTAGTCAGCTTCTTTTCTGTAGCTATCTTTCTTTCTTAGCATTTATCTTCTAGTTAAATGACACTTTTATCTGACTCGCTCTAAACAGGTCTCTAACATTAGATAAATGCTCATCAACTACTCTGCTATCAACGAATAGATGATACGAAACAATCTATTCAGTAAGGAAAATTTGCAAGAGATTCTTCAAATTTGCATCATCATTTTAGATTGCAAGAAATTCTTCGATTCTACACTCATTTTCATCATTCTATTCGCAAGAAATTCTTTGAATAAAGCATTCAATTATTATCTGAAATTCACAAGAAATTCTTTGAATTTTCACTCATCAAAAAACATCAATCTATAAACAGATTCTTGAGACTAATGAGATTGACGAGAATTGTACGCTACTTCGCGAAGCAATAGCAAGAGATGAGACACAATATGAAGGTATCAAATTAAAGAATTGTCGAACTCAGAATGAAATCTTGTATCATGATAGTCAGCTGTGAGTTTCGTTCAACGAGCTTTCACAAATGAATCTGATTCGTGAGATACACGATCAATCATTAGTTGATCATTCTGATATTCTTAGAACTGTGAAAGTCATAAAGCGAAACTACTATTGATCATTCATGCGAAAAACGATAGATTGATATATTCGAAACTGCTATATCTGTCAACGCTCAAAGACATCTAGAAATAAATCAAATGACTTGCTTCAATCTCTATCAATATCTGAACAGCGATGATAAGACATAGCAATGAACTTCATTATCAATCTATCTGATTCAAGCGAGTACAACGCTATTTTGACAATCATCTGCAGATTGTCAAAAGAAAGACATTATATTTCTTGCATCATTGATGATGAAAATATCACTGTTGAAAAGACAGCTGAAATGCTGATTCAATGAGTATATTGAACTCATGATCTATCAAGCTTCATAGTATTTGATCGAGATTCACAATTTACCTCTATACTATGAAAATTTCTTTGCAAACGACTGAGCATTTCCCTTCAATTGTTCATTGTCTATCATTCTCAAATCAATGATCAAAGCGAACAAGTCAATCAGAACATCAAGCGATATCTTTGATTCTTCTGTTTGTATATGCAGAACGACTGATTTAAGTGACTATTCATGATTGAGTTTGTTGACAATAACATCTTGTTCTCAGTCATCTTCTTGATCTTCTTCTTCATGAACAAGAACTTTCATTCTCATATGAGCTTCAACTCTGACATCATCAAGTATGAAAGCACTCGCAAACGCTTGCAGATCAATCAAGTCAAGAATATATCTGAGCAAATGAATAAAACATTGATCTTCGCTTGTGAAGCTCTGATCAAAACATGAAAACAAATGATGAATCAAGCTAATAAGCATAGAAAGAAGATCAATTACAAGATTGAATCAAAGATGTTTCTGAATGAAAGAAACATCGTTACAGCGAAATCTTTCAAGAAGCTAAATGATAAAATGCTTGATTCTTTCACCAATTTAGATCTCATCGACTCTTCATATAAACTGAAATTATCAGAGTCTATGCATGTTCATGATGTATTTCATTCTGACCTGCTTCGCTCTGTCGTTGATGATTTCTTGCCTGGTCAAAAGAATGAACTCTCAGATTCAATAGTGATAAATGATGAAGATAAGTGAAAAATCGATGATATATTGAATTCACGTTGATATCAAAGACAACTTCAGTATAAAGTCAAATGAAATGACTATGACAATGATCTCAATTGATACAACGCTGATGATGACGAATTTATGAACGCTCAGAAGATTGTTGATGATTTTCATATTCAATACTTGAACAAATCGCGCTAATCAACAATTCAATCAATCACGATTTAACAGATCTGAGTCTGTGAAATCATGATTAAGCAATCAATTGAGTCGAGCAGCAAATACATTCATGCAAACATGAATTGTTGAAGAAAAGAGATAATGTCATGATTCTAGCCTTGTCAGACTCAATCTTCTAGTCTTGTCAAACCTATTCTCACTTCATCATCTTGACTAGTTTCTATTGAGTCTAGCGTTGACTGAGAAATACACATATGTAGTCAGCTTCTTTTCTGTAACTATCTTTCTTTCTTAGCATTTATCTTCTAGTTAAATGACATCTCTATCTGACTCGCTCTAAACAGATCTCTAACATGTTTATCTTTGATAACACTTTTCGTCACATAAACAAAAATCAATCGTTCGTTCTGCATGTTCATATTGATCAAACGTCAGTTGCAGTGATCAGTCACATGCAATTTCTTCTTTCTGACAAAGTTTCAACACTTTTTCAAAGTCACGTTCACATCATCAACGTCTGACACTTTCTGAATGAACTCATGCAATGCTCATCTTTTGCATTCATTGACTTCAAGACAATAAAAGATGAGACTTTGATTGCAATCAAACATCGTTATCAGAATTGAATCAACGAGATGATTTTAATAACGCACATGAATGAGCGATGATATTACTGATCAAGCATCAAAGATGATAAGAGAATTTTGTTGAAGTGTTTTGACAGTGAGAAGAAAGAGAGAATGTTGCACACAACGTTTGTAAACTCAAGAAGTTCAATCAACAAAAGACAGAGAAAGAGTATTGAGATCAGAACTTTGATGTTTAAATGAAAAGTGACTGATGTACTTGTATTTGCTCTTATGCAAGTGAGTATATTTATTGCATTGAGAAGTGAGCATAAGTAATGACAACGAATTTACGAAGTGATCAACATGAAAAATATGACTTTCATTGAAATAAGTTTTGAGAATTTGCGACTTTAGCAGCAGTAGCAGAGTCGAGTCTTTGATTCTGAGTCAATCATAATGTAAGCATGATTTGCAGGTAAATATGTCAGAAAATAGATATTCATTCATAAAGAACGCTCACATGACTCGTCTGATGCACGTTGAAAAGTAAGAAATTCAAGATTCACTTTGCTTTCTTTATTTCTTCACTTGAAGAGTCAATCTCATACTAAAAGGCAAAAAATTTAACTATTGTAAAAATCTCAGATCTACGACTCTGTTGTCAACAACTTCGTCTTTCACATCACAACAAGTAGATTATCTTACTCATTAACATTTCAAGAAAATGACTTGCATAATTAATGTTGCTAAAACAGCTTTCAGTAAACATTGTGAGCTGATTTCTGACTTGAGATCAGTCTTGAGTCACATTAGAATCTTTGAGCAAACTCATCACTTTATCTACTCATTTATCTACATGTTCAGCTATAAACTGACTGCATCAAGTCAAGTACTTGAGTTCGAGTCAAGTACTCGACTCGTCAAGACTCAATTCAAGTCAGAATTCTTGACTTGAGTATTTGAGTCAAGTTGAGATGTTCAACTTAAGTATTTAAGTTGAGTCAGAGAGTTGAAATCAAGTATCGACTCGAAATTCTCGACTCGACTCGTCAAGACATGAAGATAAATAGATAGATATTTTATTATGACTTTCTATTATGACTTTCTATCATAGCTTTTCTTCATGACTTTTCTTCATGACTTTTCTTCATGACTTTTCTTCATGACTTTTCTTCATGACTTTCTATCAAACAGTCTTCATAGTTTCTTGTCATGACTCTCTATCATAACTTTCTATCATAGCTTTCTATCAAAGCTTTCTATCAAACAATCTTCATGTTTTTCTTCATGTTTTTCTTTATGACTTTCTATCAAAAAGATAATGCAAAAAGATAATGCAAAGGTGAAAAATCGGAAAAATTTCTATATTTAGCTCTCTTGATGTCATATTCGATTTCTTAATGAGTTGAGTCGAGAATTTGAATCAAGTATTGACTTGAGATTGATATCAGATCGAGTCAGAATGTTGAAATCGAGTATTCAAGTCAAGTCAGAAGATTGATATCGAGTACTCAAGTTGAGTCAAAAGATTGATATTGAAACTCGACTTGACAATCAATCTATTCAACTATCAACTCAGCTATTTACTAGTTCATCTACTCATCAGTCTACTTGCTTCAAAACATGCTTCATGCAACGCGTTTAAATATTCATCAACTCACTTCATGATTTACTTAGACTGATCACATCAAGTCGAGTTGAAATTTTTTTGAAAAAGTGTTGAGTTAAGTTAAGAAGTTGAACTCAAGAACTTGAATCAAGTTGAGAAGCTTGACTCAACAACTTGACTTGAAAACTCGATTCAACTCAACAAGATATTAAATAGATGTAAATAGCTTGATTGAACAGTTTACATGATTTTTCTTCATGACTTTCTATCATGTTTTCTCGTCATGATTCTCTATCAAAGTCAAACGATCTTTATGTTTTCTTGTCATGACTTTCTATCAAACAATCTTCATGTTTTTCTTTATGTTTCTCGTTATAGCTCTCTATCAATTGATCTTCATGTTTCTCTTCATGTTTTTCTTCATGTTTCTCTTTATGTTTCTCTTTATGTTTCTCTTTATGTTTCTTTTTATGACTCTCTATCAAATGATCTTCATGTTTTTTCTTCATGACTTTCTATCAAAAAGATAATGCAAAAAGATAATGCAAAAGTCGGAAAAATTTCTATATTTAACTATTTTGACATCAAGCTTGAGTTCTTGATGAATCGAGTCGAGTTGACTCAATTCTCAGTCGAGTTGAGTTGCATTGAGTTGAAAATATGCTCAATTCAACTTGAATTGAATTGAAAATGTGAGCAATTTGACTTTAAATCAGGTCAAATTCAAAATGTCAACTTGAAACTCAATCTGATGATCAGTTTAAATCTACTTCATAGTATGCTTCATACATGCTTCATAGCACATACTAATTAGCTTAATAAAAAGCATTCTTCATGACTTAACGTTAAACTTTCTATCAAGCTTTCTATTGAACACTTTACATGCTTCAAAATACGCGTTAATTAAGCGCATAAAACACGTCAAACAGTGCTTCAAACAATGCTTTCTACATGACTTTCTTCATGACTTTCTTCATGATTTTCTTCATGTTGAAATCATGTCTAAATGATTCAACTAGTGAAATTCATGAATGATAATGCTTGATTCTTTAAAGATAATTATAACTGAACATTAAGAATACAGAAGAAGAGAGATGCAAGAACTTTTATTTATGTAATGTTCAAAGACTGTGCTAAACTTGAAGAGAATGTGTTGTAACAAAGAAAAGAATGTTGTAAAGTGAAGAAGATGTTGAGAATGAAAAAAGATGTTGAGTCATATCTGAGTCAGATATGAAGTTTGCTTTAATCAATACATAGTCAACTCACTAACATTGACTGTGAATTGATTAGAATTAATGCTTTGATCTTAATCAATTCTGACACATTTGTAACATTATCTTTCTCTTTGAAAATTCATGTTCACATGAATAGAACAAATAAAACACAGAAACATTTTCACTGTTTTTCAATTTAGTATGACTTGTTTGAATGAAACTTATGAAATTTGATCAGAACTTCTTCTGAGTCATCAAATTTTTTCTTATTGATATAATATTATTTGTTATCTCAATCTAGTTCTGTTCATTTGACTTTGTATTGTATTTGATCTCAATAGCATTTAAAGTTCAAAATGTTATTTATTTTTCAATACTTATCATTTTTGATTGTCAGAAATCTAGAAGATTTTGAATGCTGTTCTGATAATAAATTTTAAGAATAAGAACATAATAGCTTCAAGCTGAATATTGAATGTAGCTGCTTCATGCTTATTAATAAATGAAAATGATAGAAAATCTCAATTTTGACAGTGATTTGATAAAGTTTTAGCTGTTTATTTTTCAAATCTTTGCATGATCTTGTTGTTTTAATGTTTCTGAAGAATAATCAAACTCAGTCATTTACTTCATAAATGACATCTCATTTATGTTTATTAATCTGAGCTTCAATGATTTGCTTCATCTTTTTCAATTATTAATAATTGAAGATAAGAAATTCTTTCATTTAAATGATTATATTATTGACTTTTCTAGCTTTAAGATGTTTACAAATTGTTTTATAATCAGTTGTATCTAAACTGAAACTCATTTAAGAATGAAAGCTCTTATTAAAGTAGAACAGAATCATTGAAATAATCAAGAAAATATTGAAAGTTATTTTACTCAGTCATTCTGCATGTAGTTACAGTAAATTCTAAGTTTGCACTCAACGTCTTGATTAACTTATTTTGATTGATCATTAATCTCAGAATGATAAACTGTTAATAAATTAACTGTGATTTTTAGTCACTTGCAAAGACTTTGTCATATTGTTGATATGAATTGAGAGTCTTTGTTTGAAACAATGAAACTGAGTAAATCATAAAGTCAATAAATGTTTCATAACATGATTCAAATTGTTTTTTCAACTGAGATGTCATCATCTTCTTAATGACAGAAAACATAGTGATGTTTCTTGATGAAATGACATATGATGATGCAAATGACATTGTAATCTTCTGATAGAAATAACTCAGTAATAAAGTTCATAATTATATCTTTTCAGCATTTCTGTGAAATTGAAAGAAAATAATAAAGTTCATTGATACTATCTTTAAATGTCTTACTTTGCTGACAAATATGATAGTTTCAAATGTATTATTTAATTATTGCTCAATAATTTGATCAATAATAAAAGCGCTGAACTAAATCAACAGTTCTTTTATTGTTAAAGTGAAAGATGAATGATTAATCATGAACTTTCTGCAACAATTTTGTATGCATATTCTTAGAAACTCATAGTAAGTCTTTTTTAAACAGAACATCATCAATGATTTTACAATCTTTTAGTTTAGTGTAGATTAATCATGTTAAGTCGAGTATCTGAGTTTGAATTGAGTACTCAACTTGAAAAGTATTGAATTGAGTTGAAATTTTTTTGAAAAAGTGTTGAGTTGAGTTAAGAAGTTGAACTTAAGAACTTAAGTTGAGTTGAAAAGCTTGACTCAACAACTTGACTTGAAAACTCAATTCAATTCAACAAGATATTAAATAAATGTAAATAACTTGATTGAACAGTCTACATGATTCTTCTTCATGACTTTCTATCATGTTTTCTTGTCATGACTTTCTATCAAAGTCAAACAATCTTCATGTTTTCTCATCATGATTCATTGATTCTTTATCAAATTTTTCTATCAAACAGTCTTCATGATTCTTCATCATGACTCTTTTTCATAGCTTTTCTTCATGACTCTTCTTCATGACTTCTTTCTATAACTTTTCTTCATGACTTTTCTTCATGACTTTTCTTTATAACTCTTCTTCATGACTTTTCTTCATGATTCTTCTTTATGACTCTTCTTCATGACTTTTCTTTATAACTTCTCTTCATGACTTTATATCAAATGATCTTCATGTTTTCTCATCATGACTTTCTATCATGACTTTTCTTCATGACTTTCTATCATATAATCTTCATGTTTCTCGTCATGATTCTTTATTAAAAAGATAATGCAAAAAGATAATGCAAAAGCAAAAAACCGGAAAAATTTCTATATTTAACTCTCTTAACATCAAGCTTGAATTCTTGACAAGTTGAGTCAAGTTGATTCAGTTCTCAGTTGAGTCAAGTCGTGTCAAGTTGAAAATATGAGCAATTCAACTTAAATTGAGTTGAAAATGTGAGTAACTTGACTTGATATTGATTTGAGTTCAAAATGTCAACTTGAAACTTAACTTGATGATTAGTTTAGTTTAATGCTATGTAGTTTGAACTTCTTTTCACTTATAGCTTGTTTATACTTATTGCAAAGCTCATTCATTTAATTGATTACATATACTTGTTGATAAAGATCAACTTTTGATTCAATAACTAGAATATTTACTTTATCAAAGATTAGAATAGTCTGATAATGATCTTCAATGCGCTGTGCTAATTCAGAAATATCTGCTATTGACATTTTAATTAAAGCATTGACTTTAACATTTATTTTGTTTGATTGAAATATGATCTGAAAGTTGAACTCTGATAGAATGTTTAGATAGTTGACTTGACATCGAGTTAACTGTTTGTTTTTCATGAAGATTTTCAAAGTCTGATGATTGATAAATATTTGAATGAATAATTCAATGCATTTAAGCTCAAGTCTTTAATGTTTAAAATATTGAATAATGACTAGTAATTTCTTGTCATAAATATGATAATTGCTTTCAGCAAGAATCATGCTCTTGCTGTAGAAAATTATCAAGTGAAAAACATTTTCATCATCATACTATGATAATATTTTATCTTTGATGTAGTCAAATGCATTAATTTTCAGAATAGTCTGTCATTTTGAATCAAAGTGTTGTAAAACTGAGATTGAGCTGACTTGTTTCTTTAAATCATTGAAAGCTTGAATACAGACTTTATTTCAAACAAAAAACGTGTTTTTTTAAGTTAACTGAGTAAATGACTTGATTAACTTTGAAAAGTTCTTAATGAAATAACAATAAAAGTTAATAAATTTCACGAAGCTCTGAACTTCTTTTAAATTAGTTGACGTGATTTAATTGACTATAACTTTCATTTTAATAAAGTTTATATGAAGATTTTGTTCTGACACTATGACTTTTAAAAAGATAGTTTCTTCTACATTAAATTTGAACTTTCAAATATTCATCTGTAAATCAGTTTCTTATAAATGATTTAATATCATTTTGACATGTTGTTTATGTTTTCATTGAGTTTTGCTGTAGATCAGAATGTCATTTAAATAAACTTGACAAAAGTCATTTAAAAAGTTTCATAGAACATCATTCATATATTGCTGAAACAAGACAAAATTATTAATAAGTTTAAAAAATAACATTTTAAACTTGTATATTTCTAAGATCAAAAACAATCACAACGCACGCATCACAAATTTTGAAAAAGAGCACTACAAACAAGGCAGAGTGAATCTAGAAGACGATTGAACGACGATGAATTGCACGAATCGCAGCAGTGCTGGTTCGAAGACGATTGCGAGCGACGTCGATTCGTCGCAAGGAAACAGAGACGCAAGGCCGAAACGCTCACGCGACGACGAAGAGAACGTTGCTAATATTATTGACCTACTAATAAAGATACCAACGTTAGAGAAAGAGAAGAACAAAGATCATTCGTGAAAAGAGGTAGCATTGAAGCTGGTTCGACGCCTTCGACTCGACTCAGAAGGAAAACACCACGCGAATCAGAACGCGTTCATCGCGAAGAATGTACAGAAACTGAAGGCATCAGTTCAACTGCTTAACAAGCAGTTGCATACACAGGGAAACACGCGTCTTTCAACGGAAACCACGTCATGAGCGAACGTGGCAAGAGAAGAAATAGCGACGAGGGAGCAACGTTCTAGGGACGACTCGCCGCCGCTTCGCAAGGGACGAGAAGTCATGGTTAAGATAATGAACAGAAGAGAAATAGAAGAGGTACAGAAGAAGTCGGCCGAACAGATTCTACAGGAAATCGCAGGCGTGTTGACAGGCCAAAGAAACCTAATCGTGTCACTTCGCAAGCTGGGCAGCGATGACATTTCCCTTCACGCAGTTAGCTCAGATGCTCGAGCAAACCTGGAAAAGACTCAGACGTGAGCAAAAGGAATCGCGAGTTCGACACGCGTAGCACGCCGAACCTTCGCAGTGCTGACACATGAAGTACGCACTACAATAGACATGAGCAATCAAGAAAAGACCATTGAAAGGCTGATAAAAGATAACGCGAGGCTTCATGAAGATCTGAAAGTTCTAAGAATAGCCTGGCCCAAGAAGGTAGCAGATAGCGAAAAGACTCATTCGTCGCTCATCGTAGAGATCGCGATCGAAGCGATGGCGAACCGACTAATGAACGTGAGCATGCTGAACTCGTACCAAGAATGTGCATGCAAGCTATTCGAAAAGAACTGTCGCATCACACAGTGCTTCAGATGTCACGAATTTGATCACATGGCTAAGGTCTGCAGAAAGAATCAGCGCTGCGAAAAATGCGCAGGCAAGCATCACATAGAGAAGTGTGTGATGCCTTCAAATAGAAGACATTGCGTCAACTGCAACGAAAATCACGAACTCTGAAGACGCATCTGTCTCAAGTGACAACAGCAGATGAAACAAGCGTCCGAAATCTATAGAAACAGGTCGTTCAGATACTCTGAGACGCCTAAATACAATCGCACACCCTTCTCGCTGTTTCTGAACTCTTTAGATTCAACGAACTCTTCAGGTTCAACGAATTCTTTCGATTCAACGAACTTCTCGAGCTCAGCAACAGTCATGCTGAAAACACGCAGTCGAATCGCTGACGAATCAGCTTGGCAGATAGTAGAGATCAAGAAGAGACGAGTCGACCTTTTCTCTTGCGTGAGTAGTGACTCAGACGAGACGACATCTGAGCAGATTCAGAAACGTTCAACCAGAAAGCGAGAAAGATCGTCGATGATCGAAAGCATACAAAGAGCCTTCTCATTGCAGAGTCAACAACAGCTACAAATAACTCTATGACGAAACAGTCTTTTCTACGAATTCTACAGTACAACATCAGAAAATCATTAAGAATTCAAGAATCGTTTCTAATTGACAGAGAAGTTCGCGAATTCGACATAGTAGCTATACAGAAGCAAGGTCGCAACAACAACGACTCGCAGTCATTTAGCTCAGCACACAACTTCTTTCACCTAGTGAAAAACTCGTCATCTCAATCAAGAACATGCATATACGTTAACAAACGTCTAAGGTTCGATCAATGAATAGTAGAAACAGCTGAGTCAGACATTTGCTCAATCAGAATATTAACTCGCAACACAGACGACGAAACGCAGGCGCTAAGACTTCTAAACGTCTACAATTCATGCTCACTGTCTACTACATTCACAGAGAAATCTTCAACCATTTCTCGTTTGAACGAACTACTCAAGAATGACTGCAAACAACTGATCGTAGAAGATTTCAATCTACATCATTCTCACTGAGAGGGGCGAAGATGCTTCACTCGTCATACGACGACTGATATTCTACTAAACGTCATTACAAACGCAAGGCTGAAATTATTACTGAAATCAGGCACTATTACTCGCGAAGCTCACAATCAATTTACAACGATTGATCTAGTCTTTAGCAGCGAGAAAATACAGTTCATGACACGCAAGTGCGAGGTACGAATCAATCTGCATCAGGGGTCGAATCATCTTTCGATCGTCACAGAGCTATGTCTACAAACAATCTCAGTGCAATCCTCGACTCAACGACTTTGAAAGAAAATGAATACAGAAGCATTGAGTGCTTATCTGCGAATACATCTACCTTTGAAACGCTCTCTAGACGACAAGACTATGATGAATGTCAGAGTGTGCAAGATTATCAGAGTGCTACAGAAGATCATCGAGAAATCTACTTTCTTGACAAAGTCATCAAATCGAGCAAGAGACTTTTGAAATCAAAGCTGCTTCGAAGTAGTAATGAAATCAAGACGACTGTGAATCATATGAAAAACGCAAGGCACATTAGAAGCGTGAAATGAATATCTGAAGCACAACGATCATAAAAACAAGATCATTCGACAAACGAAATGCGCACACTTCAGAACACAAATGCATGAGCTGAGCGAAGCACTCAAATCGATATGACGCTTTGCAAAATGAGCTAGAATCGAAAGTCAGCTACCTAAAAAGCTTTCTCAGTTTCCGTCACTGAAGCGAAGCGACATCGATCATATGACAACGACGTTCGAGGAAAAAATCGAGATACTGCGGGGAAAGTTCTTTCCCTCACCTTCTCAAGCGAATGTCAGCGACATCGCAGAATCATTCATACCTCTGACAGTCTCATTCAATTCACGCATCACAGAAGATGAAGTGAAGCAGACAATCAGACGAGTAAAAGCAGACAAAGCGTCGAGCGCTTCAGGTATTTCAAACAGAGCGCTTCAAGCGAGTCTCGCAGAACTGATCTCAGTACTGACGAGTTTATTCAACGCATGTGTAACACACAAGTATCATTTGAAGCAGTTCAAAAAGACTCAGACAATAGTACTACGCAAATCGAAGAAAAGCGACTATATCGATTCGAAGACGTATCGACTCATTGCTTTGCTCGATATCATGAGCAAAGCGCTGAAGTCGATCATGATCAAAAGACTGAGTGACATAGTCGAGACTCATCACATGCTATCAAATGCTCAAATGAAAGCGAGACGCAAGCGATTCGTGATCTTGACGTTAGATCTACTAATAGATCAAGTTCACACAGTGTGAAGCTGTGAAACCAAATATGTGACCTTCATGCTAAGCTTAGACGTCGTCGAAGCGTTCAATCAAGTCTCACACGTCAGACTTCTGCACACGCTGAAAATGAAAAGAACGTCGAGCTACATAATCGAATGAACACGCAGCTTTCTAGAGAATCGAGAGACGTCGCTAATATTCGACGAACAAACGAGCGACATGCGCGAGGTAAACGCAGACATATCGCAGAGGTTTCTCATTTCATCGATTCTCTTTCTATTCTTCAACGCAAGTTTAATCGAAAAATGCGAAGCACTGAGAATTAAAATCGAAGTGCTTGACTTCGTAGACGATATTAACATTCTAGTCTACGGCAGATTCACTGAAGAAATCTGCAGAACACTGAGCAAAGCACACGACGTCTGCGCGGAATGAGCTTGCACTCATGACGCAACGTTTGCATCAGAAAAGTATGAGCTCACGCATTTCACTAGAAAATCGAAGAGATTCGACATGACGACTAGCATACAAATAGAAAGCTCAGTTATCAAATCGAAATCAGACGTACGAATTCTAGGGGTGCAACTGAACATGAAACTGCGATGAGACGCGCATCTTCGACAAATAGAGGCGAACCACGCCACAAGAATGCTGGCACTTAGTCATCTTGAAGTCTTCACATGAGAAGCTACCTTCACAAAAGCGAGGCAAGTATACTCAGCAGTAGTGAGGTCAGAAATCGCATTCGAAGCGTCAGTCTGACATCAGCGCGACAAGAAAGGTGAACTGTCGGGCAAAGAACGCAGGCTAGAAACACTTCAGAATCAGGCTCTGCGTCACGTAGCAGAAGCGTTCAAAAGAGTAAACATCGAAACTCTAGAGGCAGAAACATACACGAGTTCGCTACATGTTCATCTGTGTTACGATCCTAGCCTTCGCCTATCCTTCGCCTAGCCTTCGCCTGGTTCCATCCTAATCGGGCCTAGCGGGAACCTGACCTAGAGGTGATATCATTGAAACCCTGCATCATATGTGTAAGGCGCCAACCCAATCGGGCCTAGCACAGGGCTGAGAAACACACATATAAGAACCGAGTTCTTTCCTGTAGATACTTTCCTTCCTTAGTATTTATCTATTAGTTAAATGACACCCCTATGACTCGCTCTAGGCCGGCCCCTAACAATCTGAACATGCTACAGAACAAGGTCACGCTACACAGTCGAGTCGACGATCGAACGCAAGAGGTCAGACAAGCATGCAAACTAATACGCGCTCGTTTGACGAGAGTTAATCGCGTCATTTCTCGCTCACTCGTCATCAAGAAAATAGTACTTCTGAATGTCTTCATTCGAGAAGGTGCGAAGATACAGTCGAGACGCAGACGACGCACCCCCTTCTTCACAACGGTTTCAACAAGCGATAGCATCGCAATAACGCAGTATCACAAAGATCAATGAAATCAACGATGGGAAAAGTACAGAGAACGCGTCGCAGACGTCAACGCAATCTCAGCACAAAGGTCGCACCTGAGCAATAAGACGGTAAAGATGCGTGACGACCTTCAGAAAGCAGAAAGCATTCTCGCAATGCACATCAGAATCGAACGCATAGGTCTGAACGCTTATCTGCACTCTAGAAACGTTTCAGGCACGGATAGTCCGCGATGCGACTGCGGATGAAGTCATCAGACGGCGAAGCATGTACTCATGCACTGCTCGGACTGGTCGCACCTGCGATCAAGGATGCTACAAGATGCTGACTTCTCGAACTATCGAATAATCGTCGCCATCACGAAGGGCCTCGGAGCAGTAGCGAAGATGATGATGGAAACGAAGCTCTTGAAGCAATTTAGAGTGGCTAGAACACTCGTTCTTTAACGTGCGGTCAACGCGAACAAATTTGGTACATAGTCTCAAAACTCACTGTTTCGGCTGCGTGAAGCAGCTGTGTAGACTGCGAGTGATTTTCTTCCTCAGAGGGTTTTGTTCACTCGATATAAATAGCATAGAGTCCCTCATGAGTCGGGCCTAAACCGATGTCACAAGGGTGTATGAATTACAATTACAATTACTTGTATATTTCTAAAGCAATAATAAAAATAATGTAATTCTCACTATCAAAATGTATTTGTAGTTTGTTGAAAGTTGAAATGATATTCAATCAAGTCAGATGCTTGCAATCAACTATTTTGTCAATTACTTCATTTATGAATGATAGAAAATAATGATTTCTTTTGATAATAACATTAAGCTTTCAATAGTTAACACAGAATCATAAATCTACCTCTTATTCCCGATCGTCACCGGGGTCGATGATGCTTCTCACCCGTCCCGGCGGCGATCCGCCTTGGCACGGCGATCCGTCATCGACCCCTCGGTCGATCCGTCACCTGCCCCGAACTCCTACTAGACGTGCTCGAGCTCGATACTTTCTGTGACGGCAATTGTAGAGCCGGCTCAGGCGACTTCAACGCTGTCAAAATCATGGAAAAAGACGCAGGTTTGACTGCGCAAATGCGATCGGGGATATTGACGGTTTTGGGGGCTCGGTCGCCCAGCTGC